>Ga0190275_10002284_pt1 | contig 13870 bp, 12 predicted proteins | sample Popmic550T_FD_133745 | JGI IMG/M metagenome (GOLD analysis project Ga0190275, IMG submission 133745) | Populus adjacent soil microbial communities from riparian zone of Yellowstone River, Montana, USA - 550 T | ecosystem: Environmental > Terrestrial > Soil > Riparian zone > Trees stand | place... | reverse complement strand
GGTGGGCGATCAGCAGCACGGTCCGGCGCGCGCAGAGCCGCTCGACGGCGGCGGCGACGACCTCCGCGCTCGCGTCGTCGAGGTCGGCCGTCGGCTCGTCGAGGATCACGAGCGGGGCGTCGCGCAGGAACGCCCGCGCGAGCGCGATCCGGCGGCGCTCGCCGGTCGACAGCGGGCGCCCCGCCGCGCCCACCGAGGTGTCGTAGCCGGACGGCAACGCCGCCGCGAAGCGGTCCGCGCCGGCCAGCCGGGCCGCCTCGCGCACCGTCGCGCCGGTCGCGCCCGGGACGCCCATGCGGATGTTGTCGGCGACGGTCCCCGGCAGCAGGGTCGGGTGCTGGGGCACCCACGCGACATGGCGCCGCCAGGCCTCCGGCCGGCATGCGGCGAGGTCGACGCCGCCGACCGTGATCCGCCCGCCGGTCGGGCGGTAGAGGAGCAGCAGCAGGCCCGCCAGCGTGCTCTTCCCCGCGCCGCTGTCGCCGGTCAGCGCCACCGTCTCCCCGGGGGCGAGCGCGAGGCTGACCTCGTCGAGCACCAGAGGCGCCCGCGCGGGGTAGCGGAAGCTCACGCCCTCGAGGCGAACGGTCGCCGCCGCGGGGCTCGGCGGGACCCGCGAGCCGCCGGGCGCGGCCTCCGCCGGCGCCTCCAGCAGCTCGAGGATGCGCCCGGCCACGGCCAGCCCGTCCGCGCTCGCGTGGTACTCGGCGCCGAGCCGGCGCAGCGGCAGGTAGAGCTCGGGCGCGAGCACCAGCACCAGCAGGCCGGCCTCGAGACCGATCCCGCCGCCGACCAGGCGGACGCCGACCTCCACCGCCACGATCGCCACGCCGAGCGTCGCGGCCAGCTCGAGCACCGACCCCGACAGGAACGCCACGCGCAGCGTCTCCATGGTCGCCCGCCGGTAGCGCTCGCCGGCGTCAGCCAGCGCGGCCGCCTCCGCCCGGCCGCGGTTGAAGGCGCGCAGGGTCGGCAGCCCGCGCACCGTGTCGAGGAAGCGCACGGACAGCAGCCGCAGCGCGTGCCACCGCTCATCGGTGCGCCGCTCGGTGTGGCGCCCGATCAGCCACATGAAGACGGGGACGAGAGGCAGCGTCGCGGCCATGATCGCGGCGGACGCGAGGTCGGCGACGCCGGCCGCGACGAGCACCACGGGCGGGACCAGGCACGCCAGGACGACCTGCGGCAGGCAGCGCGCGAAGTAGGCCTCGAGCCGCTCGACGCCCTGCACGGCCGCCGCCGCGACCTCCCCCGCCGCGGTGCCGTCGAGCGCCGCCGGCTGCGCGCTCAGCCGCCGCGCGACCAGCGCGAGGCGCAGCTCGGACAGCGCCGTCGACGCGGCCCGCCGCCCCGCCACCTCGAACCCCCAAGCGAGCGCCCCGCGCGCCGCGAAGGCGGCGATGAGCAGAACGAGCTCGGTCGCCACGTCCGCAACCGCGGCGCCCGCGACCGCGCGCGCGACGACGTGCGCGAGCAGCACCGCCTGCAGTACGACCAGCAGGGCGGTGACGAGTCCGATCGCGACGTCCGTCCCCAGCAGCATCCGCGCCGAGCGGGCGGTGCGGAGGAGGCGCGGATCGAGCACGCGCATCGCGCGAGGCTCAGTCCGTGTAGACCACCACGGTGCCGGCCAGGCAGTCGTGGAGCGCGCGCCGGCGCCGGTCGACGAGGATCAGCAGGAAGCCGGCGCACAGCGGGATCGCCGAGAGCGGGAGCAGCAGGGCGCGGAAGAAGGCGCGCCGGGGACTGGGCGGGCGGTTCTCGCCGGCCACCTGCACCTTGATGTCCAGCAGGCGGTTCCCCGGGGTCTCGCCGCTCGCCGACCAGAAGAACACGAAGTAGCCCATCGTCCAGACGATGGCCAGCAGGCCGCCGAGGGCGAACAGCGCCGACTGGATCCCCTCCGGGACGTTGAGGACCGAGAGCCCGGCCCCGACGATGACCCCGGTGAGGAACGTGACGCCGTTGATGATCCCGGCGTCGATCCCGAACGCGAGCGTCCGGCTCGCGAGCCCGGCGTACGGCGACACGGACACGGCATGGTCGCGACCGGCGGCAGCCGGGGCGAGCGGCTTCGCCGCCGGTGGCGGCGGCTCGGGCGCACGCGGCGGGTCGCGCGGGGGCGACACGCCGCCGACGACGCTCGCCTCGAGCGGGTCGGGATCGGCCATGGCGGACATCCCGGGCTCAGGGCGCCTCGGGCGTGGGTAGCGAGCCGGTGGGGCCCGGGCCCTGCCGCCGACGCCGGAACAGCCGGTGCACGACGCGCTCCATCCGGTCGTCGACGTGGCGCGTCTGATCTCGCACGTCGTCGGCGATCTGGTCGGCGAAGCCCATCCCCTGCTGGGTGATCGCCTCCGTGACGGCCTCGCTCTGGGAGATCTCGCCGATGAGGGTCCACAGCGCCGGGCTCTCGGGCAGCCGCGTCGCGGTGTCGTCCACCAACCGCGTGACCGCGTTCTCGACGAGCCGGCTCTCGATCACGCGGGTGACCAGCCGCTCCATCGCCGGGCTGTCGACCGCCGACTCGACGATGACCTCGAGCTCGGGCCCCTCGAGGACCCGCGCCGCGAGCCGCTCGGCGATGCCGTCGGCGAGCAGGCGCTCGGTGACGCGCTCGACCACGGCGAAGCGCACGAGGTCCTGCGCGACGACGTCGACGAGCTCGCCGCTCAGCGCCCGCGCCACCGACCGCTCGGCAACGTCGCTCGCCAGCACGCGCTCGACCGCCTCGTCCACGCGCGGGGACGCCAGCACGGCGTCGAGCGCCGCCAGCGCCGCGAGCTCGATCCGCTCGCGGACCGCCCACTCCACCCGACGCCCGGTGCGTGCCCCGGCGTCCGCGGTCGCGCCGGCGGTCTCGAACACGATCCGCGCCACCGTCCGCGGGGGGTACGTCGCCGCATGCCACAACGCCGTGACGACCATCCCAGGAGCGTGCCTGGCTCCCCGCTGTCCCGCCTCACCCGAAACGGGTGACTAGGTGACTAGGCGCCGCCGTCGAGCTGCGCGGTGTCGCCCTGCAGCAGCTTGGCCTTCTGGGTGCGGAACTCTTCCTCGTCGAGGGCGCCGGCGTCGCGCAGGCGCACGAGCCGCTCGAGCTGGTCGAGCTTCTCGGCCTCCGTGGGGGGACCGGTCACCGTCGCCGGAGTGTCCTCGGCCGGGGTATCTCCCCTGCCGCCGAGATGCGGCGCCGCCGCCTGTCGCACGGTGGCCGTCCCCTGCGTGACGGAGTCGCGCGCGACCCGGGCGCCCGACGAGGCGCGACCGCCGATCCAGCGCCCGCCCGCCTGGATGCGCTCCTGCCAGCGACCGAGCGCCTCCGCGCGGCTGGCGTCGGGGAACTCGCGGACGGTCTGGCGGCGCACGGCCTCGAAGCCGAGGGCGATCAGCACTACGAGAGCCAGCGCCAGCACCGGGTTGCGCGTCGCGGGCGTGGGCGACCACCACAGGATTCCGATCGCGAGGACGATCGCGAGGCCCGCGTAGGCGATCAGCGGATCGTGCAGGTAGGGCGCGAGCGCCCGCCGGATGGCCACCGCCGGGCGCATGGGCCCGGCGACCCAGGCGCCGAGGAACAGCAGCACGCCGTAGCCGATGAGCGCGACGGTCGCCTGGTGCAGCAGCGGCGTGATGATCGTCCATGCATTCTGGACCGCCGGTTCCAACGCCGCGGTGGTGGCGAACGAGTTGACGACCTCGTCCCCGGCGAGCTTGGTGACGACGAGCGCGGTGACGCCGGCCACCACGAGGCCGATCCCGTACAGGCGAGCGATCTGGCGGCGCCAACCGGGCGCGATTGCGAGTGCGATCCCGAACAGCGCCAGCGACGCGACCACCAGCCCGATGGCCAGGGGCTTGAGCAGCCGCACGATGTCCTGCGCCGCCGCGAGCTGGTCCGACTTGAGGACCGTGATCTGCCCCGCGTTCGGCGGGATCTTGGCCACGACGCGCCCGCCGACCCCGACGCGATCGGCGGTCTGCACGAGCAGCGTGCGCGCGTCCAGCGTGACGACGCCGCCCTGGGTGGAGACGATCGGGCCGCCGCCCTCGACCACTTTCAGGAACGTCTCGTGCGCCGCGCGGTTGGCGTCCTCCCACGCCTGCTGCGCGCGGGGGCGCGCGAGCATCTGCCTCGAGGCGTTGTCCGCGAGGTTGCGCAGCGCGCCGGCCGCCGGGCCGGCGAGCGGCTGCAGGCGGGGCGGCAGCGCCGCCTGCAGCTCCGCCTGGACATCCACGTTCGCGTACAGCTGGTCGACGAGGAAGTCGGCGACCTGATTGCGGATGACCGGGTCGGCGAGCATCTGGCTGCTCGTCTTCGTCCAGTTGTCCGTGTTGAGCAGCTGGCGGTTGACCCAGACGGCGAAGATGGCGATGAACGCCATCAGCGAGGCGAGGACGATCAGGGCGCGGGCGGTGTTCCGGCGCATGGCCTAGGAGCAGCCCACGTTCGAGAAGGAGTCGTCGAAGCTGTTCTCGAGCTTCGTGGCGGCCGACCGCAGCGTGTCCTCGAGCCCTCCGCCGGCGATGCCGGAGACGAGGTCCCCCTGGATCTCCTTGACGTCGGACTCGAGCTGGTTCGTAGCCGATTGGACGTCCTGCTTGCGCTCGCCGCTCAGGTCGTTCCGGGCGCTGTCGATCTTCTGGAGGTCGTCGTCGATCGCCTCGAGGCTCGACTTGGCCGCCCCGACGCTGCTGATCGAGGGCGACAGGCCCTTGATCTCGGAGATCTCCTTCTTGATGTCGCTGCGCGCCGTGCAGACCGTCTCCTGGGCCTTCTCCTCCGAAGCCGACGTCGTCTTGGTGGCCTCGGGCGTCTGGGTCTCCGTCTGGGCCGGCGTGGGCTCCGCGGTCTTCTCGGAGGAGGACGACGAGCCCTCGTCGGAGGACCCGCCGCAGCCGGCGAGCACCAGGCACCCAGCCACGGCGGCGATGACGATGCGAAGGCTCATCGCGGCGACCGTACAGCGGGGATCACGGGCTCCTCTCGTCCAAACCGGATGAGGCGGCGCCATGGTGCCGACCATAGATTCGCTGGCCATCGCACCGCAAGCGAAAGGAGATCGGATGGCGTCAATCGGGGACGACACCCACGAGGCCCTCAAGGGCGTCTCGGCCGGCGACCTCGACACCCTCGCGACCGTGATCGGGCTCCGCGAGGCCGAGCTAGAGCGCAGCGGGCTCGACGCGCGGACGTTCGCGCTCGTGAAGATCGCGGCGCTCATCGCCCTCGACGCGCCCCCCGCGTCCTACGCCTGGCAAGTCGCCAACGCGCTCGACTCTGGGGCCACGCCGGAGGACCTCCTGGGCGTGCTCCATGCGGTCGCCCCGCAGGTCGGCGGCCCGAAGGTGGTGGCCGCCGCGCCGGAGCTCATGGTGGCCATGGGGCTCGACCTCCCCGAGGGCGCGGGTTAGGGGGCGGGATGCCACTCATGCGACGGCGCCCGCTGCTGCGGGCCGCGGCGGTCGGCGGCGGGGCCTACTACGCCGGCAAGAAGCGACAGGAGTCCCAGTACCGCGAGATGAGCCAGGAGCAGCGACTCTCGGACGTCGAGATGCAGCAGCAGGCCCCGCCCGCGGCCGCCCCGGCGCCCCAGCCCGCCGCAGCAGCGCCATCGGGTGGCGTCACGCAGGACATGATCGACCAGCTCAAGCAGCTCGGCCAGCTCCACGAGCAGGGCGTTCTCACGGACGAGGAGTTCGCGCAGCAGAAGGCGAAGCTGCTCGGCAACTGACCGCACTCAAGGTCGTGGCCGCCCGCGGCGGCCACGACCGGCGCGGGTGACGCCCCCTCCTCCGGCGGGGGTGCGCACCCCTCGCCGGACACGGTGGCAGGCTCCCTTGCCCGCGTCTCCGCGACTCGGCGATGCTCGGCCGGATGACCGAGGTCTCCGCCGTGACCCGCCCGCTTCCCGCCGCGCCCGCCGGACCCGCGCCGGCGACGCTGATCGACGTGGCGGCCGCGCGCCGGCGCCGCCCGCCGCGCCTCCGCAGGCGGACGCTGCGCCGGGAGCGCCTCGTGCGCCGCCTAGCCCAGAGCGCCGACGTCCCGCTCGTGCTCGTCGTCGCGCCCGCCGGCTACGGCAAGACGACGCTGCTATCGCACTGGGTGGGAGCCGAGCCGCGGACCGTCGGCTGGCTCACGGCCGACGAGGCCGACGACGACCCGAGCCGGCTGGTGACCGCGATCGCCCTGGCGCTCAGCCACGCCGGCGCCGCCGGCGACGGCCTGCGCGCGGTCCCCACCGGCGCGGCGGGGACGATGCTCGGCGAGCTCGCCCGCTCGCTGGAGGCGCGCGAGCGCCCGTTCGTGCTGGTGGTCGACGACGTCCACCGGCTGCGCTCCCCCGAGGCGCTGGCGACGCTCGAGGCCGTCATCGGCGCCGTGCCGCCGGGCTCGCAGGTCGTGCTCGCCTCGCGCGATGAGCCGGCGCTGCCCATCGGGCGCCTGCGGGCCGAGGGGATGCTCGTCGACCTGCGCGCGCGGGACCTGGTCATGAGCCGCCGCGAGGCCGCGCTGATGCTCGCCATGAGCGGCCTCGACCTCCCCGCCCAGGACGTGCTGGTGCTCCTGCAGCGCACCGAGGGATGGCCCGCGGGCCTCTACCTGGCGGCGCTCTCGCTGCGCGACCGTCCGGACGTCCACGGCGCCGTCGCCCGCTTCGGCGGCGACGACCGGCTGATGGCCGACTACGTCCGGGAGGAGCTGCTCGGGACGCTCGCGGACGACGAGCGCGCCTTCCTGCAGCGCACGTCGTTGCTCGACACGCTGTCGGGACCGCTGTGCGACGCCGTGCTGGAGAGCCGGGGCTCGGGCGTCGTGCTGCGCGACCTCTCCCGCTCCAACGTGCTCGTGGTCCCGCTCGACGACGTCGACACGACCTACCGGCACCATCCGCTCCTCGCCCGCATGCTGCAAGCCGAGCTGCGGCGCGCCGAGCCGGAGCGCGAGGTCGGGCTGCACCGGCGGGCCAGCGCCTTCTACGCGGGCGCCGGCGACGTCGACCGCGCCATCGGCCACGCGATCGAAGCCGGTGACGCGACGGGCGCCGGCCGGCTGCTGTGGACGTGCGCGGGCGGCCACGTCCTGGACGGCCGCAACGCCGACGTGCAGAGCTGGCTCGCGCACTTCACGCCCGACCAGATCGCCGCCCATCCGACGCTCGCGCTCACCGCCGCGGCGAGCCACCTCGCCCGCGGCGAGCGCGAGCTCGTCGAGCACTGGACCGCCGCGGCCGAGCGCCGCGCCGGCGACACGGACGCCGAGCCGGTCGAGGCCGGGGTGGCAATGATGCGGGCGGCGGTCGCCCGGGATGGCCTGGACCGCATGGTCGCCGACGCCGGGCGGGCGTACGCGCACCTCGCCGAGGACAGCCCGTGGCGGTCGCTGTGCTGCCTGCTGCGCGGCGTGGGCGAGCACCTGCGGGGCGACGGGAGCGCGGGCCGGGCCCATCTCGAGGAGGGCGCCCGCCGTGGCGCCATCGCCGCGCCGAGCGTCCAGGTGCTCTGCCTCGCGCAGCTCGCCCTGATCGCGCTCGACGGCGGCGACTGGGAGCAGGCGCAGCTGCTCACGTCGCGGGCGCGGGCGCAGGTCGACTGGTCCGGGCTGGACGGCTACCCCACGCGCGCGCTGGTCTACGGGGTGTCGGCGCTCGTCCGCGCCCATCGCGACCGCGTCGAGGATGCCCAGGCCGACCGCCGCCACGCGACCGAGCTGCTGGCCACGCTGGTCGACTACGTCCCGTGGTACGAGGTCGAGACCCGCGTGGTGCTCGCCCGCGCGGCCCTGCGCCTCGGCGACGTGACCGGCACGCGGGCGCTGCTCGCCGAGGCCTCCCGCCGGCTCGCCCGGGTGGGCGACGCGGCGGTGCTACGGGCGGCGATCGACGAGCTCACCGCCCAGGCGGAGGCCTTCACGGTCACCGAGCTCGTCGGCCCGTCCTCGCTCACGACCGCCGAGTTGCGGGTCCTCGGGCTGATGCCGACGCACCTCTCGTTCCGGGAGATGGGGCGGCGCCTGCACGTCTCCGCGAACACGATCAAGACCCACGCGCACGCCGTGTACCGCAAGCTCGACGTGGGCTCGCGCTCGGAGGCGGTCATCCGCGCCCGCCAGATGGGCCTGCTGGACGTCGAGGCGTAGGCGCGCGGCCCCCGGCGCGCCGCTCAGCACTCCGAGCGCAACCGCCCCGGGACCCCGAAGTCGTCAGGGCCGATCAGGTCGCGGTGGAGCGCCGTGGCGAACGTGCGCGTCTCCACTTCGAGGCGCTCGCGCTCGGTGCGGCGCAACGCCTCCTCCATCTCGGACCGCTGCTTGTCGAGCCGCCGCTCGTAGGCGTCGGCCGCCCACACGGACACGTCGAGCTCGCGCGTGGTCTCGCACTGACCGCAGGCCAGCACGACGCGGGCGTGGATGCCGTCCTCGTGGATGTCCATCCGCGACGCGCTGACCGCCTCGGCGCGACACATCGGGCAGCGACGCAATCTCGGGGCCTCGCGTCTGAACACGGACACAACCCTCCCAGATCACGGCGCCGCCCGCTCATCCCATCCGCATGAGTTGCGAAGGATCTAGAGGAGCGCGACCACGACCAGCGCGCCCGGACGCACCGACACGATCGCGTCGGCGAGGCGCTCGCCCGCTGCGGTGGGCCGCCCTGTGGAGAAGACGGTGGTGGACGCCGCCATCGGCGAGTCGCCGCTCGGCTCGCTGATGAGGAACTCGTAGGGGTCCGGCGGCGGGATCCGCGGGTGCATGGCGTCGACCTGGGTACCCGCTCCCGCCTCATCCGAAGAGGATGGTGCCCCGCGGCCAGAGCCGCCGTAGCTTCGCCGCGCCATGGGTACGCCGGCCACCCCGCCCGCCTCAGCGGCGTCGCCGCCCTCGCCGCGCGAGTACATGCTCGTGCTCGTCGTCGCGGCGGCGCTCGGGCTCCCCGCCGGGATCGCCGCGGCCGGCCTCATGTGGGGGATCAGCGGCATCACGGACGTCGTCTGGACCGACATCCCCGACGCCCTCGGCTGGAGCTCGCCCGCCGCCTGGTACGTGGTGCTGGTACCCGGAGTGGCCGGACTGCTCGTGGCGCTCGCGTTCAAGCTGCCGGGTCATGGCGGCCATCCAGCCACCGGGGACCTGGGCCTCGACGCGCTCGGCCCCATCCAGGTGATGAGCGCGCTCGCGGCCGCGCTCGCCTCGCTCGGGCTCGGCCTCGTGCTCGGACCCGAGGCGCCGCTCCTGGCCCTCGGGCTCACCGCCGGGCTGGTCGCGTCGCGGGCGCTGCGATCCGAGACGTCTCCGCGCCAGCTGATCGTCCTCGCGGGGGCGTTCGCCACGATCAGCACGGTGTTCGGCGGTCCGCTGCCCTCGGCGCTGCTGCTGTTCGAGATGGCCGCCCGCAAGGGAATGGTCCCCGCCAAGTCGCTCGGCGCGGCGCTGGTCCCCGGGTTCCTCGCCTCCGGCACGGCGGCGCTCGCGTTCACGGGCGTCGACCACTGGCCAGGCGTCAAGGAGACCGTGCTCGCCCTGCCGTCGCTGCCGAACTACCCGAGCGTGCGGCTCGCGGACATCGCGTGGTGCGTGGTCGTCGCCCTCGCGGTCGGCCTGCTCGTGGCCGGCGCCCGCCGGTCCGCGCGCGAAGCGGCCGCTCGCTGGAAGCGCCCCCCGGTGCTGATCCTCGTGGCCGGCGGTCTCGCGGTCGGCGCGCTCGCCGCGGCATTCCGGGCCATCGCCGACGAGCCGGCGGACCTCGTGCTGTTCTCGGGCGCCGAGTCGCTCGGGTCCTACGTCGCCGAGACCTCAGCGGGCGTGCTCGCGCTCCTGGTCATCGTCAAGTGCGCCGGGTACGCGATCTCGCTCGCCGCCGGCTTCCGCGGCGGTCCGACCTTCCCGGCGGTGGCGCTCGGCGTGGCGCTGGGGACACTCGGCTCGCTCGTCCTGCCGGGCTTCGACCTCACCCCCGCGGTCATCGCCGGCGTCGCGGCCGGCGCGGCGGCGGCGCTGCGGCTTCCGATCTTCGGCGCGCTGCTGGCCTTCGTGATGGCCGGCGCCGTCGCCGGCGAGACGGTCACGCTCGCCGTGATCGCCTCCGTGATCGGCTGGCTGGCGGCGGAGGCCGTCAACCGCGAGCGCGGATCGGAGGGCGAGGCCGGCGACGCCGCAACCGCGCCGGCCCGCAGGGCGGCCCACGTGTGACCGCCGGGAAGGCCGAGGTGCCGGAGCGGAAGGTGGAGCAGCGCTACGGCGCGCTCCTCGTCATCCTCGTGGCCTCCTTCGGGATCCAGGGCATCGCCCCCGAGGCCACGGTGTGGCGGGGCGTCGTGACCGTCCTGTTGGGCGCGGCGTCGGTGATCGCGTTCCGCGCCGCGGACATGCCCACCCGCCGCCTTCGGATCACCGGCGCGCTCGTCGCCGTGGTCGTCGGCGCGGCGCTTGTCGCGTTGGCGGTGGGCGACAGCCAGCTGGCGGCGACGTTCACCGGGCTGGCCAACGCCGTGCTCGTCGGGCTCGCCCCGCCCGCGATCGTCGTCGGCGTCGTGCGCAGCATGCGGGTCCACGGGGCGGTCACGCTCCAGGTGCTGTTCGGCGCGCTGTGCCTCTACCTGCTGGTGGGCATGTTCTTCGCGTTCGTCTACTCGGTCATCGACCAGATCGGCGGTGACCCGTTCTTCGCCGACGACATCGAGGCCACCCCCGCGCGCTCGATCTACTTCAGCTTCAGCACCCTCACGACCGTCGGCTACGGCGACCTCACCGCGGGCAGCAACCTCGGCCACACGCTCTCGGTCACCGAGGCGCTCGTCGGTCAGATCTACCTCGTGACCGTGGTCTCGGTGGTGGTGGCGAACCTCGTGCCGCGCCGCCGGCTCGACCACTGACGGGAAATCATCCCCTTGGGGTGATGGTCCCCGTGGCGCGGTCAGGTTCCGTATCCCGGACAGCGACTCGAGAAGGGAACCAGCGGATGGCCACCACAACCGGCCCTCGGGCGGAGGCCGCGACCACCCCGGAAGGGTCCGACGCCGCGCGGCCCTGCGACGTGCTCGTCGTCTTCGGCATCACGGGGGACCTCGCGAAGGTGATGACGTTCCGGTCGCTCTACCGGCTCGAGCGACGGGGTCTCCTCGACTGCCCGATCGTGGGCGTGGCGGTGGACGACTGGAGCGCAGCCGACCTGCGTAGCCACGCCCGCGCGGCGATCGCCGCCGGCGAGCCGGTGGACGAGCCCACCTTCGACCGCTTCGCCTCGCGCCTCTCCTACGTGCAGGGCGACTTCGGGAAGCCGGAGACGTACGACCGGGTCGCCAAGGCGATCGGCGGCGCACGCCAGCCGGTCTTCTACCTCGAGATCCCGCCGTTCCTGTTCGGCACCGTCGTCGCCGGGCTCGCCAACGCGGGCCTGACCGAGAACGCCAGGGTCGTGGTCGAGAAGCCGTTCGGGCACGACCTCGCCTCCGCGCGCGAGCTCAACGCGACGATCCACGAGCACCTCGACGAGTCGCAGCTGTACCGGATCGACCACTTCCTGGGGAAGATGGGGCTGGGCGAGATCCTCTACCTGCGGTTCGCGAACACGATGTTCGAGCCGATCTGGAACCGCAGCCACGTCGCGAGCGTGCAGATCACGATGGCCGAGGCGTTCGGAGTCGAGGACCGCGGCCACTTCTACGACCCGGTCGGCGCGCTTCGCGACGTCGTGGTCAACCACCTCATGCAGGTCGTCGGTGCCGCCGCGATGGAGCCGCCCTCGAGCGGCGACCCCACGATCCTCAAGGACGCGCTGTGCGCGGTGTTCCGGGCGATGCCGGACGCCGACCCGGCGCACTACGTCCGCGGCCAGTACGACGGCTACCGCACGATCGCGGGCTGCGCCGCGGACTCCAAGACGGAGACCTACGCCGCCCTGCGCCTCGAGATCGACAACTGGCGCTGGGCCGGGGTGGCCTTCTACATCCGCACCGGCAAGTGCCTGCCGATCACGCAGACGGAGCTGCGACTCGTGTTCCGCCGCCCGCCGCGCCTCGGCTTCCGCATGGACCGGCGCCTGCCGGAGCCCGACCAGCTCGTGATCCGCCTCGACCCCACCACCGGCATCCAGATGCTGGTCGAGGCGCAGCGCGGCACCACGGTCCAGGCCGAGCAGATCTCGCTCGACATGGAGTTCGCGGAGGAGGGAGGCGAGGGCCCGACGCCCTACGAGGTGCTCATCCACGCCGCGATGGTCGGCGACAGCACCCGCTTCAAGCGCCAGGACGGCGTCGAGGAGACCTGGCGCGTGCTGGAGCCGCTGGTGGACGGCCCCCCGGCGATCCACCCGTACGCCAAGGGATCGTGGGGGCCTGCCGAAGCCGACAAGCTCCTCGCCGGGCACGGTCGCTGGCACGATCCGTGGGTGGGGTCATGAGCGCCGCCGGGCCGGACGCCGGCGTCGCCGACGGCGCCAAGCCGCTCCCGGAGACCGAGCCGCAGAGCGCCGCGGCGCCCTCCCCGTTCCCGCCGATCGCCGGGTACGCCTTCCTCTCCGACTGCCACACCGGAGCGCTCGTGGCGCCGGACGGCGCGATCGACTGGCTGTGCGTGCCCCGGTTCGATGCCCCGAGCGTGTTCGGCACCCTCCTGGACCGGGGGGCCGGGATGTTCCGGCTGGGGCCCTTCGGCATCAACACGCCGACGGCGCGCCACTACGAGCCGGGGACCAACGTGCTCGTGACCACGTGGCACACCCAGACGGGCTGGATCGAGGTCCGCGACGCGCTGATCATGGGCCCGCGTCGCCACCAGGACACGGTCACCCCGCACACCCGGCCGCCGGCCGACGAGGACGCCGAGCACCTGCTCGTGCGCATCGCGACCTGCCTCGACGGCAGCGTCGAGGTCGAGCTGGTGTGCGAGCCCGGCTTCGACTACGGGCGCACCCTGGCCGAATGGTCGCTCGAGGACGATCTGCACACCGCCGACGCCACGGGTGCGGGCCAGACCATCCGGCTGCGCACGGACATGTTCCTCGGCGTCGAGGGCGCGCGCGTGCGCGCCCGCCACCAGCTCCGCGAGGGCGAGCAGCTCTTCTGCTCGCTGTCGTGGGCCGAGGAGCTCGCCTCGCCGCAGGATGTGGCGGACGCGTCGGCCCGCCTCGAGACCACCACGCGCTACTGGCGCGGCTGGCTCGCGCGCGCCCGGAACCCCGACCACCGCTGGCGCGAGCCGATCCAGCGCTCCGCGCTCGTGATCAAGGGCCTGACCTACATGCCGACCGGCGCGACCGTCGCGGCGCTCACGACGTCGCTGCCCGAGACGCCCGGCGGCGAGCGCAACTGGGACTACCGCTACACCTGGATGCGCGATTCGACGTTCACCCTGCAGGCGCTGCACTGGCTCAACCTCGACTGGGAGGCCGACGAGTTCATGCAGTTCGTCGCCGACGTCGAGGCCAACCAGGACGGCGCGCTGCAGATCATGTACGGGATCGACGGGCGGCGCGACCTCACGGAGACGACCCGTGACGACCTCTCCGGCTATGCCGGCGCGCGGCCCGTGCGGGTCGGCAACGGCGCCTTCGACCAGCGCCAGAACGACGTGTTCGGCGCGGTGCTCGACTCGGTGCTCCTGCATACGCAGCGCAGCCAGCGCCTGCCCCGCCGCCTGTGGCCGATCGTCGAGAGCCAGGCCGAATGCGCCACCGCCGTGTGGCGCGAGCCCGACCAGGGCATCTGGGAGGCGCGCGGCGACCCGCAGCACTACGTGTCCTCCAAGCTCATGTGCTGGGTCGCGCTCGACCGGGCGGCCAAGCTGGCCGAGATCCGCGGCGACCGGGACCTGCAGTCGAAGTGGGCGGCGGTGGCGGAGGAGATCCGCGCGGACATCCTCGAGCACGGC
>Ga0190275_10002283_pt1 | contig 13871 bp, 15 predicted proteins | sample Popmic550T_FD_133745 | JGI IMG/M metagenome (GOLD analysis project Ga0190275, IMG submission 133745) | Populus adjacent soil microbial communities from riparian zone of Yellowstone River, Montana, USA - 550 T | ecosystem: Environmental > Terrestrial > Soil > Riparian zone > Trees stand | place... | reverse complement strand
GAAGGCGACCATGTCGGCGATCAGCCGCATCGAGGGCTCCGGCGGGAAGGCGTAGGTCCCGCGTGAGAGGTACTCCTTGATGATGTCGTTCTGGGTCGTGCCGGTGAGCTGGGAGCGCTCGACCCCGTTCTCCTCGGCGACGCTGACGTAGAGGCCGAGCAACCAGGCGGCGGTGGCGTTGATCGTCATCGACGTGTTCATGTCGTCAAGCGGGATGCCGTCGAAGAGCTGGTGCATGTCGCCCTTGTGGGCGACCGAGACGCCGACCTTGCCGACCTCGCCGCGGGCGAGGACGTGGTCGGGGTCATAGCCCGTCTGGGTCGGCAGGTCGAAGGCGACCGAGAGGCCGGTCTGGCCCTTGGCGAGGTTGCCGCGGTAGAGCTCGTTGGAGCGTTTGGCGTCGGAGTGGCCGGCGTAGGTGCGCATCACCCAGGGCCGGTCACGCTCGGGCAGTCGGTGGTCGCTCATACCCGAATCTTATTTGGGACGGGCGGAAAGGCGGGCTTCGAGTGCGTCAGCCGGCGACGGATTCGCGGGTCTCGCCGATCTTCAGGGCGCCGAAGTAGAGGGTGGCCGAGGAGAACATCCCGGCTTCGCGGTACTGCATGATCTTCGCCGAGTTGGGCCCGCCGTCGTTGCTGCCGTCCATCGTCGCCATCTCCAGGCGCTGGGTCGGGGCCACGCCGTTGGGGTTGTGGTTGCCGGGGCCGAAGAAGGTGACCTGCTGGCCGTCGATCCACATTTCGACCCAGCCGTCGCTGGCAAAGCGCTCGTGCAGCAGCACGCTGACCCAGCGGCCCTTGACCAGCGGCGCCCGCCAGGGGACGTCGTAGTCGTAGGTCGAGTTGCGCTGCCAGGTGAACTCGTTGCCGCCGACTTCGACCTGCCAGGGGCTGGAGCCGTTGAAGGGCGGGCCGTAGATCGAGATCAGCGACATCCAGCCCGAGACCGTGGGGAAATCGGTCGGCAGCATGAATTTCGTTTCCAGCCAGAACTCGTCCCCCGCTTCGATCAGCGAGGGCGAGAGCGCCTGCGCCCGCGGATTGTCGGTTGGCGTGACCGGATAGACGTCATCCTCGTCGACGGTCAGCTTGAACACGGTCTCGCCGCTGCCGAGCGGGTCCGGCACTTCGGTGATCGCTCTCGGCGCCGCCTGCACTTCGGCGAAGTCCTCGATGCCGTCGCCGTCGAAGAGCGGCTCGGAGGAGGACACCGGCGGCGGCGTCGTCGGTGGCGGCGGGGTGGGCGGCGGGGGCGTTGGCGGGGGTGGAGTCGGCGGCGGGTTGCTGGGCGGTTCCGGGGCGGGCGGCTCGGGGACGGACGGGGGCGGCTCCGGGGCCGGTGGCGGCGGCTCCGGGTTGGGCGTGCTCGGCGGCGAGGCTGGCGGCGGTGAAGCGGGGTCTGCGCCGGCCGGCGGGTTGGCGACGAGCGCGGCGGGGGGCGTGCTCACCGCGGGCGGTGCCGTGGCAGGGCTGGGAGTGGGGAGGGTGGTCTCGGATCCGCGGCTGGCGACGACCGACCGACCGCGATTGACCGCGGCCGGACGGCGGGCTCTGGCGGCATAGGAGCGGCGGATTCCCGGTCGCTGGCCGGACCGGAGGCGGTCCTGTCCCAGCAGCGCGGTCGTCGCCGGCGCCCGCACGTGGGAGGTGATCACCGTGCGCCACGGGGCGCGGGCGTTGACCAGCGAGACCCAGATCAGCAGCAGCGCCAGGATCGTGATGCAGATGCCGGCGGCGATGCGAAGGCGGCGGCCCCCGCCGTCTTCGGTCAGCAGGTCGTCCTCGGGGGTCGATTGAAAACTCACCGTACTTTCGTCTATACCCACGTTGCGGCAGGCTACCCTTCCGTCCCCGGAACTGTGTTAACGCTTCTCCCTCGCGACTGCGGACGATCTCGTCCAGGCGCTCCCGACCCGCATCTTTTCCTGCTCGCTGTGTTTAGGCTGCCAGCGATGAAGACGAGATCTATCGCCGCATCCTTCACCGTCGTCCTGGCCGCGCTGGCACTTGCCGCCGTCGCCGGCGCGGCGATGATCGGCATCTACCGCAATGGAATGGAGACCACGGCGCAGCGCGCGCAGCTGATCAAGCTCGCGGGGGCGAACTGTGCCCGGGGTGGCTCCGAGGGCGCCCTGAGGATCGCGATCGGCAAAGGCACCGACGCCTGCTCCTACCGGACCCCGGTGCTGGGCCGCAATCTGGAGATCTCCGCCACCGAGCGGCTTCTGAGCGGAACCCCGACGGCGCTTCAGCGCAAGGCCTACCTGGGCCTGGAGCTGCGCGCCGGCGGCGGCGCCAAGTACCAGCTGCTCGCCTTTCCGCTGCAGCGCAAGGTGCAACTGGTCCGGGCGACCGCGACCGGCACGGAATACCTGGCGATCGCCAAGAACGTCAAAGAGCTGATGGGCATCAACAAAGCCAACGCGCTGCGGCTGCGGGCGGTCAACGTCGGCGCTGGGGCGGAGCGGGGGCTGGCAAACCTATCCGGCTACGTCGGCGGCACTCTCGTCGTCGAGGCGACCGACGAACGCGCCGGCGAGCTGACCGGGCAGGCCTCGGCGGTCGCGATCGGCGCCATCAAAGGCGCCAACGGGGTCGTCGGCAGCATCGACGACGTCGTCGTTCGCGTTCCGGTCGACTTCTAGCCGCTGCTCGGCGCGGCCCGCCTGCATAATCCGCGTCGATGTCGACCAGCACGATCGAGCGACCTCGCAGCGCCGGCCCCGGCTCGGATCTCGGGGGCGAGTGGCGGGTGATCGTCCGCAACGACAACCACAACACCTTCGAGCACGTCGCCGCAACCCTGGCCAAGGTGCTGCCGGGGGTTAGCCTCGACCGGGGCCACCGGCTCGCCGATCAGATCCACAACAGCGGCCAGGCGATCGTCTGGAGCGGTCCCCGCGAGCCCGCCGAGCACTACTGGGAGCAGCTCGACGGCGCCGGGCTGACGATGGCGCCGCTCGAGCGGGGGTAGGGCGTGGGCGCCAGGGCCGCCGCCGCACCTTCAGGCGCCTGGCACCCGGCCCGGCGCGCGCGCTACTCGGCGGTAAGCAGGGTGTGCCAGGTCGGGAGCAGCGGGATGTCGTAGAGGTTGAGGATGCTGGCGCGAGCGACCTCGATCTCCTCCGAGAACCAGTAGCGCTCGAAGTCCGAGCGGCTCTCCCAGAGCGAGGTCTGCTGGAAGGCGAGGGGATCGTCCTTGGAGCGCGTCAGCGACCAGCTCTTGGCCCCGTAGGCGGGCATCTTTGCCGCCGCCGGCTCCCAGAGGTCGAGCCAGCGGTCGGCCCGGAACGGCGCGATGTGCCAGTCGAGCCTGCAGATCTCCGCCATCAGATACCCCTCTCGAGTCGCGCTTGCGGTTGCCTCATGCTCCGACCTCGGCCCGGATCGCGCCGGGGCCCTCCTCGTGCTGGCCCTCGTCCGCGGTCTCGGCCCCGACCAGGACCGTGATCTTGCCCAGGTGCTTGTTTTCGTGCATCAGCTGGTGGGCGGTGGGGACACCGTCGAAGCCCATCGTGTCCGAGAGCACCGGCCGCACCTTGCCCTCGGCCATCAGCTGGTTGGCGCGCATGCACTCGTAGGCGTTGGCGAAGTGGGAGCCGATGATCTGCTTCTGCTTCATCCACAGGTAGCGCACGTCGAAGTCGAGCTGGTAGCCCGAGGTGGCGCCGCAGATCACGACCTTGCCGAACGGCTTGACGGTGAAGACCGAGGTCGGGAAGGTGGCGCGCCCGACGTGCTCGAAGACGATGTCGGGGGCGTCGCCGAGGATCTCCTTGACCTGCTTGGCGAAGCCGCGCGAGGCCTTGAAGCGTTCCTTGTCGGCAGCCGGGTCGGTGAGGTTCGCGTCGGTCCGCATCATTTCGGCGAACTCGGAGCGGTTGATGTAGTCGACGGCGCCGAGCTGCTTGATCAGCTCGCCCTTCTCGTCGGAGGAGACGACGCCGACCGCGTTGGCGCCCGCCGCCTTGCAGAGCTGCACGGCGAAGACGCCGAGGCCGCCCGCCGCCCCCCAGATGAGGACGTTGTGCCCGGCCTGCAGGTTGCACTGGTCCATCAGCATCCGGTAGGCGGTGAAGTAGGTGAGGCCGTAGGCGGAGGAGTCGGCCCAGGAGAGGTTGCGCGGCTTCGCCAGCAGCTGCTGCGCCTGCACCTTGGTGAACTGGGCGAAGGAGCCCCAGGTCGTCTCGTAGCCCCAGATTCGCTGGCTCGGCGCCGCCATCGGGTCGAGGCCGTGGACCTCGACGTCCTCGTAGGAGGCCTGGTTGCAGTGGACGACGACCTCGTCGCCCGGCTTCCAGCGGGTGACGCCCTCGCCGACCTTCCAGACGATGCCGGAGGCGTCGGAGCCGCCGATGTGGTGGCCGTACTCGGGGTGGTCGCCGTAGGGGAAGACCGAGACCGGCTTGCCCAGCGAGGCCCAGACGTTGTTGAAGTTGACGCCAGCCGCCATCACGCGGACGATCACCTCGAAGGCACCGGGCTCGGGGACCTCGATCTGCTCGAGCTGGAAAGCGTCCTTGGGCTCGCCCTGTCGCTCCTCGCGGATCACCCAGGCCGCCATCGTCTCCGGCAGGGTTCCGGGCTCTACGTCAAGCTTCGAGATTGCGCTGGTGTCAACGGCCAAGGGGTCCCTCCGCGGGTCGTTTGAAGACGGGCCGCGAACTCTAGTTAAGAGGCCCGGGTCTCGGCTCTACGCGGCGTCGGAAGCCTCGTGCAGCTCGGGCGCCGTGATCTCGCGCACGGTGATCTCGACCGGTTCGGGCGGTTCGATCTGCTTGCCCGGGGCGATGCCGAGATCCTCGACCTTGCGCAGCTGCGGCAGCAGCCGACCCTCCATCGAGCCGACCGCGGAGTTGTAGGACTTGGTCGCCGACTCGAGTCGCCTGCCGACCGTGTCGAAGTCGGTGATGAACTTGCCGAAGCGGGTGTGCAGGGTGTTCGCGGCGTCGGCGATCTCGGCCGCCTCGGCGACCATCCGCTCCTGGCGCCAGCCCAGCTCCATCGTACGCAGCAGCCCGATCAGCGAGGTCGGGCTGACCAGCAGCACCTTGTGCTCGAGGGCGTATTCGAACAGGCCCGGGTCGGCGCCGAGGGCGGCGTGCAGGGCGGGCTCGTTGGGGATGAAGCAGATCACCAGGTCCGGCATCTCGCCGGCCTTGAACTGGCCCTGGTAGTCCTTGGAGCTGAGCGCGCGGACGTGCTCCCGCGCCTGTCGGGAGTGGCGCTCGAGGTGGACCCGGCGCTCGGATTCGACCTCCGCCTCCTGGGCGTCAAGGAAGGCGTCGAGCGGCACTTTCGAGTCGGCGACGAAGCTGCGCCCTTCGGGCAACAGGAAGAGCGCGTCGGGGCGCAGCCGCCCGTCTTCGGTTCGCAGCGTCTCCTGTAGCTCGAAGTCGACGTGCTCGGTCATGCCGGCGATCTCGACGCAGCGGCGCAGCTGCAGCTCGCCCCACTGGCCGCGGGTCTGCGGCTGGCGCAGCGCCTTCTTCAGCCCGGCGGTCTCGGAGTTGAGGTTGCCGACGGTCTGGCCCATCTGCTCGAGCAGGGTGCGGGTCTGCAGGTCGGTCTCGCCGCGCTTGCGCACTTCCGCCTCGATCTTCTCCTGGCCCTTGGCGATCCGCTCGGCCAGGCCCTTGATCTCCGCCTGGCCTTTGTCGATCTCCGCCTGGCGCTTGTCGAGCGCCGCCTCGGCGGTCTTGGCGTCGAGCTTGCGTGCCTCGTCGTTGGCCCGGAGTAGACCGGGGAGCGAGTCGGCCACCGCCCGCGAGGCGGCTTCCTGCACGGCCGCTGCGAAATCGGGCTGCTCCAACGGCTCCTCGCGCCGCGCCACGAGCACGTAGACGAGCCCCCCGGCAAGGAGCACGACGGCGATGGCCAGCACGACAGTCACCCCACCCATGCTGCCACCTCCCCCAGACGCCCTCAGTTCCCGCAAAACCCCGGTCGATGGGCCGATTCCGTCCACCACGTGGACGTTTCAGGCCCGTCGGCGGGTGGTTACGGAAGAAGAACGTCGTTCTCTGAGGAGGCCCGGTAGGGGCCGACGATCAGTTTGCCCGGGCGGACATCGGGCAGGTTGGTGGCGGCGATCGTGTAGGTGCCGGTGGGAAGGTCGGCCTGCAGGGTGCCGGGACTGCCGGCGGGAATCGGGCCCGAGCTGGCGTCGCGGGGGCCACGCAGGACGAGGCGGGAGTCGGAGCGGGTCTGGTTGGCGGCGACGATGACGACGGTGGCCGGCGCGTCGGTGTCGATCGGCGGCTGCGCGTGGTTCTGGTTCTGCGGGATCTGCTGGGTGTGGGCCGGGCCGACCGCGGTCGTCCGCGGCTGCACGGTGATCGCCTTCGGGGTGATCGTCACGCTCACGCGCAACGGCGCCTGTGGCCGCGGGTCATTGGAATGGCTCTCGGCACCGCAGCCTGCCGCCGTCAGCGCCAACGCGGCGACGATCCCGGCAACCGCGACTCTGGCTCTCCCACGACCCATCGAGGCGGAATCTAACCGAAGGGCAAGTCGACCACCCGCGCCGTAACGCCATCTTCACCTACGGTCAGCTCGGCTCCGGGCTCGGCCTCGCGGCGCAGGATCGCCAGTCCGACCGGCCCGAAGGCGGGGGAGACGGCGCTGCTGCCGAGCCTGCCGACCTCCTTCTCGCCCAGGCGCAGCGGCGTCCCGGGCGCGGCGGGAGCGCTCAGGCGCAGGCCCCGCAGGTGGCGGTTGGGCCGGCCCTTGTAGTGGAGTCGGGCGACCGTCTCCTGGCCGATGTAGCAACCCTTGGTGAAGCTGACGGCGGCCTCGACGATGCCCGCCTCCGCCGGCATCGTCTCCGTCCCCATCTCGGCCCCGAAGCGCGGCACGCCGGCCTCGATGCGGAGGATCTCCGCTGCCTCGGGCGCGACCGCGACGGCACCGGCGGCGAGCAGCGCTTCGCGCAGGCGGTCGCGCTCGGCCGCGTCGACGATCAGGTCGATCCCGTCGCGCGTGCCGGCCGCCAGGCACCCGACCCCGGCGACGGTCGTGACTTCGCAGCTGTGCTCCGGCAACGCCGCGGTCCCCGCGACCTCGACGCTGCGGGGCCCGATCAGGGAGAGGATCGCCCGCTCGCCGCTGACGTCGCTCACCTTCACGTCGCGCCCGATCGAGTACATCTCAAGGTGCCGCCGCGCCGCCGCCAGCGCCTCCGCCTCGGTATCGACCCAGATCTCCTCGGCCGCGACCCGCAGCACCCGCATGTCCGCCTGCATGTGCCCCTTGCGATCGAGCAGCGCCGCGTACTGCCCGTCCCCGGGCTCCAACCCCTCGACGTCATTCGTCAACTGCCCCTGCAGATACTCAGCCCCATCGGCCCCGGTCACCAACAGCTTCCCGCGCTCGGACCGATCGACCAGCCCACATTCCTCCCGCAGTTGCCGGTACTGCGCGTCCAGCTCGATCAGGGCCTCGCTCATAAGCCGATTCTAGGAAGCGCTCGCGACGGGCAACAGCTCGTTCATAGAACGCGTCCAGAAAGGGCCCGTGGGCGACGGGGATGCCCCCGGACGAGCCTCCCCATCTGTTGCGAGGGAGGGGGCATCCCCGTCGCCCGCCATACCCCGCTCTTTTTAGATGCATCGAAACCCGTCTTTTAGATGTGTCAAAATCAGCAACGTGATCCACCTATGAGCGAAAACGGGACCAGCCGCGGCATCAGCCGCCGCCGCCTGCTGGGCGGCGCCGCAGCCGCAGCCGCCCCGGCCGCGATCGGCCTCAGCGGCCTGCTCGGCGGCCGCGGCCCGGCCACCGAGAGCGCCCTCGCGAACGGGGCCCCGGCGGCCCGCGGCCATGCCGGCCACGGCGAGTTCCCGCACGCCACCTTCGCCGCCGGCCCCAGCGTCGACCACCGCGCCAACGGCTTCCACCCGACCGAGCTGCTGCGCGACTTCGACTACGGCACCACCAGGCGCCTGGCCAGCGGCCGCGTCGTGCGCGAATGGGAGATCGTCGCCCACGACAAGGAGATCGAAGTCGCGCCGGGGGTCAAGTACGAGGCCTGGACCTACAACGGCCGCGTCCCCGGCCCGACCCTGCGGGCGCGCGAGGGCGAGCTGCTGCGGATCCGCTTCGTCAACGCCTCCGAGCACCCGCACACGATGCACTTCCACGGCATCCACCCGGCGCTGATGGACGGGATGCCGGGCATCGGCGAGCGCCGCGGCGGCGGCCAGATCGAGCGCGGCGAAGCCTTCACCTACGAGTTCGACGCCACCCCCTTCGGCCTCCACCTCTACCACTGCCACGTCGCCCCGCTCGCGGCCCACATCGCCCGCGGCCTATACGGCGCCTTCATCATCGACCCCAAGGACGGCCGGCCGGAAGCCGACGAGATGGTGATGGTGATGAACGGCTTCGACACCAACTTCGACCTCGCCAACGAGGTCTACGCGGTCAACACGGTCGGCTTCCACTACATCAACGAGCCAATCATGGTCGACCGCGGCGGGCCGGTCCGCATCTACCTGGTCAACATCCTCGAGTACGACCCGCTCAACTCGTTCCACATCCACGGCAACTTCTTCCAGCACTACCCGACCGGGACCTCGCTGCAGCCGAGCGAATTCACCGACACGATCATCCAGGGCCAGGGCCAGCGCGGCATCCTCGAGCTCGAGTTCCCCTTCGACGGCGACTACATGTTCCACGCCCACGTCAGCGAGTTCGCCGAGCTCGGCTGGACCGGCTTCTTCCGCGTCGGCGACCCCTCGCGGCTGAGCCCGGCCGCCGCCGCGGCCGCCTACTGCGAGCTGCCCTGGGGCGGGGGCAAGGCCTGATGGAGGCGGGAGCGCGAGCCGAGCGCGGGTTCGGCAGCGGTCTGCCCGCCTGGGCGCTGGGAGCGATCCCGCTGGCCCTGATCGTGGTCGCGATCGGCGGCTTCGCGCTGCTCGGCGGGCCCGGGCTCGGCGAGCGGACCGGGCCGCCGGTGGAGGAGGTGACGGTCGAGCGCACGGTGCTGCACCCAGGTGAGATCGAGCTGACCCTGCGCAACGACGGGCCCGACCCGGTCGCGGTCGCCCAGGTCGCCGTCAACGATGCCTACGCGCCCTTCGTCGCCAGTGCCGGCAACGAGATCGAGCGGCTCGGCTCGACCACGCTGACCGTCACCTACCCCTGGATCGAGGGTGAGGCCTACGAGATCTTCGTCCTCACCTCGACCGGCGGCACGATTCCCGTTTCGATCCCGGTCGCCGCCGAAACGCCGGAGGCCGATGCCGGCTTCTACGGCCTGATGGCGCTGCTGGGGATCTACGTCGGCGTCATCCCGGTCAGCCTCGGCATGCTCTGGCTGCCCTTCCTCGGCCGCCTCGGGCGGCGCTGGATGAGCACCCTGATCGCTTTCACGGTCGGCCTGCTCGCCTTCCTCGGGATCGACGCCGGGCTCGAGGGCCTGGAGATCGCCGCCGCGGCGCCGGCGGCGTTCGGCGGCGCCAGCCTCGTCTTCGCCGGCGCCCTCGTCGCCTATCTGGTCCTTGCGGGGATCGACGCCCACCTGGAACAGCGGGGCCGGGAAAAGGGCGGGGCCGGGACGGCCAGCGGCGCCTACCTGGCCCTGCTGGTGGCGATCGGGATTGGCCTCCACAACCTCGGCGAGGGGCTGGCGATCGGCTCCGCCTACGCGACCGGGGCGCTGGCCCTGGGCGCCTTCCTCGTCGTCGGCTTCGCGATCCACAACACCACCGAGGGGCTGGCGATCGTGGCGCCGCTGCGCGGGGGCGCCGACGGCGAGCCCGGCCGGCCGGCCTTCTCGCGCCTGCTGGCACTCGGCCTGATCGCCGGCGCGCCGGCGATCCTCGGCGCCTGGATCGGGGCCTCGGCCTACAACCCGAGCCTGGCGGCGGCGCTGTTCGGGATCGGCGTCGGCGCGATCGCGCGGGTGATCGTGCAGCTGGCCCCGGCGATGCGCGACGAGGACGGCCGCCTGCTCTACCCGTCCACCGTCGCCGGGATGCTCGGCGGCATCGCCGTCCTCTACCTGACCGGCCTGCTGGTCTCCGTCTGATGGCCTCGACGGATTCCACCCCGCCCAAGCGGGCGCCGAGCACGGAGGCGATAGAGGACTACGCGAAGGCGATCTACGCGATCTCGCGCGAACGCGACGGGTTGGTGCTGAACGGCGAGGTGGCGCAGCGGCTGGGGGTGACGCCGGCGACCGCGACCTCGATGCTGAAGCGCCTGGCGGGCTTCGGGCTCGTCGACTACATGCCCTACAAGGGGGTCAGCCTGACCCCCGCCGGGGAGAAGGTGGCGCTGGAGGTGATCCGCCACCACAGGCTGATCGAGGCCTACCTCTCCGAGGCGCTGGGGATGCCCGCCGACCGCGTCCACGAGGAGGCCGAGGTGCTCGAGCACTACATCTCCGAGGAGCTGGAGCTGCTGATCGCCGCCAAGCTCGGCGAACCGAGCCACGATCCGCACGGCACCCCGATCCCGGGGCCCGACCTGCAGCCCCCCGCCGGGGAGGCAAGGCCGGGGTGAAGCTGCGCCGGCGGGGCGAGGCCACCGTCGAGGACGTCCTCCCCGGCGAGGCCGCGGTCGCCGCCGCCGCCCGCCGCTCGCTCGACGGCGACGCCCGCGGCCTCGGCCGGGTCTGGCCCTTTCTCGGCCCAGCCTTCATCGCTGCGGTCGCCTACATCGACCCCGGTAACTTCGCCACCAACATCGCCGGCGGCGCCAAGTTCGGCTACCTGCTGCTCTGGGTCGTGCTGGCCGCCAACCTGATCGCGATGCTGGTGCAGACGCAGTCGGCCAAGCTCGGCATCGCCACCGGCAGGAACCTGGCCGAGCTCTGCCGCGAGCGCTTCTCCCGCCGCACCTCGATCGGCCTCTGGCTGCAGGCCGAGCTGGTGGCGATGGCGACCGACATCGCCGAGGTCGTCGGCGCCGCGCTCGGGCTGCACCTGCTCTTCGGCATCCCGCTCTTCCCGGCCGGGATCGTCGCCGGCGCCGGCGCCTTCGCGATCCTCGGCCTGCAGCAGCTGGGCTTCCGCCGCCTGGAGGCCGGGATCGCGGTCCTGGTCGGGGTCGTCGTCGCCTCCTTCGCCTACGAGCTCGTCGACGCCGATCCCGATCCGGGCGAAATCGCCGGCGGCCTCTTCGTCCCCGGCTTCGCCGGCACCGAGAGCATCCTCCTCGCCACCGGGATCATCGGCGCGACCGTGATGCCGCACGTCGTCTACCTGCACTCGGCCCTGACCCAGCGGCGGATCGTCGGCCGCGACGACAGCGAGAAAAAGCGGATCCTCGGCTTCGAGAAGGTCGACGTGGTGATCGCCCTCTCGCTGGCGGGCCTGGTCAACCTCTCGATGATGATCGTCGCCGCGGCGCTCTTCCACACCAGCGGCCTGACCGGGGTGGAGACGATCGACGGCGCCTACGAAGCGCTGCAGACGCTGGTCTCCGACCGCGCCGCGACCGTCTTCGGGGTCGCCCTGCTGGCCTCCGGCTTCGCCTCCTCCTCGGTCGGGACGATGGCCGGCCAGGTCGTCATGCAGGGCTTCATCCAGCGCCGCATCCCGCTCTTCCTACGCCGGGCGATCACCCTGGCGCCGGCCCTGGTCGTGCTGGCGCTCGGCATCGACCCGACCGACGCCCTGGTCGGCAGCCAGGTCGTCCTCTCGTTCGGCATTCCCTTCGCCCTGGTGCCGCTGCTGATGATCGCCAGCCGCCGCGAGGTGATGGGGGAGCTGGTCAACCCGGGCTGGCTGACCGCCCTCGCGGGCGTCCTCGCCAGCCTGATCATCGCCCTCAACGTCTTTCTGCTGTTCCAGGTGTTCTTCGGCTGAGCCGACCATCTAGGCTTGCGCTGTGCCCCTGGCAGCAGACTTCCAGCGCCTGCTCGAAACGCTCCCGCCGGACTGGACGGACCTCGAGCTCGACCTGCGGATCGACGACGAGAGCCAGTACGTCGATGCCGCGGTGGCGCTGAGTCAGGTCAACGCTCAGCCCTACTCGCGGGCGCAGTGGCACTGGCGCCTGCTGGTCGCCCACAGCTTCGGCCACGCGGCCGCGGCCGAGACCGTCAAGGGCGTGCTGGAGAAGCTCGACGGCGACGGCGTCAGCGGCGAGCTGGCCCTGGCCGAGGTACGGGAGGGACGCTCGGAGGTCGTGCAGATGTGGGGCCGTCCCGAGAGCGTCCGCGAAGAGTTCCGCCAGCGCCGCTCGATCTAGTGGCCCGGGTCCTCGCCGTCGCGGCCGACCTGATGCTCGGCAGCAAGGTCGAGGCGACGCTGGGCGCCGCCGGCCACGAGGTGACGCTGTCGCCGTCGTTGCAGGAGGCTGAGCTCGGGGGCGTCGAGTTGGTGGTTGCCGATCTCGAGGTGGAGAACCCGGAGGCGCTGGTCGGGCTCGGGGTGCCGGTGCTTGGCTATTACTCGCATGTCGATGTTGAGACTCGGGAGGCGGCCGTGGCGGCAGGGGTCGAGCTGGTGGTGCCGCGGTCGCGGTTGGCGCGGGAAATGCCGCAACTGGTCCAGGGCCTCCTTCAGGAGTGAGACGGCATAGGCGCTGGGCGGGTCCCGGGTGGGACTCACCTGCGCGAACTGCGGGGAGGGGCTGGGGCGGTTCTCGGGTGGGACTCGCCTGCGCGAACTGCGGGGAGGCTTGGCGAGTCCCACCCGAGAACCGAGTCATCGCTGGGACAGGCTGAAGGCTCGGTCGATGTTGACCGGGTGCTGGAGGAGGCCGTGGGTGACGTCCCAGGTTGACCAGGCGCGAAGGACGGCTGGGTCGAAGGGGGCGGGGTGGAGGTCGGGGAGCAGGGCGTTGAGCTGGGCCTGCTGTTCGGAGCGGTCGAGGGCTGGGTTGGCGGCGAGGAGGGCGTTGAGGGCTTGGGGTGGGTGCTGGATGGTGAGGGCGTAGCCGTGGCGGGTGGCGTCTACGACTGAGCGGACGAGGGCTGGGTCGTTGTCGAGCGTCTGGCGGGAGGTGGTGAGGATCAGCTCGGGGTAGGGCGGGGCGCCGTAGTCGTCGACCTTGAAGGTGCGGATCGGGATGCCCTGGCGGCGCAGGGCGATGCCCTCGGCGTTCCAGAATCCGGTGGCGGCGTCGACCTTGGCGGCGGCCAGGGAGGAGATCGCGCCGAAGCCGATCGTCACCGTCTCGACCTGCGCCGGATCGCCCCCGTCGGCGCTGACCTCGGAGTCGACGACGGCTTCGTCGGAGGGCAGGCCGGTGACGCCGACGGTCCGTCCCCCGAGGTCGCGGGGGCGTTGCACCGGGCCATCGGCGCGGGCGATCACGGCGGCCAGCGGCCGCTGCACGATCGGCATCACGCCGACCAGGTCGAGGCCGCGCTCGCGAGCGATCCCGAGGTCGTGGATGTCGAGGATCGCGAACTCCGCCCGGCCGCTGGCCACCAGCTTCGGCGCATCGCTCGATTCCCCGGGCTCGCGAACCTGCGCATCGACCCCGGCGCTTTCGTAGAGGCCCCTGTCCAGGGCGGTATAGATCCCGGAGTGGACCGCATTCGGGGTGAAATCGAGCACGAGCGTCGCGCCTTTCGGCACGCCCGGTTCCGCGCCGCCCCCACCGCAGCCGGCACCGCCGACCGCCAGGAGGACGGCCGCCAGCAGCGCGACAGTCCCTCTCATCTGCCTCCGAACCTAATTCATCGACCAAATATGAGTAGACTGCCGCCGCTTACCTGATCACGGGATCGAGGAGGAGGAAAGAGTGCAGGAACGAGGTCTGGCCGCATATCTTGCTGAGTTGATTGGCACCCTTTTGCTGGTCTTTTTCGTCACCAGCGTGGTGGTGCTGTTCGTTTCGACCGGAAGCCAGGCCCAGTTCGGCTCGGACTTCGCGGTCATCGGGCTGGTCCACGCCTTCCTGCTGTTC
>Ga0190275_10002282_pt1 | contig 13873 bp, 8 predicted proteins | sample Popmic550T_FD_133745 | JGI IMG/M metagenome (GOLD analysis project Ga0190275, IMG submission 133745) | Populus adjacent soil microbial communities from riparian zone of Yellowstone River, Montana, USA - 550 T | ecosystem: Environmental > Terrestrial > Soil > Riparian zone > Trees stand | place... | reverse complement strand
GGCGCTGAGCGGCCCGTCGTACAGCCGGATCCGGGACACCGCTCCGCCGGAGTCCTCGTTCGCTGTGGCGGTGTCGTCGCTGAACAGCCGAAGCGTGTCGTTGGCGTCGATCACGGCCATGTCGTCTGTGTCGTGGAAGGACAGCTGCCTGGCCCCGTTGACATAGGCGACGACATTGTCGGTGGCGTCCCTGGTGAGCACGACCTGAGCGTACGAGTCCGCTTCGACCGCCGCACCGAAGCCGGTGGTGATCGGCCAGAAAGCCATCCGTCCGTCGAAGCTGTACAGGCCGCGATCTTCCGTGGCGTTGGTGAAGTCGACGATCTTCGCATAGCCATCGAGTCGATCGAAGCGGAACACCAACTCGATCGTGTACTCGCTTCCCATCGCCACCGATGCGGGGGCGAGCTCGAGGCCGCTGCCCCGATTGAACGTCAGCACAGGGCGCGTTTGACCGAGCACTGCCTCGTCGATGAATCCGATGGCGTGGGCTCCGATCGCCGAGAGCTCTGCGGCGGCGCCAACCGAGTCGGCGAGCGAGTTCTCGAAGCGATAGTCAGCCGTGACCGTTGTCTGATGTGGCGGCCGGCTTTCGCGCGGCGTGGATCCGTAAAACTCGCCCTCCTCTTTCGGTCGGTACACGTCGACGACGTCATCGCGGAGCACGAATCGGACGTACGGCGTCAGCTCACCGGACGGCGCGGGTGGGATCATGTTCGGGTCGATGTTGTAATCGGCGATGGTGTCGACAGAGGGTGCCGTGCACTCGAACACCGAGATGTGATTTTCCACGACCACGGCGATGCATCGCCTGTTCTCCAGCTTCGTCGTGCTCCAGATCTGCAGCGGCCCATACGAGCCGTACGAGACGAAGTCCGCGACCGTCAAGTCATACCTCACAGGAACCCCATCGTCGACAGGAATGGACGCATTCCCGGGACGGCCCTGCGGAGTGAGTTGTGCGACCGGTTCGGGCTGGTTCGACTCATCGACGACGAAGACAACGATGCCGATGGCTGCGACCAGCACCGCCACCGCGACGATGACCCAGGGCAGCAAGCGGCGGCGGCGCCACCACGGTGCCGAGAGGGCTCCGTCGATCGGGGGGGAATCGGCGATCGCCGCCCCGGCGGGGTCTGCCTCGGTGGCCTGCCCTCCGTCAGGCTCATGCGCGGCGGACGCCCCGTTGACAGGCTGCGGGACCGATGTCGCCGCAGCGTGCGATCCTTCAAGAGGCTGAGGACCCGGGACGCGATCCGAGACGGGGGCTCGGAGCGCTGCGGCGGCATCAACGACGGGCGCCTGCTCTCGACGTTGGGCGGCTTCCAGTTCGGAAAGTCGAGCCTGAGCCGCCGCATCCCCCGCGATGTCGGAATTCGGTCCGTACGCACGTCGACGCAGGCGCTGCAACTCGTCCGATTCCTCGAAGTCGGCCGACCCTCGCGGCGCATCCATGCCCTGATTATCCGCCCGGGCACTACGCCGGGAAAGGGAGTACCCGGACGCGAAGTGTGACGTCGCCAACACCGGATTCACTTTCACCGCAGCTTGTTTCACGCGTCAGGTGATGAGGCGCTGATCTTCTTCTCCGAGGCCATCAGCAACCTGCTCGCGGCATCGGTCGCGGCACGTCGGCAACGGGTGCTGGCGCTGGCGCCGGACATCGACGAGATGCGGTTCCTGCATCGGAGCGTTCTCGATGCCTGTAGCGCGCCGTTGCGAGGGTCAATCGCGTCTGTCAGGTGATGTGTGCTGGTTGATTGAGGGTCGACGCATCTGCGCTGCGGGGTACCGCACTCCTGTGAGATCTTCTGATGCAGCCCACAGGCGTGCTGCCGCGACCGGGTTCGCCGCCAATGCGGAACGGCTGACGAGAATGGGCGGTCCCGCCATTTCGCGGCGCCTGCCCGGCCCTGCGTAGCTGCCGCCGGGAAGGTCCTCTGTGGCGGCGAAGAGAGTAGGTGTGGCACCGACTACCGCGTCCTGAGCGAACAGGCGGACGGCCAGTTTCGCGAACGCGATCATGGCTGGGCTTTCGGAGCTGGACATGAGGTTTGTGGCGGTCATCCCGGGATGTGCCGCGGTCGCGATGACTGGCGACCCCGACCGGTCGAGGCGGCGTTGCAGCTCCAAGGTGAACAGCAGATTCGCGAGTTTGGATTGCTCGTACCCGCCGGACCCCCGGCCGTACCGTCGCGTGTGCCAGTTGAGATCGTCGAAGTCGATCGTCGCAGAGCGGTGGGCACTGCTGGCGACGGTGACGACCCGGCCTGAGATGAGGGGCAGCAGCAGATTGGTGAGCGCAAAGTGACCGAGGTGGTTGATGCCGAATTGCAGTTCGAACCCGTCCGCGGTGCGACTCAGCGGGGGAACCATCACCCCTGCGTTGTTGACCAGGATGTGGATGTTTCTCGTCCACGCTTGCGCAAACCCTCTCACCGACTGCAGGTTCGCGAGGTCGAGATGGCGGACTTCGGTCGAGCCGGTCACCGTCGCCGCAGCATCCCGGCCCCTCTTTTCGTCGCGCACGGCGAAGACGACGTGGGCGCCCTTGGCGGCGAAGACGCGGGCGGCTTCCAGTCCGATGCCGCTGTTGGCACCAGTGACGATCACGTTCCTGCCGGCTAGCGAAGGGATCTGGTCGACTGTCCATGTCGGTGCGGGTACTCCGCGTCCGCTCATGATCAGTTCTTCCCTTCCGTGTGCGATGTGACGGTGAGCACGACTGTGCCTCGGGCGTGACCGGTCCGTACATGCTCGAGCGCGTTCACGGCGCGGGACAGCGGGTAAGTCCGATCAACGAGCGGTGTCACCCTGCCGTCTTCGATGAGATCCTTCAGGACGAGCAGGTCCGGCCGGTTCGTGAATTTGATGGACGGCGGGGCCTGCCGCCGGGTGAACCTGGAGATCACGGCGGTCTTGATCACGGTTCCGAGGGTGCCGAACCAGCGGCCGCCGGATGTTCCGTTGTTGGATTGCAGCACGCCGCCCTCAGTGAGCGCTCGCCGCGTCTGGCTGAGCGAGTGGTTCGCGACGTTGTCGAGGATGAAGTCGTAGCGCTCTTCACCGAGCGTGAAGTCATTCCTGCTGTAGTCGATCACGTGGCTGGCGCCGAGCGACCGCACCGTGTCGGTGTTGTTGGGACCGCTCACGCCGGTGACCTCCGCACCGAATGCCGCGGCGATCTGGACTGCGTAGGACCCGAGGCCTCCGGATGCACCGTTGACCAGCACCTTCGCTCCGAATACCGCACGGTCACGGAGCAGTTGGAGCGCGGTTGTGGCGGACACCCCGACGGCGGCGGCTTGTTCGAAGCTGAGATTCGAGGGCTTCGGGAGGAACTGGTCCTCCCTGGCACATGCGTATTCTGCGAATGCGCCTGTGCACCAGCCGAACACGTGATCGCCGATCTGAAGTGACGTGACACCCTTTCCGACGGCGACGACGGTTCCGGCGACGTCGGTTCCCGGCACCGGGTTGCTCGGCTTGCGGAGCCCGGTGGCGAATCGGGCGATGATCGGTTCGCCCTCGACGGCGACCAGGTCGCCCACGTGGATGGATGCGGCGCGAACCCGAACCAAGACCTCGTCGACCTCTGGTACCGGCACGGGAACCTCCTCTGGTCTCAGCACGTCCGCCGCGGGACCGTAGGCGTCCTGGACGATGGCACGCATCGTCAGGGGCAGGATCGGGTGGGTGTCGGTGTTGACTGTGGCTGGTGTCGGGGTGGTTGTGGGGGTTGTCATCTCTTCAGCTCTTCTCATATCGGGAGGTGCAGTCGGGGTCGCGCGGGGTGATTCCACGGGGACGGGTCAGGCCGTCGGGATGCGGGCAGCCGCCGGCCGGCGTATGCCTCGGGCCGGAATCCCTTGATCAGGAGGTAGAGAGGCAGGGCGAGCTCGAACAGGAACCCCGGCATCGTGAGATACAGGCCGATCTCGACTCCGAACAGCTCGGCGATGGTGCCCAGAACGTGCGAGGGGTATCCGACGAGTCCGGCAACAGCGATCCATCGCGGGATCAGGCGGGTGCGGAACAGGATCACGCACAGCACGGTCGCCCCGACGCCGAGGGTCATCTGTCCGACCGTGGCTGTGCCGTTCCAGGATCGGGAAGAACAGCACAGCTTTGGCGATGTCCACGGCCGTGTTCAGCAGCATCAGGAATGCCCCGAGGACGAGCAGTGTCCGGAGCGGTGCAAGCGCGCCCAGGAAGTCAGGCCCTGCCACCAGGGTGGTCACCAGCGACAGGCCGCCGCCGGAGACGACGAAGCCGGACAGGAAGAGGGTCCCGAGGATTCGTGATTGCCGCATGCGGGATTTCCGCGCTTCGTCCTGGCGCTGCTTCGCGGGTGGTGAGTCGGCGATCGAGCCGGTGGAGAGAGTCGAAGCAGCCATGGGGGTGTCCTCGTTTCTGGAGAGCGGTGGATTACCCCGAGCCTGCTCGGCCGACGCCTTAGTCCGATTCCGGGGCAGCACGTAGTCGGTACTGAGAAACCGCCGCCACCCGCGTCCGCCCAGGTGCGGCTGTCCGTGGGCGCGAGAGCGCTTCGACTGGTGGCGGCGGGGCTGTGCGCCGACGAAGGTCGCCTCATCTGCCTGATCGAAACGGCGAGCGCCGACCAGGCGCGGGCGCCCGTGGCACTCGCCTTTCTGTTCGCCGACAGGGTGCGCGAGGTGTCGGCCGTAGACCTATCCGGCGGGCAGGACCCAAGCGGCGATCTTGGTTCTGGAGCTCACGCCCAACTTGTTCATGATGTTGTAGATGTGGGTCTCCACCGTGCGCTCGGAGACGAAGAGGCGCGAGGCGATCTCCTTGTTGCTCAGCCCGATCGCGACCAGGTCCGCGACCTGCCGCTCTCGTTTGCTCAGAGGGTTCGTGCCGGCGGGCGCCCGTTCGAGGGTGGGCGTGAAATCGGTTCCCAGCACCAGCCGCACAGCGGCCTCGTGGTCAAGGTGCGCGCCCCGGCTCCGCTCTCGTTCGTACCACTCCCCGCCGAGTTGAGCGGTGGCAACGGCTGCGGCGTGGTCGACCATCGGCCTGATGAAGGGGCTGACGGCGTAACCGCCCTCGGCGCACAGCATCTCGGTCGCGCCCAGCAGCTTCGCCGCGTGCTCCGCTCGGCCGTCCATCGCCGCGTTGGCCGCCAACGCCTGCAGTCGCATCACGAGGCCGGGGCGGTCGTCGATGGTAAGTGTGGCACGCAGAGCGCCGACCAGAGATACTTCTGCCGCGGAGTGGTCACCGAGCATCATCGAGCCCACCCCGGCGCTGGTCAGATGCGTGCTGAGCATGTAGATCTCGTGAACACGCCGGCAGCGCTCCGCCGCCGCGAGTCCGACATCGCGCATCCGCATGAAATCCCCATCCAGGGAGGCGATCAGCGCCTCCGCCTGCGCGGCGGCGGCGTAGGCGATGTCGTCGTCGAGGAGGTTCGCGAGGGTCGATGCCTCGTCGGACCAGGTTCTTGCCGCGGGGATGTCGCCGTGAAGAACGAACAGCGCGCTGTACGTCGCGAGGATCCGCACACGCAGCACGTCGTCGGTTGCGTGCGTCAGTCGGGCTGCGTCGGCGGCTGCCTGCAACCCTGCGGTCTGGTCGCCCTGCGCCACCGCGAGGTAACTCCGCACGAACAGCGCGCGAGCACGAGCGGTCGTGTCGCCGCCGTCGCGCCCCAGCAGCGCCTCGATCCAGTGCACGCCCTCGCTGAGCGCGCGATTCGTCCAGAACCGCCCCAGACCCGCGGCCATTTCCAGACCCGTCTGCACGCTGCCGGGGTCGCCCAGACAATGGCGGAGCGCTGCGCGGATGTTGTCCTCCTCCGCGTCCAGCGCCTGCAGGCTCGCGAGCGTAGACTCGTCGTCCGCGACGCGACCATCGGAGTCGGCGCGGCGGCACATCTCCGCGAAGAAGGACAGATGCGCGCGCCGCATGGACGCCTCCTCCCCCGCCTCGCGAAGTCGGAGCAGGGCGAACTCGCGCGTCGTTTCGTGCAGCCGGCAGCGCGCATCGCCTTCCGCGCGTTCAAGATTCACAAAAGACCGGTCGACAAGAGCGCCGAGTGCACCGAGAACGTCCGGCGCCGATGGCCCGCCGCCACAGACCCGCTCGGCCGCCTCCAACGTAAACGATGCCGGGAACACAGCCAGACGGCGCAGCACCGTGCGCTCCTCGGAGTCGAGGAGATCGTGGCTCCAAGACAGGGTTGCCTCAAGGGTCTGATGCCGCGCCGGCGCTGCCACACTCCCGCCGGTGAGCAGATGAAATCGGTCGTTCAGACGCGCAGTCAACTGGCCTGGGCTGAGCGTACGCAACCGCACAGCGGCAAGCTCGATCGCCAGGGGGATACCGTCCAAGCGCCTGACGAGTTCGACCGCGTCACCAACGTTGGCATCAGTGAGGACGAGGTCCGCGCCGGCCTCGTTGGCCCGCTCGACGAGCAGGGCGACGGCCTCAGCCTGCGCGGTCCCCGCGAGCACCAACGGACTCCCCGCGGCGGGCACGGTCAGCGGATCGACGTGCACGACTTGTTCGCCACTGACACCGAGGGGTTGTCTGCTCGTCGCGAGGACCCGCAAGTCAGGCGCCTCTCGCAGCATCGAGTCGGTCAGCACCGCGCAGGCATCCAGCAGGTGCTCGCAGTTGTCCAGGACCAGGAGCAGTCGCTTCGACGAGAGGTGGTCGATGAGCCGAGAAAGCGGCCACGATCCCGACTCGTCACGGAGACCGACCGAGGTCATCACTGCCTTCGGCACGAGGTTGGCGTCTGTCAGCCCCCCGAGCTCGACGAGCCAGGCACCATCGGCCACTCCACGCTCGAGGTCCCTCGCAGTCCGCAGAGCGAGGCGCGTCTTGCCGACCCCGCCTGGCCCGACAAGGGTCACCAAGCGCGAGCCGGCCAAACGGGTCTTGACCTCCTGGATCTGGAGGCGCCTGCCCACGAAGCTGCTCAATTCCGCCGGCAGATGGCCCCGGGGCTTTGCCCTGCCACCCATAGGCCGAGTGTACGGCGATGGTGAGTCTGGAGGGGTGTGGCGATGGCGCCGGAGCCGAACACCACGTGTTCGGTCGGTCTATCCCCGCAATCCGCCCGGGTAGGGATCCGCGGTCCGTGTCCATAAGCTGACGGGATGAAGGCGCACGCTCTGCGTGACCGGCGCATGGACGTGGAAGATGGGGCCGCAGTCTTCGGGAGGGATCGGTCATCATGGATGCATCGATCGACGCAGCGTGGTTGAATCCATGACTGTCACGCCGGGGATGGCGCTGGCTGACCGCTATGAGCTGTCAAGTCGGATCGCGGTCGGCGGCATGGGCGAGGTGTGGAAGGCATCGGACCGGGTCATCGGCCGCACCGTCGCGGTCAAGATCCTCAAGGCCGAGCTGGCCGAGGCGCCCGGCTTCCTGGAGCGTTTCCGCGCCGAAGGCCGGCATGCGGCGCTGGTGGACCATGACGGCATCGCGCGCGTGTACGACTACGGCGAAGCGGACGGGACCGCATTCCTGGTGATGGAGCTGGTCAAGGGCGAACCGCTCTCCAAGGTGCTGCGCCGGGAGGCGCCGCTTCGGCCGGATCGCGTTCTGGACATCGTCGCGCAGACGGCGAACGCCCTGCACTGTGCTCACGAAGCGGGCCTCGTACACCGTGACATCAAGCCGGAAAACCTCTTGATCACTCCGGATGGTCGGCTGAAGATCACGGATTTCGGGATTGCACGCGTCGCCGACCAGGTGCCCTTCACCACCGCCGGCCAAGTGATGGGGACCGTGCAGTACATCTCTCCGGAGCAGGTGAGTGGCCGACCGGTCACTGCGGCCAGCGACATCTACTCGCTGGGCGTGGTCGCATACGAAGCACTGGTGGGACGGCGCCCGTTCACCGGCGAGTCCCAGGTGGCCATCGCTCTGGCGCAGGTGAACGACGCCCCACCGCCGATGCCTCCCGACCTGCCGGAGCCCCTGCGCAACCTGGTTCTCTCGTGCATGGCGAAGGACCCTGCGGGGCGGCCGAACTCGGCCGCACACCTCGCGCGAGCGGCAGAGCAGATCCGCGGCACATTGGCGGCGGAACCAGCAGGCGATATGCGGGCCGAGCCGGCTTCCTCCTCCATTGCCCCCGCCATGGCGGTGTCATCGCGTCCGCTGCTGAACACGAAGCTCTACCGACCAAAAGCGCGACGAGGGGCGGTGTCGCGCCCGCGACTGCTGGAACAGCTCGATCGAGGACGTGCGTCCAGCCTGACGATCGTCTCGGCGCCGGCGGGCTTCGGCAAGTCGACCCTGGTTGCCCTCTGGCTCGCGGAGGCGGCCGCAGGTGGACGGGGTCAGCCCGCCGCGGCGTGGCTGTCGCTCGATTCCGGCGACGATGATCCGGCGCTGTTCTGGACGTACGTGGTCGCATCGCTGCGGACGATCGCGCCGGATGTGGGGGCAGAGGTGCTCGCGCTGGTGGAGACGCCCGGCCCCGTCTCCCCGCAGGCACTGCTCACCGGCCTCCTCAACGACCTCGCCGGCGTTGCGGGTGAGCTCGTTCTCGTGATCGACGACTATCACGTCATCGAGACACGTGCGGTGCACGACGGGCTCGCTTACCTGATCGCCAACATGCCGCCGAACGTCCACCTCGTCCTGGCGAGCCGCGCTGATCCGCCCCTTCCTCTGGCGCGCCTGCGCGCCCGCGGAGATCTGATCGAAGTTCGTGCGGCCGACCTGCGGTTCACCGCGGAGGAGGCATCGGACTATCTCACCCGCGCGGTGGAGCTGCCGCTGACGCCGCAGCAGATCAGCACGCTCGACGACCGCACGGAGGGATGGATCGCGGCTCTTCAGCTCGCAGCTCTCTCGATGCGCGGGCGAGACGACATCGCAGATTTCGTCGCCGGGTTCGCCGGGGACGACCGATACATCGTCGACTACCTGGTCGAGGAGGTGCTCCAGAACCAGCCGCCGGAAGTGCGCTCCTTCCTGCTGCACACCTCGATTCTCGGCCGCATGAATGCGCCGCTCGGCGATGCCGTCACGGGACGCGGGGACAGCAGGGCGATGCTGGAGGCGCTCGATCGGGCGAATCTGTTCCTCGTGCCCCTCGACGACCACCGTCAGTGGTATCGCTACCACCACCTGTTCGCCGAGGTGCTGCGAGCGCGGCTGGTCGACGAGCAGCCGGACGAGGTGCCCCGACTTCACCGCCGGGCGAGTGCGTGGTATGAGCAGCACGGCGAGCCGGACGCGGCGATCCAGCACGCCCTGGCTGCGTCGGACTACGCCCTGGCTGCACGGCTCATCGAGGCGGCCATGCCGGCGATCGCGCGGGATCGCCGGGAGGCGACCCTGCGCGGCTGGATGGAGGAGCTTCCCGACGAGATCTTCCGTAGACGACCCGTACTCAGTCTGGGCTTCGCCGGCGCACTGCTGTCCACCGGAGAATCGGCCGGTGTGGAAGCCCGACTCCGGGATGCGGAGCGATGGACGAATGCGCCGGACGGCAGCGGCCCAGACCCCGATCAGCTCGTCGTGGTCGATGCCGACGAGTTCCGGCGCCTGCCCGGCTCCATAGCGATCTACCGCTCGGGGCAAGCGCTGGCTCGCGGCGATGCGACGGCGACCGTGGCGTATGCCCGACGCGCGCTCGAGCTGCTCGACGACGACGACCAGTATCGCCGGGGTGCGGCCGCAGCGCTGGAGGGCCTGGCGCTGTGGGGAAGCGGCGACCTGGAGGGTGCGTACGAGGGCTACGCGCAGTCCGTCTCGAGCTTCCGCCGCTCGGGGCATATCGCTGACGTGCTCGGCTGCACGGTCACCCTGGCCGACATCCGCCTGACACAGGGCCGGCTGCGCGACGCGATGACGAGCTACGAGACCGCCCTGCAGCTGGCGCTCGAGCAGACGCCGCAGGTCCGCCGGGGCATCCCGGACATGCATGTCGGCATGAGCACGATCCTGTACGAGCGCGGAGATCTGGAGGCGGCGACCGCGCAACTGGAGCTCGGTGCTGCGCACGGCGACGCCGCCGGCTTGCCGAAGTACCGATACCGCTCGAGGCTGGCCATGGCTCAGCTGCGGCAAGCGCAGGGAGACCTGGCCGGCGCGGCCTTGCTCCTGGAGGAGGCAGAGCATTTCTTCGTGGCCGACATGGGGCCCGTCGTCCGCCCGGTTCCCGCGACGAGGGCGCGAGCCTGGCTGCAGGAGGGCAGGATCGCCGAAGCCCTGGCATGGGTTCGCGGGGCGGGATTGTCCGCGGAAGACGACCTCGGCTATTTACACGAGTACGCGCACATCACACTCGCCAGGACACTCCTCGCTCAGCATCGCCGACACCGGGAAGAGCAGCCGCTTCGCGACGCATCGGCGCTCCTGGCCCGTCTTCTCGAGGCAGCGGATGCGGGGGGAAGAACCGGAAGCGTCATCGAGATACTCGTGCTGCAGGCTCTGGCGTACCGCGCGCACGGCGACGTATCGGATGCCGGTGCATCGCTGGAGCGGGCCCTGCTGCTCGCCGAGCCAGAAGGCTACGCACGCCTCTTCGTGGACGAGGGCGCGACGATGGCCGGACTGCTCGAGGCGATCGCCTCGCGGGATCCGGTCCGGGTCTATGCCCGACGGCTCCTGACACTGTTCGGCGCCTCCGACGCCGCCACCTCGAGCGATGAGCACAGTGCCGGTCTCGCGGAGCCCCTCAGCGATCGCGAGAGGGAGGTGCTTCGGCTCCTCGCCACCGAGTTGAGCGGCCCGGAGATCGCCCGCATGCTCGTCGTGTCGCTGAACACGGTTCGCACTCACACGAAGCGCATCTACACGAAGCTCGGCGTCAACAGTCGACGAGCCGCCGTTGTTCGCGCCCAGGAACTGGGTGAGCTCGGCCGAGGAGGGCGGACACCGCCCACTTAGGGATCGCCGTAACAGGTCGACGTGAACACCTGGGCGGTCTCGGCTGCCGTGTTCGTGCTCGTGGACGGCGCAGCGGCGATCGCCCGTACTGCGAGGAGGACGATCCCGAGATCGCGGATTTTGATCAGGATGCCGTGCAAGGCGGCCTGGTCGGCGACACGACCCCTCAGCGTCGTCGTTCCGTCCGGCTCGCGAGTCATCGTCAGGTCGCCGAACCACTCGGCCCACCGATCATCCAGGTGCCGGCCGACGCGCACTTCGTAATCGCCGGGTTCGTCGCGAGTCGTTGCCGTACTCATGCTCGGACTCGGGTGCGGCCGGCGGCGGTGCGGACGACGCGCCTGGGCGTCCGACGGATGACCCACTCGGCCACCGTGAGATTGATCGCCCAGCCCGCCCCGTTCAGCAGGGCGACGCTCAGCTCGCTGGTGCCGAAGATCGCCCCGCCGAAGCCGAGGGTGAACACCTGAGTGGCGGCGCCGAGCCCGAGAGCGAACGCGCGGATCATCCACGCGCGGTGCTGCGGGAGTCGACGCTGCCGAATGGCGCGGAATCCGAGGAGGATGAACAGCGCCATCCCGGCCGCCGCCAGAAGCCGGAAGAGGAACAGCAGCGGAGAGGACTCCGACAGCGTGGCGAACGCCAGCCAGAGCCCCGAACCTGCGGCGACGAGGGCCGCCAGAATCGACACTCGGCCGGCGATCCGGTGCCAGGACGGCCGCCGTCGCCGGAAACCTGCAGAGAACTGGACGGCGCCCAGGACGACGAAGACGGTCGCCCCGATGACGTGCAGAATGACCGGTAGCGTCATCCCTCCGCCGTCGCCGGAGCCCGCTGCCCCGCCGGCCAGCGCGAAACGCCGGAGCGCGTTGGCAAGAATGGGGATGAGCCCGAACGTGATCAGCCCGGCCGGGAGCAGCCAGCCGGCACTGCGCTTCCGCGCCGGCCGGACGGGTGGCGTCGCGTGGGCGGTCTTGAGTGTCATCGGTGCTCCTGGTCGGTGTGGCCCGCATCATGCGCGGGGCGATGACTGCAAGTTACGCAGCGATGTGGTGAGGGGGCATCAACACTTCTGGTGATCCTCATGGTGATTCCCGGCCGGCTACTCGTAGCGGAGTGCGTCGATCGGGTTCTGGCGGGCTGCTCGTCGAGCCGGCAGCGTGCCGGCGAGGAATGCGATGAGCATCACGATGAGCAGGATGGATGCGACCGGCACGAGCTCGAAGCGCAGCACCTGGAGCCCTTCGAGGTCGGTGAGGAACCTGTCGACGATGAGGCCGTTCGCGGCGCTGCCTATCCCCACCGCAGCCGCGGCGCCGAGGACGCTGCCGAGGAATCCGATGAAGACCGCCTCTGTGCTGAACAGTGCGTAGATGCTTCCGCCCCGCATCCCCATCGCCTTCATCAGCCCGATCTCTCGAGTACGTTCCTGAACGCTCATGAGCAGGGTGTTGACGATGCCGAATCCGGCGGCGATCAGCGCGATGACGGCGAAGGAGTTCAGCACCGCGATGATGCCGTCGACGACCGTCTGGATCACGCCGATCTGGTCGGACACCGTTGCCGCGTCGAACCCCGCGTCAGCGAGGGCGGCCTGGATCGCGTCGATCTGGGCTTCGGTGGCGTCGGGACTGAAATGCGCGATCGCGACGACGGACTGCTCCGAGGTGGCCGACGGCTGCCCGATGCTCTGGACGGCGTGCAGTTGGTCGATGAGGGCCTCGTTCAGTGCGGCCCCGGAGGCGAGGATCGTCTCGTTCTGCACACCCGTGACCGTGGCGACGACCTCGTGCAGCGTCCCGGTGTAATCAGAGACCCCGAGCCGCACTGTCGCACCGACAGCGCCAGCTGCATCGGCAAATCCCATGGCGTCGACGTAGGAGTTGAGGAGCAGGATCTGGGGATCGGCGCCGGTGTTGTCCAGTTGAGCGCCGGCGGCCAAGTCGGGAGTGGTGAGATTCGCCGAAGCGTTCACGTCGAGCATGTACTTCCCGTGGTGGTCGTACTCGATGTAGCGAGGGCTGACCTGCCGTACGGCGCTCACATCGACAATGCCGGCGACGTCGCGGATGGCGTCGAGATCTTGGTCGGTCAGGGGTTCGGTCTCGAATTGGGCGAGGTCGGCACCGATGATCGCGGCATCCGGGTCGTATTCCGCCGGCCCTTCCTGCTGCGCTGTCTCCTCACTCGCCTTGGTGATGGTGAGGACGTCTTTGGCACCGAAAGCGCCGATCTGGTTGTCGATGTAGTCGGAGACGCCCGTGCCGATCGCACTGGTGATGGTCAGCGTGAACGCGCCGATGAAGATGGCGAGCACGGTGAAAGTGGTTCGTGCCTTGCTGTGCAGGGTGTTGCCGATCGCGGTGGTCAGCATGTCGGTGATCTTCATGCGAATACTCCGATCAGTTCGGGAAGGACTTCTCGGCCATCGCTGATGTAGATCTGGCGGTCGCAGCGCGCGGCGAGTTCGGTGTCGTGCGTCACCACGACGAGGGTGATGCCGCTGTCTTTGTTCAACCGGAACAGGATGTCTTCGACCAGGCCGCCGGTGACGGTGTCGAGGTTGCCGGTCGGTTCGTCCGCGAAGATGAGCTGGGGGTTGTTCACGAGCGCGCGGGCGATCACTGCACGCTGCTTCTGCCCGCCTGAGAGGCTCACGGCCTTGCTCTTGGCCTTGTCGGCCATCTCCAGCTGATCCAGCACCTCGATCCCCCGCGCCCGCCGTTCGCGGCGACCCACGCCGGCGATCTTCAACGGCAGGATGACGTTCTCCAGGACGCTGGCATTCGGATTGAGGAAGAACTGCTGGAAGACGAACCCGAAGGTCTCGTTGCGGAGTCGACTGAGCTGGCGCGTGCCGAGCGTTGCGGCATCCACTCCCCCGACACGCAACACACCGTGGTCGGGTTGATCCAGGAGCGCCAGGATGTGCATCAGCGTGGACTTGCCGGAGCCGCTCTTGCCCACGATCGCCACGGACTCTCCG
>Ga0190275_10002281_pt1 | contig 13878 bp, 9 predicted proteins | sample Popmic550T_FD_133745 | JGI IMG/M metagenome (GOLD analysis project Ga0190275, IMG submission 133745) | Populus adjacent soil microbial communities from riparian zone of Yellowstone River, Montana, USA - 550 T | ecosystem: Environmental > Terrestrial > Soil > Riparian zone > Trees stand | place... | reverse complement strand
TCGGTGTTGTATTCGCATTCACGCTCCTGGCCGATGAGCCGGCGCGTGTCGTGGCGACTGGACAAGGCGAAGTCAGCATCAAGCCGGATCAGGTCCGCATCCAGATCGGAGTGACGACACAGTCCCCTACCGCCCAAGAGGCTGGGGGGCAGAACGCTAAGCAGAGCGCGGCGGTCATCTCAGAACTGAAACAACAATTAGGCGCGGCAGCAGAATTTCAGACGAGAAACTACTCGCTCCATCCGATGTACAAATATCCCACCGGCGGAGGAAAGCCTTCGATCACCGGATACCAAGCCAACAACATCGTCGAGGTGAAATTGAGCGATGTCGGTGCGGTCGGTAAAGCGATCGACAGCGCCACCAAAACGGGCGCCAATCAGATTCAAGGGATTTATTTCTCACTCAAGGACGAACAAAAAGCTCGCGCCGAGGCCTTGGCGAAAGCCGCCGTACAAGCAAGAGCAAACGTACAGGCGCTGGCATCAGCGGTCGGGCTGCGCGTTATCCGCATCGTGAAGGTCGAAGATGGATTACCGGCGCCACCAGTGGTCCCGGTGCGCGCGGAGATGATGATGCGCTCGGCAGCGGCAGATTCGGCGCCGACGCCAGTAGAGGCTGGAAACATTGAAGTAAAGGCAACTGTAACTGTGACTGCCGAAGTAGCGCCTTGATCCCATTGACTTTGAGATTGTCCTGTGACAAAGTGAGTCGCCATGAGTTTGCAAGCGTACACTAGGATCGACAGCGGCGTTGCTGTTATTGAGCTAGAAGGCAATGTGACTTTGGGAGAAGGGTCCAGCCTGATGCGCGACGCGATTCATGACGCCTTAGGCAAAGGTCATAAGAACATCCTGCTCGATCTCGAGAACGTCGGATACATCGATAGCGCAGGGCTAGGAGAGCTAGTGGGATGCAATGCTCTTGCCGATGCCAAAGGCGCCGACATCAAACTTGTGCATCTGCAGAAGAAAGTAAAGGGGCTCTTGCAAATCACGAAGCTGATCACGATCTTTGAGACGTTCGAGGACGAGAATCTCGCCGTAAAGTCCTTTCAGGGAGTGAATTCAGCCCTAGCTTAGGTACGGTTCACCCAGAACACCTTCGTTTCTTCTTCGCTGAAGATCTTCCAGTCGCCAGCCATTCGTCGCAGCTTCAATCGTTGCCGCTCCGCGCCCGCGAAACGGCGCTGGCCGCGCATATCCCAGTCCTTGCGGAATGTCACGACAACCTGGTTTTTCGCGGTCGCTTCGATACGGACATCCGAAATGTCGTAGCGGTTGATGATGGGGTAGAGTTCCTTCATCCGAGCCTTTTCGCGCCGAACGGTTGCCCGCGACACATTGCGTTGCCGAAAGAAGTGCTCGACCCGGGGCGCGTATAGGATTGTTTGCGCGTCTATGTTGCCGTCGATCGTACTGGCCCGCCAGCGGTTGAGGAGGCCGTGGATCTCGGCTGAAGCCTTATCCGAATCGCTGACTCTGGATCGCGTGGACTCTGTTTCAAGTTCAGTAGCTGGGAGAGAAGGTTTTGCCGGAACGGAAGCCGTTTCCCGCGCAGGGGGGCCATCCCCGAAAACAGCTCGGGGCTGGGAGTTTGGAGGACTCGTGACCACCCCTATTGGATCCCGTCGCCAGTCTCCACCGAACTGCGCGATCGCAGCAACTATGAACACCGCCGTCAGCACAGCCAATGATCCCAATAACTTGAGTCGATTGCGGTCCCGGGGCATAGTAGTGCGACGCATACGGAGGTAGCAAAGTCGCCTTTACCTGGGGGTTTCACGGTTGGTCGAGGGGAACTCGTTAATCCAGAACGGTAATCGAGTCGAGATCGACAAAGAGGCCGGAGGAAGCGGGATTCTTACGCGGCAAGACGCGCACGATCATTTCGTGGGCGCCGGGTGAAGAAAGGATAATGTTTCGTTTGACCTGCCACTCGATATTTGTGCTATAGAGATCGACTAGTTCTTTCACTGCGCCATCCACTTCGAGGCGGGCAATTCCTCGATTCGGAGCTTTAGTGAAGGTGTAGACAATAGAGCCTCCGGAAAAACGAATGCGGATCTCATCTCCTGGCTTGTCCGAATACGTTAGCGTGCGCTGATAGGCGCCTTCCATGGCCGCCCTTGAGCGCCAATCGCCGATATAGCAGATGCGCGTGTCCATATCGTCATAGGAACCCTTCGTGAGCACATCATCCGAATAGATGGGATCTGCTTTCATGAGTTTTGCCTCACAATCGGCAGCGATGGCAATCGCGGAGAAATCACCAGCTTGGAACGCCTTCTCTCCGCAGAGGTCCAGATACTTCATCAGCGCCGGGGCAGACTCAACGACGAAGGGGTCGTGCGTTTCCGGCGCTACGAAATATCGGATGTTCAGCGACGCCGCCAACCGATGTATGTCAGCGGCACGGCGGCAAGCCTGAACGCGTTTGTTGAAGCTGAAATTGTGCCAGTGATTGAGGTAGACCGGGACCGTAGCGCCGGCAAACTCCGATGTCTGCGTGAACATGACAGGCGAACCTTTGGAATTCACAAAGTCAACAACCTTCCGAATTGGTGCAGCGAAGTCCCGATACTCCGATTGCGCCTTTCTCGAAAAGACCGGTTTAGGGACGAAGTCGCGATGATAATAATTGGAGGCCGGTAGAAACCAAAGGTTCAGTACGATCACTGCAAGGATGGTGGCAAGGGCCACGCGATAAACGCGGGGATCCACTTGGCCAGCGCGAGCGAGCGCGGCGCCAAAGCCGATTGTCAGGAAAGCTGTCGCCGGATAGAAATATCGGGCGTTCGGTGTAGAGATCGCAACGACAATCGCGCCGACCATTCCTGTGATTACTGCGGACCGCTCCGCAAGCGACCGCATGCGTGGAAACGCCACGAGACAAAAGGGGATTAACACCAGGTATTGAAAGCCGAAAGAGCCCGGCTGCCCTTCGTAAAATCGATTCGTTTGAAACGTGATGTAAAAGAGCGTAAGAGCGGTCAGTGGCTCGCGGAATCGAGAGTCTTCGAGAATTTCATCAAGATATGGCGAGTGGAAGGTGTCATTGGCGAACGGATAAATCGGATTACCGGAACGAAGGTAAGCCGTCGCATACGGGAAGACTGCGGGCACAAGGAAGAGTAGAGCAGCGAAGGTAACGGACAGACGCCAGTTCGGCAGGCGGCTTCGATTCCGAAACACGGAAAGAATGAGAGTGGGCACAAGCGTCACCGCCAGCGTGATTGCGCCGATTTTCCATCCGATTGCGGTACCAAGGAGCAGACTGCAGATCAGAAGGGTGGAGGTTTGCGGCTGTTCGTGAAAGCGCCACAATGCGATTGCGGAGCCCAACACCATCGCCGCGACGAAGTTCTCCACCATCATCGTGCCCGTTACGAGTTGGACCATCGGGGCCGAGAGAAATAGCGCCGAGACCAGAAATGCCGTATCTTGCGGCAGCCAGGCGCGCACAGCCTGATAAATGAAGTATGCGATGGAGGCCAACATTACCAGGTTCATAATGCGCGCCGCATATTCACCACCAAGAATGTAGGCGAGCGCGTAGCAGAAATCGGCGCCCATCGGCATTAAGGCCCAGACGAATTGTGGGAAATCGAGAGTAAATGCGTGACGTGTCGCCATGTCGGATGCGATGGCGAGATGCATTGATAAGGCATCGGCCCCAGCTTCCGGTTTCAGTACAACCAGCCAGTGGGCAGTGAGCAGATATAACGTCAGGCACAGGCTCCAATAAGCGGGGGCAGTCGTAAGCGACTGCAGAGCCGTCAGCGAATAACGGTGGCGGCGAAACTGAGATGGAGGGTAAATCAGAATGGCGAGCAGAGCCGCGAAATAAACGAGCGGATAATGAACCGGCGTGCGCGCGAAAAGCGCAATGGCAAATGCGATGATGGCTATTCCCGAAAGAAATAGCAGCACCCATTCACCCTGAAAAAGGCGACGCCCCAAGATTACCGATGCCAGGACAATCAGCCCGATAGCAAAGACGGGGGCGACTCCAACTGCATAAGTAGTGCACAGCAGGGCGATACAGCCTAGGGCTGCGACGTAGTATCTTGGCGCTACCTTGAAGAATAGAGCAGAAAGGCTCCAGAAAAGGACAGTAAAGCGAAGGAAACGGCGGATCCCTTCGGGAAACCAATTTGTAGTCTCAAAGAGCTGTTGCGAAAACAGACCACCGATGAGGAGAGCGATCGCGCCGAGAAGCGAGATCAAAAGCAAGACTATAGACCGGATGCGGCGGAGCGGCCAAGCTCGAGCTTACGCTGACGATGCCAGCGGAGGCGTCCCTGGAAGTCCTGCCACAGGCTCGCGAAACCCGCCCAATAGTAACCCGATACAAAGATCGCTAGAAACGGCAGAGCGATGAAATTGTACGTGTCGACTGCGTAGGCCATCATGAACAGAAAATATGTACCGATGGCAAGTTCAGCGTACGGCAACCATCCACTGCGGCTGCGATACTTGGAGGCTTGCAGTTTGATCCGTTGTGTTCCTTCGATGGCGTACTTGGGAGTGCGGGCAAACGCAGTTTGCACGCCGCATAGCGCCTCAAGAACAGCGCGGGTATTGCTGATCGTCAAAGCAACACCGGCCGCCATCAACACAGGAATGAAAAAGATGCCGCGCTTCCAGGACTGAGGATAAAGTTCCCGATGGGCGAGCATGTAGAACGCCGTGATCGACCAGAACGACGCGATTATCAGCGGCATGTCAATCAACACCATCTGCAGCCAGCCCATGTAAAAGCGGATGACCATGACAGGCAGCATGAGAGCGCTGACGACAATCATCATCGGATACGAAATGTTCGGAGTGAGATGGAAAATCGCTTCCATCTTTACTCGTCGCGGCAGGTCCGATTTGAGGATGGTGGGAAGTAGTTTAATCGCCACTTGGGTCAAACCCTTTGACCAGCGCGACTGCTGTACCTGGAAGCCATTCATTTCGACCGGCAACTCCGAAGGACATTCGACGCCGGGAATATAAACGAACTTCCAGCCCTTTAGCTGAGCTCGATAGCTGAGATCGGAATCTTCCGTCAACGTGTCGTGCTGCCAACCTCCGGCATCGTCTATCATTTCGCGACGCAGAATGCCGGCGGTTCCATTGAAGTTGAAGAACAAGCCGCCACCGAAACGAGCGCCATGCTCAAGAACGAAGTGACCGTCGAGGAGCATTGCCTCAACTTCAGTCAGAACGTTGTAGCTGCGATTCAAATAGGTCCAGCGCGTCTGAACGACGCCGACTTTGGGGTCGCTGAAGTAGTGAATCGTGCGCTCAAGGAAATCTTCGGGAGGAATGAAATCGGCGTCAAAGATAGCAATGAATTCACCGGTCGCGGATTTCAGGCCTTCCTGCAAGGCGCCCGCTTTGTACCCATTGCGATTTGTGCGGTGCAGGTACTCGACCGGGTGTCCCATTGCTTGGTAGCGGGCGCATAGCGCCTCTGCAAACGGATGAGTTTCATCGGTTGAGTCGTCCAGTACCTGGATCTGAAACAACTGGCGCGGGTATCGGATCTTGAGCGTCTCTTCCAGCAGGCGTTCCACCACGAACTTTTCGTTGTAAAGAGGTAATTGAATCGTGACCCGAGGCAACTGGTCGAAATGACCTGCCGGGCCATTTGTCAACCGCTTCTTATGCTTCAGATACCCGCGAATCATCTCGTAGCGGTGCAGTCCGAAGGCCGATAGAACGATGAGTACCGTAAAGTACGGTATCATCAGCGCCAAATCGAACCAGGCAAGCTGATGTATGCCTGAAAAGGTGGGATCGAGGAAAGTATCGATGGCTCTGTCGAGGGTAGGTGTCAACTGAAAGGCGAAATAGGTTCCCATTCTAGCCCCTAACCACGGTGCTTGCGATTAATAGAAATGATCGTCGTCTCTATGTTGATTGAATTACTACTGTTTCTGCTGGTAGGCATGAGTTTCGATGTGGTCGGGACTATTTTGTTGCTCCTGGTCGCTCATGCCGTCTATCTAGTTGGCGTTCTCTACTCGTAACGCAACAGGTGCGGACAACCGTTGATTATAGCAGTCGCTATGGTTTTCGGCTCAGCACCTTGCCCATTGAGCGGGCGCGTGGTTGCTACTGCGCCGTTCCCCCGCCAACCGATGTGACGGGAAACGCACGCTCGGCGTCGGCTTTTGTTGAGGGACCGGCGAAATAATGACAGTCCATTCGGATCCTGGCGTACGCGGTAAGTGACCTTTATCTTGCGAGATACCTTTGCGCTTACATTGGTTCGCAAGCTTTTTCACCACGAATCGGGATTACAAGTTAGTAACGGTCTTCGATCGCCGCACTCGCTCTACCGTCTAGCGCCGATCTTGGACGGATACTAAAGGTTTTATGGCCCCCCAATTGCATCGCTAGAATGCATTGCGTGCCGGCGATGGCTTTGGAGCTACCGGTGAGCTACTCTAGTAATCTGGCCTAAGTAGTTAATGGATATACATGTAAGGACTCTCAGCACGGTGAACATCCTATTCGGGGTGCTCAGTTTGTTGCTCAGCGTACCGATTTTCGTCATTTATGGTGGACCTATCAGTCTCTACTCCTCGATGGATGACAACGTCGGAGGAGTTCTGCTGGCGTCCTCGGTGATGTTTCATCTTGCCCTGGCGGTGCCGTGCATCATCGCAGGCGTTCATTTGCGGTCTTATGCGGAATGGGCTCGCAGCGCTTTGATTGTCACCTCGGCGTTGAACGTATTGAACATACCGATCGGATCGGTCCTAGGCGCCTATGGCCTATGGGTACTGCTGACAGAGGAGACAGATCCTTTATTTTCGAGTCCTCCCCCGAACCCAGATGCTAAAAAGTCCTCGGCGGTCGCCCCGACACCTTCCGCAAAGCACGAACCCAACACCTCGGCGGCAACAACCATCGTTTCGTCTCCTCGGAGCTAAACTCCTGATTCGACGATTGTGTCTGTCCATAGCGACAGCGGCATCACTGCTCAGTGGCGCTGAGGTCGTTGTCGTAACTGGGAGCTACGATCCGGTACCGCTTGAAGAAGCAGACCGCCCGATTCGGGCGATTGACGTTCGAAACCTCTCGCTCGTCTCCAATACCTTTGCCGATGTGTTGAAGCTCGACTCATCTCTCGATCTCCGGCAGCGCGCTCCGAACGGTATACAGAGCGATCTTTCGATTCGCGGCGCAGGCTTTGGTCAAACGTTGATTCTCCTCGATGGATTGCGTTTGAATGATGTCCAGTCGGGTCATCACAACCTCGATATTCCCGCCCCAATGGAAGCGATTCAGCGAGTTGAGGTGCTAAAGGGTTCGGGCTCGACGTTGTACGGGTCGGATGCCGTTGGCGGAGTTGTAAATCTCATCACTCATGCGCCGGAACGGACGGAGATGCGGCTTCGGACGGCGCTCGGAAACTTCGGGGTTAATCAGCAGCGCGGCGTTCTGTCGTACGCCGCTAAAAAGTGGGCCGAAGAGCTGACATTTTCCCGTGATTTTTCGACAGGGTTTATCGAGAATCGCGATTTCCGGAATCTATCGATGTCTTCGCGAACCTCGATCGGCAGTTCACTCGGGACAACGGCCGTGACTTTAGCCGCCAATGACCGGCCGTTCGGAGCGGAGCAGTTTTACGGAAATTTCAATTCATGGGAACGAACCAGAACCTGGTTCGCCTCGGCCCGGCAGTCATTGGGAGACAAGACCGACGCGGCTTTCGCGTTTCGCCGGCATACCGACCTATTTGTTCTCTATCGCGATCGTCCCGAGGCATTCACGAACCGGCATGCAGTAGAGAGCTATCAGGCAAATGTGCGGCGACGGGAAGAGTTTGGACAAAACTGGAAGCTTTTCTATGGCGTCGAGCTATATCGGGACAACATCCAGAGCAACAATCTTGGTAATCACGAACGGACCCGCAGTGCTCCCTACATCGCGCTGGACGTCCGCGCGGTGAAGCGGTTCAGTTTTTCCGTTGGATTGCGAGACGAAATCTACAGCTCGTTCAATCATGAACTGAGCCCTTCGCTGACGGTGGGGTACTGGCTCGCTCCGGCAGTAAAGATTCGCGCAAGCGCCAGTCGCGCGTTTCGATTGCCGTCGTATACGGATCTTTATTATCAAGATCCTGCGAATCGGGGGACGCCGGATTTGCGACCGGAGAAGGCCTGGAGCTACGAAGGCGGTATCGATTGGAATGCCGGCGGTCGGGTTCGTTCTGCAATGACGATTTTCCACCGGCGGGAGCAGGATGGAATCGATTACGTCCGCAATTCCCCTACAGATATCTGGCGAGCGATCAACTTCCAACGGCTGCAATTTACCGGTGTCGAAGGAAGCGTCGCGTATCGGCCGACGTCGGCTCACGAAATAGAGTGGCAGTACACAGGTCTGCGGGGCGCGCAGGATGCGCTGGACGGCCAGCTATCGAAGTACGTTTTCAATTATCCTGTTCATTCCGGAGTAGTTACCTGGCAAGGAGCCTTCCCTAGAGGCATTATCGGCCGAACTCGAATCGGGGTTCTGCAGCGATACCAACGCGACACTTACGGCTTATGGGACATCTACACAGCTTCAAGCCGCGGCCGCTTCCGGCCATTCCTGCAACTTAGTAACGTCACAAATACGTCGTACGAAGAGATTCCACGTGTCGCGATGCCGGGCCGGTCTTTTGTGGCCGGCTTCGAGCTTCTAGTGTTCGCTTCGCGATAGACTGGTATTGGAACTCGCCTCTTGCATCGACTCGCTGCATACCTCTGCACATTGGCAATTTGCGCTGGAGTGCAGGCCCAGGAACAGGGTCAACTCGACGCTAACGAAACACTCTTCAGCGTAATGGCCGCGGTGAACATGGGTGTTCCCTCCCCGTCGCCGGTCGTGCTGGAACATATCAAGGGCAAGTCGATCCCTGTACTCTCTGAGCTCCGGAACTTTGTCGTTTCCCACGCTAAGCCCGGACAGCCAGTCGACTGGTCTCCTTACATCTCATTCGCGCTGTCATCCCAGGAAGCTCCTAATTTCAAACCGAATTTTACGGGCGTGGAAGAGCCGCCGGATCTGGCGCAACTGGAGGGCTTCCGCAGTCTTCTGATCCGCTTCTATCGTGAAGCGTCGCTCAACGACCTGTGGAACAAACTTCAGCCGGTGTATCAGCGCGAAATCACCAAGTATCATGAACCCGTCACACGTGCCCTTCTTGAAGCCAACGGCTATCTGCGGAATCCAACGAGCGGCTACATGGGTCGACGATTCTTCGTGTTCGTGGAGATGCTGGCGCCGGCGAACCAAGTTCATACGCGAAGCTATAAGGACGACTACTTCATCGTCCTGACTCCTGCTGCCCAGCCACGCGTCCATCAGGTAAGACACGCTTATCTTCACTATCTACTCGATCCACTGACGATGAAGTTCTCCGAGTCAGTGATGAAGAAGAACAGCCTCAGCGATTATGCGCTCGGCGCTGTCGCCCTTGATGAAAGCTATAAGTCGGATTTCCTGTTACTAACAACCGAATCGTTGATCCGGGCAATCGAAACACGTTTGGATCGAAAGCCTGCGGGAATTAAAGAATCGCTGGCAGAAGGCTTCATACTTACGCCGTTTTTTGGCGAGGCTCTGCCTGCCTATGAGAAGCAGGAAGCCGCGATGCGGATGTACTTTCCGGACATGATGAATACGCTGGATATCCGCAAGGAAGTGAAACGACTGGACGCGGTCGACCTGACCGTCCGGCCGGCAAAGGCCCCGGCTCCGCCACCAGTGGTAGCGGTCGGCGAGCCGGTTCGAGACGCAGCCGAGACTACCATCGAAGCTGCGGAGAAGCTGTACGAATCGAGGGAACTCGAGAAAGCCGGCGAAATCTTTCGCCAGGCTTTAAAACAGACCGACAAGAAGCCAATCCATGCGCGAGCTTATTACGGTTTGGCGCGAATCGCCGCTCTGCAACGGAACCCGGAGTTGGCGGAACAACTATTTCGTAAGACACTGGAGTTAAGCCCGGACCCACATACTCATTCCTGGTCCGAAGTTTATCTGGGGCGACTAGCTCAAGCGTCGGCAGCCCCTGAAGACGCCGTGGCCCATTACAAGGCAGCTCTCGCGATTGAGGGAGCGTCCGACAAGGCCAAGCAGGCGGCTGAAGAAGGTTTACGTAAGACGTCCAAGTAGGACAGTTCAAATACGGAGTTTCACATTCAATGAGGACACGCATCGCAATCTCGTTTGCCCTTGTCGCCGGACTGGCCTTGGGACAAGCTCAACCGAAGCCGAAGTCGCAGAAAGAAGTGGAAGCGATCCAGGCAATCTTTAGCGCCCAGGATCCGGACAGCCGGATCGCGGCGGCTGAGAAGCTGCTCACCGATTTCGCTGACACAGAGTTCAAAGCCATCGCTCTTCAAGTGGCAGCCGCGTCGGCGCAACAGAAAAACGACTTTGAAAAGATGGTTGTGTACGCGGAGCGTACAATCGAAGCAGATCCTAAGAACTACGCGGCCATGCTGATGCTTGCGAACGGAATTGCGCAGCGCACGCGTGAGTTCGACCTAGACAAAGAAGAAAAGCTAACGCGTTCGGAGAAATACGCCAAGAACGCTATGGATATCGTGAAGACCGCTGCTAAGCCACGGCCGGACATCCCGGATGCCGACTGGGAAAGCGCCAAGAAAAGCTACCTGGCGCAGGGTTACGAAGCGCTCGGGCTGGGAGCGATGGTTCGCAAAAAGTATGGTGACGCGGCAACACAGTTCCAGGCAGCCCTCGACGCGTCGCCGGAACCGGCCACTGTTGTCCGCTTAGCCGCCGCGTACAATCTGGCGAACAAACCCGATGACGCCATTGCAGCTCTCGACAAGTTGAATACGATGGCCGATGTTCACCCGGCGATTAAATCGGCAGCCGCGCAGGAACGGAACAACTCGGTCAAATTGAAGGGCGGGACGGGCGCAGCCAAGCCGGCAACGCCCGCGGCTCCGGCTCCCGGAGCAGTACCCACAGCTCCGGCTCCGACAACACCTCCCGCCAAGTAGTCATGCCCGCAGCGGACCTGCAGGAACTGGAAGCTAGATTAGGCTATACTTTCGGCGACCGGAACTTGCTGGTCCGCGCTCTTACCCATCGCTCGTATACGTTTGGGCAGAAACCTTCCGATCCGGCGTCCATCGACAACGAACAACTTGAGTTCCTGGGCGACTCGATCCTCGGTTTCTTGATAAGCGAAAGCCTCGTTCTTCGAAACGCAACGTGGCCCGAAGGTCGATTATCGAAGATGAAGGCTCACTTGGTCAGCGCGACCCATTTGTATCGGGTCGGGCAGAGCCTCGGAATCGGCGACTTTCTCCAGTTGGGCCGCAGTGAGGAGATGAGCGGAGGCCGACAGAAAAAAATGCTGCTTGCCAATGCGGTCGAAGCAGTCATCGCAGCGCTGCATATCGACGGCGGGCTGGAGACAGCTCGTCAGTTCGTTGTGAATAGGATTCTCGCGGAAGGTGATGTCGAGGAGCAATGCGAGAATCACGAAGCCAACTATAAGAGCGAATTACAAGAGCGGGCTCAAGCCATCCATTTACCGCAACCGCACTATGTGATCGTCGAAGAGACCGGTCCTGGCCACGCCAAGACGTTTATCGTCGAAGCACGGATTGGCACTGCCTACCGCCAAAAGGGTTCCGGCTCTTCAAAGAAGGCGGCAGCGCAGCAGGCTGCCAAAGCCATCCTGGAAGAGATGAATGCAACCAACGGCAATTCTGCTTCGGCTCAGAAGTAAAACTTCACAGCAAGCTGAATGATTCGCCGGCCCTGCTTCTCAGTTGTCACACCAAAAATCTGGTTCGTCTGCGCGCCGTTTACATCGAACGTGGGCTTCAAGTTAGTCGACCCCCCGATAAATGACCATAACGGGTGATTCAAGAAGTTGTAGGCGTTGAACCGGAACTGCAGTCTTCGGTTTTCTCCCATTTCGAAGTTCTTGAACAACCCCAGATCGGAATTGAAGAAGGCAGGACCATAAACGGGAGGTCCAACCATTGGCCCATTCTGGCCTGGACCGGTCGGCAGCTTCAGGCAGTTCCCGTTGGCGTATTGATTTTCGCCAAGGTCCTCTGTGAGCGAGCACGATTGGATCGGCCGGAAAGCGAGGCTCGGAGTGCCGTTCACAACGCGAGAGTTCGGTTGATAGTTTCCACCGTTCACCGGAATTGTGTAGCGATCGCCAGCCGCATTCTGTTGATAATTGATGTCATTGCTGAAGAAGTTGGTCAGCGCTCCGATGTTCTGTCCGCTTTGAAGCTGCGTAATACCGGAGAACTGCCATCCGTTGATCAATCCACCTAAGACCGCGTTGTTCTTAATGGGACTTCCCATCTCGATCGAATAAGCGGCATTGAAAATATGCCTGCGATCAAACGGCAGCACGCCATAGTTATTGTCAAGATTGAAGACGTCGTAGTTGCCAACAATTCCCAGTGACTTACCGTACGTGTAGTTGAACATCATGTTGTAGCGCCCTGATGTCCGGGTCCAAGAGAGCTGGAGAGAGTTGTAGTTTTGGTACAGTCCGTGCGTGATGATATTGACGTCCTGAAAGCCTTGCAGCGGCCGGAATTGATCGATGTTCGCGTTGTTCGGATCGAGCCCGGGCTGAAACAACGAGCCGGCGGGAACAGCATTGATCGCGCTGCCCGCATAGCCATTGTTCAGAAGGTTCTTCGATTGATTCCCGACGTAACTGGCTTCAAGCAGCCCGCGGTAAGGCGTTCGTTGCGAGATCGTGAAGCTGTAGCTGTCAGAATAAGGAGTCCGATCGCTAGTCTGATCGACGGCCTGGACACCAACTGGTACACCCTGAACGTTCAAGGCGGCGAGTTCGGCGAAGGTATTCACGCCGTTGATAGTCGCACTCTGCACACCCGCGGAAGCATCGAGGCCGGCAGTGAATTGCGGCGTATGGAAATAGAACCGGCCCCAGCCACCACGCAGCACGGTGTTGGTGGTACCAAAGACATCGAAGGCAAGCCCAAATCGAGGCGCCCAATACAGGCTGCGCGTAGGAAATCCACCGAGCGGCACGTTCGGATCACGTGAGTGCCAGGAAAAACCCGAATAGTCCGCAGGCGCAGAGCCTGGGACATATTTGCTGTAATCGAACACAGCAAAACCATACCCTTCCCGATCTTTCCAAGGTTGAAAATGCGAGGCCCGAAGACCGAGATCGAGTGACAAGCGCCGAGTGATTTTCCAGGCGTCCTGAACGAAGAATTCGAATGTGTGATAACCGATATTGTTCAGTCGATTGAAACTCTGCTCCTGATAATTGTTGATGCGGCCGAGCAACAGGTCCGCGTACGGACTGCCAGACGAGCGCGCGTTTCCAACGTCGAAGCCGAGTTGCCCGTTTGTGAATCCGTTTGCAGGCTGGTTGTTGATGATGTACTCCCAGTAGCCTCCAGCCTTGATGGTGTGCGTCCCCCAGACTTTCGTCAGATTGTTTTGGAGGCTCGGCAGATGCTTATCCGCAAATAGGCCCCGGCCACCGCCGACTTCGAAACCGCCAGGGTTTACTATCCCAGCCATCTCTCCGTTCGAGGAAAATGAGGGGATCTGCGCGACATTGTTGTCGAAAACGCCCTCAAACGTAGCCCCGAGAGCGTTCCGGTCCACAGCAGAAGGATCTTCAAACACATTTGGAAAAGCGATGTATGTGTAGCCGAAGATGAACTCGTTCGTCATCGTCGGGCTGAACACATGGGTCAAACTCGTAGTCACCGAGTCTGATTTGTTCTTTCCCAGAATGGGCGTTGGGTAGGGTACCTGGTTGGCGTTACGCCACCATAGTCCAACGGGGAACTTCTGCGTCTCGCGCTGCATGTTGTAGCGCACGAAAAGCTTC
>Ga0190275_10002280_pt1 | contig 13878 bp, 10 predicted proteins | sample Popmic550T_FD_133745 | JGI IMG/M metagenome (GOLD analysis project Ga0190275, IMG submission 133745) | Populus adjacent soil microbial communities from riparian zone of Yellowstone River, Montana, USA - 550 T | ecosystem: Environmental > Terrestrial > Soil > Riparian zone > Trees stand | place... | reverse complement strand
ATCCGGGAGTCATCCCGGACTTGATCCGGGATCCATCTTCTACTGGCCATCGCTGCAAGAAGAAGGTGGATACCGGGTCAAGCCCGGCATGACGGGTGATGCGGATTTAGCGCATGCGGCTCTAGGCAAGCCCCGGGAGCCAGCCGGATCGTCATCCCGGGCTTGACCCGGGACCCATGAACACAGGCGGCGGCCTACGTTCGAAATCGGTGTTCATGGGTTCCCGCTTTCAGCGGAATGACGGCGGTCAGAAGGTCATCCGCCCGCCCAGAGCGAAGACGAGCACGTGCTGGCCGTGGGCGCGTCCGTCGGTCAATATGTCGGTCTGCGCCGGCGTTCCGGCGTAGAAACGCTCGTCGCGGCTGATCGGGCTGTTCTCCAGATCGGTATAGCCCGCGGCCGCGTCCAGCGACATGTGTCCGTTCATCCGGAAGCTCGCCCCGATATTGTAATCGACACGGTCGGCATCGGGCACGCGCGGGTCGCGGCCGGCGTCGCGGGTCGGGGTCGGGTCGAGCTGGATTCCGGCGCGAAGGGTCAGTCGCTCGCCGACCGCCTGGTCGAAGCCGAACGCGACGCTCCACGTATCCTTGTAATTCTGCACGATGGCGTTGTTGACCGGAGCGGCAATCTCGATCCGGTCGAACTTGCTCCAGCCGAAATGGACGGCCTGGGCATTGAGCGTCAGGCTCTTGGTGACTCCGAGCCGGGCGCCGACAATGAGCTGCCAGGGCGTGGTGAAGCTCGCGACCGTCTGCGCCTTCACGTTGCGCGCGGCGAGCGGGCCGGCGAGGCCGCTGATATCGACCGGGCCCTCGAGCTTGTGCTCGACGGCGGACTTGTAGGCGACCCCTATCGTCACCCGCTCCGCGGGGCGAAGCTGGAGGCCGGCGCTCCAGCCCAGGTCCCAGCCGTCGCCGGTCAGCCGAAGCCGGCCGTCGGGCGAGCCCGGAGTCAGATTGGGCAAAGCGTTGGAGAGCCAGGCGTCGCTATACTGGATGTTCAGGGCCGCGCCGACGCTCAGCCAGTCGGTGGCCTTGACCGCGACCGAGGGCTGGAAATCGAGGGTGAGCAGTCGGCTTCGGATCGCGGAATAACGCTGCCAGCCGGACGGATCATAGTCGCTTGTGAAGCTGAACGGGGCGGTGACGGCGAGCCCGATCGCGATCCTGTCGCCGAGCGGAAGCGCGAAAGCATTGTGGGGCGCGACTCCGCGAACGATCGGATCGCGGAGCTGGGAGAGCCCGCCGACCGGCGCGGGCGGGGCGCCCGGCCGGTCGATCAGGGTGCCGGCATCGTCGATCCTGCCGGTGGGCAGGATGGCGGTGGCGCCGAAAGCCGCCTCGCGCTCGGTGGCGCCGGCGATCGCGGCCGGGTTCCACCACAGCGATGCCGGGCCCTGATCGGCGACCTCTCCCGAGTTCGCCCGGCCCCATCCCCTGACGGATTGTTCCTGGAGGTAGAATCCGGCGGCGTTGGCGGTGCCCGCGGCGGTCACAATGAGGCCCGCCACCGTCCCGAAAAGCAACAGGCGGGTCTCGGCGCTACGGCGCCCGCCACGTTTCCCGATCATCCTTATCCCCCACATTGAACCCGTCCAGGGTGCCCCCTGCCTAGGAGTTAGAAACGAAATCTTTGTTTCTCAACCTTTTTAATTTGTATCCGGAACGGATATTTGACGGTCCTCTTCCGGATCAATACGAGCCCTGCGGGCAACACCTAAACGGTTAATGCCCGGAACGTGCGCACGCCCGATTGTTCCACAGCCGCATATATGCTTATCAATGCGTATACCAAATGCTTGGGGCACAATGATGAATCAACATTTCAGCCTTCCGTCGTCCGACGAGGCGACGGCAGTGACGGTTGCGGAGGGCCGCGCGGGGGCGCTGCCCCTGCAGCATCGCGAGCGACCGGCGGGCACCCGCCTGTTCGATCTCGGCCAGCTCGAAGTCCGCTGGGAGGCGGAGGCCGGCACTTTATGGACCCACATGACACCGGTCGACCGGCCCAATTTCAACCGGGCGATGCTGCGCGACTTCCAGCGCTGGCAGGCGGAGATCGGCCGCGAGTTCGCGGACCCTCGGGAAGGCCTCAAATATCTCGTTCTCGGCTCGCGCTTCCCGGGCGTTTTTAACCTCGGTGGTGATCTCGAGCTCTTCGCCCGATTCATTGCCGCGGGCGACCGCGAGGGCTTGGTCCGCTACGGCCGCGACTGCGTCTCGATCCTCCACAACAATTTGCGGCGCCTCGAGCTTCCGATCGTCACCATCGCCCTCGTCCAGGGCGACGCGCTTGGCGGCGGCTTCGAGGCGGTGCTCAGCTTCAACGTGGTCGTGGCGGAAAGGGGCGTCAGGTTCGGCCTGCCGGAGATCGCCTTCGGTCTGTTCCCGGGGATGGGCGCGCACAGCCTGCTGTCGCGCAAGATCGGCCTCGCCCGCGCCGAGGAGATGATGCTTTCCAACCGCCTTTACACGGCGGAGGAGATGCACGAGATGGGCCTGGTCCAGGTGCTCGCCGATCCGGGCCGCGGCGAGGAGGCGGTGCGCGCCTATATCGCCAGGAACGGCCGCCGGCACGCGGGCCATCGCGGCATCTATCACGCTTCGAGCCTCTCCGACCCGGTCGCGCTCGAGGAGCTCAACGCCATCGTGGAAATATGGGCGGACAGCGCGCTCTGCCTCGGCGAAGCCGACCTGAAGCTGATGCGGCGCCTGGGCACGGCTCAGACTAGGCTTGCAGCCGCCTGAGGCTTCCCGGCGCAGGATCCTCTTCCGTCCATTCCTCGCCGCGCCCCTGTGCCTCGAGCCTGCGGCTGATCACCGATTCGGGCACCGGCCGTCCCAGGAAGAAGCCCTGGGCGGCGGTGCAGCCGGCGCCGGTGACGTAGCCGAGCTGGGTTTCGGTCTCGATCCCTTCGGCGACGATCTCCATGTCGAGCTCGGCGGCGAGGCTGACCAGGGCGTGGATGATCGCCCGCGCCTCGCGGCTCTTGGTCACGTCGGCGATGAAGGTGGTGTCGATCTTGATCTTGTCGAAGCGGTATTTCTTCAAATAGGTGAGCGAAGAATAGCCGGTCCCGAAATCGTCGATCGAAAGCTTGAGGCCGATCCTCTGGAATTCGCGGATCAGCGAGTTGGACTGGGCATTCTCCTCGAGCAGCACGCTCTCGGTAATCTCCAGCTCCAGCCGCCGCGCCGCCAGGCCCGAACGGTAGAGCGCCGAGAGGATCATGTGGCTGAGATGGAGGTCCTTGAGCAAGGCCGGCGACATGTTGACGGCGATGCTGACGTCCTCCGGCCATCTCGCTGCGGCCGCGCAGGCCTGGTAGAGCACCCAGTGGCTGATCGGCGAGATCAGGCCGGTGCTCTCCGCGAGCGGAATGAACTGGGCGGGGCTGACCATTCCGAGCTCGGGATGGTGCCAGCGCAGCAGGGCTTCGCAGCAGGTGACCTTCTTGGTCTTGAGGTCGACGATGGGCTGATAATAGACTTCGAGCTCGCCCCGCTCGATCGCCTCCTTGAGCGCGGCCTCGAGCCTGCGCTTCTGCTGGAACTCGTCCTGCATCTTCGTCTCGAACAGGCAGAAGTCGTTCCGGCCGTTCGCCTTGGCGTGGTAAAGCGCCATGTCGGCATGCTGGAGCAGGGTGTCGGCCTCGGTGCCGTGGCCCGGAGCCACCGCGGCGCCGATCGAACCGGTCACCTGGATCGACGCGCCTTCGATGGTCATCGGAACGGCAAGGCCGCGCATCACCTCGCGCGCCAGCTCCTCGGCGAAATAAGGCTTGTTGCCGCGCGCCAGGAGGACGAACTCGTCGCCGCCGAAGCGGGCGACGCTGCCGCGCCCTTCGACGATCGAGGAAAGCTGGCGGGCGACTGTGCAAAGCACCCCGTCCCCCGTCGGGTGGCCGAGCGAATCGTTGATCTCCTTGAACCGGTCGAGATCGACCCAGATCACGGCCAGCTCGCCATTCTCGCCCGACTGAACCGCGGCCAGCTCCGTCTGGAGGCGCTCCTGGAAGGAGCCGCGATTTTCGAGGCCGGTCATCGCGTCGTAGCGCGCCAGCCGTTCGAAGCGGTCGGTCAGGCTCCTCTGCTCGCGGGTTGCCGACATCGCCTTGAGGATCGCCGAATAGGTCTGCAGCGTGATGTCGACCATGCCGATCATGAACACGAGGAAGACGGCGCCCAGAATCATTCGGAAGGGCTCGCCGCTCAGAAACAATCCCAGCGCCGAGGGGCCGGTGGCAAGGACAAGCTGACCGATCGCGATCACCGGCCGGCCGGCATTGCGGCCGCAAATGCCCGCCGCATAGCCGGTCGTCAGGGTCGCCGCGCACATGTGGTGAAGCGCGTCATCCGATCGCAGCATCGTCAGCAGGGTCATCATCCCGAGCAGCAGGGAATATCCCCAGGCGCCGACTTCGTAGATGGTTTCGGAGCGGGCGCTTTCCGAAGCGTTGTGCTGGGCGACGCGGTGGAAGAAGACGTGGTGGCTGACCCGGCCGGCGCCGACGAGGCCGATCGCCACCGCCATCGTGCTCAGCCAGACGTCGCCGCTCGAAACCGCGATCAGGGTGCTGACGGTCGAGCCGGCGACGGCGCCGACCCCGAGCGAGGTCGAGGAGGTGAACAGGGTCTCGACCAGCGAACGGCGCACCTCTTCGGCGACCGTCCGGTCGGTTTTTCCGATCTCGCGGAGCTTGCCGATGATACTCGTCAACCCACAGTTCCCCTCTGCCCGAACCCGCTTTGCCGCAAAACCGTTTATCTTGAATTAAGGCTGCATCCGGAGGCGGACCCTCAACCATTTGTGAACGTTTGGCTGTCATCCAGTTTGTATGCGTATCCACCCCGCCTTCCTTCCGGCGATCGCCGCCCCAAGCCGTGTCGAGCTGGTGCTTCGACTTGAGGACGGCAGCCCGTGGCGGCTAACCGTCTCCGCCGGGGTAGAGTGCTTCATCGGCCATTATCCGCGGGTCGACGGGTTCGACGCGGAAGGGCCGCTGCTGCTCTTCCACGCCGCCTGAGGGAAATGCCGCCTCTCCCGGCGCTGGGAGGGCGATGACCGGCAAGCTTCCAACCCTGCACCTTGTGCGCCGCGCCCTCGACACCGCCAGCCTCGGCTCATCCGGAAGCCAGCGTCTGTCGCTTGACCCCTGCAACGCTGATCCGAAATGGCGATTTATTTAACCAATAGGTGGCATGACCCGGGCATGGCCACGCATGGTAGCATCGGCAACGCGTTTCGCCGCCTATGGGGCAGCGCCAGGCTGCGACTCCTGTTCCTGACCACGCTTGCCGGCCTCGTCTTCGGAGCGATCGAATTCGGAGAGCCGCTCGAGGACAGCCTCCTCATGCTGAGGAACACTGCCCGCTCCCACGACGCCAGTGGCGACATCGTGCTCATCGCCATCGACGACAAGAGCCTCAAGGAATCGGGTCATTGGCCGTGGCCGAGGAGCTATCATGGAAAGCTCAGCGATCGTTTGCGAGAAGCCGGCGCAAAGCGGATCTTCTTCGACATCGACTTTTCCTCCAGTTCGGATCCGAAGGAGGATGCCGCCTTCGCACAGGCACTTCAACGGCTGAAGGGTAGGGCAACGCTGGCGCTTCGGTTTGTCATCGATCCTGTCACCGGTGAGCGTACCGACAATTTCCCGATCGCGGGCCTCCGGAAGGCCGCGGGTCTCGCCCATATCAATTTTCGCTATTCCGCTCAGGGGGCGGTCTGGGACATCCCCTACTCGCTGAACTACGGCGACCGCCTTTATCCGTCATTTGCCGCCTCGATGGCTAACTCTTACGGGCCCGAGGCCTCGACGTTCCGCATCGATTATTCAGTCGACCCGCGCACGATTCGGGTGATCAGCGCCGTCGACCTTGTCAACGGACGGGTCCCGCCCGAGGCGATCCGGGGCAAGGATGCCCTAATCGGGACCACGTCGCTGCAGCTGGGCGACATTGCCTCGCTCCCGGGACACGGCCGAATGGCCGGCGCCTATATCCATCTTCTGGGTGCCGAGACGCTCAAGCAGGGCCAACCGCGAAATCTCGGCTGGCTCCTCCCTTTCCTGTTCGGCCTGGCGGTTGCCGCCGGCGTTCTCTACGCGCCGCGCCGGCGCTACTCGGCTCTCTTCTTTTTCAGCGGTACGGCGCTGTTGTTCATGGTCCCACTGATCCTCGAGGCCAGCCGGGTCTACTCCCAGGTCGTTCCCGCCATTTTCGTTCTCTTTGTCGCGTCGGGTACGCAAGCTTGGCTAAGCTTCCGCCGGTATTATAGCGAGAGAGCGCGAATCAATCCTGTTTCGGGCTTGCCGAATCTCAATGCCCTTAGAGAAGCGCATGTCGCACCGCGACAGGTCATGGTCGCGGCACGGGTCCAGAATTATCCCGAGATTTGCGCGACCCTGCCGGCGGGCGCGGAACGGGCTCTCGTCGAGCAGATTGCCGGCCGGCTGACCGTCGCGGCTCCCGACACCATCTTGTACCAGGGGGACGAAGGCATATTCGCCTGGCTGGTGGAAGTTGAGGCCGAGGAGCATCTCGAGGAGCATCTCAACGCGCTCCACTCGCTGTTCCGTAACGCCATCGTCGTGGCCGCAAGCAAGCTCGATCTCGCCATTACGTTCGGGATCGAGACTGGGAGCGCCCGCTCCACGGCGAGCCGGTTCGCGGGGGCGCTCGTCGCGGCCGACGAGGCCGCCGCCGAATCGCTTCGCTGGAAAAGGTACGATCCGGGCGAGCCCGAGGAGGCGGCGTGGAAGCTGTCGCTCCTCAGCCAGCTCGACTCCGCGATCGATGCGGGCGATCTATGGGTGGCCTATCAGCCGAAGTTCCGGCTCCCGGACCGCCGGATCGTCGGCGCGGAAGCGTTGGTTCGCTGGACCCATCCGGAGAAGGGGGCCATCGGCCCGATGGAGTTCATCCCCGCGGCCGAGCAGAGCGAGCGGATCGAGAAGCTCACCGAGTTCGTCCTCGACCGCGCGATTCGCGCCGCGGCTCTGATCAATCGCAGGGGCATCGACTTCACCATGTCGGTGAATATATCGCCTAAGCTGCTCGGCCGTTTCCCTCTCGAATCGGTGGTGATGGAGCTTCTCGCGCGATATCGTCTTCCTTCCGAACGATTGATGCTAGAGGTGACGGAGACGGCCGCCCTGGCGGGCGCGGCCGATCTCCGGCCGCTTCACAATCTGCGCGAGCGCGGGGTGCACATATCGATCGACGATTATGGCACGGGCCTTTCCACCCTCGATTATATCAAGCGCATCCCCGCTTCCGAGATCAAGATCGACAAGAGCTTCGTGCAAGCCATCGACAAGAGCAACAGCGACCGACTCATGGTCAGCTCGACCATCCAGCTGGCCCATTCGCTCGGACGTCAAGTGGTGGCTGAAGGGGTGGAGGATCTGCCCACTTTAGAGACACTGACCGCCATGGAGTGCGACCTGGTGCAGGGGTTCTATCTCGCTAAGCCTATGACTTTGAAGGATTTGAGCAAGATACTTAGCGAATCGAACCTATCTCATGCCGCTTGAGGACGGTTAACTTCTTGCTAATCATTAACAAAGCGTTTAATTTTCCCACTCGGTGAGGGCTCTGCGGCCTCACCTCAAAAATGGGGAAAGCAAATGCAGAACAAGAACCAACCCGTTCGGGGCTTCTGGAGTTGGCTTTGGGGCGGCAGCAGCATGGGTAGCGGCGGCACGAAGGGCTAAGCGCCAGAAAGGAAACCCCGGCATTGCCGGGGTTTTCATTTTCAGGGAGGCCATGTGGCCTCCCTTTCCATTGCCGCCTTCCGACGAACTGCCCAGCGCGCAGAATGTGGAAAGCGTCCGCGTCCGGGAAACCGCGGCATGCCCTGGCGTTGTCAGGCCATGGCCGAAACCGAAACCCCACAAAAATGTCAGGGCCGCCGCCCGCGCGCGGTCCTGTTCGACGTCGACGGCACCCTCGTCGACACCAACGATCTCCACGCCGCCGCCTGGCGCGGGGCCTTCCTCAATTTCGGCCTCGACAAGCCGGTCGAGGAGATTCGCTGGCAGGTGGGGAAAGGGGGCGACAACCTCATCCCTGCGCTCTTCCCGGACCTGAGCGAGCCTCAGCGCGAGGAAATCGAGGATTTCCGAGGCGATCTGTTCAAGCGCGACTATCTGCCCCGGGCGACTCCCTTTCCCGGAGTCCGCGACCTGTTCGAGCGGCTCGCGGGGGAGGACGTGCGAATCGTGCTCGCCTCCTCCTCCCATTCGGAGGAGGTGGCTTATTACCTCAGCCTCATCGCCTGCGCCGATCTCGTGACGGCGACGACGTCGAAGGACGACGTCGACAAATCGAAGCCCTGCCCGGACATCTTCGCCGCCGCGCTTGCTAAGGTGGCGCCGCTCGGCGCCGACGACGCCGCGGTGGTGGGCGACACGCCCTGGGACGCCAAGGCCGCCGGCAAGCTCGGCCTCCGGACGATCGGCTTCCGCTCCGGCGGCTTTCCCGACGAAGCGCTGGCCGAAGCGGGCGCCTGCGAGCTTTACGACGGCCCGGGCGACCTCCTCGAGCGCTTCGACCGCTCGGTGTTCGGCCGTGGCTAGAGGCAAAGCGAGCCGGGCCGTGCTTGCGGCCGACGCGGCGGCGGCGGAGGCGGCCCTTCCTTACCAGGGGTCGGCCGCGATGGAAGCGCTCGGGCGTTTCGCCTCGCTCGGCGACCAGCCGCCGCTTCGGACCTTGTGCGCGGCGGTGATCGCGGCGGGCGTCGCCGGCAACAACCGGCGCCTCGCCCGGGCCGGGGTCAGGATGCTGGTCGCCCACACCCTGGCGACCCTGGCCAAGGACTATGTCAAGGAAAGGGTCGACCGCACCCGCCCCCGTTCGAAGGGCGACCGGGGCAAGGATCACGTGCCCAGGCCCGGCCGCGATACGTCCAAGGAGGAGACCAGCTTCCCGTCCGGTCACAGCGCCGGCGCGGCGGCCATCGCCCGCGCCTTCGCGCGCGACTATCCGGAATATTCGGCCGCGGCCTATGCCGCCGGCGGAGCGCTCGCTCTGGCCCAGATCCCGCGCTGCGCCCATTATCCGACCGATGTCGGCGCGGGGCTGATCATCGGAGTCGCGGCGGAGGCAATAGTGGACATCGGCTTCGGGCTGGTGGAGGAGCCAGCCGGCCCCGTTCGAAGATAGGAGTTGCGTCTTGCGCCTGTTGCCCCTCGCTTTTGCCGCCTTCCTCGCCGCCTGCTCGCCCGCGGCAGACCCGGGCGCGCCCAACGGGCAGGAAGCCTCGGCGGGGGAACGGCAGGTGGCGCCGATCCTCGCTTCGCCCGACGCCAAAGACGCGCAAAGCTATGCCCGTCCGCTGGAAGCGCGGGTGACCCACGTCGCTCTCGACCTCAAGGCCGATTTCGCGGCGAAGCGGATCGCCGGCACCGCGACCCTCGACGTCCAGGCCAGGCCGGATGCCAAGACGATCGTGCTCGACAGCAAGGGCCTCGAGGTGAAGTCCGTCGCGGACGAAGGCGGCAAGCCGCTCCGTTTCGCTCTGGGCAAGGCCGATCCCAGCCTCGGCGCTCCGCTCACGGTCGAGCTGAACGGCGCCAGGCGGATCCGCATCTCTTATGTGAGCGCGCCCGACGCGGAGGCCCTGCAATGGCTGACGCCCGAGCAGACGGCGGGCAAGAAGCATCCCTTCCTGTTCAGCCAGGGCCAGGCGATCCTCAACCGGACCTGGATCCCGACCCAGGACAGCCCCGGAATCCGCCAGACCTGGGAAGCGCGGATCGTCGTCCCCGAGAATTTGCGGGCGGTGATGAGCGGCGAGCGGCTGACTCCCGAGGGTGAGGCGGCCGAGGGGGGCGGCCGAGCCTTCCGATTCCGGATGGACAAGCCGGTGGCGCCCTATCTGATCGCCCTGGCCGCGGGCGACATCGCCTTCCAGAGCCTCGGCCCGCGCACCGGAGTCTATGCCGAGCCGGCGACGATCCGGGCCGCCGCCGCCGAGCTGGTCGACACCGAGAAGATGGTCGCCGCGGCCGAGAAGCTCTACGGTCCCTATCGCTGGGGCCGCTACGACATGATCGTCCTTCCGCCCGCTTTCCCTTATGGCGGGATGGAGAATCCGACCCTCACCTTCCTGACCCCGACCTTCCTCGCCGGCGACCGGAGCCTGGTCGGGCTGGTCGCTCACGAGCTTGCGCACAGCTGGTCGGGCAACCTCGTCACCAACGCCGTCTGGCCCGATTCCTGGCTCAACGAGGGCTTCACCTCCTATTTCGAGAACCGGATCATGGAGGCGCTCTACGGCCCCGGGCGCGCAAGCCAGGAGGCGGCCTTGTCGTTCGCCGACATGGAGAGCGCCTTTACCGAGCTCGGCGCCGCGGCGCCGGGCACCCGCCTCCACAATCCCGACGAGACGACCGAAGGCGGCGCCAGCGGGATCGTCTACGACAAGGGCGCTCTGTTCCTGAGGACGATGGAGCGGATTGCGGGCCGGGAGCGGTTCGACGCCTGGCTTCGCGCCTATTTCGACCGCCATGCCTTCCAGCCGATGACCTCGGCCCTGTTCCTCGCCGATCTGCGCTCCAATCTCGTCAAAGGCGACAAGGCCCTCGAGGCGAAGCTGAAGCTCGACGACTGGGTCTACAAGCCCGGCCTACCGGCCAACGCCGTCCGGCCCGACCCGAAGGCGTTCGCCGCGGTCGACGCCGTCCTCGATAACGTCAAGGGGGGCGCGCCCGCGCCCGCGGCGCTCTGGTCGGGCTGGACGACGGCCGAACGGCTGCGCTTCCTCAACGGCCTTCCGCGCCAGCTTCCGGAGCCGCGGCTCGCCGAGCTCGACCGGGCGCTGGGGCTGAACGAAAGCCGCAACGCCGAGACGCTGTTCGCCTGGCTCCAGCTCGCGCTCGCCAATCGCTACCAGCCCGCCGTGCCCGCCGCCGAGCGCTTCCTCATGTCGATGGGCCGCCGCAAGTTCGTCGCGCCCCTGTTCGAGACCCTGGCCAAGCAGGGCGAATGGGGCCGACCGATCGCCACGCGTATCTACGCCGTGGCCCGGCCGACCTATCATTCGGTCACCACCGGCACGGTCGACAAGAGCCTGAAGGAAAATGGCGGCTAGAGCATCGTGCGCTTAACCCGGATCGTCATCCCGGACTTGATCCGGGATCCATCTTCTACCGGCCATCGCTGCAAGAAGAAGGTGGATACCGGGTCAAGCCCGGCATGACGGGTGATGCGGCTCTAGGCCTTCCTAATTCCTCCCCCGGATTCCCGGGGGAGGGGGACCGCGCGTAGCGCGGTGGAGGGGTTCTGCGGAGTCAGAAAGGCCCCTCCACCAGGCTCCGCCTGGTCCCCCTCCCCGAGAAATCTCGGGGAGGAATTGCAGGATCAATAAGGGAAGATCGCGTAGCCCCGTTCCCTGACCGCGGCGACATGCTCCGAATATTCGGCATGGCACGTGTCGCCGGGCCGGATCAGCCCGACCTCCGCTTCGGCCCTTCGGCTCATCGGAAGCAGGGCGATCGGGGTCGCCGCCGGGGTCAATTGGGCGCCGCTGCCGGCGGCGAGCGTGGTGAGGACCCCGTAGAGCGCGCCCGCCCGGGACGGCCGGCCGAGGATCGCGATCCGATATTGCCCCTCGACGTTCGTCACCAGATAGATGTGCCCGGACAGATGCGGGAAGGAGACGAAGCCGTGCTGCTCGAAGTCGCGGTCGAGCCTTGAGCTTTCGCTGAACGACAGGCCGTGGGTCGCTTCGTCCCATTCGATCAGGGTCCGGTAGGCGAAGATCGAGTCCGGCTCGCTGAACGACCGGCGCAGGGTCAGATATTCGCCTTCGAGCCAATGGACCGCGGCACGCGAATAGGCGCCCATCTCGTCCGGGGCGAGCCCGGAGTCCGCCGGGCCCCGTTCGGGCGCCTTGCTGGTGCGAAGGGCGACCCCGAGCGCTCCCTCGAGCCGGACGACGGTCGCGAGCGTGAACGGGCGCTGGCCCGAAAGCGCCTTCTCGAGCGTCGACAGGCTCACCTTCGCTTCGTCCGCCAGCCACTGGCGCGAAAGTCGACGCCGCGCCAGCTCCTCGCGGATCCGCATGGCGGTCGCGCTGCTCTCCTCGTCGCTCTGGCTGCCGAGCACGGCTTTCTCCCTCCGCGTCGCTTTGCGCACATTTTGGCACTTTTCGTCAACTCCCTGCCCGTTTCCTCAGCCCTGAACGCAGGATGCGGCAGACCTTTGTCCGACAATACCGTGGCGGCGATTCGGCAGGCTGCTATCGAGAGAGGGCGAAGTGGGGCGCAAAAGACGCTCCCTCGCGAGGAAGGGGACTAAAGATGGTTCGGGCCGCACTGTCCGTAGACGAAAGCCGAGCACGGCCTTTCGGCTTCGTGAAGCCCCCCAAGCTCGGGGACCGAGTCGGCGTGTCGCGCCGCGGCACCCCGGTCTGGGCCACCATCGTCGAACTGAGCATGCAGAACGGCCCGGACGGCCGCGGCACCCTCCTCGTCATGGCCCGGAGCGCCTGACTTACCCCCTTTGCGTCATCCCGGCGAAAGCCGGGACCCCAGGACAAGATAGCGCCGAGACCAGCACCAATCCGGGGTGCATAAGGAAGCTGCGCCGCGGCGTGGCTCCACGAGGCCCCGGCTTTCGCCGGGGTGACGCTTGTCGTCCCGCCCCTTTCCCCCTCAACCCACCGAAAAATGGTGGATAAGTCATTTACCGTCTTGGCGGCGGAATCGAGTTGAGGCACTATGGCTAGTGGCGGTGCCTAGGGGGCAACGCAAGACATTGTAGGCGGTCGCTGCTCACCCTATATTGGGAGGAGGCGGAATTCGCGTGCCCTGTGGATATCGGGGGCGAATCGCAACTAAGCGCCCGCGCCCCCTCGAAAGCGCTTAAGGTGGAGTTAAATCCACTGGAACGAAAATAGTACAAGGGGTAGGATGATGGACCTTTCCGGCAGCAGCGACACGGGAGCGAGCGACGTGGCCACCACCGTCTCCGATTCGGCCGGAGCGAAATCGGGCACCGCCGGCACCGGCCCGAAAATATATCCGCTCGAGGTCGATCACAGCCGCGACGCGCTGCTCACCGATTTCGGCAAGGAGACCCTGAAGGACCGCTATCTTCTTCCCGGCGAGACCTATCAGGATCTGTTCGTCCGGGTCGCCTCGGCTTATGCCGACGACGCCGTGCACGCCCAGCGCGTCTACGATTATATCTCCAAGCTCTGGTTCATGCCGGCGACCCCGGTATTGTCCAACGGCGGCACCGGCCGCGGCCTTCCGATCAGCTGCTATCTCAACAGCGTCCCCGACAGCCTCGAGGGTATCGTCGACACCTGGAACGAGAATGTCTGGCTGGCCGCCCGCGGCGGCGGCATCGGCACCTATTGGGGCGCGGTCCGCGGAATCGGCGAGCCGGTCGGCCTCAATGGCAAGACCAGCGGGATCATCCCGTTCGTCCGGGTCATGGACAGCCTGACCCTGGCGATCAGCCAGGGCTCGCTCCGCCGCGGCTCGGCCGCCTGCTATCTCGACGTCTCGCACCCCGAGATCGAGGAGTTCCTCGAGATCCGCAAGCCCTCGGGCGACTTCAACAGGAAGGCGCTCAACCTCCATCACGGAGTGCTCGTTACCGACGCTTTCATGGAGGCGGTGCGCGACGGCGCCGAATGGACCCTGAAGAGCCCGAAGGACGGCTCCGAGCGCGCCACCGTCGATGCCCGCTCGCTCTTCCAGAAGCTGGTCGAGACGAGGCTTGCGACCGGCGAGCCCTACATCATCTTCATCGACAAGGTGAACCGGTCGATGCCGAGGCATCACCGCGAGCTCGGCCTCAAGGTCTCGACCTCGAACCTGTGCTCCGAGATCACCCTTCCCACGGGGCGCGACCATCT
>Ga0190275_10002279_pt1 | contig 13879 bp, 12 predicted proteins | sample Popmic550T_FD_133745 | JGI IMG/M metagenome (GOLD analysis project Ga0190275, IMG submission 133745) | Populus adjacent soil microbial communities from riparian zone of Yellowstone River, Montana, USA - 550 T | ecosystem: Environmental > Terrestrial > Soil > Riparian zone > Trees stand | place... | reverse complement strand
TTCTTCATCGCCTGGAACTTCCTGCCGATCGTCGATAACGAGTTCCGCCGGGTCGAGATCGGGTTCGCCCTGACCGCGGGCGTCCTCTTCGCCCTGCTCTACCTCGTCTACCGCCGCCCCCACGGCCGGCCCGAGGACATCCCCCGCGAGGGCTCGACCGAGGAACTCGAGCTGCGGCTCGCCTCGATCGACGAGAACACCTAGCTAGGGTCCGGCGCGATGGGTGAGCACGACGCCGAGCTGATTCTGATTGCCGGCGTTCTCTTGTCCGCGGGGATCGCCGGAGCCCTGCTGGCCGACCGGATGCGGGTGCCGGGCCTGCTGCTCTTCCTGGCGCTGGGGATGGCCGCCGGTTCCGACGGGTTCGGCGGGATCGATTTCGACGACGCCGGGTTGGCGCGGACGCTGGGGACGATCGCGCTGGTCCTGATCCTCTTCGAGGGCGGGCTGACCGCGGGCTGGAAGGAGATCCGGCCGGTGCTGGGTACGGCCGCATCGTTAGCCACCGTGGGAACGGTGGTGACGGCGGTGATCGCCGGCTTCGCCGCCAAGCTGCTCTTCGACCTGACGACGCTGGAAGGCATGCTGGTCGGCGCCGCTATCGCCGCCACCGACTCGGCGGCGATCTTCGCGGTCCTGCGCCGCTCGACCCTGGAGAAGCGGCTGGCGCGCTCGCTCGAGGGCGAGTCCGGGATGAACGACCCGGTGGCGTTGCTGCTGGTGATCGGGTTCATCGAATGGATCCAGGAGCCGGGCTACGGGCTCGCCGACATGGCCGGGCTGCTGGTCCTGAAACTCTTCCTCGGCGCTGCGATCGGTCTCGCCCTGGGACGGCTGGCAGTGGCGATCCTCGACCGTGTTCAGCTGCCGAGCGACGGCATCTACCCGGTGGCGACGATCGCGATCGCCGGGCTCGCCTACGGGTTGGCCGAGGCCGCCCACGGCTCCGGCTTCCTCGCCGTCTACCTGACCGCGCTTGCCCTCGGCTCGGCCCGGATACCCGCCCAGCGCACCGTCGTCGCCTTCCACCAGGGGCTCGGCTGGGTCGCCCAGATCTCCCTCTTCATCTTGCTCGGGTTGCTCGTCTTCCCCTCCAGCCTCGACCAGGTTGCGGTCGAGGCGCTGGCGCTCTCGGCGGTGCTGATCTTGCTCGCCCGTCCGATCGCCGCCTTCGTCGCCACCGCTTTCTCGCCGCTGAACTCGAAAGAGCGGCTGATGCTGGGCTGGGCCGGTCTGCGCGGAGCGACCCCGATCTGGCTGGCGACCTTTCCGGTCGTGGCCGGGGTTGGGGCCGGCGACGAACTCTTCGCGATCGTCTTCTTCGTCGTCGTCAGCTCGACCCTGGTCCAGGGAGCCACCTTCGAGCCGCTGGCGCAGCGACTGGGGCTGACCACCGACGAGCCGGCGCTGCCGCGGCGGCTGCTGGAGTCGGGCCGGATCCGCCGCATGGGCGGCGACGTGATCTCCTACCGGCTTCCGCAGGGGGCGGCGGCGGCCGGCCATCCAGTCCGCGACCTCGAACTCCCGCGCGAGGCGCTGGTCAACGTGATCGTCCGCGACGGCGAAGCGGTGCCGCCGCGCGGCTCGACCGAGCTGCGCGAGGGCGACGAGCTCCACATCCTCGTCCGCAGCGAGCTGCGCGACGAGGTCGAGGCACTGACCCGGAAATGGGCGAAGGGACCGGTCGGCAAACCGGCGCCGCCGCCGCTGCCCCGGCGCGGCGCCTCGCAGGTCTTCACGGTCCGGCCGGTGCGCGAAGAAGGCCCCTTCGACGAGGAAATCGACGGGATCCCGGTGGCGGCGGTATTGCGCGACCGGGGCGAGCGCGACGCCGCGCTCCTGGCCCTGACCGACGGCCGCTACGCGGTCACCGGCGGCGGCCTGCTCGCGATCGGCGGCCGCAGGGCGCTGGCGGGATGGTGCGAGAGCCGGGCCGAGCGGCCCGACGTCACCGCTGCCGAGCGCGCCTGGTGGCAGGAGGTGACCGGCGCCCTGATCGCCCGTGGGCGATCAGGAGGCGGCGGCAGCGTCAGCGATCTCGGTGTAAGCGGCGGCCGGGTCGTCGGTCCCGAAAACAGCTGAGCCGGCGACGAAGAGGCGAGCACCGGCGGCGGCCAGCGAACCAGCGGTGGTCGCGTCGACGCCGCCGTCGACCTCGATCACGGCCTCGCCGACCAGCGGCGCCAGGCGCTCGACCTTGCCGGGCGATGAGGCGATGAACGACTGCCCGCCCCAGCCAGGGTTGACGGTCATACAGAGGACGACGTCGGCCAGCCCGCTCAGCTCGGCGACTGCCTCGACCGGCGTGCCGGGGTTGATCGCAACGCCGGCCAGACAGCCGAGCTCCCGGATCGCGGAGAGAGTCCGGTGGGCGTGCGGCGTCGCCTCCTCGTGGAAGGTGATCGAGTCGGCCCCGGCTTTGGCGAACTCGGCGATCTGCAACTCGGGGTCGGCGATCATCAGGTGGACGTCGACGACCCCGCCGGCAGCGTGGACCTGATCGGCGATCGCAGCGAGGACCAGCGGCCCGATCGTGATCGGCGGCACGAACTGCCCGTCCATCACGTCGAAGTGGATCACCCGCGCGCCGGCATCCATCACCTCTTCGATCTGGGAACCGAGCCGGGCCATGTCGGCGGAGAGGATCGACGGGGCAACCCGCGGCGCCTTCAACAGCTCTCGCATCTGCTCGCTCACAGACGGAAACCTACTGAGCCCATGCGGATGGGTTCAGGCCACGCGCAACATAGATGCGCCGCATGACTGGCATTCCATGTCGGCGGTGTTGGTCATCCGCGCGATCGTCTGGTGCTCGCCGCAGTTCGGGCACTGGGAGACCAGTTCGAAGCGGGTGAGGCAGTTGACGCAACGCAGGCGGCCCGGCAGCTGGGTCGGGCGCAGCCAGGGCTCGCCGCAGTTCGGGCAGGGCGCTCTGCCGAGGGGGTTTGAATCCTCCGGGCTCGACTGATCGGGACGGGTCATCGGGTCCTAATCATGCCTGGTCCGGGGCTTTTCTCGAAAGCCGGGCGATGAAGAAGCCGGTCGTGCGGTCGCGATCAGGGCGCAGTTGCAGGCAGCGCGGCTCGGCCGCGGAGGCGATGCCCGGTGCCAGAGCGCCGAGGTCGTCGAGCTGCAGCGGCGGCACCTCCCCTGCTTGGGAGGCCCGCAGCAGGGCGGCGATCCGCTCCTCGTTCTCGCGCTGGGAGATCGTGCAGGTCGAGTAGACGAGGGTGCCGCCGGCCTTCAGCACGGTGGCGGCGTTGCGCAGCAGCCCGTCCTGGACTTCGGTCAGCCGCCCGATCGACTTCGGCGACTTGCGCCAGCGGGCGTCGGGACGGGAGGCGAGCGTGCCGAGGTCCGAGCAGGGGGCGTCGAGGAGGACGCGGTCGAAGGCCGAGGGGAAACCGGCCGCGGTCCCGTCGGCCTCGATCACGCTGACGCTGCGCAGACCGAGGCGGCTCGCCCCGGCGGCGACCTCGCCGGCGCGAGCGGGGTCGAGCTCGACCGAGATCACCTCGCCGCGGTCGCAGATCCGCTCGGCGATCTGGCCGGTCTTGATCCCCGGGCCGGCGCAGAGGTCGAGGATGTGATCCCCCTCCTGTGGGTCGAGCACCTCGACCACGGCAGCAGAGCCGCGGCTCTGCGGGGTCAGCTCGCCGGCGGCGACCGCAGCCGGCACCGCCTCGCCCGTGCGTCCCCCGATCACGATCATCTCCGCCGCGGCGAGCGGCCACTCCCCCCCGGGAAGGCCCACCTCCACCCCGGCCTCCGTCAGCCGCGCCAGCACCGCCTCTCGCTCCACCCGCAGGCGGTTGACCCGCATCGCCACCTCGACCCGCCCGTTGCAGGCGGCGAGGGTGGTCCGCGCCGCCTCCGGTCCGAGCTCCCGCCACCACATCTCGGCCAGCCACTTCGGCGAGGAGTCGGCGACCGCGGCGGCGGCCGGGGTCGAGTCGTCGTCGAGCAAGACCGCGGTCAGCTGCGTGCGTTCGCGCACCGCCCGGCGCAGGACCGCGTTGACGAGGCCGGAGGCATGGGCGGCGCCGGCGTCCTTGACCAGCTCCACCGCCTGGTCGACGGCGGCGTGGTCGGGGGTGGCGTCGGCGAAGAGTAGCTCGTAGAGGCCGAGCCGCAGCGCCGCCAGTACCGGCGGGTCGAGGAGGCGGATCGAGCGCCCGGCCAGACGTTCGATCGCGACGTCACTGGTGCCGCGGCGCTGGACCGAGCCGTAGGCGAGCCGCTGCGCCTGGGCGCGCTCGCGCCCGCCGAGGCCGCTCTGGTCGGCCGCGGCGCGAAAGGAGCGCTCGGTGAAGGCACCGTCCTCGAAGGTGGCGCGGAGGGTGGCGAAGGCGAGTGAGCGTGCCGGCGAGACGCGCCCACCGGCGCCGGCGCCCGGCTTTGCGGCGGCGCTCATCGCTTCGGCAGCGGGTGTCCGCGCAGGTAGGCGTCGGCCGGCATCGGCTTGCCGCCGGGGGGCTGGACGAGGTCAAGCTGCAGAGCCCCCTGCCGACAGCCGAGCAGCAGCGCCCCCTCCCGCTCCTCCAGCCGGCCGGGCTCCAGCTCCGCCTCGACCGCGCGGGCGCGGCGGACGCCGAGCCGCTCCTCGCCAGGTCGCTCGAGGTAGGTACCGAAGTGCGGATTCAGCGCCCGCACCTTCGCCGCCAGCTCGGGTGCCGGCTGATCGGGGTCCAGGCGCCGCTCGGCCGGCTCGATCTTCTCCGCGTAGGTGACGCCCTCCTCGGGCTGCTCGACGAACTCCAGCTTCCCCTGCGCCTGCAGATCGAGGGCGCGGACCAGCAGCGCCCCGCCGAGGTCGGCGAGCCGAGACGAGAGCGACTCGAAGTCCTCTTCGGGCTCGATCGGCACCTCCTCTTCCAGCGCCACGGGCCCGGAGTCGAGGCCGGCGGTGAGGCGCATGACGCAGACGCCGGTAACCGGGTCCCGCGCCATCATCGCCCGCTCGATCGGCGCCGCCCCGCGCCAGCGCGGCAGCAGCGAGGGATGGATGTTCAGCAGCGGCAACTCGGAGAGCAGCGGCTCCCGGATCAGCTGCCCGAAGGCGCAGACGACGGCCGCCTCGGGGCGCGCCGCCCGAATCCGCTCCAGGGCCTCCTCCGCGTTGACGTTCTCCACCTGCAGCAACTCGAGGCCGAGCTCGCGGGCGGCGAGGGCGGCGGGCGGCGGCTTCACCTTGCGTCCGCGCCCCTGGCGGCGGTCAGGCGGGGTGACGACGAGTGCCGGCCGATGCGGCGAGTCGGCAAGGCGGCGCAGGACCGTGGCGGCGAACTCGGAGGTTCCGAGGTAGGCGGTCCTCACGCGTTGGTGCGCGGCTCGCGCAGCTCGCCCTCGTCTTCGATTTCTTCCTCTGAGGAGGGGCTGTAGCCGCTGCCTTCCCGCAGCGCCCGCAGCGCCGCCTTGCGCTGCCCGCGGGGGGTGCGGTCGAGGATCAGAACGCCGTCGAGGTGGTCGATCTCGTGCTGGAGCACCCGCGCCTCGAGACCGGAGGCCTCGATCACGATCGGCTCGCCTTCGACGTCGCGGCCGCTGAAGCGCGCGTAGAGCGGCCGCTCGACGTCCATCGAGACCTTGGGCAGGCTGAGGCAGCCCTCCTCGGCCACCGCCATCTCCTCCGAGAGCCAGTCGACCTCGGGGTTGACCAGGGCCATCGGCTCGCTTTCCGGACCGGCCTGGAAGACAAGCAAACGGCGGAGAACGCCGAGCTGGGTGGCGGCAAGGCCGATGCCGAGGCCGTTGCGCATGATCTCGATCATCCGATCGACCTCCGTGCGCAGCTCGGGACCGAAGCTGGCGACCGGCGAAGCCTTGCTCTTGAGGACCGGATCGCCGAACTTGACGACATGGGCGAGGGCGGCTTCGCGGCGCTCCAGCAGCTCGACTTCGAGCTTGCGCTCCTCCTCGGCGTCGCGCTCTTCGGTCTTCGTTTCGTCGCTCATTCTGGGCCGCAGTCTAAGGAGGTCTCGCGTTCTGATACTTCTGCTTGCAGAGACGATGACGGGACCCCGAATTGCGATCGCCACCTGCGCCCATTACCCCGCGTCGGAGACCGACGACGACCGCCTGCGCGAGGCGCTGCGGGAGCGCGGCGCCGACGCCGTCCCGGCCGTCTGGGACGAGGAGGGGGTCGACTGGAGCGGCTTCGACATCTGCCTCGTCCGCTCCACCTGGGACTATCACGAGAAGCACGGCCGCTTCCTCGACTGGACGCGAGCGGTCGAGGCGGTGACGGCGCTGCGCAACCCTGCCGCGACGATCGCCTGGAACAGCAACAAGACCTACTTGCGGAAGCTGGGCGAGCAAGGAGTGCGGACCGTGCCGACGGCATGGGTCGGCCGCGGCGCGGAGGCGGATCTGGAGGCGGTCCTGGCGGAGCGGGGATGGGATCGGGCGGTGGTCAAGCCGGTGGTCGACCTCGGAGCGAGAAACCTGCGCCGGGTGCAACGCGGCGAGGGCTCAACCGCCCTGGCGGCCGTCCTGCGCCACCACGACGCAATGGTCCAGCCCTTCCTCCCCTCGCTGGAATCCCAAGGCGAGCTCTCCCTGATCTTCATCGCCGGCAAGTTCAGCCACGCAGTCCGCAAGCGCCCCGCCAAGGGCGACTTCCGAGTCCAATCCCTCTGGGGCGGCACGGTCGAAGCAGCAGAAGCAGATGCACCCCAGATGGAACTGGCGGAGCAGGCCCTCACTCAACTCGACGAAGCACCCCTCTACGCCCGAGTAGACCTCGTCATCGGCCTCGATAGCGAGCCCTGCCTGATCGAGCTAGAGCTCATCGAGCCCAATCTCTACCTGGATACCGACCCGAACGCCGCAGCGCGCGTGGCCAAAGCCGTCCTGTCAGAGCTGCATTGAGAGAGGCCCGGGACCCCCTCTCAAAACACTCCCAGCGCGAAGCGCGTTTTGAGAGGGGGTCCCGGGCCTCTCCCGGCCACCTACCTATTGCGGATCGACGTCCACCCCGAAAGCCACGTCCTTAAGCGACCGGTCGGAGCTCTTTCGCTCGACCACCTCCCGAACCGCCACCACAGCCCCGGCCCGGTCATCAGTCTTGATCAGGATCCGCCGCCGATGCCGGTTGCGAACCCGGAACATCGGCGCCGGCCCCAGCAGCTCCGACCCCGAGGGAAGCCTCTGCCGCACCTCAGCCGCCACGGCCACCGCGGCCGTGTCCAACACGTCCTCGCGCTCGGCGGCGAAGTTGATCCGCACCAGGTGTGAGTAAGGCGGGTAGTGGAGCGCCCGCCGGCGCTCCAGCTCGAGCTCGAGGAAGCCGGCGGAGTCGTGCCGGGCGGCGTGGTCGATGCTGGAGGCGTTGGGGGCGAGGGTCTGGACGATCACCTCTCCCCCGGCCTCGCCGCGGCCGGAGCGGCCGGCGAGCTGGGCGACCATCGCGAAGGTCCGCTCCTCGGCGCGGAAGTCGGGGAAGCGCAGGGTGGCGTCGGCGTCGAGGATCGCGCTCAGCGTCACCTCGGGGAAGTCGTGGCCCTTGGCGACCATCTGGGTGCCGACGAGGACGGCGCTCGGGGACTCGTCGAAGCGGGCGAGGATGCGGGCGTGAGCGCCGCGTTCGGTGGCGGTGTCGGAGTCCAACCGCAGCACCGGCATCGGCGCCAGCCGCTCGGCCAGGAGGCCCTCGATTCGCTCGGTGCCGGCGCCGGCGCGCGAGAGCGTCGTCGAGCCGCACTCTTGGCAGGCACGCGGCTGCGGCTCGGAGTGGGCGCAGTGGTGACAGACGAGACGGCTGCTGTGGCGGTGGACGATCAGGGAGACGTCGCAGTTGGGGCAGTCCCAGTGGTGGCCGCAGGAACGACAGGTGAGCCAGGGCGCGAAGCCGCGGCGGTTGATCATCACGATCGCCTTCGCACCGGCAGCGCGGACCCCCTCCAGCGCTTCCCAGGTATCGGGATGCAGGGGCCCCGAGCGCGGGTCCGCCTCGCGCATGTCGACGAGGTGGACCGGTGGCATGCGGCGGCCGTCGACCCGTCGCGGCAGCTCCAGCCGCGGCAGCTCCAGCCAGCTCTCCGGGCGCGGCGTCGCGGTGCCGGCGACGAGGACGGCGCCGCTGTCCTCGGCCCGTTTGCGGGCGACCGCGCGGGCGTCGTAGGTCGGGTCCCCCTCCTGCTTGTAGGAGGGGTCGTGCTCCTCGTCGATCACGATAAGGCCGAGGTCGCGGACCGGGGCGAAGACCGCCGAGCGGGGGCCGACGCAGACGCTGGCCTCGCCGCTGCGCAAGCGCCGCCACTCGTCGTAGCGCTGGCCGGCGCTGAGGGCTGAGTGGAGGACGGCGAAACGGTCGCCGAGCCGGGCGCGGAAGCGGGCCACCGCCTGCGGGGCGAGGCCGATCTCGGGGACGAGGACGATGGCGCCACGGCCGCGCTCCAGCGCCGCCTCTACCGCCGCCAGGTAGACCTCAGTCTTGCCCGAGCCGGTGACGCCGTGCAGGAGCACCTTGCGCGGTGCCTCGGCGCTGCCGTCGAGGGCGGCGACCAGCGAGGCGACCGCGGCCTCCTGCTCGGGCAGAAGCTGGGGACGGTTGACCGCGCCCGAGAGGCCCGGCTCGCCGGGGATGCGGCGGACCGTGGTGCTGCGGGTGGCGATCAGGCCTCGTTGCTCCAGGCGCCGCAGGGTCTGGCGGTCGGAGCCGATCGCGGTCGCCAGCTCCGGGGCCGACATCTCGCCCGCCCGTAGGGTCTCGAGCACGGCGCGCTGCTTGGCGCCGAGCCGCTCGCCGCTGTCGAGCGCGGCCTCCCCCGCCGGCAGGATCGCGGCACGCAGCTCGGTCTTCGAGCGCACCGTGCGGCCGCCTTTGCCGGTCCCGGTCCCCGGTGGCAACACCAGCTGCAGGCCGCGCGAGGGGGTCGAGCAGTACTCGCGGGCGACCCAGAGACCGAGCCGCACCAGCTCCGGCGTCGCCCCCGCCTCCAGCGCCTCGATCGGCTCCGCCAGGCGCTCGGTCGGCAACTCTGAGGTCTCGGCCACCTCGACCACCACCCCCAGCAGGCGGCGCGGCCCAAAGGGCACGCGGACGACGCTGCCGACGTCGAGATCGGCCATCGCCTCCGGGCGGCGGTAGTCGAAGGGGCCGCGCAGAGCGCGGGCGGTGGTCAGGGGCTCAACCCGGAGAATCGCCATCCAAGCGAGGTTATGGGTGACCGGGGATGGGCACCGTTGCTGCCGGTGCAGGTCATATGCTGACGCGCGTGGGCATCAACCTCCACCCCGGTGAGCAGGTGATCTTCGAGGGACACCCGTCCTGGCGGGCAATCCTCGGCTTCTACCTCAAAGGGGCCCTCGTCGCGGTCGTCCTCGGCTTCATCGCGAACCTGATCTGGGGCGGCGGCACCGCCTTCCTGGTCATCCTCGTCATCCTCGCCCTGACCGTCGTCATCGGCTTCGTCAAGCGGGTGGCGACGACCTACACGATCACCGACCGCCGCCTCAATATCAAGCGCGGAATCGTCGCCAGGGAGATCCAGGAGACGCGCCTGGAGCGGGTGCAGAACGTCAACCACAGCCAGAGCGTCTACCAGCGGCTGATGCAGATCGGCGACGTCGACTTCGACACCGCCGCGACCGACGACTACAACTTCATCTTCAGCGGCGTCGCCAACCCCGGCGAGGTGGTCGAAGCCGTCGACAAAGCGACCGGCGTCTTCTCGGCCGGCACCCACGGGCTGGGCGAGGCCCAGCCGCCCAGCCGCTGAGCCGTCCTCGTGAGGATCTCGCGGACGTGCCGCGGTTCGTACTTGACCTGGTAGTGGGAGAAGCGCAGGGGCGTCAGGCCGGCCGCGGTATGCACCTGGAAGCGGAGGGCGTCGCGGGTCTGGGCCGAGGGGGTGCGGTGGTAGCGCCAGCCGTCGGTCTCGACGACGAGCCCGAGGTCGGGCCAGAAGAAGTCGACCTCGAAGTCGTTGACCATCTGTTTGGTGAGCGGGATCGGGAGGCCGGCAGCGGCGGCGACCGGCCGGAACAGCCGTTCCAGCTCATCGTCGGAGAGCCGAAAGGTGTGCTCGTCGAGGATTCGGCGCAGCGGGCGGACCCCTGGCTGACCGCGATGGTCGTCAAGGGCGCGGCGCAATGCGTCGGCGTCGATCACGTCCAGCTTGTCAGCCTCGTTGATCGCCCTCTCGACCGTCTTCGGCCCGGCGACGGTGGTGAGATCGAGGAAGGTGCGCACGGGCGCAGTTACCGGGATCCCCAGCCGCGTTGCCAGATCCCAATCCCAAAGACCTGCTCGGTCGTGGACCCGTATCCCAGGGCGTCGCACGTGACAATGGCGGCGCACGCTGACGTCGACGAGTCCCGGCGTCTCCTCGCCGAGGCCCCAGAGAGCCGCGGCGCTGCGATGACTGAGCATCGCCCCCTCGCCGCAAGCGACGACTGCGGACATCCAACGTCCCTCACGGGTGAGCTGGGGTCGTCCCACGACGTAAACCCCCGTCCTGACCGGGTGGAGCCGCCCCCGGCGCACACGATGGCGAATTGCCTTGGCCGAGAAACCGAGCTCCAGCAGCTGCCGGCGGGTCAGCACCCCATGCTGCCTGCGCGCCAACCCCCAGGCTTCCTTACTCATCGTTTCCACGCTCTTGGCCCCCATAGGGGCTCAAAGGGTGGAAACGACGCAGCTCGCCCCCCATTGGGGCTGGCGGCCCGGCTTACTTGCCGGGCTTTGCGCTACTTACGCCGGTGCGGCCTCGGCGCCTGCGGCTTGGCGAAGTGACTCGGCGCGGTCCGCTTTCTCCCAGGTGAAGTCCTGGTCTCCGCGGCCGAAGTGGCCGTAGGCGGCGGTCTTCTGGAAGACCGGGCGGTGGAGGTCGAGGTACTCGCGAAAGGCACCGGGGCGCATGTCGAACTCCGCTTCGACGAGCTGCGAGATCTTCGCGTCGGGAAGCTTGCCGGTGCCGAAGGTCTCGACCATCAGCGAGACCGGGTGGGCGACGCCGATCGCGTAGGCGACCTGGACCTCACAACGCTGCGCGAGGCCGGCGGCGACGACGTTCTTCGCGACGTGGCGGGTCGCGTAGGCGGCCGAGCGGTCGACCTTGGACGGGTCCTTGCCGGAGAAGGCGCCGCCGCCGTGGCGGGCCATGCCGCCGTAGGTGTCGACGATGATCTTGCGGCCGGTGAGGCCGGCGTCGCCGACCGGACCGCCGATCACGAACTTGCCGGTCGGGTTGACGAGGAACTCGCCGAGCAGCTCGTTCTCGTCGAAGCGGCCGGGGACCTCGGCCTGCAGGACCGGGAGGACAACGCTCTCCCAAAGCTCCGGCTTGATCTGGCCCTGCGAGTCGATCCCCTCGTCGTGCTGGGTGGAGATCAGAAGCTTTTCGACCGCGACCGGACGACCGTCCGCGTAGCGGACGCTGACCTGGGTCTTGCCGTCGGGGCCGAGGTAGCCCAAGGTGCCGTCCTTGCGGACCGCGGCCAGCCGTTCGGCGAGGCGGTGGGCGAGGTGGATCGGCATCGGCATCAGCGCCTCGGTCTCGTCGCTGGCGTAGCCGAACATCATCCCCTGGTCGCCAGCACCGGCGACGTCGAGCTCGTCGTCGTCGGAGGGATCGACCCTGGTCTCGTAGGCCTGGTCGACGCCCTGGGCGATGTCGGGCGACTGCTCGTCGACCGACACGATCACCGAGATGTGGTCGCAGTCGTAGCCGTAGCCGCCGCCCTGGTAGCCGATGTCCCGCACGGTCTCGCGCACGATCTCGGGGATGTTGAGGCGGGCGCTAGTGGAGATCTCCCCCGAGACGACCGCCATGCCGGTGTTGACGAGGGTCTCGCAGGCGACGCGGCCGCCCGGGTCGTCGCGCATGATCGCGTCGAGGACGCCGTCGGAGATCTGGTCGGCGACCTTGTCCGGGTGGCCCTCGGTGACTGACTCCGACGTGAACAGGTACTCGCCCTCGGCGAGCGGCTTGGAAGTAGGCATGGCGGGAAGCCTAGAGGAATTTTGTCTGGTGCCGGAGGGTCAGTCCGCGCGCCCTCTGTACCCCGTGCGCGGGACGAAATCGATCACCAGCGGAACCCCCTCCAACTCATAGGTCTCGCGCATCCGGTTCTCCAGGTGGTAGGCCCAGTCGCGGGTGATCAGCTTGCGGTCATTGACCTGGATCGCGATCCGCGGCGGCCTTTCCTCCACCTGGGCGGCGTAGAGGAGGCGCAGGCGGCGACCGCGTCGAGCCGGCGGCGGATGCTTGGCGACGACGTCGCTGATGAAGCGGTTGAGCTCCGAGGTCGGGATCCGCTCTCCCGCCTTGTCGGCGAGCTTCAGCGCCCGCGGCAACAGCGTCCCCACGTTGCGGCCGCGCTCGGCCGAACAGGTGATCACCGCCGGGCGCAGGCGCAGCTTGCGTTCGACCCGGATCCGGGCATCGTCGATGTCGGTCGTGGTGATGTCCCACTTGTTGAGGACCAGGAGGGTGGCGCAGCCGGCCTTCATCGCCATCTCGGAGACCCGCAGATCCTCGGAGGTGACCCCCTCGACGGCATCGCAGACGACGAGCGCGACGTCGGCACGCTCGACCGCGCGTTCGGAGCGCAGCTGGGCGTAGTAGTCGACGCTGCCGGCGACCTTGGAGCGGCGCCGCAGGCCGGCGGTGTCGATGAGGATCACCCGCCGCCCGTCGACCTCGAGCTCGGTGTCGATCGAGTCACGGGTGGTGCCGGCGATGTCGGAGACGATCACCCGGTCGGAGCCGAGGAAGGCGTTGACGAGCGAAGACTTGCCGACGTTGGGACGGCCGATCACGGCCACCCGGACGGTGTCGTCGTCCTCGGGCTGCGGCTCGCGGTCGCCAAGGGCGACGACGATCGCGTCGAGCAGGTCGCCGGTGCCGAGGCCGTGGGAGGCGGAGACCGTCAGCGGCTCGCCCAGGCCGAGGGCGTGGAACTCGGCGGCGATGCCGTAGTCGTTGGCGCGGTCGGCTTTGTTGACGACGACGAGGACGGGGACGCCGCCGCCGCGGAGAGTCTTCGCCAGCTCGGCGTCGCCGGCGCGCAGGCCGGCGCGGCCGTCGACGACGAGCAGGATCGCGTCGGCTTCGGCGATCGCCACCCGCGCTTGGGCCTGCACGTCGCGCGCCAGCTCCGCCTCGTCGCCGAGGTCGATGCCGCCGGTGTCGACCAGCTCGAAGGCGACGCCGTTCCATTCGGTCGCCAGCCGCTTGCGGTCGCGGGTGACGCCCGGCTCCGGCGAGGTGACCGCCTCGCTGCCGCCGACCAGCCGGTTGACGAGGGTGCTCTTGCCGACGTTGGGAAAACCGACGACGGCGACGGTTGGAAGGGCCATGGCGCTACCCCAAACCTCTCTCGCGGGCCAAGCCGACGATTCGGCCGACGACCTCGTCCAGGCTCAGCGAGGAGGTGTCGAGCTCGACCGCGTCGTCGGCGGGACGCAGGGCCCCGTGCTCGCGCTCGGTATCCCGGGCGTCACGGCTGCGTTGTGCCTCCAGCACGGCCTCGACGTCCTCGCCCGTCTCTGCGGCGCGGCGGCGCGCCCGCTCCTCGTCGGATGCGGTGAGGAAGACCTTCAGCGGCGCCTCGGGGCTGACGACGGTGCCGATGTCGCGACCCTCGGCGACGTAGTCCCCGGCGGCGATCAGCTCGCGCTGGCGCTCGACCAGCGCCTCCCGCACCCGCGGGTGGACGGAGACGCGGGAGGAGGCGGCGGTGACGCCGGGGGTGCGGATCTCCTCGCTGACGTCGCGGCTGCCGAGCAGCACCCGAGGACCGTCGAAGCCGATCTCGAGCCCCGCGGCGAGGTCGCCGAGGACCTCGTCGTCCTCGAGCCCGTTGCCGCTCTCCAGCGCCGCCAGCGCCACGCAGCGGTACATCGCCCCGGAGTCGAGGTAGGTGAAGCCGA
>Ga0190275_10002278_pt1 | contig 13880 bp, 11 predicted proteins | sample Popmic550T_FD_133745 | JGI IMG/M metagenome (GOLD analysis project Ga0190275, IMG submission 133745) | Populus adjacent soil microbial communities from riparian zone of Yellowstone River, Montana, USA - 550 T | ecosystem: Environmental > Terrestrial > Soil > Riparian zone > Trees stand | place... | reverse complement strand
AGGTCCACGTAGACGTTGCCGTCCACGTCGCGCACGTTGGCGCCCTTCGCCTCGTCCCAGAAGACGGGGAAGTCGTCGCCCAGGTAGGTCACGTTGGGCGATTCCACCCGCGCCAGCGACGCCGCCAGCCGCCGCGACTCCGGCCCCGGCGGGGGGATGCGGATGGAGGGGAGGCGCGTTCCGATCTCGTCGCTCACGCGATCCACCGGCTCATCATGTACCGCTCCTGCAGCTCGAATCCCAGGCGCCCGTAGAGCGCCATCGCACGCGTGTTCCCGGTGTCCACCTCCAGCCGCACCGCCGCCACGCCCAGCTCGCGGCACGCCTCGGCCGCGAGCTCCAGCGCCCGCGCGCCGATGCCGCGGCCACGCCAGCCCTCGCGCACGTACAGCTCGTCCACCAGCGCGTACCGCCCCGCGAACTCCAGCGAATAGCACACCGTCACCGCGGCGTAGCCCACCGTCTCCCCGCCCACGCGCATCAGCCACACGCGCCCCAGCGCTGGGTCGCCCACCAGCGTGCGGAACGCCTCGCGCGAGCGGGAGCGCTCGAAATCGAGCCCCTCGTGCAGGTAGAACTCGCGCATCAGCTCCGTCAGCAACGGCTCGTCGTCGAGCGTGGCGACGGCGAAGGTGGGCTCGGGCGCGTGGGTCGGGTCCGTCATCCGTCGGTGACACCGTGCATGGGCGGAAATCCCGCCGTTGTGCCGCGCCGCTACAGCAAACTGCTCGATCGGGGGATACCAATCCTCCGCGAACGTGCGATCGGCGGGGTAGTGTCCATGTTCGAAAAAACTGATAACTCAGCACATGCCGAGGCTACGTCCGCCTTCCCTCAGCACTTCCCCGGGAGGATGCGGCACGGAGGTCGGCAGATCCGGACGGTTCCGCGTCGACACGGTTCCCGGCGCCTCGCGGGAGATGGACGCTCCCGGATCAGGAGTCGCACCGGTCGATGAACAGCCCGCCGGCCGCGGTGGCGAGCGCGATCCATCCCGCGAGGAAGCAGAGCCCGCCGATGGGGGTGATGGCGCCCAGCACGCGCACGCCGCTGAGCGCTAGCGCGTAGAGGCTGCCGGAGAACACCACGATCCCCGCCGTGAACAGCCATCCCGCCGCGCGCACCGCCCCGGAGGGCGCCCGCGCGGCGAGCAGCGCCACCGCAAGCAGCGCGAGCGCGTGGTACATCTGGTAGCGCGCGCCGGTCTCGAACACCGCCAGCAGCTCCGCCGGCAGCCGCGCGCGCAGGACATGCGCGCCGAACGCCCCCGCCGCCACCGCCACGAAGGCGAAGATGCACCCCAGCCGCCAGAACGTCCTCGCCATCGCCAGCCGAGCCCCGTGATCGGTTCGTCGCCCGCGGCGATCCGCGTGCGGGGGTTGAAGATGCGGCGCCCGGCCGGGTACGCGCCAGACGGCGCTAAACGGGCCCGCGGCAACCACATAGGCGCCCACGCAACGGAACGCGTCTTGCACCGGAGGCGGTGTCTGCAACGCAACTGCAACCGCTTGAACGACTTCGGGACGGAGCGATGGACGAATCGGCACCCCGGCGGGAGGGCTTCAGGCGCGAGCACCCGGTGTTCTTCTGGGGCAGCGTGACTTTGATCTCGCTGCTGGTGATCGCGGCGGCGGGGGTGGCGTACCGCATCCCGCGCTACAACCGCGAGGCGGCGCAGATCTCCGCGCGCATGACCGCCGAGCAGCGTCGCACGCGCGACGAGCTGCTGAAGCACCGCGAGCAACGCACGCAGCTCGCCATCGCCGTGCTGCAGCGCGACATGCGCATCAAGTCGCTGCAGACCAACAAGCGCCACCTGGCCATCGTGCTCAAGGACTCGGTGCTCGAGCTGCGGCAGGGGCGGGCCACGCTGCGCCGCGCGAGGCTGGCCATCGGCCCCGACTCCATCATCCGCGCGGCGGACGGGCGGAGCTGGCGCTTCGTGGCCGGGATGGGCGAGCGCCACATCGCCGACCGCAAGCAGAACGCGACGGTCACCATCCCCGAGTGGGTGTACGTGAGCCGCGGCCAGCCGGTGCCCCCCGAGGGCGAGCGGCGGGTCGCCGGCGGGATGGGCGCCTACCAGATCACGCTGGACGACGGGACGCAGATCTACAGCCAGCCCCAGGCCGGGCCGCTGAAGGACGCGGTGATCCCGGCCGGGTTCATGGCCCGGGCGCGCGACCTGGCGTCGATCTTCGACGCGGTGAAGGAAGACACGCCGGTCTACATCTACTGACGATCTAGATCTACCGACGGGCAGGTCGGGACGATTTCGGGACGTGGGGGGAATGGGCGTGACGCAGGGACTTCAAGAGGAGTGAGCTGGATGGCCAGAATCACGCGGACGGGGATCGAGGACCGGCGCGACTACACGCCCCCGGGGCGCTTCAGGCGGATCGCGCACGACCACAAGAAGGCGGTGGTGGCCCTCGTGCTGTGCATGCTGATGGCGGTGGGGCTGTTCGCCGCCACCAGCGCCTGGGCGGTGAACGCGCGGCTGGAGCGGCGCGTGGCCGAGATGGTGTACAGCCGCGACCAGCGCTCGCTGGCCTTCGTGCGGGAGCAGGAGGTTGCCCGCACGCAGGCGGTGGCGGCGCGCGAGCGGGCGCTCGCCGAGAAGGAGAACCAGCTCGTCCCCAAGGACAAGCCGTACCTGGTGGTGTCGCTGGCCGAGCGGCGCGTGCTCTACATCAAGGGCAACGACACGCTCTACAAGGCCCCCGTGGCCGTGGGCTCGGGGAAGACGGTGGTGATCGGCGGCGTGACCAAGCGCTTCCAGACGCCGCGGGGCAAGATGACCATCACCCACAAGGAGCTGGACCCGGTCTGGGTTCCGCCCAACTGGCACTACGTGGAGGTCGCGCGCAACAACGGCCTGGGGCTGGTCGACATGAGCAACGCGTCGCCCAATGCGCTGGCCGGCTACCCGGCAGGGCAGGTGCCGATCCGCGGCGGCAACGTGATCATCCCGCCCTGGGGGAGCCCGCAGCGGCAGTACCGCGGGAAGCTGGGCTACGCCAAGTTGGAGATGTACGACGGCTACTACTTCCACGGCACCGACAACGAGCGCTCGGTGGGTGACGCGGCCAGCCACGGCTGCCTGCGCATGCTCCGCGACGACATCAAGTGGATGTACGAAAACGTGCCCCTCGGCACCCCGGTCTACATCTACTGACCGGCGGTCCGGCGAGGGAGTGATGCGGGGGAGGCGGCGATGGCCCTCTCCCCCGGTTTCGTTGGGGGATGTGCGGCCGAGGCCGATCGCCGGGGCTCGGTGGAGCAATCGAGCTGATCGCACGCCCGCGACGCCGCGGGCCCTCACCCTGCCGCTGCGCGGCTGTCCCTCTCCCGAACTGCAGGAGAGGGACCTTGGGCGCTTCGCGCCGGCTCCTTCGGCTCACCCGGAGCTACATCGCGGTTGAGCGGGCATTTCTTGCGCGCACCCGACTCGCGGCTGCTCCGAAGACAGTAGTCCGCGAAGGCGCCGCGAAGGCGGACTTCGTGTCGTTGTTGCAGCGAATTCATTCGCCCTGCCGGGCAGCGAAGATCGGTTCGAAGCCATGCTTAACCGCGCCTTCATCTCACCCGATTCCTCAAGCGTGGCGCGGCATCTCGTGCAAACGCATGTCGTTGCGCGGGGGGCGCGGGGTTGACGGGGGGCGGAGCGCGTGGCAGGTTGGCGCCCCGTACGGCCCCCAATCCCGGATGGAGGTGAAGATTTTGGGCACGACGGATACGACCCGGCGCCCGCGCTTCGGCGCGTTGCGGCGCCCTGCATCGGCGGCGATGTGCGGTGTGCTGCTGGTGGCTTCGATGGCTCCGCTCGGTTCGCAGCAGCGCGCGCCGCGGCTGGTGGGCGTGCGGGTGGACAGCGCGCACGCCGCGCCGCGCCAGCCCGAGCGCACCTTCTCGCGCGAGTTCTGGAGCTGGATGCGCGACGAGGCGCGGCGCTTCCGCGAGCTGAACGGCGGCCCGCTGGCCTTCGCGCTGCGCTACCGCATCGGCAGCGACCTCGCGCGCGAGATCCACCAGGCCGCGCAGGAGGAGGGGATCGACCCCGACCTCGCGTTCCGGCTGGTGCGCGTGGAGAGCGCCTTCAACCCGCGGGCGCGCAGCCGCGTCGGTGCGCTGGGCCTCACGCAGCTCATGCCCGGCACCGCGCGCTGGCTGGACCGCAGCCTCACGCACGAGGGCCGCATCCTGGCGCCGCGGACCAACCTGCGCGTGGGCTTCCGCTACCTGCACATCCTGATCGACAAGTACGACGGCAACCTGCAGCTCGCCCTGCTCGCCTACAACCGCGGAGACGGCGCCGTGGACCGCGACCTGCGCCGCGGCCGCAACCCCGAGAACGGCTACTCCCGCCACGTCCTCGGCGTCGGCTTCGACCGCTACAGCGGCCGCGGCGTGATCGCGAAACGGTAGGTCCGCGAAGGACCCTTCGTCTGTTGCGAGAATGCGAGCGGCGCCCCGGCCAAGCCGGGGCGCCGCTTCCATTTCTCGATGCTGGGCCTGTTGCCGTTACCTCCCCCAGTCGTTTTGCCAGTCGTTTTGGGGGGAGGTCGATGAAACGCGGACAGCCGTACCGTCCGCGTTTCTTCGGGTGGGGGCCCCGCCCGCGTCGCGCAGATATCTCCCAGTCCCCTCGATACACATCGCCCAAGGCCCGCCGCTCCGTCTCTCCCACCGCCCCCTCAGCCGCGTCTTTGCTGCCGTAATCGCCCTCCAGCCGATTGCCTTCCCCGGCGCGGCGCGCTAAGGTTGAGATCCGACCCGAAACAAACATTGGAAGGCACTCGCGTGACCGATCCACGCCCGCAGTCCGCGGCCAGTGCCGCGCGCCGCGCCACCAGCGACCCCAACCTCTTCGTGATCCCCACCGAGGCGCTCCCGGCGGGGTTCCAGGAGACGCTTGACGACCCAGCGCGGAAGACGGTGGAGCCGCGCCCGGCCGCCACCGTGGTGCTGCTGCGCGACGCGGAGGGCGGCCTGGAGGTGCTGCTGCTGCGGCGCCACAAGCGCAGCGGCTTCGCGGCGGGCGCGTGGGTGTTCCCCGGCGGCGTGGTGGACGAGGGCGACCGCGACGGCGGGCTATTGGAGCGGCTGGACGGCCCCACGCCCGGCGAGTGGGCGCGCCGGCTGGGCCTGGTGGACGCGGGCGAGGCGCTGGGCTACGTGGCCGCCGCCCTCCGCGAGGCGTTCGAGGAGACGGGGATCCTGCTGGCGCGCGCCGACGGCCTGTACTCGCCGCACGCCAACTCGGCGCAGAGCCTGGACGTGGCACGCCGCGCGCTGCTGAACCAGGTGGTGAACCTGCGCGACGTGGTGGTGGGCAACGGCTTGTGCCTCAGCGGCGGCGAGCTCATCTACATCGCCCACTGGATCACCCCCGAGCCGGAGCCGCGCCGCTACGACACGCGCTTCTTCGCCGCGCACGCCCCCGCCGGCGCCCAGTGCACGGTGAACGACACCGAGCTGACCGACGCCGAGTGGCTGCGCCCGGCCGACGCCGTGGCGCGCTTCACGGCGGGGGAGATGAAGATGCTCCCGCCCACGGTGCACACCCTGCGTCGCCTGGCGGAATACGGCACGTGGGAGCAGGTGCGCGCCTGGATGGCCGACGCCCCGGTCCCCCGCATCCTCCCGCGCATGCTGCGCCACCCGGACGGGATCGCGCTGGTGGTGCCGGAGTAGGCGCAGGCGCGCGGCGCGGGCGCCCCTAACACGTGCGTGAGTGCGTGGGAACGGGTGCGCGAGTGCGCTTCCGTCCGCGCGGAGGGCAGAAGCGCACTGGCGCACCGGTTGACGATGCCTGGAAATCGCCCGGAGCCCGCCTCCGCGCGACGCAATCGACCACACCGAAGGAACGACGCATGCCCCAACGCCCGGCCACACTCGGCGACCTCCGCGAAAGCGGCTACCAGACGCGCTCCGTGAAGCAGGAGCTGCGCCACAACCTGATCGCGCGGCTGCGCTGCGGGCAGCCGCTGTTCCCCGGGATCGTGGGGTACGAGGACACCGTCGTTCCCTCGATCGTGAACGCCGTGCTGGCGCGGCAGAACTTCATCCTCCTGGGGCTGCGCGGGCAGGCGAAGAGCCGCATCCTCCGCCAGCTGGTTGAGCTGCTCGACCCCGAGCTCCCCGTGCTGGCGGGGAGCGAGGTGAACGACGATCCGCTCAAGCCGATCTCGCGCTACGGCAAGCTGCTGGTGGAGGAGCACGGCGACGACACGCCGGTGGAGTGGGTGCCCCGCGACCGGCGCTACGTGGAGAAGCTGGCCACGCCCGACGTGACCGTGGCCGACCTGATCGGCGACATGGACCCGATCCGCGCGGCGCGCGGCGGGCACCTGCTCAGCGACGAGCTCACCATCAACTTCGGGCTGATGCCGCGCGCCAACCGCGGGATCTTCGCCATCAACGAGCTGCCGGACCTCTCGGGGAAGGTGCAGGTGGGCCTCTTCAACGTGCTGCAGGAAGGGGACGTGCAGATCAAGGGCTTCCCCGTGCGCCTGCCGCTGGACGTGATGATGGTGTTCAGCGCGAATCCCGAGGACTACACGGCGCGCGGCAAGATCATCACCCCGCTCAAGGACCGCATCGGCGCCGAGATCCAGACGCACTACCCGCGCACCCCCGAGGAGGGGATGGAGATCACCGCGCAGGAGGCGTGGGTGGCGCGCGACGGGCTGTCGATCGAGGTGCCGCCGTTCATCGCCGAGCTGGTGGAGCGCGTGGCGTTCCTGGCGCGCGACGACAAGCGCGTCGACCGGCGCAGCGGCGTGAGCCAGCGCATGCCGATCTCGGTGATGGAGACCGCGGTGAGCAACGCCGAGCGCCGCGCGCTGAGCGCCGGCGAGGGGCGCATCGTGCCGCGCGTGGCCGACGTCTACTCGGCGCTGCCGTCCATCACCGGGAAGATGGAGCTGGAGTACGAGGGCGAGCTGCAGGGCGCCGACACCATCGCCCGCGACCTGATCGCCGCCGCCGCGCGCGACATCTTCGACCGCATCTGGGACGCGGAGACGCTCGACACCGTGATCGAGCACTTCGACCACGGCGGCGTGCTGCAGATCAGCGACGGCGCCTCGGCCGAGGCGTGCCTCGCCGGGCTGCAGGGCGTGCCGGGGCTGGTGGGCGCGCTGGAGGATGCCGAGATGTTCGACGGCGACGACATGGGGCACACCGTGGCTGCCGCCGAGCTGCTGCTCGAAGGCCTCGCCGCGCACCGCAAGATCTCGCGCGCCGACACCGGCACCTACTCGCGCGCCAAGCCGGAGCGCCCGTCCAAGGGCAAGGGTGGCGGCTACAGCTTCGGCTCGAGCGACATGTTCTGAGACCGCACAGGTGCGTGGGTGCGTTAGTGCGCGAGTGCGTTTCGTAGAATCGCCACATCACCGCGCAGGTCGTCAGGAATGTAGAAAGGGGCCCGGGAGCGATTCCCGGGCCTCTTTGCATCTTCGTTGAGACAGTCGATGTCATCCTGAGGGCGCCGCCGCACTAACATCTTAGCTAGCAAAGATTTATGGCGGCGACTGAGGGATTTTTACTCCGCGCCCGAGCGATAGATCGGGTTCCGCCTCGACCGACGCCATGGATGATTCGCCACCTCAAACCGAGTGCTGGGCCCCGTCGACCAGCGCAAATCGCTGTTGAAGTCCGCGAAGGCGGACTGTGTGCCGTTGTAGCGGCGAGTTTACTCGCATACTCCGGAATTTCGGAATGCGTGATCCTCGGGGGAGAGGAGATCCGCAGTTCGCCGTCCGTGGTGCGAGAGACGCTGTTCGGTCGTCCGCGGAACCGTCCCATGCCCGGCTGACGGTTGCCCCGCGCGGCGCCGGAGCGCACTATCCACGCATCGCCCCCGATCGACACCCACACCGCCCAGGCCCAGGTCGCACCGATGCTGCTCCGCCGTGCGCTGCTTCCGCTCCTGCCGCTGCTGCTGGCCTCCAGCGCACCCCGTCAGCCTGTCGGCCCGCGCGGCGCCGCCGCCCCGCCCGACACCACGCTCCTGTTTCCGCGGGGGTGGGAGATGCAGCGCGGCTCGATCGCGCCCACCGTGGCCGCGCGCGGGATGGTGGTGACCACCGACCGCGTGGCCAGCGAGGTGGGCTCCGAGATCATGCGCCGCAACGGCAACGCGGTGGACGTGGCGGTGGCCGTGCACTTCGCGCTGGCGGTGGTGAACCCCGAGGCCGGCAACATCGGCGGCGGCGGCTTCATGGTGGTGCGCATGGCCGACGGCACCGTCGCCTCGCTCGACTTCCGCGAGGCCGCGCCGCAGAAGGCCACGCGCGACATGTACCTGACCGCGCGGGGCACGGTCAGCGACACGCTGTCGCTGGTCGGCCACCTGGCGAGCGGCGTCCCCGGCTCGGTCGCGGGGATGTGGGAGGCGCACAAGCGCTTCGGCAAGCTGCCGTGGGCCGAGCTGGTGCAGCCGGCGATCAACCTGGCCGAGGGGATCGTGATCCACGAGCGGCTGGCCGGGTCGATGCGCCGCAACCAGCAGATCCTCAACCGCTATCCCGAAACCCAGCGCATCTTCGCCCCCGGGGGGCGGCTCCTGCTGGTGGGCGACCGGCTGGTGCAGGCCGACCTGGCGCAGACGCTCCGCCGCATCCAGCAGAACGGCGCCGACGGCTTCTACCGCGGGCGCACCGCCGAGCTGATCGAGGCCGAGATGCAACGCGGCGGCGGCGTGATGACGCGCGACGACCTGGCCCGCTACCGCGCCGTCTGGCGCGAGCCGCTCCGCTTCACCTACCGCGGCAACACCATCATCTCCATGCCGCCGCCCTCGTCCGGCGGGGCGACGATGGCGGAGATGCTGAAGATCCTGGAGGGGTACGACCTGAAGGCCGCCGGCTTCCTCTCGCCCCGCTACGTGCACCTGTTCACCGAGGCCGCGCGGCGCGCCTACGCCGACCGCAACGCCTACCTGGCCGACCCCGACTTCGTCCCGCAGCCCGTGGCGCGGATGATCTCGGAGCCGTACGCCGCCAGCCGCCGCGCCACCCTGAACCTGGACCGCGCCACGCCCTCCGCCGCCATCGCCCCCGGCCTGGGCGCCCCGCCGGCGGAGGGGACGAACACCACGCACTACTCCATCGTGGACGGCCTCGGCAACGCGGTGGCGGTGACGACGACGCTCAACTCGCTCTACGGCAGCGGGGTGACCGTGGCGGGGGCGGGGATCGTGATGAACAACGAGATGGACGACTTCACCGCCAAGCCCGGCGTGCCCAACCAGTTCGGCCTGGTGCAGGGCGCCGCCAACGCCATCGCCCCCGGCAAGCGCATGCTCTCGGCGATGACGCCCACCATCATCCTGGACGGCCGCGGGCGGCTGCGGGCGGTGACGGGGACGCCCGGCGGGTCGACGATCATCACCTCGATCGCGCAGATGGTGAGCAACATCGTGGACTTCGACATGGACGTGGCCACCGCCGAGCTGGCGCCGCGCCTGCACCACCAGCACCTCCCCGACACCCTGCGCTTCGAGCGCCGCGGCCTGGAAGACAGCACCGTGGCGCGCCTGCGCCAGATGGGCCACGCCATGGCCGAGCGCGAAGGCTACCAGGGCGACCTGCAGACCATCATCGTGCTCCCCAACGGCTACGTTACCGGCGCCAGCGACCCCCGCCGCGGCGGCGCCGCCGTCGGCCTCGGCGAGGTGCGGCGCGTGGTGCAGTGATGTCGATGGAAGAAGCGAGGTGGTAACGCGCTAGCGCACTGCACCCAAGGGGATCGTCCGGGAGGACGAGGGCGGGCGGTGATCTACGCGAACTGCCGAATTTTCGGGGGATTCAAGGATTTTGAGGAGGAGCCCCGTTTACACAGGACTGAGAGTAGATCGCCCTTTGTGCCTCGGTTATGGAACCGGGGCATCTTCATTGTCCGGGTATTAATTTCGTTACCTTACGTGCCTGTATGGTGCTTGGTTTAGCCTGATTAATACACAATACCTGCAATTTTACAGCACATGAAAAGCACAAGGTCAACACATCAGGCGCACACTGGTGGCACACTGTATGCTTATCTCGTTGGCACGTCGAAGGTAAGGCGATCGGAAGGTTTCTGGCGCTGAACAAGAAAGGAGGTTGAATCACTCGGACCAACGCCCCCGGCAAGGGCGACGAGCAATCCGCGGATCCCGCAAATCCACGGAAAAAAGGAGCCCGGGGAGATTGTCTCCTCAGGCGGCAAACACCTCGAACCGGAAGTCGACCATGCAGACGATTGCGATGCACCCCTGCCACGAGACGATCGGCGCGTTCGCAGCCTCGGTATTCACCGGCGGCGGCGCCAACCAGAAGATCCGCCGCTCGGGGGAGGGCGACAGCCAGCCCACCGGCTGCTGCACGGGGACGTGCGGCGGAGCCAACGACAACAAGGAGGACTAAGCATGCCGGCGGCAGGAACAGAGAAGGTCCGGCGTAACTTGCTTCTTCCCCAGGAGTTGGTTCGGAGACTCTCTGAGATGGCCGAGCGCCATGGCACCTCGACCACCGACTTGATGAAGAGTGCCCTCAAGGTCGGGCTGGTGGTGCTGGAGGCGCTCCAAACTCCCGGAACCGAAGTGCTCATCCGGGATGCTCGCGAAGAGCGGACGATCAAGATCGTGATGTAGCGACACTGCTCAACAACTCCTTGCGGGAGGAGAACAGATGGGTCCGAATGGCCAACAACCAGGGCAGCAGCCAGAACCGAGGACGATCGACGAACTCGTGCGGGGCATGCTGGGTAGCGAGTTGCTCGAGCAACTCAACCAGGCCAGGCTGCCGTTCGATGAGGTCAGGGTACAGCGGAGCAACGGTGAGGGGTTGGTGATCAGATTAACCCCGCGCACCGCTCGAAAATTGAGGACCTGTTTAGTGACCGTCGGTCTTGCGGTTGCCGGTTGTGCCGGGTTCAAGCTTGCGATCGAGCCTTCGCAACAGATCGGGCGAAGCCACGTTCAAGAAGAGCAGTCGCAAGCGCCGGTCGCTGCGTGCGAAAGTTGGAGATAACGAGGTTCAGCACGATCCGGAAAGGCACTCCGCTATGAGGGGAACATGGCGAGAGTGCCTTCCGAGTTCATTTTCCAACCGCCCGGCACGGTGACGGGGCCGTCGAGGCGGATGGTGGCGGTGGCGCCGGGACCCACCACCCGCAGGTCATCCCTCCGCCCCCGGCGCCAGCCGCCCCAGGTGCCGCGTCAGCGGCGCCGCCGATGACGACGAAGCGCAGCGACGCGAGGAGCCGCCTCCCTCGTGGACGAGTGGTCCGAGGAGAGTTTCTTCGGGATGCCGCCCCTCCCAAATCCGGCAAGCCGCACGCGAGCCGTCATCACGAAAGCGCCCCCGCCGGTCGAGCCGACGGGGGCGCTTCGTCTTCTGTCCGTCGGTTGCTCAGTCGATCCGGCGGCGGACGGTGACGGGGCCGTCGAGGCGGATGGTGGCCGTCGCGCCCTCGTCCACCACCGTGTCGACGGTCGCCGTAGCGCCCGCGGTGGCGGCACCGGCGGCGGCGCCGATCACCGCGCCGATGGCGGCGCCGCGGCGGTTGCGGCCGATCACGCGGCCCAGCACCGCGCCGGCGGCCGCGGGCGCGGCGACCTTCGCCACGCGCTCGGCGCCGCTGTCCAGGTTCACCTGCCGTGTCGCCGGCCCGGAGACCACGCTCGCGTCGATCGCGTGGTGGCTGCCGCCGTGGGCGATGGAGGTGAAGGTGAGCGCCAGGCGCCCGCGCTCGGCACCGTCCACCCGCCCCGTCACCGTGGCGCCGGCGGGGATCACGGTGCGCCCCAGCTCGTCCACCAGCCCGTCGGTGAGCGTGGCGGTGAAGGTGGAGCCCACGTCGGTGCGCCCGCTCACCTGCCGGTCGAAGCTCACGCCGAAGGTCTGCCCGGCCACGGCCGTGCGCGTGCTGTACTCCGGCGCGCGCGGGGCGGGGGACAGGGGCGCCGGCTCGGGCTCCACCGGCTCGGGCTGGCTGCGGCGCTCCACCGGCGGCTTGCGCGGCCGGGCGGGCGGCGGCGTCTCGGCCCGGGGCTCGTCGGCGGCGGGGGGCGGCGGGGAGACGGCCGGCTCGCGCGGCGCGGCGCTCTCGGCGGGCGCGGGCGCGTCGCGCAACTCCAGGCGCGGCGGCTGGGGCTCGGGGCGCAGCGCGAGATCCAGGTCGCGCTCCAGCGCGCGCCGCTCGGTCGCCTCGCGGGCGGCAGTGTCCTCGCCGCGACCGTTGCAGGCGACCAGAAGAGTGGACAGCGGCAGCGCCAGCAGGGCGGCGGCCGCGAGGGTGCGAGGGGTCATGGGGGCTCCTGATTTCGGCGTGGCGCCTTGAACTCGCGGGGGGTGCGGGGCTAATGTGCGGGCTCTCGCGCCCGCCCCCGTATCCACCGAATGGGGCAACGCCCATGCCGAGCGAGCCGTGAAGCAACTCAAGGCCCTGCTGCCGTACCTGCGCCGCTACCGCGGGCTGATCGCCTGGGGGATCGTGACGGTGATCGTGGCGAACGCCGCGGCCGTCGCGTCGCTCGAATACGTGCGCCTGGCGGTGGACGGCCTGGGCGCGCCCGACGTGACCCGCGGCCGCATCCTCCGCTACGCCATATACATGGTGCTCCTCGCCGTGGCCTCGGGGGTGGCGCGCTTCGGGATGCGGCAGATCCTGAACGGCGTGTCGCGGAAGGTGGAGAACGACCTGCGCGACGACTTCTTCGCCCACCTGCTGCGGCTGGACGCGTCGTTCTACGCCACGCACAGCACCGGCGAGATCATGAGCCGGGCCACCAACGACATCCCCGCCGTGCGCATGGTGGCCGGGCCCGCCTACATGTACCTGGCCGACACCTTCGTGCTGGGGATCTTCGCCGTCACCCGCATGTCGCTGGTGGACGGGTGGATGACGGTGTGGTCGCTGGCGCCGCTCCTCCTCCTCCCCCCGGTCACCCTGGGCTTCGGCAACATCATCCACACCCGCTTCGAGAAGATCCAGGAGCAGTTCGGGGTGCTCAGCACGATGGCGCAGGAGAACCTGGCCGGCCAGCGCATCGTGAAGGCCTACGGCCAGGAAGACGACCAGACGCGGCGCTTCTCGCTCCTCTCCAGGGAGCTGATGGACCGCAACGTGGGCCTCGCCCGCACCTCCGGCGTCTTCTACCCGATGCTCACCATGCTGGCGGGCGCGGCGCTGGCGGTGGCGCTCTGGCTGGGCGGGCGCGACATCGTGGCCGGCCGCATCACCAACGGCGACCTGGTGCTCTTCCTGATGTACCTGGGGCGGCTGACCTGGCCGATGATCGCGCTGGGGTGGGTGGTGAACCTCTTCCACCGCGGCGCCGCGTCCATGGGCCGCGTGTCCAAGGTGCTCGAGGCGAAGCCGATGATCGTGCAGCCGGGTGACGCGGTGGCGCCCGCGGTCGTCAGGGGCGAGATCGAGTTCCGCGGCGTTTCCTTCCGCTACCCCGGCACCGAGCGCTGGGTGCTGCGCGGTGTGGACTTCCGCGTCGGCGCGGGCGACACCGTCGCCATCGTCGGCCCCACGGGGAGCGGCAAGAGCACCGTGGCCGCGCTCCTGGTGCGCCTCTACGACCCCAGCGAGGGCGAGGTGCGGCTGGACGGCATCCCGCTGGACCGCTGGGAGCTGGACCGGCTGCGCAGCGCGGTGGCGATCGTGCCGCAGGACACCTTCCTCTTCTCCACCAGCATCGAGCAGAACCTGGCGCTGGGCTTCGACGAGCCCGACCCCGCGGCGCGGCTGGCGCGGATCCGGGCGGCGGCGCGGGTGGCGCGCCTGGACGCGACGGTGGAGGAGTTCCCGGACGGATACGGCACGCTGCTGGGCGAGCGGGGGATCAACCTCTCCGGCGGGCAGAAGCAGCGCGCCGCGCT
>Ga0190275_10002277_pt1 | contig 13882 bp, 12 predicted proteins | sample Popmic550T_FD_133745 | JGI IMG/M metagenome (GOLD analysis project Ga0190275, IMG submission 133745) | Populus adjacent soil microbial communities from riparian zone of Yellowstone River, Montana, USA - 550 T | ecosystem: Environmental > Terrestrial > Soil > Riparian zone > Trees stand | place... | reverse complement strand
CCGCGATCGCCTTCATCAAGGGCGATGTCGTGGAGGCGGCCAAGGGTCTGCGTGACTTTGCCAAGGCGAATCCCACCCTTGTCATCAAGGGTGGCGTCCTGGACGGCAAGCCCCTCGACCCTGCGGAGGTCGCCAAGCTGGCCAACCTCGAGTCGCGCGAGGTGCTCATGGGCAAGCTGGCCGGCGCGATGCTCGCGTCGCTCAGCCAGGCCGTCTACCTGCTCAACGCCCCGCTCTCGCAGGCTGCCCGGCTCGCCGGCGCCCTGCAGGCCAAGAAGGCCGAGCAAGCCGGCAGCGACGGCGACGAAGGAGCCGACGCGTAGCCGGCGCAGATTGAGCAAGCCCCGCGACCGAGGTACGAGGTCGCGACGGGCGCGTCGAAATCCAGTACGACACCAGCGACATCAAGAACGACCACCAGATCCACACGGAAGGAAGCCATCATGGCGAAGCTCACCACCGACGAGCTGCTCGACGCGTTCAAGGAGATGACCCTCATTGAGCTGAGCGAGTTCGTGAAGCAGTTCGAGGACACCTTCGGCGTCACCGCCGCGGCCCCGGTCGCCGTGGCCGCCGCGCCGGGTGCCGCTGCGGCCGGCGGCGACGCCGGTGCCGGCGCCGAGGCCGAGAAGGACGAGTTCGAGGTCGTCCTCGAGTCCGCCGGCGACAAGAAGATCAACGTCATCAAGGAGGTGCGCGCGCTCACGTCTCTCGGCCTGAAGGAGGCCAAGGACCTCGTGGAGGCCGCCCCCAAGACGGTTCTCGAGAGCGCCACCAAGGAGGCCGCCGAGAAGGCCAAGGAGGCCCTCGAGGGCGCCGGCGCCACCGTCACCCTCAAGTGACGCGATCGGTCATCTGACCCGGAACTGATCCGGGTACCCACGTCGGGGCGGACACCGCACGGTGTCCGCCCCGACGTGCGTCTGCACGTCCCCGGACGTCCGAGACGCACCCGGTCCCACACCTTGACGACGACATGACGTGTGCGCAGATTGTGCGTAACCTCGCGGGGCGGTCCGCGTTGTTACTGACGAGTGGATGTGTGTTGCGGGGTCGCACGCCTGTATTCCGATGCACAGCCGTGCCGTGACAGCGAGGGAGGGGAGCCCCAGTCGTGGGTGTCGAGATCGAAGTCAGCCACCTCAGCAAGTCCTTCGGCAAGCAGCTGATCTGGGGTGACGTGACCCTCACCGTGCCGGCCGGTGAGATCTGCGTGATGCTCGGCCCGTCCGGAACCGGCAAGTCGGTCTTCCTCAAGACCCTGATCGGTCTGCTCAAGCCCGACGAGGGCTCGATCGTCATCGAGGGCACCGATATCGCCAGCTGCTCCGAGCGCGAGCTCTACGCGATCCGCAAGCTGTTCGGCGTGCTGTTCCAGGACGGCGCGATGTTCGGCTCGATGAACCTCTACGACAACGTCGCCTTCCCGCTGCGTGAGCACACCAAGAAGTCCGAGTCCGAGGTCCGCGCCATCGTCATGGAGAAGATGGACCTGGTCGGCCTGATCGGCGCCGAGGACAAGCTGCCCGGCGAGATCTCCGGCGGCATGCGCAAGCGCGCCGGGCTGGCCCGGGCGCTGGTGCTCGACCCCGAGATCGTGCTGTTCGACGAGCCCGACTCCGGTCTTGACCCGGTACGCACGTCGTTCCTCAACCAGCTGATCGTCGACCTGAACGCGCAGATCGACGCGACGTTCCTGATCGTCACCCACGACATCAACACCGCCCGCACGGTGCCTGACAACATCGGCCTGCTCTACCATCGGCACCTCGCCATGTTCGGTCCCCGCGAGATGCTGCTGTCGTCGGAGGAGCCGGTCGTCCGCCAGTTCCTCAACGCCCAGCGGGTGGGTCCGATCGGCATGTCCGAGGAGAAGGACGCCGACGAGCTCGAGGCCGAGAAGGACGAGGAGCTGCCGCCGCTCCCGCCGATCCCGCACCAGCTCGACCCCTCCAACGGCATCAAGCGCCGCAGCCAACGTCCCCCGGGGGAGTGGTGCCGGGCCAACGGCGTGACCCCGCCCCCGGGTTCCTTCGAGGAGAACATGACGATGGCGACGGGCACCTGACGTGGCTTCCCTCACCGCCTCGCGTGCGCTCGCCCCGATCGGGGCCGCCGGCAAGCTCTTCGCGTTCGCGCTCGACGTCCTCCGGAACCTGTTCCGTCGGCCGTTCCAGCTGCGGGAGTTCATCCAGCAGGCCTGGTTCATCGCGTCGGTCACGATCGTCCCGACCGCCCTGGTCGCGATCCCCTTCGGCGCCGTCATCGCGCTACAGGTCGGCGGGCTGATCAAGCAGTTCGGCGCCCAGTCGTTCACCGGCTCGGCGTCCGTCCTCGCCGTGGTCCAGCAGGCCGCCCCGATCGGTACCGCACTGCTGATCGCCGGTGCGGGCGGCTCGGCGATCGCTGCCGACCTCGGCGCCCGCAAGATCCGCGAGGAGCTCGACGCGATGATGGTGCTGGGCATCGACCCGATCCAGCGCCTCGTGGTCCCGCGGGTGCTCGCCTGCATGCTGGTGGCGTTCTTCCTCAACGGCATGGTCAGCTTCGTCGGCGTCGCCGGTGGCTACGTGTTCAACGTGGTCCTCCAGGACGGCACCCCGGGCGCATACCTGGCGAGCTTCACCGCGCTCGCCCAGATCCCCGATCTGGTCATCGGCCTCGTCAAGGCGTTGGTCTTCGGCATGATCGCCGCCATCGTCGCGTCGTACATGGGCATGAACGCCGGCGGCGGCCCGAAGGGCGTCGGTGACGCGGTGAACGAATCCGTCGTCATCACCTTCCTGCTCCTGTTCATCGTCAACTTCACCCTGAGCGCGATCTACCTCGAGATCGTTCCACCAAAGACCGGGTGAGGGACGTGGCCAATGTGCGCTCCACCCTCCGGCGGCCCCTCGACTCCCTGGACACCCTGGGGAGCCAGCTGTCGTTCTACCTCGGCGTCGTGGCCGCGATCCCGCGGTCCATCAAGCGCTACCCCAAGGAGATCCTCCGGATCCTGGCCGAGGTGACCCTCGGACGCGGCGCGCTCGCGGTCATCGGCGGCACGGTCGGCGTGATCTTGGGCATGACGTTCTTCACCGGCGCCCAGGTGGGGCTGTCCGGGTACGCGGCGCTCAATCAGCTCGGCACGGCCGCGTTCTCCGGGTTCGTCTCGGCGTACTTCAACACCCGCGAGATCGCGCCGCTGGTCGCCGGCATCGCGCTCGCCGCCACCGTCGGCTGCGGCTTCACCGCGCAGCTCGGTGCGATGCGGATCTCCGAGGAGGTCGACGCGCTCGAGGTGATGGCGATCCCGTCGATGCCGTTCCTCGTGGCCACCCGCGTGGTGGGCGGCCTGATCGCGATCATCCCGCTCTACGTGATCGGGCTGCTGTCGTCGTACTTCGCGAGTCGCCTGGTCGTCACCCAGTTCTACGGTCAGTCAGAGGGCACCTACGACCACTATTTCAACCAGTTCCTGCCACCGGAGGACGTCCTGTGGTCGTTCGGCAAGGTCCTGGTCTTCGCGGTCACCGTGATCCTCATCCACTGCTACCACGGCTACAACGCCTCGGGCGGCCCGGCCGGCGTGGGCGTCGCGGTGGGTCGCGCGGTACGTACCAGCATCGTCGCGGTGAACGTGATCGACCTGTTCCTGTCGATGGCGATCTGGGGCGCCACGACCACCGTCAGGTTGGCGGGGTGATCCGACGATGAGCAAGGCGATACCCCACAAGGCGCTCGGCGTCATCTTCTTGTGCCTGCTGTTGCTCGCCGGCTGGCTCACCTACGCCATCTTCAACAAGACGTTCGCCAGCTACGACGAGGTGACCCTCCAGACCAGCAAGATCGGCCTGCAGCTGCCGCAGCGGGCCGACGTGAAGGTCCGCGGCGTCATCGTGGGCGAGGTCCTCGAGTTCGAGGCCAACAGCCAAGGCGCGGAGCTGACGCTCGGCTTCTATGGCGACGAGATCGAGCAGATCCCCGCCGATGTGACGGGGTCGATCGTGCCCAAGACGCTGTTCGGCGAGAAGTACGTGTCCCTGGAGGTGCCCGAGGGCAGCACCCCCGATCCGGCGCTCCAGGCAGGCTCCACGATCCCGCGTACGGAGGTCGCGATCGAGGTGGAGGAGGTGCTGTCGGACCTCTACCCGCTGCTGCGGACGGTGCAGCCGGCCGACCTCAACATGACCCTGAACGCGCTCGCCACCGCGCTCGAGGGCCGCGGCGAGGAGCTCGGTGAGAACCTCGAGACCCTCGATTCCTACCTCAAGCGGCTCAATCCGCACATCCCGCAGCTGATCGACGACCTTCGGCTCACCGCCCAGGTGTCCGACGTGTACGCCGACGTGACCCCCGAGATCGCCGAGATCCTCCGCAACACCATCACGACGACCGGCACCCTCGAGGACCGCGACGCCAAGGTGCGCGCCCTCTACCAGGACGTCGCGGCCTTCTCCGACACCTCGCGCCGGTTCCTCGACACGAACGGCGACAACCTGATCCGGCTCGGTGAGCTCGGGCGCCAACAGCTGCGGGTGTTCGCGAAGTACGCACCGGAGTACCCCTGCCTGCTGAAGGGCATCGCCAACGCCGCGCCGCGGCAGGCGGAGTCCTTCCGCGGCTTCACGCTGCACATCGTGCTCGAGACGCTGCCCAACCAGCCTCGGGGCTACAACCCCAACGACACGCCCCGGTACGGCGACAAGCGCGGCCCGGACTGCGCCAACCTGCCGACCCCGCCGTGGACCCAGCAGAACCCCGTGCGGCACCAGCCGGACTTCAACGACGGCGTCGACGAGTCCACCGGCAAGGGCACCAGCCGGGTCGCCCCCTCCTGGGGCACCGGCTACGAGGGCAGCGTGGCCGAGGCAGGCCTGCTCAAGGCACTCCTCGGTCCGGCGCTGGGGCGGACCGCCGCCGACGTGCCCGACCTCGCCGTGCTGCTGGTCGGCCCGATGGCCCGAGGCGCGGAGGTGAGCCTGCGATGAGCCTCCTCGACAAGAAGACCATGGGTGACCTCGCGCGGCTGCTCGTGTTCGTGCTCGTGACCTCGCTGGCGACCGGTCTCCTGATCGTGACGATCGGCAACCTGTCGTTCGGGGGTACCAAGGAGTACAAGGCGGAGTTCGTCGACGCCACCGGCGTGGTCGCCGGTGACGACATCCGGATCGCCGGCGTCAAGGTCGGCGTCGTCGACGGCGTCGAGATCGTGGACCGGACGCGTGCACTCGTGACCTTCAAGGTCGACGAGTCCACGCCGCTCAGCGAGGCCACCTTCGCGTCGATCCGCTACCGGAACCTGGTCGGCCAGCGCTACATCAGCCTGTCGGAGACCATCGGCGACACCGGCCGGCTGGCCGAAGGCGCGACCATCCCTGTGTCGCAGACCTCCCCGGCGCTCGACCTGACCGTGCTCTTCAACGGCTTCAAGCCGCTGTTCCAGGCGCTGTCACCCGAAGACCTGAACCAGCTGTCGTACGAGGTCATCCAGGTGTTCCAGGGCGAGGGCGGCACCCTCGAGGGCCTGCTCGCCAGCACCGCGTCGGTGACCCAGACCCTGGCCGACCGCGACGAGGTGATCAGCGACCTGATCGACAACCTCAACGAGGTGCTGGTCAACATCGGCGACCGCGACCAGGAGCTGACCCGCCTGATCCAGTCCTTCCGCACCTTCGTCGGCGGCCTGAAGGACGACCGGAGGGCGATCCTGGGCTCGCTGACCCAGATCTCTGAGCTGTCGTCAGAGACGGCCAGCCTGGTCAGCGGGATTCGCAAGCCGTTCGTGCAGGACATCAAGGAGCTGCGGCGGTTCGCCGGCAACGTCGACCGCAACAAGGCCGAGCTCGACCGGGCACTCCAGGTGTTGCCGATCAAGCTGAGAAAGGTCGGCCGGACCGCGATCTACGGCTCCTTCTTCAACTTCTACCTGTGCGAGTTCCACGGCCAGGTGAAGCTTCCGGGCATGGACCCGCTCGGCGTCGACTACCCCCTCCCCGGCACGAAGGTCGCCGATAGGTGTGATCTCGGATGACCCCCTTCCGCGAGCGGAACCCCGTCGTCATCGGGGCGATCAGCCTCGTCGTCCTGGCAGGCCTGCTGCTGGCTGCCTTCCGGGCCTCCTCACTACCCGTCATCGGCGGCGGCGACGTCTACCACGCCGCCTTCAGCGAGGCAGGTGGCCTCAAGGCGAACGACGAGGTCCGGATCGCCGGCGTCCGCGTCGGCAAGGTCGAGGAGGTCGCGCTGGCCGGCGACCACGTCCGCGTCACCTTCCGGGTCGACCAAGGCGCGGAGTTCGGCCAGGAGACCCTGGCCGCGATCAAGGTGAAGACCATCCTCGGCGCGATGTTCCTGGCGCTGGAGCCTGCCGGCGACGGCCAGATGAACGAGGGCACCGAGATCCCGGTCGAGCGCACCACCTCGCCGTACGACGTGGTCGAGGCGTTCACCGGCCTGGCGGAGACGTCCGAGCAGATCGACACCGATCAGCTGGCCGAGTCGCTCACCGCCCTGGCTGACCTGTCCCGCAACACACCCGACGAGTTCCAGGCGGCACTGCAAGGCGTGTCCGCGCTGTCGGCCAACGTCGCCGCCAAGAACGAGCAGATCGGCGAGCTGCTGCAGAACCTCGACAAGGTCTCCACCGTGCTCGACGAGCGCGACGAGGACATCATCGCGCTGATGGAGGACGCCGACGTGCTCTTCCGGGCGCTGGTGCAGCGCCGGGAGGCCATCCACACGCTGCTGGTGTCGACGTCACGGCTCTCGACCGAGCTCACCGCGCTGGTGCGCCAGAGCCGGGCCGACCTCAAGCCGGCGCTGACCCACCTCGAGAGCGTCGTGAAGGTGCTGAACAAGAACGAGGACAACCTCGACAACAGCCTCCGGCTGATGGCGCCGTTCTACCGCGTGTTCGCGAACACGCTGGGCAACGGTCCCTGGTTCGACACCTACATCCAGAACATGCCTCCGGCACCGCAGGTCGGGTGAGGTGAGATGAAGAAGCTGATCGTTCCGGCCGTCGTCGTCGCACTGGTCGTGGCCGCCGCACTCACCATGTTCGGCGGCGACGACCGCAAGACGCTGACCGCGCTGTTCCCCCGCGCGATCTCGGTCTACGAGGGCAGCGACGTCCGGGTGCTCGGTGTCCCGGTCGGCACCGTCGACTCCGTGACTCCGTCAGGCACCGACGTCGTGGTGACGATGTCCTACGACGCCGAGGTGCAGATCCCAGCCGAGGCGGAGGCGGTCATCATCTCCCCGTCCGTGGTCGGCGACCGGTACGTCCAGCTCACGCCGGCGTACACCGGTGGCGAGATGCTGGCCGACAACGCCACGCTCGAGGCCGACCGCACCGCGGTCCCGCTCGAGCTCGACCAGATCTACGAGGGCCTCGACAAGCTGAACGTCGCCCTCGGCCCGAACGGCGCCAACCGCAACGGGGCGCTGTCGGACCTGCTCGAGGTGACGGCGGCAAACTTCGGAGGGCAGGGCGAGCGGTTCCACCAGACCATCGAGGACTTCGGGAAGTTCAGCGAGACCCTCAGCGACAACCGCGAGGAGTTCTTCAGCTCGACCCGGTCGCTGCAGGGCTTCATCAGCACGCTGGCCGAGAACGACGCCACGGTCCGCCGCTTCAACCAGTCGATGGCCGACGTCTCCACGGTCCTGGAGGGCGAGCGAGAGGAGCTCTCTGCAGCGCTGGAGAACCTCTCGGTCGCGCTCGGCCAGGTCTCGACCTTCGTGCGCGACAACCGCGAGATCCTGGGTCGCAACATCAAGGGTCTCAACCGGGTGAGCAAGGTGCTGGTCAAGCAGCGCGCGGCCCTCGACGAGATCCTCACGGTTGCCCCGACGGCCCTCAACAACCTCGCGCTGACCTACAACCCGCAGGCCGGCACGCTCGACACCCGCGCCAACCTCGGCGAGATCGGCCACCAGATCACCTCCGACCCGGCGACCTACCTGTGCGGGTTCGTCAACCAGGCGGACACCTCCGGCGCCGCGTGCGACGTCATCCAGGATGCCTTCCCACGAGCCGGTGCCTTCACCGGCACCCAGGGCAAGGACGCTCGGTGGCGCGACCAGTTCGACCCCAGCCTCGGCGGTCTGGCGGAGGTGCCCCGATGAAGCACCTCCGGGCCGGCCTCGGTGCACACGTGAAGGCCCTCGTGATCACCCTTGTGTCCGCCGTCGTCCTGACCGGGTGCAGCGTCGACGAGATGCCGTTGCCCGGCGGCACGGACGTCGGCGACGAGCCGATCGAGGTGACGGCGGAGTTCGCCGACGTCCTCGACCTGGTGCCGCAGACCACGGTCAAGGTGAACGACGTCAACGTCGGCAAGATCACCGAGATCGACCTGGTGGAAGAGACCGCGGTCGTCACCATGCAGCTGTCGAACGATGTCGTGCTGCCCGCCAACGCGGTCGCCGAGATCCGGCAGACCAGCCTGCTCGGCGAGAAGTTCGTGTCGCTGAGTCCTCCGGAGTCCGAGCCGAGCGCCGAGCCCCTGCAGAGCGGTGACCGGATCGAGCTCGCCGACACCGGCCGCAACCCCGAGGTCGAGGAGGTGCTGGGCGCGCTGAGCCTGCTGCTCAACGGCGGTGGGGTCGCCCAGCTCAAGACCATCGCCAGCGAGCTCAACCTCGCCCTCGAGGGACGAGAGGACTCCGCCAAGTCCGTGTTCCGTCAGGTCCGCACACTGATGGGCCAGCTCGACGAGGGCAAGGCCGACATCGTGACCGCGATCGAGGGCCTCAACCGGCTCTCGGTGTCGCTGAACGAGCAGATCGGCACGATCGACTCCGCCCTCGAGGAGCTTCCCAGCGCGTTGGAGACCCTCGACCAGCAGCGCGAGGACCTGGTCCGGATGCTGCAGGCGATCAACCGGCTCGGTGACGTCGGGGTCGGGGTGATCCGGTCGTCCAAGCAGGCGACGATCGACTCCGTCGAGCAGCTCGTGCCGGTGCTCAACCAGCTCGCGGACGCCGGCGACGCGTACGTCGACGCGTTCCACGTGTTCCTCACCTACCCGTTCGTGGACGAGGTCGTCGGCCGCGACCCGCAGGTCGCGCGCCAGCTCCACATGGGCGACTACACCAACCTGTCGATCACCCTCCAAGTGGCGATCGAGGGCGGTGGCGACGGCGGAACCGGCCTCCCGACCGACCTGCCGACCGACATCATCGACCCGACCGCGGTCGTCGGCGACGTGATCAAGTGCCTGCGGTCCGGCGACCTCACCAGCAAGGCGTGCAGGCGGGTCCTGGCCAACCTCGAGAAGCTCACGAAGCTGCGCGAGGAGTGCGCCAAGAAGAAGAACCGCAACAAGGACGTCTGCAAGCAGCTCAGCGTCATCCCCGGCCTGCCCACGCCGTCCGGGACGGGTGGACCGCTGGACCCCATCACCGGCATCCTCGGCGCCCCCGCACCGCGCGCTGGAGTCGGCTGGGACGGCGACTACGGCGCGGCCGGTCCGACCCTGGGTGAGCTGTCCACCTCCTACGACCCGGCCCTCGTCGCGCTGCTCGTCCCGGGGATGGTGACCCGATGATCGAGCGCCGCACCAAGCTCCAGCTGCTGGTCTTCGTGATCATCACGCTGATCGGCGTGAGCTACGTCGGCGCCCGCTACGCGCGGCTCGACCGGCTGATCGTCGACGACACCTACACCGTGGTCGCGCACTTCTCGAACTCCGGCGGGATCTTCGCCGGCGGCGAGGTGACCTATCGCGGCGTGAAGGTGGGCCAGGTCGAGGAGATGCAGCTGACCGACGAGGGAGTCGACCTCCGGCTGGCGATCGACAAGGACTACGACTCGATCCCGGCCGACGCGATCGCTCTGGTCGGCAACCGCTCCGCGGTCGGCGAGCAGTACGTCGAGCTGCAGCCCCAAAGCGACTCGAAGCCCTACTTCGAGGACGACTCCGAGATCGCGGTCGAGAACACCTTGACCCCGATCCAGACCCAGACCCTGCTCACGAACCTCTCCGAGACCGTGCAGTCGGTCGACCAGGAGGCGCTGCGCACGACCGTCGAGGAGCTCGGGCTCGCGTTCGCCGGCACCGGCAAGGACCTGCAACGGATCATCGACACCGGGAACGCGTTCATCGAGGACGCCAACGCCAACTTCAACGTCACCCGTGACCTCATCCGCGACAGCAACGTGGTGCTGCGGGGCCAGGCCGCCAAGGCCTCGGCGATCCGGACGTTCGCCGAGAACCTCGCGCTGTTCAGCGGGACCCTCGCGGACTCCGACGCCAACCTGCGACGGATCATCGACGACGGGTCCGCGACGGCCAACGAGCTGCGCCGCTTCCTGGAGGACAACGAGGTCGACCTGGCCGAGCTCATCAACAACCTGGTCACCACCGGCGAGGTCGTGGTGAAGCACCTCGACGGCATCGAGCAGGTGCTGGTGCTGTACCCGTACGTCGTCGAGGGCGGGTTCACCGTCGCGGCGAAGTCACCCGACACCGGCCTCTACAACGCACACTTCGGCTTGATCGAGCAGTCGAACCCGCCGATCTGCACCCGCGGGTACGAGAGCACCGACCGACGGCCACCCCAGAACGGCAGGAACCGGCCGATGAACGAACGGGCACACTGCGCCGAGCCGGCAGCGGAGAGCAACCCCCGCGGCGCCCAGCACTCCCCGCAGCGCCCGGTCGCGTCGTACGACCCCACGACGCGTGAGCTGACCTGGGGAAGCCGGCCCCCTGACGGCCTCAGCAACCCCGGTACGTTGGCGCCCAGGACCTTCGGAGAGGAGTCGTGGAAGTGGCTGTTCCTCCAGCCCATGACCAGCCCGCAGGGCTGACGGAGAGCACCCACGACGACCCCACGCGCTCGACCACCTTCCGGCTGGCGCTCGCGGGCGTCCTGGCCCTGCTGCTCGTGCTCTCCCTCGGCGCGACCGTCTGGCTCACCGCGAGCCGCGGCTTCGATGCGATCGGCGTCGACCGCGGAGCCGGCCAGCTCCAGGGCGAGCGCGACGAGGTGATGAGCAGGACCCGCCAGTTCATGCTGCGGATGGGGACCTACGGCCCGGACCAGCTCGAGGACGGCCAGCTGCCGGAGTACCGCGAGCTCGTCACCGAGGTCATCACCCCCAAGTTCGCCACCACGTTCGAGCGGTCGGTGACCACCGCTGAGCAGATCGTGGCGCAGGCGGGGGTCTCGCGGGAGGCCGCGGTCTTCTCGGCCGGGGTGAGCACCATCGACGCCGACTCCGCCACCGCGCTGGTGGCCGGCTCGTTCACCGACTCCTACCCCGACGAGGACGGTGCGCTGCAGCCGCAGGAGCCGGTGCCGTTCCGCATCGAGGTGACCCTGGTCAAGACCGAGGGCGAGTGGCTGGTCGACGACTTCACGCCGGTGACGGGGGCCGAAGAGTGAGCGCCGGCCCGAACTGGTACGACGTGCTCGACGTCTCGCCCACAGCCGGCACCGACGAGATCCGCGCCGCGTGGCGCTCGGCGATCGCGGACCTGACCCCGGCCGACCGCCGCTTCAGGCTCTACAACCAGGCGGCCGAGGTGCTGCTCGACGACGAGCAGCGGACGGAGTACGACGCGGAGCTGGCCGCCGCGGAGCCGGAGCCCGAGCCGGAGCCCGAGCCAGGGCCTGAGCTGGAGTCCGGGCCCGCGCCGGAACCGGCGACGACTCACCCCGAGGGGCAGCGCGGCCCGGCCCGCGCCGTTCCCACCTGGCTGATCGCCGCGCTCGCGGTGCTCGTGGCCGGGTCCGTGGTGCTCGTGGCGTACCTGTGGAGCCAGCCGTCGGAGGGCACCGTCGAGGAGGCGACGGGGTCGGCCCGGACCGCGGCCGAGCGGGCGGCCGTGCCGCTGTTGTCCTACGACCACGAGTCGCTCGAGGCCGACCAGGAGGCCGCCCACGAGGTCGTCACCTCGGACTACCGCTCCGACTACGACGACCTCTTCGAGGTCATCAAGGAGAACGCTCCCTCGACCCAGACCGTCGTCGAGGTCGACGTGATCGCCTCGGCGATCGTGCGGGCCGGCGACGACCGGGCCGAGATCCTGCTGTTCGTCAACCGGCCCACGACCAACCGGGCCACCACCGAGCCGGTCGTCTACAAGGACCAGGTGACGCTGACGATGCAACGGGTGGGTGAGGAGTGGCTGGTCGACGACCTCGCCACCAGCCCGATCGCCCCCTGAACCGCCCCGATCAGCCACTGATCTGCGACGCGCGGGGGACCGAGGCTTGACCTCGCAGCCCCCGACGTTCATCATCTACGCAACGTCGCGGGTTCGCCTTGACGCCGATGTTGTGTCCTGCCCTGCTCTGGGGTACTCTTCACGTTCGCGCCCATTCTCAAATGCGCTTCTGCCTGCCCGGTGGCGGATGCGTGGTGATCGGCGCCTCTTCCAGAGCGACCCGAATAAGGACACCTCTTGGCCGCGCGCACCGCCACTGGTAACTCCCGCCGCATCTCCTTCGCAAAGATCACCGAGCCCCTCGAGCTCCCGAAGCTCCTCTCCCTCCAGACCGACAGTTTTGACTGGCTGATCGGTAATGAGGCCTGGCAGGCCGAGGTCAAGCGCCGCCAGGACGCCGGTGACGACGTCTCGGAGAAGAGCGGGCTGCAGGAGATCTTCGAGGAGATCTCCCCGATCGAGGACTTCAGCGAGACCATGTCGCTGTCGTTCGAGAACCCGGTCTTCTACGACCCGAAGTACACCGTCGAGGAGTGCAAGGAGAAGGACTTCACCTACTCCGCGCCGCTCTACGTCTCCGCCGAGTTCACCAACAACGAGACCGGTGAGATCAAGGGCCAGACGGTGTTCATGGGCGACTTCCCGCTGATGTCCCCGAAGGGCACCTTCATCATCAACGGCACCGAGCGGGTCGTGGTGTCCCAGCTCGTCCGTTCGCCCGGTGTCTACTTCGAGCGGACCGCCGACAAGACGTCCGACAAGGACATCTTCACCTCCAAGCTGATCCCGTCGCGGGGCGCCTGGCTGGAGTTCGAGGTCGACAAGCGCGACCTGGTCGGGGTGCGTCTCGACCGCAAGCGCAAGCAGAACGTCACGGTGCTGCTCAAGGCGCTGGCCGCCGTCGCCCAGGAGATCGGCGAGGAGTATGACTACGACGCGGTGATGGCCGAGCTGCGCGAGTACGAGTCGATCCAGCTCACCGAGGAGAAGGACAACACCCAGGGGCCGGACGACGCGCTGCTCGACATCTACCGCAAGCTTCGTCCGGGCGAGCCGCCGACCCGTGAGGCCGCGCTGACGCTGCTGAAGAACTACTACTTCAACCCCAAGCGCTACGACCTCGCCAAGGTCGGTCGCTACAAGATCAACAAGAAGCTCGGCCTGACCGAGGCGTTCGATCAGCAGACGCTGACGATCGCCGACGTCGTCGCGACCATCCGGTACATCGTGTCGCTGCACGAGGGCCGCGAGACCCTTGCTGCGCCCGCCGGCGCGACCGTGGTCGGGGCAGACGACATCGACCACTTCGGCAACCGCCGGATGCGGACCGTGGGCGAGCTGATCCAGAACCAGCTCCGCACCGGCCTGGCCCGCATGGAGCGGGTCGTCCGCGAGCGGATGACCACCCAGGACGTCGAGGCGATCACGCCGCAGTCGCTCATCAACATCCGTCCGGTCGTCGCGGCGCTGAAGGAGTTCTTCGGGACCTCGCAGCTGTCGCAGTTCATGGACCAGACCAACCCGATCGCGGGCCTGACGCACAAGCGTCGACTGTCCGCACTCGGTCCCGGTGGTCTGTCCCGCGACCGCGCCGGCATGGAGGTCCGCGACGTCCACCCGTCGCACTACGGTCGGATGTGCCCGATCGAGACGCCGGAAGGCCCGAACATCGGCCTGATCGGCTCGCTCGCGTCGTACGGACGGATCAACCCGTT
>Ga0190275_10002276_pt1 | contig 13883 bp, 8 predicted proteins | sample Popmic550T_FD_133745 | JGI IMG/M metagenome (GOLD analysis project Ga0190275, IMG submission 133745) | Populus adjacent soil microbial communities from riparian zone of Yellowstone River, Montana, USA - 550 T | ecosystem: Environmental > Terrestrial > Soil > Riparian zone > Trees stand | place... | reverse complement strand
CGGTGGTCGACGTATCCGTCAGAAAAACTGAGGTGGTCCGGGTCGGCGCTGGGGATCCCTCCCGCTTCGAGTAGGCGCTACGTCCTCCAGCCGCACGGCCGGCGGCGACCGATGAACAGCTTGGGGGAATGAGCTCGTCGGCTCGTTCGAGATCGAATTCGTCCCGGACGCCGTGTTCTTCCATTCAGGTCCTCATTTGTGCTAATTCGAAGCCGGCAGTCGCTCGGTGAAAGGGTCGACAATTCCCGCACGGCCTTGACATCGTTCTGACATCACGGTGGACTTCGAAGAATTGGAATTGACGAACGCGTATCAAATCGAGCACTCGATTCTCATGTGTACGTCGATTGGGGGATCAGATGACGTCCTTTCTCCATGGCGTGATGCGCGTCCGGCTGTTGATCTTGGCTGCAGCTCTCGGCGTCCTGGCGGTGGGCATCGTGCAGCTCCGGGAGACTCCGTTGGACGTGCTTCCGGAGTTCACGCCCCCCTACGCCGAGATACAGACCGAGGCCTTGGGGCTGTCGGCCGAAGAGGTCGAGCAGTTGATCACGGTGCCCCTCGAGGCGGATCTGCTCAACGGTGTGCAGGGCGTCGAGGTGATCCGGTCGGAGTCGGTGCCGGGCCTGTCTTCGATCGTCCTGATCTTCGAGAGCGGCACGGACGTCTATCAGGCCCGACAGCTGGTGGAGGAGCGGCTCACCCAGGCCCACGCCCTGCCCAACGTCTCCAAACCGCCGACCCTGCTCCAGCCGTTGTCCTCCTCCAACCGTGTCCTGCTGATCGGGCTGTCGTCGACCGAGCTCACTCCCATCGAACAGTCGGTGCTCGCCCGGTGGACCGTACGGCCACGCCTGATGGGTGTTCCAGGGGTTGCCAACATCTCGATCTGGGGCATGCGGGACCAGCAGCTGCAGGTGCAGGTCGATCCGGAGCGACTCCGTGACCGGGAGGTCACCCTGAGCCAGGTGATCAACACCGCGGGCAACGCGCAGGTCGTCTCGCCGCTGACCTTCCTGGAGGCGTCCACTCCGGGCACGGGTGGCTTCATCGAGACTCCCCAGCAGCGCCTGCAGGTGCGCCACCTGCTGGAGAAGATCGCCGACCCGGCCGAGCTCTCCCGCGTTCCCGTCGAAGGCGCCGATCTCCGGCTCGGTGATGTCGCCGACATCAGAATCGATCACCAGCCGCTGATCGGCGACGCGGTGGTCGGTGGCGGACCAGGGCTGATCTTGGTGGTCGAGAAGTTCCCCGGGATCAGCACACCTGAGGTGACCGCGGACGTCGAAGAGGCGTTGGAGACGCTGCGGCCCGGCTTGACCGGGGTCACCACCGACACCACGCTGTTCCGACCCTCCGACTACGTGCAGGAGGCGCTCGACAACGCCGGGCTGGCCGTCTTGCTGGGTGGCGGGTTGTTGCTGGCCGGGCTGCTGGCGATGCGGTTCCACTGGCGTGCCGTGGTGGTCATCGTGGTCACCGTCCCCGTGGCCCTGGCCACGGCCGGCCTGGTGCTGGAGCTGCTCGGACAAGGACTCAACGCCCTCGTCTTCGCGGGGGTGGCGGCCGCGGTGGCCATCGTGGTCCATGAGGCGGTGGTCTCCACCGACAGGGTCATCTGCCGGCTGTCGGAGTCGGACCCGGACCAGGCGGCACTGGACGGAACCGCAGTGGACGGAGCGACCGCTGGAGGTCGTCGAGACGTCTCCACCGTCATCGTCGAGGCCTCGGCGGAGGCTCGCCGTCCGCTGGTCTACGCGACGCTGGTCGCGTTGCTGGCCGTCGTGCCGTTGGCTGTCCTGGAAGGCCGTCCAGGTGCCTTCTTCTCCCCGCTGGTCACCGCGTACGCCGTGACGGTGGCCGCGGCCATGCTCGTGGCGTTGACCGTGACTCCCGCCCTCAGCTACCTGATGTTCGCTCGGTGGCAGCTCGGGGACGCCCCGACGCCCACCTGGGGACATCGCCTGGGTGACCGTTATGAGGCCGGTCTGCAGCGGTTCTCGAGTCGGCTGCGGCCTGCCGTGCTCGTCGCGGCCGGTTTGGCGTTGGTCGGCATCGCTGCGGTGGCCGTGGTGCCGCTGCTCGGCGTCTCGCTGCTGCCCAGCTTCGCCGACCGGAACGTGCTGGTACGGCTGGAGGGACGTCCCGGCGCCTCGAACCAGTGGATGACCGCGAAGACCACCGAGGTCTCCAGCCTGCTTGCGGACGTGTCCGGCGTGGCCACGGTCGGCGGGCAGGTCGGCCGTGCCGTCACCGGTGACCGGGTGGTGAACATCAGCTCCAGCGACATCTGGGTCACCGTCGCAGCCGACGCCGACTACGACGAGACCCTGGCCGGGATCAACGGGGTGGTCGACGAGGTGGCCGACGTGACCGCCGAGGTCTCGACCTACACCACGCAGAGCATGCGCGACATCGGAGCGCTGACCGGCGGCGGCACCGCGCCGACAAGCGGGCTGGATGTCCTCACGGGCCTGAACATGCCGCTCGCCGTGCGCCTGTTCGGTCCGGATCCAGCGGTTCTGGCCACGCAAGCAGAACGGATCCGGGAGGTCATGGCCGATCTGGACGGGCTCGTTGGCCCGCAGGTCCGCCTGGAGCCGTCTCAGCCGACCATCGAGATCGAAGTGGATCTGGAGAAGGCCCGCCAGGTCGGCGTCAGCCCCGGGCTGGTGCGCCGCGCCGAAGCGACGCTGTTGCAGGGCATCCAGGTGGGCAGTGTCTTCGAAGAGCAGAAGGTCTTCGACGTCGTTGTCCAGGGCGCACCGCAGACCCGACGCAGCGTGGCGGACGTGGAGAACCTGCTCATCGACCGCCCCGGTGGCGGGCACGTCCGGCTCGGCGACGTGGCTGACGTGCGCACGGTCCAGACCGCGGCGGTCATCCACCGAGATGCGGTCTCCCGCCGTCTGGACATCGTCGCCGGTGTGGACGGTCGGAGCGTGAGCGACGTCGCGGCTGACCTCGAACAGCGGCTGGCCGACCAGGATCTCCCTCTCGAGTACCACGCCGAAGTCCTGACGGCCAGCACCGCCGAGGAGGTCAACGCCGGGTTGGTGATCGGTTTCGCCATCGCCGCGGCGATGGCGGCGTTCCTGCTGTTCCAGGCGGCGTTCCAGAGCTGGCGACTGGCCGCGATCGGGTTCTCGGCCCTCCCGCTGAGCCTGGTCGGGGGGCTGGTCGCCGGACTGATCGCCGAACAGCAGCTGTCCCTGGGATCCCTGCTCGGCCTGCTGGCTGTACTCGGTCTCGCCGCCCGGATGATCACCCTGATCATCTCGACCCTCCAGGCCGCCCCAGACGTCCAAGGGGCGCGGGGGGAGCTTCCCCCGATGCTGGCCTCCACCGTGGCCATCGGTCTGCTCGCATTGCCGTTCGTGATCTTGGGGGATCGCCCCGGCCTGGAGATCGTGCATCCGATGGCCGTGGCCCTGCTCGGCGGTCTGCTGACCACCGCTCTGGTCACCTTGTTCGTGCTGCCCAGCGTCTACCGGCACACCGGCCCGCACCCGGCGAAGCGCCCCTCCGCTGAACCCGAGCCGCATCCAGTCGGAGGTGCAGCATGAGCCGCTCACTCCGCCGCCGACCGCTGATGGTGCTGGGGATCTGGCTGGTTGGAGTCGCCCTGCTCGCCCTGTCGGGCTGCAACGAGGTCGAGGAGGAACCGGGCAGCTCCTACCACCCAGCCGAGCTCTCCTCGCCCGGTCCGCAGGGGGTCAGAGAGGTAACCCTCACCGAAGATGCAGCGCGTCGGGTGGGGCTGCAGACCAGCCGGGTGACCGTCGAGGGCGCCGACCGCGTCGTCCCGTACGCCGCACTGATCTACGACGAACAAGGCGATCCGTGGGTCTACACCGTTCCCGAGCCGCTGACGTACGTGCGGGTCAGCGTCATGGTCAAGGAGGAGGTCGACGAGGACACGATGGCTTTGTCGGCGGGGCCACCGGTCGGCACGGAGGTTGTCACCAGGGGCGTGGCCGAGGTGTACGGGGCCGAGCTCGGGATGGACGGTAACCACTGATGCGCCGGATCGTCCGGGGCAGCCTTCGGTTCCGCTGGCTGGTCCTCTTCCTGGCCACGGCAACGCTCGCGCTCGGTCTCGTACGGATCCCGGAGACCAAGGTCGACGTGTTCCCGGAGTTCGCCCCGCTGCGGATCGAGGTCCAGACGATCGCTCTGGGCAACTCCTCCAACGAGGTCGAGCAGCTGATCACCGTACCGATCGAGGATCAGCTCAACGGCATCGAGGGCCTGACGGACATGCGCTCCAAGTCGGTGGCTCAGCTCTCCGCCATCGTGATGCACTTCGAGGCGGGAACCGATGAGCTCCGCGCACGCCAGCTGGTCGCCGAGCGCCTCAGCCAGATCACGGCCACCCTGCCCACCTGGGCCAGCCCCCCGTTCATGATGCCGGCCTTGTCGGCGACCAGTCGGATCATGAAGATCGGCATGACCTCCGACACCATCAACCTGACGGACATGTCCGAGCTGGCGTACTGGAAGGTCCGCGCCCGGCTGCTACGCGTGCCCGGAGTCGCTCAGGTGGCGATCTGGGGCGAGCGGCTCCCGCAGCGCCACGTCCAGGTCGACCCGGCGAAGATGGCGAAGCACGACGTCACTCTGCAGCAGGTGATGAACGCCTCGGCCGATGCCCTCGACGCAGGACTGCTCCGCTACTCCGACGGCGCCATGGTCGGCACCGGCGGATTCGTGGAGAACGAGACGCAGCGGCTCAACGTCCGTCACGTGCAACCGATCATCGAGCCCGAGGATCTCGGCCGGGTGCCGGTCCTGGAACGGGACGGCAGGATCCTGCGGCTGGCCGACTTGGGCGAGGTCAAGGTGGATCCGGGTCCACTGATCGGTGACGCCGTGGTCAACGACGGCGAAGGATTGTTGCTGGTCGTCCAGAAGTTCCGTGGGGCGAACACGGTCGAGGTGACCAAGGGTGTCGAAGACGCCATGGCCGAGATGGCTCCCGGCCTGCGGGGCATCGAGGTGGACACCAGGATCTTCCGACCCGCGACGTTCATCGAGCAGTCGATCGACAACCTCACCCGAGCGATCCTGCTCGGCATCCTTCTGGTCGCCTTGATCATCGTGGCCTTCTTGTTCGAGTGGCGGACCGCGTTCATCAGCCTGATCGCCATCCCTCTGTCTCTGGTTGCCGCACTGCTCGTGCTGGACATGGCCGGGGCCACGGTGAACGTGATGGTGCTGGCCGGCCTGGTGGTCGCCGTCGGGGTGGTGGTCGATGACGCCATCATCGACGTGGAGAACATCGTCCGGCGATTGCGCGAGGCGCAAGTCGCCGGCAGTACCCAGTCCACCTTCAGCATCGTGCTGGAGGCCTCGGTCGAGGTCCGCACCGCGATCACCTACGCGACGATCATCAACGTCGTGTCGGTGGTGCCGGTGCTCTTCCTGGCAGGCCTTTCCGGCGCCTTCTTCCGGCCGCTCGTCCTGTCCTACGGGTTGGCTGTGCTGGTGTCGATGCTGGTGGCACTGACGGTGACGCCGGCGCTGAGCCTGCTGCTGCTCTCCCGGGGCAAGCTCGTGGCCCGAGAGTCACCGGTGATGCGTGGCCTCAAGCGCGGTTACCAGTTCGTGATCGCCCGGCTGATCCGGCGACCGCTGCCGGCGCTGGTGACCGCCGGGGTGATGCTGCTGCTGGGAGGGCTGGCCGTGCCCACGCTGGGCAGCCAGCTGTTGCCCAACTTCAAGGAACGCGACTTCTTGATGCACTGGCTGACCCAGCCGGGGACCTCCGTGGGTGAGGAGACCCGGATCTCCGTATCGGCCTGTAAGGATCTGCGTGAGATCGACGGCGTCCAGAACTGCGGCTCCCACATCGGCCAGGCGTTCCTGGCCGACGAGGTCTACGGTGTCGACTTCGGCGAGAACTGGATCAGCGTCAGCCCGGAGGTGGACTACGAGCAGACGCTCGACAAGGTCCAGGAGACGGTTGACCGCTACCCCGGTCTGTACCGGGACGTCCAGACCTATCTGCGCGAGCGGATCAAGGAAGTGCTCACCGGATCGAGCGAGTCCATCGTCGTCCGGATCTACGGCCCCGACCTGGGGGCTCTTCGCGACCAGGCCAAGTCCGTCGAGAGCCTGATCGCCGACATCGACGGTGTGGTCGACGCCCATGCCTCCTTCCAGACCGACCTGCCGCACATCGAGGTCGAGCCGAACCTGGATGCCGCCCGCCGCCATGGTCTGACGCCTGGGGAGATCCGGCGGCAGGCGTCGACGCTGGTGGCCAGCGAGGAGGTCAGCGACATCTACTCCGGCGGGCGGGCGTACGACGTGCACGTCACGGCCATCCCCGCGGCCCGCAACAGCGTCACCGACGTGGAGAACCTGCCGCTGGACACCCCGAGTGGGACGCGGATCAAGCTCGAGGACGTGGCCGAGGTGAGGATGGCTCCGACCCCCAACGCGATCGAGCGCGAACAGCAGTCGCGGCGCATCGACGTCGGCGCGAACGTAGAGGGTCGTGACCTGGGATCGGTGGTCGAGGACGTCGAGAACCGGGTCGAAGGCATGACCTTCCCGCTGGGCTATCACGCCGAGGTGATCGGCGAGTCCACGGAGTTCGACGCAGCGGAGGACAAGCTCCTGATCTTCGGCATCGCGGCCGGCGTGATCATCTTGTTGTTGCTGCACACCGCTTTCCGAAGCTTCCGGCTGGCCCTGCTGACCTTCCTCCTGCTGCCGATGGCCTTGGCGGGTGGAGTGATCGGGGTCTGGCTCAGCGGTGGGGTGCTCTCGCTGGGTTCACTGGTGGGCTTCCTCGCCGTCTTCGGCATCGCCGCTCGGAACGGCATCCTGATGATCAGTCACTTCCAGCGGTTGGAGCACGAGGAGGGCCACACCTTCGGGCGCGACCTGGTGGTGCTGGGTGCGACTGAACGCCTCGCGCCCATCCTGATGACGGCGCTGGCCACTGGCCTGGCGCTGGTCCCGTTGGTCGTGGCGGGCAGCATCCCCGGACACGAGATCGAGCACCCGATGGCGATCGTCATCCTCGGGGGACTCGTCACGGCAACGCTGCTGAACCTGTTCGTGCTGCCCTCGCTCTACCTTTGGTTCGGCAAGGCGCGGCGGTCACGGGTCGAAGGGTGACTCAGGTCGGGAAGACGGTGAGCTCGCCGTCGGCGTCGAACTGTGAGCTCGGAACCGTCGGCAGGTCAAGGATGTCAGTGGCGAGGTTGGCGAGGTCGCCGTTGCGGATGGGCTGTGGGCCGACGTAGCTGGTTCGGGAGTCTCCGGGGCTGGCGCGGCCGGGGTTGAGGCTGTACAGATCCCGGCCGGCGGGGACACCCGGTCCCCAGGCCATGAACGGGATCCGGTAGTTGTCCATGTCGATCGGATTCGAGTGGGAGGCACCGTCGCCGCCGTGGTCGGCGGTGAGCAGGACGACGGTGTTGCGGCTCAGGGCAGGTTGGCCAGCGATGGTGTCCAGCACGGTGCCGACGAGCAGGTCGGTGCTTCTGACCGCGGCGAGGTACTGATCGCTCATGAACCCCGACTCATGACCGGTCTCGTCGGGTAGCGCGATGTGAAGGAACATGAACTGTCCTGGTCGAGATCGCAAGTAGGTGTTCGTCGTCGCGACCAGGCGGGCGTCCTTGGTGTCAACGACGAACTCATCGATCTTCGCACGACCGTTGTCCGTGCCGACGTCATCGGCTCCACCGTTGGTGTTCCAGGTTCGATCGTAGAGGGCGAACTTCTCCTTCGTCGTGAACAGGGCGGTCCCTCCGCCGCGGTCGTGCACGATATCGAACACGCTGGAGACGTATCCGCCGGCACTGTCGTGCACGGTCCTACTGCCGTTGTCGGTGTTGTAGGTGACGCCGTGGCCGCCGCGGCGACCGTCGATGCGGCGACCGGTGAGCATCCCGGTGTGGTTCGGCAGCGTTCGCGTCTGTTCCCGAGCGGTGCGGGCGTTCAAGGTGTAGGCGCCTTCCTTCATGAGTCTGTGAAAGGCGGGGGTGCCAGCGGGTCCGAGCGTCGTGATGGCGTGCGGATTCAATCCGTCGATCGAGATCGCGACTATCCTGCCGACTCGACGATCGGCCGCGGTCTCGTCGGTACCTTGCTTCGGCGTGGCTGACCCGGATGACTGCGACCCGAACTCGGGCTGAGGGGGAAGCGACGCCGGAGCACACGCCGTGACCCAGAGGATGAGGACCGTCGCCAGCACGACCAACTCGGTAGCGCTCTTGACGCTGCGCACTCCGTGGCTGCGCGTGAGTGTCAGCGCGGCACTCGAGCATCTCGCGCTGTTCGGACTCTGCGGGACCACTCCACCAGCCTGAACCGGAGAAGTCCGGCTGTCACGTCAATCCGTCTGTTTGGGCGCGGTGACTGAGGGTGGCCGGCTACCGTACGCGGCCGCGAGTCGGACCGGGGCAGTCAGCCGCCAGGACTCGTACACCAGCTCCGCGAGCTCGTCGGCTTCGATCCGGTCGAGGTGCACCACCACCCAGCCGAACTGGCCGGCCTCGAACTGCGTCTCGAACGCGTCAGGTCGCTCGGTCACCAGCGCGACCTGCTCCTCACGCTCCTGCTTGAGCCCGACGGTCGAGGTCGCCGGCCAGTGATAGCCGAAGCCCTTTCCCCGCAGCGTCAGCTGGCTGTAGCGGTCGTGATCGATCACCACGACCTCCGGCAGCTGATCGATCACGTCCCAGAAGTCGTCGTTCGTGCACGGCATGCCGGTAGTGAAGCAGGCGCTACCGACATCGAAGGACTGCGTCAGGGCTCAGTCCCGGCTGAGGTCCTCCATGGCGCGATCCAGCGCGACCAGGCCGCGTACCAGCGCCTGCAGGTCATCGTCGGCGAGCCGCTCGAGCACCTGTGGCGGCATCGCGCTACCGCTGCTGATCAGGCTGCGCAACGTGGCGGTGCCGGTCGCGGTGACGCTCAGCCGTCGGATCCGGCGGTCATCGGGATCGTCGCCGCGTCGCACCATGCCGTGCTCGACGAGCCGGTCGACCAGGCCGGACATGGTGGCCACGGACACTCTCATCGCCTCAGCCAGGTCGTGGCCCGTTGCTCGGTCCCGTTCGGCGGCGATCAGGGTCAGCACCTTGAGCTGCTGCATCGTCAGCGGTGTCGAGAGCAGCGGTTCGGCCCAGGAGGAGAGCGCTCGTCGGTCGAAGGAGGCGTGCAGCTCGTCGAGCTGATGGAGCAGGGCGGCTCGATCGACGTCACTGCTGATCGTCATCGGCCTTCTCGCTCCTCTCATCGGATACCGCAGCCAGGCTCAGGGCAAACCCTTGGATGCCCTGACTATACGGCTGATGCTAACGATTCGCTGTCTCCGACGTATCGTGATGAGGTGACATCGCTGACCCGGCTCAGTCTGGCCAACCGGCTCATCGTCGGTCTCATCACCATCGCCATCGTCGCGTTCGGCGTCTTGGCTGCTCGATCGCTGAAGCAGGAGCTTCTGCCATCGACCACCATCCCGACCGCGATCGTGTCGGCGACCTATCCCGGCGCGACGCCGCAGATCGTGGCCGACGACGTGGCGACGCCGCTGGAGCGCGCCATCACCGGCGTCTCCGGCGTCACCGACGTCACTTCGACATCGTCGAACGGCTCGTCACAGATCACCGTCAACTGGGACTACGGGCTCGACAACGACAAGGTGCTCAGCGACGTCCGGGCCGCGGTCGACTCGACGTTGCCCAACGTTCCCGACGGCGTCGAGACCGAGGTCTTCGCCGGCAGCACCGACGACATCCCGGTGGCCCTGCTCGCGGTGTCCACCGACCTTCCGCTGGATGACTCGGGACGACTGGTGCAGAACGTCGCGGTGCCGGCGCTGACCGCCATCGAAGGCGTACGCCAGGTCGACGTCACCGGAGAGAACACCCAGCAGATCACCGTCACCCTGCGGCCCAAGGACCTGGAGAAGTACGACGTCACGGCCCAGGCCGTCACCCAGACCGTGCAGTCGCAGCTGACCGTGGTCCCCGCCGGGACGGCCTACGACAAGACCATCGAGCTGGCCGTCCAGGTGGGCAGCTCGTCGGACTCGATCAAGCAGATCAAGGCGCTGGCTATCCCGACCAGCGACGACCCGGTCGCCTTGTCCAAGATCGCCGACGTGCAGCTCGAGTCCATCTCCGCGACCTCGCTGGCCCGCTCGGACGGACGTCCGGCGCTGAGCGTGTCGGTGTTGAAGGAGTCCGACGCCGACTCGGTGGCCATCTCGCACGCGATCGACGACGCGATCCCAGGTCTGGAGCAGACCATGGGCAACAACACGACCTTCAACATCGCCTTCAGCCAGGCGCCGCTGATCGAGCAGTCCATCCACGACCTGACCGTCGAGGGGGCGCTCGGCCTGTTCTTCGCGGTGCTGGTCATCCTGCTCTTCCTGTGGTCGGTGCGCTCGACGTTGATCACAGCCATCTCGATCCCGTTGTCCCTGTTGATCGCGCTCATCGGTCTGTACGCCGGCGACTACTCGCTCAACATCTTCACCCTGGCGGCACTGACCGTGGCGGTCGGTCGGGTCGTCGACGACTCGATCGTCGTCTTGGAGAACATCAAACGCCGTGACACCGGCCACGCCGCCCTGACCCCGGCCGACATCGTCGCCTCGGTCAAGGAGGTGGCCGGAGCCGTCACCGCCTCGACCGCGACCACGATCGCGGTGTTCCTGCCGGTGGCCGTGGTGTCCGGAGTCACCGGCGAGCTGTTCCGACCGTTCGCCATCACGGTCGCCGTCGCCCTCGCGGCCTCACTGCTGGTCTCCATGACGGTGGTGCCGGTGCTGGCGTACTGGTTCCTCCGCGGAGGGAAGCGCAAGAAGGCGGCCGCTGCTGCCGGAGCCACGGCGACGGCCGCTGCCGCTGGGGGCAGCACGACCGCGGAGGCCGCCGTACCGGGTCACGAGAGCACCGACTTCCAGACCACGACCGCCCACACCGACGAGGAGACGAAGGTCACCCGGCTGCAGAAGGGCTATCTGCCCGTGCTGGGCTGGGGGCTGCGGCACCCGGTCATCACCCTGGCCGTCGCGATGCTGGTGTTCGTCGGCACCCTGGGCGCCTCAACGCTACTGAAGACCGACTTCCTGGGCTCGGTCAGCGACGACACCGTCCTGACCATCCAGCAGGAGCTCCCGGCCGGCACCCGGCTGGACACGATGAGCGAGGCCGCCAAGCAGGTGGAGGACGTGCTGGCCGCCGACCCGGCGGTGAAGAGCTATCTGACGACCATCGGCGGCAGCATCTACGCCGTGGCCGGAACCGGCGGGAACACCGCCGAGATCACGGTCAACTTGAACGGCGAGGTCGCCGACCAGGTGAAGCCGGAGCTGGAGGGCAAGTTCGCCGAGCTCGGCGAGTCGGCGGGCGAGATCACCGTGACCCAAGCGGCCAACGGATCCACCAACAACGACATCTCGGTCACGGTCAAGGGCGAGAACACCGAGTCGCTGCGGACGGGAGCCGAGCAGGTGGAGGCCGCGTTGGCGGGCATCCCCGGTCTGACCGACGTCCGCAGCAACCTGGCTGAGCAGCGCAAGGTGCTCGAGGTGCAGGTGGACCACAAGAAGGCGGCCGACCTGGGCTTCACCCAGGCCGAGATCGGTCAGGCGGTGGCCAACGCACTGCGCGGCACCAAGGCGGGTGACGTCACCGTGTCCGGCGAGCAGCGCGAGGTCTGGGTGCGCACCCAGTCCGCGGAGGACCCGTCGCCCAAGGAGATCGGCAACCTGCTGCTGCCGGTGAGCCAGCTGCAGCAGGCCAAGGCGCAGGAGAGGGCGTCCGACAAGCTGGATGACCGCTCCGACGAGCTCGCGGACCGGCAGGAGGAGCTGGGAGACCGCCAGAAGGCGGTGAGCGATGAGCAGCAGGACAAGGCAGAGCAAGCGACTGCCGACTCGCTGCAGGAGCTGCGGGACCAGCGGGACGAGGCGGTCGATGCGCGCGCCGACACGCGGGACGACCTGCGGGACGCACGAAAGAAGCTGGGACCGGCGGAGGACGACCTGGACGATGCCAACTCGGCGCTGAGGCGAGCTCAGCGGGCGCTGGCGGCCGTGTCCCCGGTTGCCGTCCCCAACCCGACGAACCCGGCCGATCCGGCCGCCGCTCCGGCGTCCGCGCAGTGGATCGCGGCGAAGGCGGCGCTGGACGGCGCAGCGCAGGCGGTCCAGGGTGCCACCGCCCAGGTCGCGCAGATCCAGGCCACCATCAAACAGCTCGAGGCCGGGATCGACCAGTCCGACAAAGCCATCGACCAGCTCGACGAGCAGATCGAGCAGGTGACCGACCAGCAGTCGGAGTCAGCCGAACAGCGGCAGACGGCCGAGGAGTTCTCTGACGAGCAGGAGAGCATCGCCGACGACCAGAAGGAACTGGCCGAGGACCAACAGGACCTGGCCGACCTCCGAGCCGGCGCCATCCGGGTGAAGAACGTGGCCGAGGTGGTGCAGGTTCCAGCTCCGACCACGGTCACCCAGATCGAGGGTGACCCGTCCGTGACGGTCAGCGGCACCCCCGACACCAGTGACCTCGGAGCGTTGAGCGCGACCGTGCAGACCACGATCGCCGGACTGGACGATCTGCCGGCGGGGGTGACGGCCGAGCTCGGTGGCGCGGCGACCGACCAGCAGGAAGCGTTCACCCAGCTGGGTCTGGCCATGCTGGTGGCCATCGCGCTGGTGTTCTTGATCATGGTAGGTACGTTCCGGAGCCTCATCCAGCCCTTGATCCTGATGGTCTCGATCCCGTTCGCGGCCACTGGGGCGATCGCCGGTCTGCTGATCACCGACACCCCGCTCGGCGTCCCGGCCATGGTGGGTCTGCTGATGCTGATCGGCATCGTGGTGACAAACGCGATCGTGTTGATCGACCTGATCAACCAGTACCGGGACAAGGGAGAGGATCTGCGGACCGCGATCACCGACGGTGCGCGCTTGCGACTGCGGCCGATCATCATGACGGCCTGCGCAACGATCTTCGCTCTGGTGCCGATGGGGCTCGGGTTGACCGGTGGCGGGGCGTTCATCTCCCAGCCCCTGGCGATCGTGGTGATCGGCGGTCTGGTCTCGTCGACCATCCTGACCCTGCTGCTGGTGCCGGTGCTCTACTCGCTGGTGGAGCGTCGCAGTGAGAAGAAGCGGCTCCGCCGTCTGGCCGAAGCGGGGGCGGGACCGGCGCCGGCCGAGCAGCCGGCGAGCTGATCAACGTGTCGGGTGGTCTGTACAGCGCGGGGCCGACCTGGCGACGCAGGAATCTCGCTGGCGCGATCTTCGCCTCTGACGATCTACTTGGGTGATGATCCCCAGCACGTGGCTGCCGCACTATCGAGGCAGCGACGGTGAGCTGGTCGGCTACCTCGACGGAGCCGATCCGGCTGTCACCCCACGCACCCTGTTCGGCTACGCCCTGGCCGAAGCTTCCTCAGGAGCTGACGCTGTCCGGGTGCTCGAGGCTCGCGGTCTGGCCTGCCTGGGCGACCGCTGGGACCTCGTGCTCGACTCCGGTGAGCGGGTTCCGGTGTTGATCATGTCCGCGTACGCCGACGGAGTCGTGGTGGTCGAGACCGAGTACGGGTACTACGGCCCAGACAGCCCTCGCCACACCCTCGCGGCGCCCACCGGCGACCGGCTGACCCAGTCAGGGTGACTCGAGCCAGACGAGTCCGCGAGGCGCTGGGACGGGTCGCGATCGCGATCGCGTCAGCCGATCTGGACTCGGATCGGTCGTCCGGGTCGATGGGGTCGGCGGTTGGGCATGGGTCCGAGGGCTTGGGTGCTGTGGTTGGTGACGAGGAAGTAGTGGCCGTGCGGGCTGCGCCACTGGTAGACGCCGGGGTGGGGTTGTTCGACGTGCCAGACGCCGGCG
>Ga0190275_10002275_pt1 | contig 13884 bp, 12 predicted proteins | sample Popmic550T_FD_133745 | JGI IMG/M metagenome (GOLD analysis project Ga0190275, IMG submission 133745) | Populus adjacent soil microbial communities from riparian zone of Yellowstone River, Montana, USA - 550 T | ecosystem: Environmental > Terrestrial > Soil > Riparian zone > Trees stand | place... | reverse complement strand
GGCGGGCGACGCGCCGGCCGGTGTGGAGATGGACGCCGAGATGCGATGGCGCGCGCTCCTGCAGGCGGCGCGCTGGGGCGCCGTCGACGGCGACCGGATCGACGCCGAGTTCGCCCGTGACCGCAGCAACGCGGGTGAGACCTACGCCGCCGGCTGCCGGGCGGCACGACCCGACCCGAGCGCCAAGGCGGCAGCGTGGCGGCTGATGACGCAGGACGCCGACGTGTCCAACGCCGTCCTCTACGCGGTGTGCGAGAACTTCTGGTGGCCCGAGCAGGCGGCGCTGACCGACGGGTACGTCGAGCGCTACTTCGCCGAGATGCCCGCGACCGGTGCCATCCGGCAGGGCTGGGTCGTGGCCGAGGCGGTGGGCGAGGCGTACCCGGCGTACGCGGTGCAACGGCAGACCCTCGTCCAGGCACGGCGGCTCATCGACGACCCGTCGGTCGACAGCTCGGTGCGGCGTCGCGTCGTCGACGGCTCGGATGACCTGCGCCGGGCGCTGGCCGTACGCGAGCGGTGGCTCGGCTGAGGTGCCGATCAGCGACTATCTCGCGTCCCTGCGCAGGAGCGTCGGTCACGACCTGGTGCTCGTGCCGGGAGTGGCCGGCCTGGTGGTCGACGGTCAGGGACGCCTGCTGCTGCAACAGCGCAGTGACACCGGCACCTGGGGTCTGCCCGGCGGCACGGTCGACCCCGGCGAGCCGCCGGCGCGGACCGTGGTCCGCGAGGTGCACGAGGAGACCGGTCTGGTCGTGCGTCCGCACCGGCTGGCCGGCGTCATCGGACCACACCACATCGTCTATCCGAACTCCGACGTCGTCGAGGTCACCAGCTCGGCATTCGTCTGCTCGGTGCTGGGCGGCCGGCTCGAGGCCCTTGACGGCGAGAGCAGCGCGCTGCGGTTCGTGTCGCTCGACGACGTTCCGGTCTCCCCCTTCCTCGAGGTCTACCCGTTGGCCGACCTGCTGCACGGGACCGGGTCGGCATGGTTCGCCTGGGACGAGTCGTGGCTGCCCGCCGTCGATCCGCCGCATGGGGCGGTGCCGGGCTGACGTCCCTAGGGTGGCGGTGTGCGCAGCGACCGCCGGCCAGGACCGTCCACCCGCGTACGGGTCGTCGACTGGCGTGGCGCCACCCCCGTCCGGCACGAGGACCGGCTCGCGACCGAGGAGCCGCTCGAGCTCCGGCTGGCCTGGCCCGGCCGGGTCGCGCACCGGTACCTGGTCACCATGCGCACCCCCGGGCACGACTTCGAGCTCGCGGCCGGGCTCGTGCATGCGGAAGGCCTGCTCGCGGGCGCCGGGATCAGGTCGGTGGCGTACTGCACCGACACCGACCTCACCCCCGATCAGACCTACAACGTCGTCACCGTCACCCTGGACGCCGTGCCGATGTCGGCGCCCCCCGGCCGGTCGCTCACCATGTCGGCCGCCTGCGGGGTCTGCGGGCGCGAGAGCCTCGACTCGGTTGCCGAGCTCGGAGGGGTTCCGGTGCCCGGCGAACCGGTGCTCGCCCGTGAGGTGGTGACCCGGCTGCCCCACCTGCTGCGTGAGGGGCAACAGGTGTTCGACCGCACCGGGGGCCTGCACGGCGCCGGCCTGTTCACCAGCACCGGCGACTCACTGGTGGTTCGCGAGGACGTCGGCCGGCACAACGCCGTGGACAAGGTCGTGGGACGCCGGCTGCTGGATCACGAAGCAACCCGGGGAACGGTGCTCGCGGTCAGTGGCCGGGTGGGGTACGAGATCGTGCAGAAGGCGGTGCTCGCCGGGATCGTCGCGATCGCCGCCGTCGGCGCGCCGTCCAGTCTTGCGGCCGCCCTCGCGGACCGCTTCGGGCTCACCCTGGTGGGCTGGGTGCGCGACGACCGGATGGTGGTCTACTCGGCCGCCGACCGCATCGGCTGAGCAGGACCGCCGCGCTGCCACGGACGGGTGACCGCCCGGCGCGGCGCCGGTGGTGATGTCGGTGGGTCGACCTACGGTCAGCCCATGCGCTTGCTGCACACCTCCGACTGGCATCTCGGGAGGTCCTTTCACCGCGAGGACCTGCTCGAGGCGCAGGCGGCCTTCGTCGACCACCTGGTCGAGACGGTGGTGCGCGAGCAGGTGCAGCTGGTGCTGGTGTCGGGCGACGTCTACGACCGGGCGCTTCCCCCTGTCGACGCGGTGGCGCTGGCCTCGACGGCGCTCACCCGGCTGGCGGCGTTGCGAGTGCCGGTCGTGCTCACCGCCGGCAACCACGACTCGGCCCGTCGGCTCGGTTTCGCCTCCGAGCTCATCGCCGCCGCGGGCGTCCATGTCCGCAGCGACCCCGAGGACGCGTCCAGGCCGGTGGTGGTGACGGACGCCCACGGTCCCGTGGCGGTGTACGGGCTCCCGTACCTCGAGCCCGAGACGCTGACCCGGTCCTGGGGCCTCGGCCAGCGCTCGCACCGGGCGGTCACGACCGAGGCGATGCGCAGGGTCCGGGCCGACCTCGCCGACCGTCCGGGCGTCCGGTCGGTGGTCATGGCACACACCTGGGTGACCGGTGGCGCTCCCTGCGACAGCGAGCGCGACATCAGTGTCGGTGGCGTCTCACAGGTGCCGGCGGAGGTCTTCGACGGCATCGACTACGTGGCGCTCGGCCACCTGCACGGGCGCCAGCAGCTGGCACCGGGGATTCGCTACAGCGGGTCGCCGCTGGCGTACTCGTTCTCCGAAGTGCACCAGCACAAGGGCAGCTGGCTGGTCGACCTCGGTCCGCGCGGGCTCGAGCACGTCGACTTCGTACCCGCTCCCGTCCCACGGCCGCTGGGCCTGCTGCGAGGCCGGCTCGACGACCTGCTGACTGATCCGGCGCACGCAGACCTCGAGCGGAGCTGGTTGCAGATCACGCTCACCGACCGGCAGCGGCCCGCCGCGGCGATGGAGCGACTGCGCCGACGCTTCCCGCACGCGCTGGTTCTGCACTTCGATCCCGAGGGCGGCCAGGCCTCCGGGCAGAGCTGGGCCCGCAAGCTGCGAGGCCGCACCGACGTGGAGGTGGTCCGCGACTTCGTGGAGGTCGTCCGTGGTCGCCCGGTCGACCGGGCGGAGGCCGGGCTGCTCGACGCCGCCTGCTCAGAATGCCGCGGCGACGTCATCGCGTTCCCGGCGCCGCACGGCGCGGACTCCGCCTGATGCGGCTGCACCACTTAGAGCTGACGGCGTTCGGCCCCTTCCCCGGCACCGAGGTGCTCGACCTCGACGCCCTCGGTGCGGCGGGGCTGTTCCTGCTGACCGGGAGCACCGGCGCGGGCAAGACCAGCCTGCTCGACGGCATCTGCTTCGCGCTGTTCGGCCGGGTGCCCGGCGACCGGCAGGAGGCGAAGCGGCTGCGCAGTGACCATGCCGGTCCGGAGGCGCGTCCGAGCGTGCAGCTCGAGGTCACGGTGTCGGGGCGCCGGCTGCGGCTGACGCGCAGCCCCGAGTGGCGGCGGGCCAAGCGGCGAGGTGTCGGCACCGTCACCCAGCACGCCACGGTCGTGCTGGAGGAGCTCGGCGCGAGCGGCTGGTCGACCCTCAGCACGAGGATCGACGAGACCCAGCACCTGGTGGAGTCGCTGCTGGGAATGGATGTCACCCAGTTCACCCAGGTCGTCATGCTTCCTCAGGGGCGCTTCGAGGCATTCCTGCGCGCGGGTGCCGGTCAGCGCCAGGCACTGCTGGAGAAGCTGTTCGGCACCGCGCGGTTCCGCAACGTCGAGCAGTGGCTGGTCGAGCGGCGCCAGCAGACCGGACGCGCTCACGACGGGTACGTACGCCGCGCCCGGTCGCTGCTCGCCGCCATGCACGGGGTCGTCGGGCTGCCTCCTCAGCTGGCCGATGCGTCGCCGGAGGGCTGGACCAGCACGGACGGCACGGCGTGGACCGATGTCGCCGATGCGCTGTGCCGGCAGGCGTCCGCCGACGTGGCCGACGCCCGAGCCGACGCCGACCGGACGGCCTCGGCCCTTGACGAGGCCGAGCGACACCATGCCAGGGCACGGGCGCGCGCCGAGGCCACCGCGCGTGCGACGCAGGCCCGGACGCTTCTAGCCCGGCTCCACGCCGGCGCGGCGCAGGCTGCCGCCGAACGCGACCGGCTCGAGCTGGCCGAGCGGGCCCGCGAGGTCACTCCCCTGCTGGCGCCGCTGCTGCGGTCCGAGCAGGAGCTCGCCACGGCGCGGGTCGTGGCCGACGAAGCGCGTGCGCGTGCCGGAGTGCTCGTTGCCGGTCTTCGCGACCTGCTCCCCTCCCCGCATCCGTCGGTGAAACCCGGTGCTCCCGGCGATCCGGCATCCGACACCTCGGTCGAGCTGGCCGACTGTCAGCGTCTGCTCGAGCGGCACCTCGACCGCCTGGAGGGTGTCGCCGCCACCGCCGAGCAGGCGCAGCAGCACACCGTCGCACTGACCGCACTCGACGACGAGCGAGGGCAGCTCGTCGACGAGCACGCGACGCTGACCGCTCAGATCGCTCCACTGCCCGAACGGCTCGACGTGCTTGGCGTGGAGGTCGCCCGCGCTGAGCAGGCGAGGGGCGGGCTGGACCGGGCTGCCGCCGACGTGGTCGCAGCCCTCGCGATCCGCGACGCCGCCGTCGCACTGGACCAGGCGGAGACCAGCCTTGACGAGGCGGAGCGTGCCCGGCGCACCGCGGTGGACGCCCACCAGCAGGCGCGCGAGCAGCTGCAGGAGATCCAGCGGCTCCGGCTGGCCGGAGCCGCTGCGTCCCTGGCCTCCGCCCTCCGACCGGGGTCGCCGTGCGCGGTGTGCGGGGCGGTGGAGCATCCGGCCCCGGCAGTCTCCGGTGCGCCGGTGCCCCACGAGGACGATGAGCGGCACGCGCAACGGCTGGCGGACGAACGCGAGACCGCCCGCGCGGCGGCCGAGCAGGCCACCCGCGACGCGGAGATCGTCGTCGCGGAGCTGCGGGCCCGAACCGGTGGCCGCGGCGTCGACGTCGCCGAGACGCAGCTCCAGCTGATCCAGACGACCGTGGCCGGCCTGACCCTCGACGCCGGCAGGCTCGACGCCCTCCGTGCGGAGGCGGCCGCTGCCAGTGCCACGTTGAGCGCCGGTCAGACGCGGCTGGGTGTCCTCGAGCGCACGCTGGCGGGGGTCGACGCGCAGCGCGCCGAGCATGCCGCCGAGCAACGGCGGCTCCGCGACCGGGTGCAGGCGGTTCTCGGCCCCGAGGTCGACCTCCCCACGCACCAGCACCGCACCACCGCTGCGCTCGAGCAGGTGCACGCGGCCCTCCAGGCTGTCCGCCGGCACGAACAGGCGCAGGTGCTGCACAGCGACGCCGTCCGCGCGGCCGAGAGCGCCGCACGCGAGCACGGGTTCGTCGGGGTCGACTGCGTGCGCTCGGTCGCGATGGAGACCTCCGAGCGCGCCGAGCTGGCCGCTCGGCTCGAGGCCCGCGACCGTGCCGAGCTGGGCGCCCGCCAGACCCTGGCAGATCCCGAGGTGGTCAACCTGACGACCGCCGGAGCGGACGACGCTGATCTCACGGAGGCCGCTGACGAGCTGGAGCGGTGTACCCAGGCACATACCGCGTCGGTGGGCGCTCTCGCCGCCGCCGTACGGGCCGACGAGCGGCTGTCCGAACTGCGATCCGCCCTGGTGTCGCTGCTGACCGAGGGCGAGCCGGTCCGCGAGCGGTTCGAGACCGTCCAGCAGCTGGCGGCTCTGGCCGAGGGCAAGTCCCGCGAGAACCAGTGGCAGATGTCGCTGGCCGCCTACGTGCTGACGGCCCGGCTCGAGCAGGTCGTCGACGCGGCGAACGAACGGCTCGACCCGATGACGGGTGGCCGTTACACGCTCGAGCACACGGCGGCCCGTACCGCCCGGGACCGGCGCGGGGGGCTGGGGCTGCTGGTCCGCGACGGCTGGACCGGCACGACCCGCGATCCCCGTACCCTGTCCGGCGGTGAGACCTTCCAGGCCTCGCTGGCGCTGGCCCTCGGGCTGGCCGACGTCGTGGGCCACGAGTCGGGTGGTGCGGAGATGCACACGCTGTTCGTCGACGAGGGCTTCGGCGCTCTCGACACCGATTGCCTCGACGAGGTGATGGACGTGCTGGACGGGCTGCGAGCCGGAGGGCGCGTCGTCGGCCTGGTGTCCCATGTCCCGCTGTTGCGCGAGCGGGTGCCGGTCCAGGTCCGCGTGCAGAAAGGCCGCACCGGGTCGGTGGTGAGCGGGTCGTGACGCATCTCCGGCCGGCTCGGCCCGGTACCGGTGCGTCCGCCACCAGGTCTGGCGGGCGGGCGGAATGAGCGACCCAGCCGACCGCGGCCTCGTCGTGGTCGACATCGACGGCGTGGTGGCCGACGTTGCTCACCGACTGCCGCATCTGCGCTGGCGACCGAAGAACTGGGACGCGTTCTTCGCCGCCATGGCCGACGACCCACTGCTGGTCGAGGGCGCGGCGGCCGTGACCCGCGCGGCGGCTGATCACGACCTCGTCTGGGTGACGGGGCGTCCCGCGCGCTACGCCGACGTCACCGCGAAGTGGCTGGCCGCTCGCGGGCTTCCCGCGGCGCCTGTGCATCACCGGCCCGACGGCGACCGCCGACCGGCCGACGTCGTCAAGCGCGAGATCGTCCGCCGGCTGGCGCGTCACCGCCGGGTAGCCCTGGTCATCGACGACGACGTCACGGTGTGCGCCACCCTGCGAGCCGCCGGGTTCACCGTGTTCCAGGCCGACTGGGCGGCCAGCGCCGGCACGGCGCCAGCCCTGCGCCGCGCCCAGCACGAGGAGGGCCGCACCTGACCCGCCCGCCCGCCCTCGTCCCCCCTGACGTCATACGACGCGCCGACGCTATGCCTCGATGCCGATGACGTCGGGCCGAGTCGGCCGGCCCCGGGGAGGACCATCGACGCGCCGTACGACGAGAAGGCGGGGGTCGCACCCATCCAGGCACCGGCCGGCGCCGAATAGCAGACAAAGGGTGCACCCGCGGATGCGAGACTGTGCCGGACGACGGACCCGGGAGGTGAGGAGCCGATGAACGCCAAGACGCTCCAGTTCCCCGGTCCGGGGCCCGCCGAGGAGCCTGAGGAGTCGCTCGACGAGCTGCTGTCGCACGTGGCCCGCGGTGACGAGGAGGCGTTCGCGCAGCTGTACGACCGCACGTCAAGCGCCGTGTACGGCCTCGCCCGGCGGGTCGTGCGTGACCCAGCGCGCGCCGAGGAGGTCTCGCAGGAGGTGCTGCTGCAGGTGTGGCGCACGGCCAGTCGCTTCGATCGCAGCCGTGGCTCCGCCAAGAGCTGGATCCTCACCCTCACGCACCGGCGGGCCGTCGACGCCGTGCGTCACGACCAGGCCAGCACTGACCGCGAGCGCCGCTACGACTGGACCGGCGGGCGTGACGTCGACGTCGTCGACGACGAGGTGACGCTGCGGATGGAGCACCAGCAGGTTCGCCGCTGCATGGGCACGCTCACCACTCTCCAGCGTGAGGCGGTGGGCCTGGCCTACTACGGCGGGCACACGTACGCCGAAACGGCCACGCTGCTCGACGCCAATCCCGCCACCATCAAGACCCGGATGCGGGACGGTCTGATCCGTCTGCGTGACTGCCTGGGGGTGGCGTCATGAGTCCGGACGTCCACACCCTCGTCGGGGCATACGCGCTCGACGCCCTCGACGAGCGTGAGCAGGCTGACTTCGAGCAGCACCTGCAGAGCTGCACCACCTGCTCGGCCGAGCTCGTGGAGTTCCAGGCCACCGCTGCGCGGCTGGGCGAGGCCGCGTCCATGGCGCCGCCGGCCGGGCTGCGCGAGTCGGTGCTGGCGGCGGCGAGCCGCACCCCGCAACAGCGTCCGGTGGTCACCGTCGTCCCGATCTCGAGATGGCGGCGCTACGGCACCACGCTCGTCGCCGCTGCCGCGGTCATTGCCGCTGTCTCGCTGGGCGTGCTCTACGTCGGTGAGCAGAACCGCAACGACGAGCTGCAGACGCAGGGACCTGTGAGCCGGGTCAAGAACGCCCCGGACGTCGAGGTCCTGGCCAGTGGCCCCGGCAAGGCGCCGGTACGCGTGTACTACTCGCGGTCGCTGGACCAGGCCGTCGTCATGGTGGACGACCTGCCGACCATCGACAAGAAGCACAGCTACGAGATGTGGGCCATCGACGCAGAAGGGCCCAAATCGCTGGGTGCCATGCCAGAAGCCACCGAGTCGGGCACGAAGCTGGTCAGCGATCTGGGCCAGGCCACCCAGGTGGCCGTCACGATGGAGCCCGCAGGCGGCTCGCCCACCGGCAAGCCGACCGGGCCGCCGGTCGAGGCCGTCGACCTGACGTGACCCGGTCAGGGCACGCCGACGAGGTGCTCCGGCCGCGGTAGCCGCTCGTCAGCCGAAAGGCGCGGGTCATCCGACATCCGTCCGATAATCGGAGGCTTCCGCTCCGGAAGGGCGGCCGAGGTGCACACTGAAGACGTGAGAGACAGCACGCCCGCAGCGGGCACCTCGAGCTCCCGGTTCCACGGCCTGGTCGACTGCCAGCATCTGCCCGCCTGCCCCGACGCCAACGCGTTGGACCGGGATGCGGCACATACCGTGGCCGGGCACCCCGAGCAGGGGTGGAGCCTCCTGTGCAACGGCGTCGTGCTGTTCGAGGACACCGGCGAGCTGCTCCCTGACGGTCGGGTGGTCGCACCGCACCGCCCCACCGATCTGCACATGCAGGCCTTCGCCAGCTGACCGGTTCCTGAGCATAGGCTCGGCCGCATGCCTTCGGCCGACCACCGGCACCGTGTCCGGCACGACTTTCTCGACCTTCCCCTCGACCGCCTCACCGACTCGGCCCTGCAGCGGTGCCGCGACTTCGGCGCGGAGCACGCCGACGTCCGCATCGAGCTCGTCACCGAGCAGGCTCTCACGCTGCGCGACGGTGTCGTCGAAGGTAGCCACGACGGCCGGGTGCTCGGCCTCGCGGTCCGCGTCCTGATCGACGGCACCTGGGGTTTCGCGGCCACCAGCCGGCTCAGCACCGACTCCGCCGTGCGCGCCGCCGAACAAGCCGTCCGTGTCGCGCAGGTGTCTGCGCCGCTGGCCACGGAGCGCGTGCAGCTCGCCGACGAGCCGGTGCACGCCGACGCGTTCTGGGTGTCCGCCTACGAGCACGACCCTTCGGCAGTGCCCCTCGTGGACAAGGTCGAGATGTTCGCCGGCTGGAGCGCCGCTCTGCTGCGCGCCGCGCCGGTCCGCCACGTCGAGGTCGCGTACTCGCACGCGATCGAGAACAAGCACTACGCCGACCTCGCCGGCACGACCACCACCCAGCAGCGGGTGCGCCTGCACCCGGTGGTGACAGTGCACGGCGCCGACGAGCAGCGGAACGTCATCGACTCGATGCGCACCCTGGCGCCTCCCGTCGCGCGCGGCTGGGAGTACGTCAGCGAACCGGCCGCCGGCGGCTGGAACTGGGCCAGCGAGCTGGCGCAGCTGCCCGAGCTGTTGGCGACCAAGCTCGCGGCACCGTCGGTGCAGGCGGGGCAGTACGACCTGGTCGTCGACCCCTCCAACCTCTGGTTGACCATCCACGAGTCGGTGGGACACGCGACCGAGCTGGATCGCGCACTCGGGTACGAGGCCAACTATGCGGGGACCAGCTTCGCGACCTGGGACCAGCTCGGCAGCCTGCAGTACGGGTCGGCGGCGATGACCGTGACCGGGGACCGCACCATCGAGCACGGCCTGTCCACGATCGGCTACGACGACGAGGGCGTGCAGGCCCAGACCTGGGACCTCGTGCGCGACGGGGTCTTCGTCGGCTACCAGACCGACCGCTCGATGGCTGCCAAGCAGGGGCTCGGCCGCTCCACCGGTTGCGCCTTCGCCGACTCCCCCGGCCACATCCCCATCCAGCGGATGGCGAACGTGTCGTTGCAGCCGGCGGTGGACGGTCCAGACACCGACGAGCTGCTGGGTGGTGTCGACGACGGCATCTACGTACTCGGTGACCGGTCCTGGAGCATCGACATGCAGCGGTTCAACTTCCAGTTCACCGGCCAGCGGTTCTACCGGATCCGGAACGGCCGGCTCGACGGGCAGCTGCGCGACGCCGCGTACCAGGCCACGACCACCGACTTCTGGCGATCCCTGGAGGCGGTCGGCGGTCCACAGACCTGGGTGCTGGGGGGCGCCTTCAACTGCGGGAAGGCCCAGCCCGGCCAGGTGGCGCCGGTGAGCCACGGTTGCCCGTCCGCGCTGTTCCGCTCGGTGAGCATCCTCAACACCCGGACGGAGGGCGGGCGGTGAGCACGTCTCTGCTACTGCCGCACGAGCTGGTCGAGCGGGCACTGGCTGCCTCGACCGCTGACGACTGCGTGGTCGTCGTCGAGGATGCCAGCAGCGCCAACCTGCGCTGGGCCAACAACACCCTGACCACCAACGGCGTGTCAGAGCGGCTCGGAGTGACGGTGATCAGCCTGGTCGCCGGGACCGACGGGGTCGCAGCGGCGTCACTGACCCGCGACGCCAGCGAGTGGCCGGCCATCCAGGCTCTGGTGGCGGAGGCCGACGCCGCGGCGCGGTCAACCGGCCCAGCCGGCGATGCTGCTCCCCTCCTGGGACCGGCCGCCGACCACGACTGGGAGGAGCCGGCTGAGTCCACCTCGGTCGAGGTGTTCACCGACACTGCAGCCGCGCTCGGCGAGGCGCTCGGCCGCGCCGGCGTCGACGGGCGACTCCTTTACGGGTTCATGCAGCACGACCTCACCACCACGTACCTGGGGTCGAGCAGCGGGCTGCGCCGCCGCCATGTGCAGCCGAGCGGGCACATCGGCGTCACCGGGAAGTCTGCCGACCTGTCCGACTCGGCCTGGGTGGGCCAGGCCACCCGCGACTTCACCGACGTCGACCCGCTGGCCCTCGACGCCGAGCTGGCGCGCCGGCTGGACTGGGGTCGGCGCCGGGTCACCCTGCCAGCCGGGCGCTACGACACCGTGCTGCCCCCTGCTGCAGTCGCCGACCTGATGATCTATGCGTACTGGACCGCCGGGGCTCGTGCGGCCCATGACGGGGCCACCGTCTTCAGCCGCCCGGGCGGCGGCACCCGGGTCGGCGAGCGGATCAGTCCGCACCACGTCGGGATCTTCTCCGACCCCGCCTATCCCGGACTCGGCTGCTCCCCGTTCGTCGTCGCCAGCGCGTCCGGGCCTGACGTCAGCGTGTTCGACAACGGGCTGCCCCGCCGACGCGCCGACTGGGTGCGCGACGGCGAGCTGGCTGCACTGATGACGTCGCGCCACAGTGCCACGGTTGCCGGACTGCCACTGACCCCGGGAGTGGACAACCTCGTGATGACGGTCGACGGCGCGTCGGGCGACCTCGACGACCTCGTACGCGGCACCGATCGCGGACTGCTGCTCACCTGCCTGTGGTACATCCGGGAGGTGGACCCCCAGACCCTCCTCCTCACCGGCATCACCCGGGACGGGGTGTACCTGGTCGAGTCCGGGGAAGTGGTCGGCGCGGTCAACAACTTCCGGTTCAACGAGAGCCCGATCGACCTGCTCCGACGGTTCGGGTCGGCCTCGGTGACGGTGCCGGCCTTCTCGCGTGAGTGGGGCGACTACTTCCCGCGTACGGCGATGCCCGCGCTGCGGGTCCCGGACTTCAACATGAGCAGCGTCAGCGCCGCGAGCTGACGCTCGTGGCCGCCTCGGATCAGCCGCGGCGGATGCGGACGTAGTCGATGTCTCCGGAGAAGTAGTCGCAGGTCACCGTGATCTGGTCGCAGTTCCGCTTGCCGCCGACGGTGAGCGGAGAGGTGTTGTCGATGGACCCGGTCGCCGCGTTCCTCCGGCTCACCCTGGTGCCGTCCACGTACATGGTGACCGAGTCCGGCGCGCGCACGCACTCGAGGCGGTGCCACCGGTTGTCGCTGAGTGCGACCGGTGCCCGGGCCGTCGCCCGGCCGGCCGAGCCCTTGAACAGGCAGGACGGACGTCCCTGCGGGTTCTGGAACTTCCACTGGCCACCGTTCGAGCGGGACTGGCCCTTCTGGATGATGTTGCCGAAGTTCTCTCGGGTCCGGTAACGGAGCGCGACCGTGAAGACGTCCGTCCCGGGGTCGAGCTGCGCAGCGTCGCGCACCGCGATCACCCGCTCCGGCGAGGCCGGTGTCTGGTTCGGCGCCCGGCGCGTCCAGTGGTATCCCGTGGCCCCGCCGAACTGGAAGCCGGTGTCGACACCGTCCTGGTCGATCACACCGTGCAGTCCGTGGCCGCTGCTGTCGTTCATCCTGGTGGCGCCGGAAGGCTCGTTCATCTCGTAGCCCGCGGCGAGCACAGCGCGCTGAGCATCCCGGTCGACGCCGGCTCCGGCAGCGCCCGGGGGCACGGCCCATGCCAACAGTCCCATCGCCGCTGCACCGACCGCTACCGCTGAACCCCGCATCTGCGCCCCCACTCGACTATGCCGGCGCGATGCGGCCGCTTTCTCCCCTGACACTGCCCTGCGAGCGTACGTCGTACCGGTCTGCCGGAAGCCGTTTCGCGGCGATCCGCCCCCCTCCCCCCTTGGTCTCCCCTCTCGCCCTCTCCGATCATCCGCGCACTACGACGATCGCCGCGCCTGCCACCACCCGCATTCGCCGATCATCCGCGCACTACGACGGCGCCCTGTGGATGACCACCACGGCCATGCCCTTCTTCCGCGACGGTGGGTCGATGCGCACGCCGATCAACGCCGGCCGCCCGTTCCGCCGCGACCAGGCCAGCGATCTGGGCCTGAACGCTTACCGACTGACGCGAGATGTGGCCGCTGGGGTACTGCGACGCCCATTGCGTCAGGTGTACGTGGACGGGACGACGGCCGACGACCGTGACCAGCGGATCGCCTGCCTCGCCCTCGTGCTCCCTGAACACGCGGTCGTCTGGGGTCGAAGCGCCGCGTGGGTCTGGGGCGTGAACGGGTTCGGGCCGGACGAGCGGCACCTCATGACCCCCGAGTACGTGGTGCCGCATCATCGCGGTCGCAAACGAGACCGCCGCGTCCGAGTCGTCGAAGCGGCATTGACGGCACCCGACGTGGTGGAGCTCGGCGCGCTTCGGTTGACGTCGCCGACGCGCACCGCCCTCGATCTCGCGAGGCACCTGCACCGGCCATGGGCGCTGGCCGCTCTCGACGCCTTCACGTCGACGGGTCTGGTCGGGGTCAGCGAGCTGAACGCTGGCCTGCCGAGACTTTTCCACCACCCTGGTGTCGTACAGGCCCGGGAGCTTGTACGCCTGGTCGAACCCAAGACCGAATCGTGGGGAGAGTCGGTACTACGGCTGCGGATCATCGACGCCGGATTCCCCAGACCCGAGGCACAGATCGAGATCCTCGCGCCCGACGGACGGGTCGTGTACCGGATCGACCTCGGCTACCCCCAACTACGCATCGGGATCGAGTACGACGGGGAAGACCATCACGGCACGCGAGCCCAGCAGCAACACGATGAGGCCCGCCGGCGTGACCTCGGGCGCCGCTTCGGATGGACGGTGCACGGGTACGGTCGCGGGGCCGTGCTCGGACGCAGACCCGGTGTCGAGCTTGCTGTCGGCGAGCTGCTGAATCTCACACCTCGGCTTCCCCGGCGCTGGTGATCGTCGTAGTGCGCGGATGATCGGGTGGTGGGAGGGGTTCAGCCCGGCGGGGGCCGTCGTAGTGTGCGGATGATTGCCGGGGGTTGGGAGTACTGGGGTCAGGCGTAGGGGTGGCGGCGGAGGTCGTACGTGGCCAGCTCCAGGCGCTCGGGGATGCCGGCACTGTCCCGCGCCACGGTGAGGGTCTCGCCGGTGAAGTAGGCGTCCAGGCCCCGCCATGAGTCCTCGCCAACGCGGACGAACCGGCTCCGTCGGCCGGGGTTCGGGTTG
>Ga0190275_10002274_pt1 | contig 13884 bp, 9 predicted proteins | sample Popmic550T_FD_133745 | JGI IMG/M metagenome (GOLD analysis project Ga0190275, IMG submission 133745) | Populus adjacent soil microbial communities from riparian zone of Yellowstone River, Montana, USA - 550 T | ecosystem: Environmental > Terrestrial > Soil > Riparian zone > Trees stand | place... | reverse complement strand
CTCCGAGTTGGTCAGAATGAGGCCGTGACCGCGGACGTCCTGACTCGACGAGAACTCAACCGCGCGACGCTGGCACGGCAGTTCCTCCTCGAGCGGTCCGGCCTGCCCGCCCGCGAGGTCATCGCCCACCTGGTCGGACTCCAGGCCCAGGAGCCACCGGACCCGTACATCGGGCTGTGGTCCCGGCTGACCGACTTCGACACCCGGGAGCTCGAGACGCTGATCCTGGACCGCGAGGTGGTCCGGCTGGTGGTCCAACGCGGCACCGTGCATGCCGTCACCGCCGACGACTGCCTCACGCTCCGGCCGCTCGCGCAACCGACCCTGACCCAACAGCTCCGCAACCACAGCGACTACCGGGGCCGGTTCGACGGCGTCGACCTCGACGCGGTGATGGCGGCTGCGCGCGAGGTGCTCACCGAGCAGCCGCGCACCAATCGGCAGCTCCGCGAGGCGCTCGGCGAGCGCTTCCCTGAGCATGACGCGGGTGCGCTCGCGTTCGCCTGCCGCAACCTGCTGCCGTTCGTCCAGGTCCCGCCGCGGGGGCTGTGGGCCACACCGGGCGAGGTGGTGGGCACGATCGCTGAGGCATGGATCGGCCGGCCGCTCCGCCCGGACCCGTCGGTTGACGACGTCATGGTCCGCTACGTCGCCGCCTTCGGGCCGGCCACGGTCCAGGACGCCGCCACGTGGTCGCGCTACACCGGCCTGCGCGAGGTCTTCGAGCGCATCAGACCGCGCGTGCGAACGTTCCGCGACGCGGACGGGCGGGAGTACTTCGACGTGCCCGACGGGCCCCGGCCCGACCCGGACACCCCGGCACCGGTGCGGCTGCTGCCGCAGTACGACAACGTCCTCCTCTCGCACGCGGACCGGAGCCGCTTCGCCGCCGGTGAGGACCTCGGCGGGCTCTGGCTGGGTGCGAGAGGGTTCCTCGGCAACCTCCTCGTCGACGGGCTGCTCGTCGGCACGTGGCGGTTCGACCAGCCGACCAGGGCTGTGCAGCAAGGCACGAAGCCCGGCGTCCTGACCGTGACGACGATCCGAGCGCTCTCACGACACGACGCGAGCGCGGTCGAGGACGAGGCGCGCCGCTTCGTCGACTTCGTGTCGCCCGGCGGGCGCTACGACGTGCGCCTCACGACCCTCACCTGATGCGCCACACGGCAGCCATGCGGCTTCCGGTGGCTCGGCTGGGTTCTGCAACGGAGAGCCGTCGGTGCAGCATGGACCGGGGCTCCGGGACCGTCCGTCAAGGGTGGGCCCGGGCCCGTCGGGTAGGTGGTACGGACCAGTGTTGCCGTGCCCGCCGGAATCTCGGCATGGTGGGTCCGTCTGCTCTCGGGACAACCACGGGGGGAAGTTCATGTCCAGAGAGTCGCGCGTCTTCCGCGCCCCGATCCGAGCCGTCCTGGCCCTGCTGGTCCTGGCGCTGGTGGCGGTCGGGCTCCAGAGCGGGCCCGCTGCCAGCGACCCGCCTCGGCCGGTGCGGATCGAGATCGACCGGGTGTTCTCCTCGCTGAGTGCGCCCGCCGGTACACCGGAGGGGGCGGTCCCCTACGCGCTGGTCGTGGCGGGGGAGCAGTTCTCCATCGAGGTCAGCTTCTACGATGCCGCCGGTCAACTCGCCGCGTTCAACCGGGACACGCCGCTTCGGATCAGTACCAACACGGGCTCCGCGAACGTCCCGTCACCGGCCCTGGTCACGGCACCCGGCGGCGCGACCTCGGTGACGCTGACGACGTCCCTGCCCAAACCCGCCAACCAGGTGCAGGTGACCGTGAGCGCCCCCACCCTCAGGGGGTCGAAGGCGGTGACTCCGGGTAACACGTCGCCGGACGAGCGGTTCGACGTGCTGGCGGAGCTCCGCTACCAGGACAGCGCGGCCGGCGCGCCGTTCGTCGCCGGCATCGGGGGCGAGGCGGACTGCACGTCGGCGACCCGGGAGAACCCCGTCTGCGGCACCCTGCTGCTCCCGAACGGCGCTCAGAGCTCCCAGGTGCTGCTGTCGCGGGGCCTGTGCGACGCGGCGTACGCCGACTGCGGCAGCACGCGCGGGTCGGTCATCCAGTTCCTGGGGAACCTCGACGGCCTCTACACACAGACCTCACCGGCCACGATGCTCGTGCGCTGCGACAAGTCGCTGTGCGGCAAGGGGGCCATCGCGAAGGTCGGGCTCAGCTACTCACTCCTCGGAAACGCGACGCTGGGTCCCGCGCCCCGGTGCCCCGCCAAGAACACGATCGGTGCGGGGCAGGAGGTCTGCGTCGACTACGTGCAGAGCACGCGGGACAACGCTGGAGACACCTTGCTCCACCTGCTGCTGACCCGTGACGCGAGGATCAGCGTGAGCTGAGCACGGCGTTCAGAGTAGGCACTCAGCTCGGAGCCACGACGCCCAGCGTGTCCAGGAGACCACGCGCCCGGGCGACGGCGCCGGGGTCCTCCGCCTCCCCCAGGAGCTGGGTGAGCACGACCATCTCGCGGAGCAACAGCGCCTGCTCGAAGAGGTCCCCGTCGCCACTGGCGCGCTCGAGTCCGACCAGGATCGCCTCCCTGGCAGACGCCAGGTCGCCGCTGGAGCGGTGGACGAGGGCCGAGAGCCGATGCCACCGCGCCGAGATCCCGTCAAGCTGCGCCCGGCCACCCGCGGGCACCAGCTCGGCCAGGAGGTGGCCGGCGTCCTCCGACCGTCCGGCCCGGACGAGGGTCTCGACCCGAACCAGGTCCGTCACCATCAGCTCGTGGGGCTCCTCGAGCAGGTCGAAGCGGTGCCGCACGTCGTCGAGCAACGACATGCCGGCCTCGGGGTCGCCGGTGGCGGCCTGGACCTGGGCCTGCTCCCGCAGCGCGAGTGCCACCAGCTCCTCGTCCTCCACCGCCCGGGCCACCAGCAGCACCTCGGGCAACAGCTCTGCGGCCTCGGCGAACCGCCCCTGGCGGACCAGCAGCTCGGCCTGGTTGTAGGCGGCGTTGACCTCGCTGGCCGAGTCACCGGTACGCCGGAAGATCTCACCGGCCCGTCGGTACTGGGCCAGGGCCTCCTCCCAGCGGCCATGCGTGAACGCCTCCACCGCGAGGTTGTTGAGGCAGTGGCCCTGCCGGGGCAGGTCGCCGAGCTCGCGGTTGGCCTGGAGCGCGAGCCGGCCATAGGGCACCGGCTCCGAACGGCCGGACCCGGCGTAGATGCCGTTGAGCATCTCGTACGCCTGGGCCAGCGCGCCCTTGTCGTGCGACGCCTCGGCGTGCCGGGCGGCCGCCTCGGCCCACCGCAGCGCCTCGTCGATGCGCCCCTGTGCGTAGCGGCTGTAGGCGTACCGCCGGGCGAGCCGCGACCTGGCCGCGTCCGCGTCCGGGCTCTCGATCCCCTCCAGGCGGCGGAGCCCGCGCGACAGCCGGCGCATCGCTTGGGGAAAGCGCCGTCGCCGGACGTCCACCCGTACCTCCTTCGCCACCAGCAGCGCTTGCCGCACCGGGTCGTCGCCGGCCACTCGCCGGGCTGCGGCGTACGCGTCGGTCGCCTCGGTCGTGAGCCCGAGTACGAACCGTGAGTCGGCGAGCTGCTCGAGGACCGCCGTCTGCTCCTGAGTGGTCACCGAGCCGTCGCGTGGCACCGCTTGGGTGGCCCGCACGAAGAAGTCGACAGCATCTCCGTGCGCGTGCTTCTCGACCGCTCGGCGGCCCGCGACCACGGAGTAGTGCCACGCCTTGGCCTCGTTGCCCGCGTGGAAGAAGTGCAGCGACAGCGTCTCGGCGAGCGGGTCCGCATCGTCGGCCCCCTGCTCGATCGCCGTCCCGACCTGCTGGTGGAGCAACCGGCGGCTGCGGTACGGCAGGCCTTCATAGGCGACGTCCCTGAGCAGCACGTTGCGGAACCGCAGCCGACCCTGCCGGCCGCGCTCGAGGAAGCCGTCCAGGCGACCGAGCTGGTTGCCGTCGATGCCGCCGTGCGGCGCCATCAACGTGTCCAGCACCCGCACGTCGACGACGGACCCGAGCACCGCGGCGTACCGGAGGGTGCGGCGGTCGGACGGTGCGAGTCGGTCGATGTCACTGGTGACCAGCGCCTCGACCGTGTCCGGCAGCTGCGACAGGTCGCCGGACCGCTGGGCGGCGTCGAGGAGCGCCGCCAGGAACATCGGGTTCCCGCCGCTGCGGTGCACCAGGACCCGCGTGGTGTGCGGCGTGAGCGGCCGGTCCACGAGCGCCCGTCGGGCGAGATCCATCGACGCCGCGACGTCCAGCGGTGCCAGGTGAAGCGTCGTGCAGGCCGTGATCCCCGCGAGCCAGTCGGGCGGAATCGGCTGCTCCCGGCGGGTCAGCAGCACCAGCCATGGTCGCCGCGCCGCCTCGGCGCACACTCGCTGGAGCAGCGACGCCGACGCGTCGTCGAGGTCGTGGACGTCCTCGAGCACGAGCACGCTCGTCCCGGGCAGGGCGGCCGCGAGCAGCTCCACCACCAGCCCCTCGAGCCGCGGCACGAGGAACTGGGGATCGAGCTCGGTCGTCTCCGGGGTCGGCGGAAGTTCGAGGTCCAGCGGGATCCCGAGGAGCGGCGTCCAGGCTGCAAGCCACGGTGTCAGCTCGGAGACCTGCAGCTGGAGCCGGGCAGCAGCCGAACTGGGCTCGTCAGGCAGTTGCAACGCGTCGCGCAGCAGCCGGCGGAAGGGGTAGTAGGCGGTCGAGGACTGGTAGGCGTCGCAGCGGGTGCGCAGCGCTTGGGCGCCCGACCCGCGGACCAGCTCGGTGACCAGCCGGGACTTGCCGAGGCCGGGCTCGCCGACCACCTCGACCGTCCGCCCCCGACCGTCACGAGCCTCCTCGAGGGCGGCGGACAGGGTCGCGAGCTCGTCGGCCCTGCCGGTGAGCTCGACGTCGAGATCACCCTCGCCGCGGGTGCCGAGCAGCGCGCCCACCGCCGAGGCGTGCACGGGCCGCGCCTTGCCCTTGACCGTGAACGGCGGCAGCGGGTCGGCGCGGAACTCCGTCTGCGAGTGCGAGAGGACCTCCGGGGTGGCGAGTGCCTGACCCGGATCGGCCCGCCCCAGCAACCTCGCTGCCAGGTTGATCGCGTCGCCCTTGACCGAGTAGGTACGCCGGAAAGGCGGGCCGAAGTCGCCCGCGAACACGTGCCCGCGGTTGACTCCGATGCGCAGCGGCAGCCGCCCGCCGTGGTCGAGGACCTGGCGGGCGACCCGAAGCATCCGCTCCTCGAGGTGGTCGGCGCTGCGCGGCGCGCCGGCGACCAGCATGATCTTGCCGCCGTCCCGGCTGATGTCGCTCTCGAAGAACGTGACCTCGTGGTCGGCGCACGCGTGCTGCACGGTGCGCACCAGGTCGTCGAGCGCTGCGGCCAGTACCGGCGGCCCCTCCCGGACCAGGAGCTCGTCGGACCCTGCGTACTGCACGAACGCTACGGCGATCGCCCGGTGCTCTGCGTCGCCGGCCCCGCCCATCAGGTGCGCGCGCACGGGGGGCGGGAGAGTCTCGGCGGCCGGGACGGCCCACCCCGCCCCGCGGTGTACCTCGGCGGTCGCCGGCGGTCCGGGCGGTCCGGGCGGTCCGGGCGGCCCGGGCATCGCGGGCGGCATTGCGGGCAGCGCGCGGAGCAGCCAGCCGTCCAGGAGCGGCTCGCCCCGTGCGCGCTCCGGCAACAGGGCGGCGGTGGCGGCGCTCAGGCCGATCTGTCCGGCGCCCGCCGCCGCCTCCAGCTCCGCGGTGGCGCTGACCCCGGGGCCGCTGACGAGCAGCTCGCGATGGACCTCGGGGTCGCCGACCAGGAAGAAGTCGAAGTCTCCGCTGTGCATCCCGGCCGACATCTGCAGCACGACCACGCCCGACGACGTCGTGATCCGCCCGACCCGCCGCAGCGTCGACCGCATCCGGTGTGCTGCCCGGGCTGCGCGGGGCGCGTGGTCCTCCCCCTGGAACAGCAGCAACACCGCATCGCCGCCCCACTTGACCAGGTCGGCGCCCTCGGTCATCGCGTCGTGCAGCAGCGCGGCGAACGTGGCGTCGAGGATGTCGCTCATCTCCTCGGCGCCCGCCTTGCCGGTCCGGCTCAGGCGCTCGGTGAGCCGGGTGAACCCAGAGATGTCGACGAACGCGAGCGATCCGGTGACCCGCATGTGCTGCGGGTCCTGGTCCGTGGGGGACCAGCGCTGGAGGAGCCTCGGCGCGTACGGACCGAGCCGAGAGTCGTCGTTGCTCAGCTCCTGCACCAGAGGTTCCCTCGTCCGGACGGTCCACCGATGCTAACCGTGCCCCGGGACGACGACTGCGCCAGACTGCGGGCATGCGGCTTCCCGACCCTGCCCTGGTGGTGCTGGTCGGGGCTTCTGGGTCGGGCAAGACCACCTGGGCGCAGGCGCGCTACCGCACCGAGGAGATCGTCTCCTCCGACGCGCTCCGTGGCGTCGTGGGCAGCGGACCGCACGACCTCGACGCGTCCACCGATGCGTTCGCGCTGCTGGAGACGATCGTCGCGGCACGGCTGGGTCGCGGGCTGAGCACCGTCGTCGACACCCTCGGGACCGACGCCGAGCGGCGGCGCCGGTGGCGAGCCGCGGCCGCGTCGGCGGGTCTGCCCGCCGTGCTCGTCGTCCTCGAGACCCCGGAGGCCGAGTGCCGGCGACGCAACGCCGCCCGGGACCGCCCGGTGCCCGCGCCGGTGCTCGCCGGACAGCTCCGCACCGTGCGCGACCTGGGTTCCGAGCTCGACACGGAGGGGTGGGACATGGTCGTCCCGGTCGACTACCTCGCGTCGGCCGAGCCGGCCACCCCCGCGCCAGCGCCGGTCGCGACCGAGGACCGCACCAACAGTCTCGGGGTGAAGGTCCTGCTCCAGGTGTCCCGGTTCCCGTGGGCAGAGGACCCGCGCGGGTGGCTGACGGGCGTCGCCCACGCCGCCGACGAGGCGGGCTTCGCCGGCCTCGCCTTGATGGACCACCTGATCCAGATCCCGCAGGTCGGCCGGGCCTGGGAGTCGATCCCCGAGCCCTGGGTGACACTCGGCGCCGTGGCCGGCCTCGGCACCGGGCTCGAGCTCGGGACCCTCTGCACGCCGGTGACCTTCCGGCCCGCGGGCGTCACGGCGAAGGCGGCCGCGACCTTGTCCGCCCTGACCGGAGGACGGGCGTTCGTGGGGATCGGAGCCGGCTGGTGGGAGCGCGAGCATGCGGCGTACGGGCTGCCGTTCCCGCCGGCCCGTGAGCGCCTCGACGGGCTCGAACGGGCGATCGTCACGCTCCGGGCGCTGTGGGCGCCCGGCACCAAGGGGTACGACGAGGAAGGCGTGTCCCTCCCCGAGACCACGTGCTACCCGCGGCCGCCGGCGCCGATCCCGGTGGTCGTCGGGGGTTCGGGTGAGCGCCGGACGCTCCGGATAGCGGCCCGGCTCGGCGACGCCTGCAACCTGCGGACGACCGACCACGACGTACTGGTCCACCAGATCGGCGTGCTTCGCGAGCACTGCGCCGCCGTCGGCCGAGACCCCGCGGACGTGGCCGTGACCGTGCTGGACCTGCCGGTGGTCGGCCGCGACCGCGACGACGTGTGGCGCCGGGTGGAGCAGCACCGCGGCCGCACGCCCGCCGCGACGTACGTCGCCATGACCCATGCCGGGACCGTGGCCGAGCACCGCGACCGGTACGCCGCCCTCGCGGACTCGGGGGTCTCAACCGTCTTCCTCGCCACCCGCGACCTCGACGGCCCCGAGGCCGTCATGGAGCTGGCAGGGCTCAACAACTGAGCGGCGCCGGCCGTGGGTCCGCTGTTACGCTGGGAGACGTCGCCCATCAACGGGGCGGCACCAGGACCGTCACCCATCCGAGGAGCCCTGTCGTGCTGATCGACGAGCGCGTCCCGTACGCCGCCCGCCTGCGCTGACACCTCGATCGTCGCGTCCCATGAGACGCCGTGTCAGCGCCTCCAGCGCTGACCACCTGGGAGCGACATGTCCGCCACCACCCTGCACTCCTCGTCCGTCGTCATCGACGACCTCACTTTCGCCTGGCCGGACGGCTCGCCCGTCCTGCGCCACCTGCGCGCGGCGTTCAGCGCCGGCCGGACCGGCCTGATCGGCGCCAACGGCAGTGGCAAGTCAACGCTGCTGCGGCTGATCGCGCATGAGCTCACCCCTTCATCCGGCTCGATCACCACCTCCGGCAGCGTCGGCTATCTACCCCAACAGCTCACGCTCCGCACCGGGACGACCCTGGCCGAGCTGCTCGGGGTCCGTCGACAGCTCGACGCCCTCAGGGCGATCGAGGCCGGCGACGTCGCCCAGCGACACTTCGACGAGCTCGGCGACGGCTGGGACGTCGAGGCGCGGGCTCGCGCAGAGCTGGGCCGGATCGGTCTCGCGGGTGTCGACCTCGACCGGGTCGTCGGCACGCTGTCCGGCGGTGAGACGGTCCTGGCTGCCCTGGCGGGTCTGCGGCTCGCCGATACCGCGATCGTGCTGCTCGACGAGCCCACCAACAACCTCGACCGGCAGGCTCGGCACCGGCTCTACGACGCGATCTCCAGCTGGCGGGGGACCCTGGTCGTGGTCAGCCACGACGTGACGCTGCTCGAGCTGATGGACGAGACGGCCGAGCTCCGGAGCTCGGGCCTCTCGATCTACGGAGGCGGCTACTCGGCGTACCGGGAGCAGGTCGCACTCGAGCAGCAGGCAGCCGAGCAGGCCCTGCGCACGGCCGAGCAGGGGCTCCGCACCGAGCAGCGCCAGCGGGTGGCGGCCGAGACGGCCCTGGCACGGCGACGCCGGTACGCGCGCACCGATTTCGAGAACAAGCGCCGCCCGAAGATCATCATGAACCAGCGCAAGGGGGAGGCACAGGTTTCGGCCGGCCGGCTGCGGGGACAGCTCGACGCGAAGGTGGACCAGGCGCGGCGGGCCGTGGACGAACGGGCGGAGCTGGTACGACGCGACCAACGGATCCGGGTCGACCTGCCCGATCCCGGCGTACCGGCGGCACGCCACTTGGCCGAGCTCCACGACGGGCGAGGCGTCATCGTCGTACGTGGACCGGAGCGGGTGGCCATCACCGGCCGCAACGGCATCGGCAAGACCCGCCTGGTGGAGACGCTCGCCGATCCCGCTCGGGCTGTCGGACGCACCGTCCACGCCGTGCCCCGCACGGACCGCGTCGGCTACCTGCCGCAGGTTACGGATCACCTCGCCGACCACGTCTCCGTGCTCGACACCGTGCGAGCCGCGGCGCCCGGTGTTCCGCCCGGGGACATCAGGGCCGCGCTCGCGAGGTTCCTGCTCGGGGCTGACGCCGTCAGCCGGCCGGTCGGGTCCCTCTCGGGCGGCGAGCGTTTCCGAGTCGCCCTGGCACGCCTGCTGCTGGCGAGCCCGCCGCACCAGCTGCTGGTGCTCGACGAGCCCACCAACGACCTGGACCTGGATACGAGGGCTCAGCTCGTCGATGCCCTGAACGACTACCACGGCGGCCTGGTCGTGGTGAGCCACGACGACGAGTTCTTGGCGCAGCTGGGCATCGATACCTGGGTCAGGCTCGATGACGCCGGGCTGACCCTGTCCGAACCCGTTCGGGACCGTTGAGTCGGTCAGGGAGCCGGGGCCAGACCGAAGGCGGCAGTCACCACCCGTTGCAGGAGCGGACCCTCGGAGCCGTCACGGTTTCCCAGCGGGTGCAGGGCGTAGGCCAGCAGCCGTCGGCCGTCGCTGGTGGCGAACACGCCACTTGCCGTGCCCGGCACCGAACCGGACTTCCCCCACACCACGACCCCGGTGGACAGCTCGGTACGCATCAGCCCGCTGCTGTAGCACGCTCGCGGGTCGGGAGCCGGACCGCAGTCGTCCCCGACGTACGGGACCGCCGGTACCCGGAGCAGGACCCGTTGCTCCCGGGGGTCGAGCAGCCGGCCACCGAGCAGGGCGAGCAGGAAGCGCTGCAGGTCGGGCGTCGAGGAGACCAAGCCGCTCTCGGCCCAGCCGTAGGGACTCTGCTCGGTGACATCCACCGGAACATCCCTGACGCGGAGGTAGGAGCGGACGTGTGGCTGCCCGAGGGTCACGTCGTCACGCGCCGGCAGGCGGGTGTCTCGGAGCCTCAGCGGGTCGAGCACCCGGTGCCGGAGCTCGTGGCGGAAGGGCCGGCCCGTGACCGACTCGACCAGCAGGCCGGCCACGAAGTAGTTCACGCCGTTGTACTCCTGTCTGGTGCCGGGCTCGAACGCGATGTCGTGCTCGAGGGCCGTCGCGATCACCTCGCGGGGCCGGAACGAGTCGAACCGGTGGGCGACGAAGAACGCAGGGTCCTCGTGCCCGACGTCCTCGGTGGAGTGCGGCAGCCCGCTGGTGTGGTCGAGCAAGGAGCGCACGGGGATCGACGGGTACGACGCGGGCAGCAGCCGGGGCAGGTAGTGCTGGACCGGTGCGGTCAGCGCGATCCGACCTTCGCCCGCGAGCTGGAGGACCACCGTCGCGGTGAACATCTTGGTGGCGCTGCCGATCCGGAACCGGGCTCGAGCCGGGATCCGGCGTCCGGACGTGAGATCGCGCAGCCCACCCCGGACGGTGAGCAGCCGGGCCCGGTCGGCCACCCGGACGTGAGCAGCGGTCACGTCCGTGTCAGGAAGCCTGCGAAGGGCGTGCCGGAGCGCGGCGCGGTCGACCGGTCCAGGTGCTGCCGGCCCGGCGGTGGCCGGGTTGGCGGGGGCGCCGGGTGACGCCACCCCGGCCCCCGGCCACCACAACGAGGTGGCTGCCAGCACCCCGGCAGTCGCAAGGCGGGCAGTACGGGCGGACGAGCGGGGCATGGTGATCCTTCCGAGATGGGAGTGGGTCGGCCACCAGTCGACGCCGGTCGGAGTGCCCACGCCATCGGGCGTCGCCCTGAGCGGTCCCTGGCCTCGCCCCGGGCGCCGGGCGCCGACATCGCCCCCGCCACCCCGACGACTGTTCGGTCCGAGAAGGCTGAGACAGAAAGTCTCGAGAAAGTTCTGAGAGCGTGTCGATCCGCAGCCGGGCCGTTCGGCACACGGGGTGACAGCAACCTTCGGGCATCCCGCCCGACCCGACCAAGGAGCACATCGATCATGGGATTCATCAAGTCCGGCCTGTTCATCTCGCTCGACGGCGTCATCGAGTCGCCCGAGGAGTGGCACTTCCCCTACTTCGACGACCAGATGGGGGCCGCTGTCGGCGCCCTCATGAGCGACAGCGACGCCACGCTGGTCGGTCGTCAGACCTACGACGAGTTCGCGGCGTACTGGCCCGAGGCCGACCCGACCGACCCGATGACCGGCGTCATGAACGGCGCCCGCAAGTACGTCGTGTCGAGCACGGTGACCGACCCGGAGTGGGAGAACACCACGGCCATCAATCCGGGCAGCACCGGCGACAGCCCCGACGTCGCCGCCCAGCTGACCCGCCTCAAGCAGGACAACCGCCTCAGCTCCACCGGCAGCGCCACCCTGGTGCGCTGGATGCTCGAGCAGGGACTGGTCGACGAGCTGCACCTGCTGGTGCACCCGATCGTCGTCGGGCACGGCAAGAAGCTGTTCGAGGACGGCTCGACCGTGCCGCTGAGGCTGGTCTCGTCCACTACGTTCGACAGCGGCGTGCTGCACCTGGTGTACGCCGGCGCGGACAGCTGAGCGTCAGGATCTCGAGGAGGAGAGTCGCGATGCGCTACATGGTGATGCACTACCAGACCCAGGACATGGAGGACGGCATCCCGTCGACGGCCGAGGAGCAGGCCGCGATCGGCCAGTACATGCAGGAGGCCGCCATGTCCGGTGTACTGCTCTCAGGCGAGGGCGTTTCCTCCAGCAGCAAGGGCGCCCGGGTCGAGGTGCAGGACGGCACGGTCCGTGTCATCGACGGCCCCTTCGCCGAGGCCAAGGAGCTGATCGCCGGCTTCGCGATCCTCGAGGTCGACTCCCTCGCCGAGGCCGTTGAGCACGCTCGGAAGTGGGCGCAGATCGTCGGCACCCATCGGGTCGACGTCCGCAAGGTGGTGGAGGTCGAGGACCTCGTGCCGCCCCAGGGCTGACCGCCACCTGATCGCCACCTGACCGCCACCTGATCGCCACAGCGCCATGACCGAGGACGACGCGGCCGAGCCGTTTCCCCGACTACCGTCGGAGGACGCGCTCGACCAGCGGGTCGCGGCGCTGTGGCGGGTCGAGTCCCCCCGTGTCATCGCCCGGCTGATGCGCCAGGTCGGCGACCTCGACACCGCCGAGGAGCTCGCGCAGGACGTCTTCGTGGCTGCGATCGAGCGCTGGCGTGCCGACGGCGTGCCGGACAACCCCGCCGCCTGGCTGACCACCACCGCGCGGTACCTCGCGATCGACCGGATCCGACGCCGCGACACCGGACGCGGGAAGTACCGGCTGGTGGCCGCCTCGCAGCCGCAGTCGTTGGAGCACGGCCTCGACGAGGTCGTCGACGGCGACCTGGCCGAGGACCTGCTCGGCCTGATCTTCATGTCCTGTCACCCCGTCCTCTCCCCGGACGCCCGCTCCGCGCTGACTCTCAAGCTCGTCTGCGGTCTCAGCACCGACGACGTTGCGCGGGCCTTCCTGACGCCGGCTCCGACGATCGCCCAGCGGATCGTGCGGGCCAAGCGCACCCTGGCCGCCGCCAACGTGCGCTTCGAGCTGCCCGCCGAGTCCGAGCGGCGGGCGCGCCTCGATGCGGTGCGCGAGGTGATCTACCTGGTCTTCAACGAGGGCTACTCCGCCACCACCGGCGCCCAGTGGTTCCGAGGGGACCTCTGCGCCGAAGCGCTCCGGCTCGGCCGGATGCTGGCCGCGCTGACACCCGACGACACCGAGACGCTCGGGCTGCTCGCGCTGATCGAGCTCCAGGCCTCGCGGCTGCGGGCGCGCACGGGTCCGGACGGCGAGCCGGTGCTGCTGCTCGACCAGGACCGCAGCCGCTGGGACCGGCTGCTGATCCAGCGCGGGCTCGCCAACCTCGACCGGATCGAGCAGCTCGGTGGCACGGTCGGCCCCTATGCGCTGCAGGCGGCGATCGCGGCCTGCCACGCCCGGGCCGCCACGGCGGGCGACACCGACTGGGAACGGATCACCGCCCTGTACGACGGCCTGGCGGCCCTCACCCCCTCGCCCGTGGTCGAGCTGAACCGGGGTGTCGCCACCGCCCAGGCGTTCGGCCCCCCCGCCGGGCTCGACATCGTGCTGCCGCTGTTCGACGTGCCGAGCATGCGCGGATACCACCTGCTCGACGCGGTCGCGGGCGACCTGTGGTGCCGCTCCGGCGACCACGCTCAGGCCCGCGAACACTTCCTCCGAGCGGCGTCGATGACGGGCAACGACGTGGAGCGGTCGACCATGCAGCGGCGAGCGTCGGCGTGCGCGACCGGGCACGATGTCGAGAACGACCCGGCTCGCTCGTCATCCCAGTGACAGACCCAGCCACGAGAGGAACCACGATGACCGACTACATGATCATGCTCCCCGGCGACGAGTCGACCTGGGAGGCAGCCGACGAGGCCGCTCGAGCCACGATGTACGCGCGCCACACCGAGTTCGCGAAGACCCTGGAGGAGCGCGGCCACACGGTCACCGGCGGCGCGGAGCTCGCGCACTCCAAGACCGCGCGGACCGTGCGAACCGCCGACGGCGCCATCACCGTCACCGACGGCCCCTACGCCGAGACCGTGGAGCAGCTCACAGGGTTCTACCTCGTCCGTTCCGAGAACCTCGACGACCTGCTCGACGTCTGCCGGATCCTGGCCGACAAGGACGGCGGCATCGAGGTCCGCGCCTGCGTGCAGCCGGCCTGACGGACGCCGGTGGTTGAGGAGGTTGCCCGGCGGAACTCCCCGGTGGTTGAGGAGGTTGCCCGGCGGAACTCCCCGGTGGTCGAGGAGGTTG
>Ga0190275_10002273_pt1 | contig 13888 bp, 15 predicted proteins | sample Popmic550T_FD_133745 | JGI IMG/M metagenome (GOLD analysis project Ga0190275, IMG submission 133745) | Populus adjacent soil microbial communities from riparian zone of Yellowstone River, Montana, USA - 550 T | ecosystem: Environmental > Terrestrial > Soil > Riparian zone > Trees stand | place... | reverse complement strand
GATGCTGGGCGCGGGCGCAAGCCTGTTCGAGGTTGCTCTCGCGGTCGGACTTTCCGGCGTGCGCCTGCTGCCGATGGTCGTCTCCATGCTGCCGATGGTGAAGCGTCCCGGCGTGCGCTCATGGAAGCTCGTGCTGCCGGCGCATTTCACCGCGGTCAGCATCTGGGTGGAGGCGCTCCGGCTACTGCCGGCAGTGCCGCGCGAGGGGCGCATCGCATTCATCAACGGGCTCGGCACCGGCTACAGCATTTGCGCCCTGGCGGCGGCGCTCGTGGGCTATTATCTCGCCGCCAAGATGCCGACGCTGATCAGCGCGGCACTCTTGTTTCTCACACCGCTCGCGTTCCTGATGTCGACGCTGCGCAACGCGCGCATGCTGGTCGACCGGCTCGCGCTTGGGCTTGGGCTCGTTATCGGGCCTCTGTTCGCCTACTGGCAGATCGGGCTCGATCTGCTGTGGAGCGGCGTCGTCGGCGGCACGGCGGCGTATGCGATCCATCGTGTGCGCGAGGCGCTGCAATGAGCGCGCTGTCGGGCGAATTCGCCGCATACCTGGCTCTTGTACTCGTCGGATTCCTGCCGAACGAGGTGTGGCGCTGGCTCGCCGTGATCTTCTCGCGCGGGCTTGATGAGGATGCCGAAATCCTGATCTGGGTGCGCGCGGTTGCGACCGCGATCCTCGCCGGCGTCATCGCCAAGCTCACGATCTTCTCGCCCGGCGTTCTGGCGACGATACCGACGCCGCTGCGGCTTGGCGCGGTCCTGGTCGGCGTGATCGGATTTCTTCTGGTCCGCCGCTCCGTGTTTGCGGGTGTGCTGGCGGGAGAGGCGGCACTGATCTTGGGGGCGCTCCTGGTCGGCCGGTGAATGCCCGGACACGCCAGAGCGATACTTCCCGACGTTGCAGGAAGTCCCTACACTTCGATCCGGCCGCGTCCCTATCGTCAGAACAACTGTGCTCGGTCACGGGAGGATTTCAGGCGACGTCTAGCGACATGCGCGTTGGCGCCGGCAGCGGGCCTTGGTCTCGGCTCCGCCGCCTTCATGAGTGCCGGGGCCCGGACCGCGGTCAATTACTGCTTGGCCAAACCAAGATCGCTGAGCACGTCGCGCGCGGACGTCGCGAAGCCAAGTGCGAACTCGCGCGCCTTCTCGGGCCCGGACCATGACGGATTGAAGCCGCGCTGCTTCAGCGGATCCTGCACCTCGGCTGTCGCGTGGGCCTTTCCGCCTGCCGCGACGAGGCGGGCCTTCACGTCCGCCAGCAGGCCCTTCGGAGCCACGAGAGCGAACCAGTTGGTGAAGGTCCAGTTGACCCCGGACTCCTTCAGCGTCGGGACATCCGGGAAGGCAGGCGAGCGTTCGTCCGCCATCAGCGCCAGGATGCGCACCCGGCCGCCGTCGGCCAGCGATTTCGCCTCGCCTGGGGAGCCGGAGAAGGTGGTGATCCCGCCCGCCATGACTTCCTGCAGCGCGGGTGCGCCGCCCTGGCTCGGCACCCAGCGCACATGATCCGCACCCACGCCCGCGGCCTTGCCGAGGCCCGCGATCGCTATGTGCCACGAGCCGCCGGTGCCCGCGCCCGACGCTGTGAACGTGTTCTTCGGGTTGCTCTTCACGGCCGACAGGAAGTCGCCTGCGGTCTTGTACGGCGAGTCCGACCTCACCGTGATCCCGGCCGGAAACGTCAGAACCGTCGAGATGATGTCGTAGGTGTCTGGCGTGATGTCGGAGAGGCCCGTGGTCTTGAGATAGGCGATTTCGGATGTCGCCATGCCGATCGTGTAGCCGTCCGGCGCCGCCGAGGCGATCGCATAGTGTCCGGTGACACCGTTGCCGCCGGTGCGGTTGACGACGTTCACCGGACTGCCGAGCTCGCGTTCGAGCGCCTGGGCGAGCAGACGCGAGGCGAAATCGGCGCCGCCGCCAGCGGCCCAGGGCACGATGAACGTGATCGGCCGGTCGGGGTACTTTTGCGCAGCGGCCGGAACGGCCAGCAGTGAACTCAAGAGTGCGGCAGCGAGCAGCCCGCGGCGCATCAACATCACGTCGTCTCCCGTTGGTTTCTTATGCGGCGAAAGTAGCAGCCGCGTTCTGCGGTCACAATCAACGCACGATAGGTGCGACGATCCGATCCTAACCGCGCAGTGCGACCGCGCTTACTCGATCGCGACGCCCGTGACCTTTACTGCCTCCGACCAAAGCGCGCGCTCCTTGGCGAGAAAGTCGTCTGCCGTTTCGGGCGGCACCCGCATGATCTCCATCGATTGCCGTTCGAGCGCCTTGGCATAGTCCTCACTGGCGATCACGTTGTTGAATTCGGCGCGAAGCCGCGCAAGAACCGGCTCCGGTGTGCCTGTACGCGCCACTACGCCGAACCAGGTCGGCGCAGTGAGACTCGGAAATCCGCTCTCAACGAGCGTCGGCAGATCCGGGCTGAAGCGGCTGCGCGCGGGTGTGGTCACAGCCAGCGCACGGAGCTGCCCCGATGTGACCAGTGGCAGCGCGGCCGAAGCGGCTGTGAATGTCATTCCAATTCGACCTGCCAGCAGATCGGACATCAGCGCTGACGCGCCCTGGTACGGCACATGGAGCAATTCCACGCCGGCTTGGTGCGCCAACATCGCGGCGGTGAGGTGGGTGAGGGAGCCCGGGCCATTCGACGCGTAGGAGATTGCACCGGGTTTCTGTTTCGCGAGCGCGATGAGCTCTGCCACCGAGGAGACGGGCACCGCTGCTGGATTGACGAGCAGCACATTCGCGATGACCCCCAGCATGCCGACGAATTTGAAGTCCGAGGCAGGGTCGTAGCTGAGCTTTTTGTAGAGTGCTCTATTGATTGCAAGGATCGCCTGGCCGGCGACAAGCAGGGTATATCCATCCGCTTCGGCCCGTAAAACGGTCTCGGCAGCAATGTTTCCGCCCGCGCCTGCGCGGCTTTCGACCACGAGCTTGTGTCCGAGCGCAGTGCTCACGCGGTCCGCCGCGATGCGGGTGAGAACGTCGGTCGGTCCGCCGGCCGCGAAGGGAACGATGATGTGTGGGTTGCGCGTGGGATACGCCTGTGCTCGTGCGCTGACCGCGATTGGTGCCGTCAGCGCGGTGGCGAGCAACGCACGTCGCGAGACGGTCCGAAATTCAGTTTTCACGCGTCCGCTCCCTTGCAAATGAACTCAAGCGACTACACCGGAGTATCTATTCGCGCGCAAGTGCAAAGCATTTCCGCGCAGGCACGGTCAGGTTGCCGTCGATGAAGAAGTCGACGAGCAGTTTGGCTCGCCCGAGGCCCAAGGAGGGCTCGACATAGCGTCGGAACTTGGCGATCGCCCGATCCTTACTCATTGGATTGGCGGGATCGCCAACGACATTCTCGGCATCTTCCGCAAGTCTCTTGCCGTCAACCTCGATCGTTACCGTGGCATTACGCTTGCGCCTTGCCGGCTCGGACTCAATCACGACGATTCGTTCAATGCGCGTGACGAGGGCATCATTGATGTCCGTGTATGCGTCTGGACCGAGGTCGCCGAGTACGAGTGCGGCAGCAATCGCATACGACAGGCTGAACTGTGCTTGGATCGCGGTGCGCGGCGCCCGATTGCCGCAGTACTGCACCGCCTCCGGATAGGTTTGCAGCTTGATCGACGTGATCTTGTCGAGCGAGAAATCCGGCCTTTCGCGCAGCCGCAAGCATGCGTCGACTGCATAATGCGTGTGACGGACGCCGGCGAACGGTTTGAGATAGCCATTGAGAATCGTCCATTCGCCGGCTTGTGCCGTCGATGCTGCGGCACCTGCATTCAGCACGCGGCGTCGGGCCTCCTCAAGCGCTCCCTTTGGCATGTCGAAGCCACCTTTTGCGGCGGCGGCCGACATCATGCCGAGCAGGACGGCGTGAGCCGGGTAGGTATTGCGAAGCACCGAGCCGGTCGCGATCGGCAAATAGAGGCTCGCGGGAATCTGGCAGGCGGCGGCTTCGATCGCGGGCTGTATATAAGCGGGGCCGGAGGTCAGGCGGGCCGCGGCGGCCGCGACGGCGAGCGAATGCCAGCTCCCGTCGACGTGCCAGCCGGGTGGGATGCGCCACGCCTCGCCAGCGCGGACCCCCACCTCGTATCCGGTGACGAGAGCAAGAAGCAGGTCGCCGAGGGTCGTGTCCTGCTCGACGCTAAGCGCCAAAAGCGCGGGGACGACAGGCAAGCCGGGCCTGCCATGTGCCGCCGGATGCCCTTCACAGGCTTCATCCCAGCAAGCCGCCGCTGCGCCCAGTGCGGCGAGCCCCGCCGGTCCGAGGGCTATATCGGAGGCGGGCCAGGCGAAGCCGCCCGGAAACGCAAACTGCAGCGCTCGGCCAAATTGCTGCACTTCGGAATGACGCAATCCCGCGAGCAGGCAACCCATTGTGTCAAGCAGCAACAGCCGTGCCTTGGCGTCAACATCGGCCGGGAGCGAGTCGCATCCGGCCATCCATGCAGCCACATGCTCGAGAGTCGCACCGCTGACGGTGTTCACGAGCCGCTCAATTCCGCAGCGCCGCCGACAGCCTGAGCGCCTGATCCGAGAGCACGCTCGCTTCTTCCTTCACGCTCGCAGGCGGCTTCAGCGGCACGCTTTCCTTGCATGGGATGACGTGCACATGGAGGTGAAACACCACCTGTCCGCCGGCGCTTTCATTGAACTGCTGGACGGTGATGCCGTCGGCGCTGAACACCTTCATGCTGGCGCACGCGATTTTCTGCGCGACCTGCATCACGTGCGCGAGATCGGCCGGATCGACGTCGAGCAGGTTGCGCGCGGGCGCCTTCGGCAGCACCAGCGTGTGGCCGGGCGCGCGCGGCATGATGTCGAGGAAGGCAAGCGTCTTCTCGTCCTCGTAGACCTTATGACAGGGCAGCTCGCCGCGGAGGATCTTGGCGAATATGTTGCTATTGTCGTAGCTCGGCATGAGGTTCGGTCCTTCTACGAGGTCGGTTCGAAGACCAGATCCTTGCGGAACGGGCCCATCGCGGCAAGCTCTGCGCCCGCTGATGCCACATAGGCGCGCTCGCGCTTGAGATAGTCCGCAATCGCGCGACGTAGCGCCGGATCAGCGATGTAGTGCGCCGAATAGGTCGTCACCGGCATGTAGCCGCGTGCGAGCTTGTGCTCGCCCTGCGCGCCGGCTTCGACCCGCAGCAGCTTGTTCTGGATCGCGAAATCAATGGCCTGGTAATAGCAGAGCTCGAAGTGCAGGAACGGGTGGTGCTCGATTGCGCCCCAGTGGCGGCCGAACAGCGTATCGCCGCCGATGAAGTTGATCGCGCCCGCAATGATGCGCCCGGCGCGCTTTGCCATCACCAGAAGCACCTTGTCTGCCATGGTCTCGCCGATCAACGAGTAGAACTGCCGTGTCAGATACGGCCGGCCCCACTTGCGCGAGCCGGTATCCATGTAGAACGCGAAGAAATGATCCCAAACGCTCTCGGTCAAATCGGAGCCGGTGAGCCACTGCACCTCGATGCCGGGCGAGAGCGCCTCGCGGCGCTCGCGTTTGATCGCCTTGCGCTTGCGCGCGGCGAGGGCGTTGAGGAAATCGTCGAACGTCGCGTAGTTCGCGTTCTCCCAATGGAATTGCTGATCGTTGCGCTGGAGGAAGCCGAGCTCGCCGAGCATGCGCCACTCGCCCTCCGGCGCGAAGGTGACATGCACGGATGAGGCGTCGCGCAGGTTCGCAAGCTCGATCAGGCCGCTCGCCAGTCCGCGCCGGATCGTCTCTGCATTTTCGCCGGGCGGCACGAGCAGGCGCCGTCCCTTTGCCGGGGTGAAGGGCACCGAGACCTGCACCTTCGGGTAATAGCTGCCGCCCGCGCGCTCGTAGGCCTCGGCCCAGCCGGCATCGAACACGTATTCGCCGCGCGAATTCGATTTGAGATAGGCCGGGACGGCGCCGAGGACTGCGCCATTTGCGGTTTCAGCGATGAGATGCTGCGGCTGCCATCCTGTGCGTGCCGTGGCCGAGCCAGAGACTTCCAGCGCATGCAGAAAAGCATGCGAGATGAATGGATTATGGGGAAAAGCTTCAGCATTTGATTGAGGATTGGCGCAGGCGTCCCAAGCCGCCGCCGGGACGTCGGCGATCGAGGCAAGAACGCGAATGCGCAGTTCGTTGCTCATGGAAGAGTTGTTCTTTGGCGCATGATCCTATCCGAAAACCGGTGTCCATCCCCGATCGGTGTCGAGGACATGCTTTTCGGGATCATGCGCTATGCCCTGAAGCCCTCGAAGATCATCTGATCTGCCCGCTTTCTCGCGCGCTGACGATCGTCCTCGCTGCGCACCGTCCAGGTGAGCAATGGAAGCTCCAGGATATGTCGTGCAATCCACGGGCCAGGGGAGGGCAGGTCCTTCACGTGGTAGGCCACGAAGTGCGGGCGGGAGCGCGGCAGGTGCAGCAGGAACGCGAGCGAACGCTTCTGGCTCGCGGAGAGATCGTGCCATTCCGAATGCTCGTAATAACGCTCCGCCACGATGCCGCGCGGGATCTCGGGCGCGAACTCGCGCAGTGCCGCGATCGGTGCTGGATCGAATGACATCAGAGCGGCCGGACCCGGATAGGTCTTCACCACTTCAGCCGCGCGTTTGGCAAGCCTTAGATCACCGTCGAAGCGGCTCTTCAGCTCAATCAACAAGGGGACGCGGCCGCCGACGAACGCGCATAACTCGCCGAGTGTCATCATGCGGTCGGAGGTGGCCTTGAACGGCACCTCCTTCAGCCCCGCCGCCGTCATCGCGGCGAGCTGGCGCGATCCCAGCGTCAGGCGCCCGAGTGCGAAATCATGGTGCACCATGGCTTCGCCATCGGACGTGATCTGCGCGTCGGTCTCGATACCGTATCCGCCGTCGATCGCTGCCTGAAAGGCGGACGTCGTGTTCTCGATCGCGCTTGCTCCATCGTGCAGGCCGCGGTGCGCGATCGGCCGGGCGGTCAGCCAGTCAGGGCCGGGCATTCGGGACCATGCGCGTTACGACACCTCGAACATGCCTTCGACCTCGACGGCGGCATCCATCGGCAGCACCGCAACGCCGATGGTGGTGCGGGCGTGCCGGCCCTTGTCGCCGAACGCCGTCACCATCAGGTCGGAGGCGCCGTTCATCACCTTGGGCGTTTCGAGGAAATCCGGGGTTGCGTTGATGAAGCCGCCAAGCCGGACCACCCGCTGCACCTTGTCGAGATCGCCGAGCGCGACCTTGAGCTGGGAGAGGAGGTTGATGGCGCAGGCGCGAGCGGCCTTCTGGGCGTCCTCGATCGAGACCGTCCCGCCGAGCTTGCCCACGGCGACGAGCTTGCCATCGGCGCCGAAGCAGAGCTGGCCCGACACGATCAGCACGTTGCCAGTCCGGACAAATCCGACGTAATTCGCCACCGGCGCCGCCGGCGTGCCAAGCGTAATCCCAAGGTCCGCAAGCTTTTTTTCAACTGTCCCCGGCATCTTCGCCTCCACCTAGTCGATGGAAAAGTCTTGGCCGATCGGACGTTAACGCGCAAGCGCGTCGGTAGAGTTACAAGGGTTGCGGCGCATGCAACGCATCTTTATGGTCCGCCGCGCCGGCGTTTGGCAGGAGAATAGCGAATGATTTCAAGCGGCCCCGCTCGCCTTGGTTTGGTCGCATTGGTGGCCGCCGCAGCTTCGCTGGCGGGCCATGGCGCGACATTCGGCCAGGGAGCGGCAAAGTCGGTGAATCTCGCGCCGCATGTCGCGATCTACGATCTCACCCTGAAGAGCTCCCGCGGCAAGCGCGGGCTCGAATCGGTGCGCGGGCGGATCGTCTATGATTTTTCCGGCTCATCCTGCGAAGGCTATGCCCTCCAGTTCCGTCAGGTCACGGAGCTCGACAGCGGCGAGGGCAAGGTCGCGCTCTCCGACCTGCGCACCACCACCTGGGAAGAGGGTGACGGCAAGAGCTTTCGCTTCAAGTCGCAGAACTACATGGACCGGCAGCAGATCGGCGAGGTGGACGGAAGCGCCGACCGCGAGACGAGCAGCGTGGCCGTCAAGCTGAGCAAGCCCGAGGACAAGAAGTTCGATGTGGGCACCGTGGTGTTCCCGACCGAGCACATGCGGCTGCTGATCGAGGCTGCCGGGGCCGGCAGGCCGCTCCTCGAAATGGACGTCTACGATGGCTCCGAGTCGGGAGAGAAGATCTATCATTCGCTGTCGGTGATCGGACGCCGGATCGAGCCCGACAAGACGGTGGACGATGCCGCGGCGGACAAGGATGGCTTTGCCAATCTTGCGCGCTGGCCCGTGACCATCAGCTATTTCGACCGGGTCGCGAAAAAGGCCGACGATCAGCCGGGCGAACAGACGCCGATCTATGCGATCTCGTTCGAGATGTACGAGAACGGCATCTCGCGCTCGCTGCGGCTCGACTACGGCGATTTTGTCATCGACGGCAAGATGAGCTCGCTCGAAGTCAAGAAAGCGAACGCCTGCCGGTAGCTAGTGGAGCGGATTTGACATTCGCTACCCACCCGGCCGCGGGCTCGCGAAGCGAATGTCAAATCCAAAGCTCCACTAGGACATAATACTTGCTAGTGGTCCTTTGATTCTAACATTCGCAAGAGAGTCCCCCCGCACGGGGATGCGAATGTTAGAATCGGACCACTAGGCTGCCGCGCAAAGTTCCGCGGGCACAAACAGAACACATCAAATCACGATGGGGCCGCGCTTTCGGCCGACTTCTCCCGTTGAATCCACATGATCGGGATCGGGAGAACCTTCGATGGATGACGAACTGATCTACGTCGAGCCGGGCCAGGACGCCCTCATGGTGTCCGGCGAGCTGACCGTTGCGTGCCGCTCGGTGCCGGAAGCGTACCTGATGTGGGCGCAGCTCGAACTCGATGAGAAAGAGCACGCGGTCATCCAGGTCGGCGACGATACCTACGACATCTCGGCCATTCGCCGCCTGCGCTACGAGCCAGTAGCTCACGCCGCATAAGTTACCGCGGCCGGGAGGTGGTGGTTTCCTCGTCTTCGTCGTCCTCGATGACGCCATCGAAGACGAGCCCTTTCACCACCGCGGCCTTGCCGAACTTCTCGCGCACCTTGTCGACCGCGTGCTCGGCCTGTGCGGTGCGCGTCCCCTGTTGATCGATGAGGTCTGCCGCATCGGCCTTGTCGGCCTCCGCGAGGTTCGAGGCGCCGATGCCGATCAGTCGGTAATGCGTGCCGTCGATCTCGCGCGCGAGCAGATCGCGCCCGGCCTCGAAGATGCGCGCCGCGAGCTGGGTCGGCTCGGCCAGCGAACGGGCGCGCGTGCGCAGGCGGAAATCCGCGGTCTTGAGCTTCAGCGTCACTGTGGAACCGGCGATCCCGCTGTTCTTCAGCCGGGACGACACCCGCTCCGACAGCGACCAGAGGATCTTCTCAAGCGGCTTGTAGGAGGCGATGTCCTCGCTGAAGGTCGTTTCGGCCGATACGCTCTTGGTCTCGCGCTCGGCGTTGACGAAGCGATCATCGATGCCGCGCGAAAGCCGCCACAGCCTGCGGCCTTCAACCCCGTAGCGCTTCATCAGGTCGGTCTCGTCGGCGCGCTGGAGGTCCGCGACCGTGTTGAAGCCGTCGCGCTGCAGGCGGGCCTGCGCGACCTTGCCGACACCCCAGATGAAGCCTACCGGCTTGCCCGCCAGAAATGCCACGGCCTCATCCTGTCCGAGGACGGCAAAGCCGCGCGGCTTGTCGAGATCGGACGCGATCTTGGCCAGAAACTTGTTCGCCGAAAGTCCGATCGAGACGGTAATGCCGATGCTGTCCTCGACCCGTCTGGCGAAGTGCGCGAGCGAACGCGCCGGGCTCATCCGATGCAGCCGCTCGGTCCCGGTCAGGTCCATGAACGCCTCGTCGATCGAAAGCGGCTCGACCTGCGGCGTCAGATCGAACATTAGCTTGCGCACCTCGCGGCCGACCCGGACGTACTTCGTCATGTCCGGCGGCAGCACGACCGCGTAGGGGCAGAGCTTGCGTGCCTTGAACATCGGCATCGCCGAATGCACGCCGAAGGTGCGCGCGATGTAGCAGGCGGTGGACACCACACCGCGTTTGCCGCCGCCGATGATCAGCGGCTTGTCGGCGAGCGAAGGATTGTCGCGCTTCTCGATGGTGGCATAGAAGGCGTCACAATCGACATGCGCGATCGAGAGTGCGTTCAATTGGACGTGCCGGAGCAGCCGCGGCGAGCCGCAGGCCGTACAGCGCGATTGCGCTTGCTCGGCCGCCGCAAAGCAGTCGCGGCAGAAGCCCCCCATGGGATCACGGCGCCTCCCGTTGCCAGGGGCGGCCGCTCAGGACCGCCTGCGCGTGCTCCACATCCTGTGGGGCCACCCCCGCACGTTCCGCTACCGCGATCAGCAGGGCCTCATCGCCGCAGACGTGGTCGAGCACGCCGGCAAGGAACGCGGGTTCCGCCGCCGCCTTGCGAATCATCTCAGGACCGATGCCTGTAGCGGCCAGAAACGCGCCCAGCCGCTCGGGATCCCCGGCCAGCAACCCGAGCGCCTGAATGGCGAGGTTTTCGGCGATTTTCCGGTTGATCCGGGCCTCTTTCGCCATCGCCGTTTGCCTTTCCGTAACGGATCGAGCCTAGGGTTTTACTAAGATTCTGCCCATTTGCGCCTGGGGGCGATTTTCACTTGGCCGTGGCCAAGGGGGCATGGGTAGCCGGAGGGGCCGAATGGCCAAGACCGTCCTGATCGTGGAGGACAATGAGCTCAACATGAAGCTCTTCCACGACCTGTTGGAGGCGCACGGCTACCGGACCGTCGGCACGCGCAACGGGATCGAGGCGCTCGATCTCGCGCGCAAGCACCGTCCCGATTTGATCATCATGGATATCCAGTTGCCAGAAGTCTCCGGCCTCGAAGTGACCAAGTGGCTCAAGGACGACGCGGAGCTGAAATCGATCCCGGTAGTGGCGGTCACGGCGTTCGCGATGAAGGGCGACGAGGAGCGCATTCGCGAAGGTGGATGCGAGGCTTATCTGTCGAAGCCGATCTCGGTCGGCAAGTTCATTGAGACCGTGCGGCATTTCCTCGGCACGGAGGAGAAACGATGACTGCCCGCATTCTGGTCGTCGACGACATTCCGGCCAACGTGAAGCTGCTCGAAGCGCGGCTGACCGCGGAATATTTCGATGTCTCCACGGCACATTCCGGGATCGAGGCGCTTGCGATCTGCGAGCGCGCGCAGTGCGACATCGTCCTGCTCGACGTGATGATGCCGGAGATGGACGGCTTCGAGACCTGCCGCCGCCTCAAGGCCAGTCCGCTGACCCACCACATTCCGGTCGTGATGGTGACGGCGCTCGACCAGCCGTCGGACCGCGTGCGCGGTCTCGAAGCCGGAGCCGACGATTTCCTCACCAAGCCGGTGTCCGACATCGCGCTGCTCGCCCGGGTTCGTTCGCTGGTGCGGCTGAAGATGGCGGCGGACGAGCTTCGCATGCGCGCTGTGACCTCGCGCGAGATCGGAATCAACGATCCCGAGATGGCGGCGCTCACCGAGACCGGGGCAGGGGGGCGCGTGCTGCTGGTTGACGATCGCAAGGCTTCCTACGAGCGTATCGCCGGCATTCTGACCGCTGAGCACACGGTCGACGTCGAGCCGAACCCGCAGGAAGCGCTGTTCCATGCGGCGGAGGCCGAATACGAGTGCCTCATCGTCTCGCTCGGACTGGAGAACTTCGACGGGCTTCGGCTGTGCAGCCAGGTGCGTTCGCTCGACCGCACCCGTGGTGTGCCGATCCTGATGATCGCCGAGGCCGAGGACAATGCGCGGCTCCTGCGCGGGCTTGAGATCGGCGTGAACGACTATCTGGTGCGCCCGGTCGACAAGAACGAGCTGCTGGCGCGCGTGCGCACGCAGATCCGCCGCAGGCGCTACACGGGCCGGCTGCGCGACAACGTGCAGCAATCGATGGAAATGGCGATCACCGACAGCCTCACGGGCCTCTACAATCGCCGCTACATGGAAAGCCATCTGGCGACGCTGGTCGACCAGGCCGCCGGTCGCGGCAAGCCGCTGACCTTGCTCGTCCTCGACATCGACTACTTCAAGGCCATCAACGACACCTACGGCCACGACGCCGGTGACGACGTGCTGCGCGAGTTCGCGATGCGGATCAAGAAATCGATCCGCGGCATCGATCTCGCCTGCCGCTACGGCGGCGAGGAATTCGTCATCGTGATGCCGGAGACAGATATGGCGGTCGCGGCGCTGGTCGCGGAACGCATCCGCCGCCGCATTGCAAGCGAGCCGTTTGCGATCGATCAGGGCGCCAAGGCAATCGACGTGACGCTCTCGATCGGGCTGTCGGCGCTCGGCATGAACGATACCGCCGCAACGATCCTCAAGCGCGCTGACCAGGCGCTCTATCGCGCCAAGCGCGACGGGCGGAATCGCGTCGTCGCCGACGCGGCCTGAACGGGATACCGCGGAAACCGGATCCGAGTTCCGCGCTAACCCTAACCCTTTACAGTATCTGCGAATCTCCTCAGGTTCGGAGGGCGCTCAGCGTTGCTTTCCGCGCGGGTTCATCTAGCTTCGACCAGCAGGCCGGAAGGCTTGAAGCGACAACTGGGCAGGCGCGAAGTCCTGCATGAAGGTCGCACAGCATCTCTTTGAATACCCTACGGAATGCTCAGGTCCGCCGCATCTCCTGACACCCGTGGGGTTCGGCCGGTCCGGGACGGTGTGAGTGGCCTCCTCAATGACACCGTTCCGGCCGGCCACCTTCATCCCTGGCCTCTGAAAACACGAAGGGCGCCCTCGCGGACGCCCCAACGCCAATTGCTGCGAGCGATGGCTACTTGATCTTCGACTCGCGGAACTCGACGTGCTTCTTGGCGACCGGGTCGTATTTCTTCTTCACCAGCTTGTCGGTCATGGTGCGCGAGTTCTTGCGCGTCACGTAATAGAAGCCGGTGTCGGCGCTCGACACGAGCTTCACCTTGATGGTTGTGGCCTTCGCCATTTGAACTGCTCCTCGAAAAAGTTGGCCGGACCCTAGCGGCGGGACCCGAAAAGTCAAGAAAATCGGGCCTTATCGCTTGCGCATGATCTTGTCCGAAAACCGGTGTCCACTTTTCGGGATCATGCGCTACAGCTCGGCCCGCACGAATTTCTTGTGCAGCATCCGATAGAACGGCGAGGGCAGGTCGTGCCCGAATCCCTTGCCGACGCGCGCCTGCAGTTCGTCCAGCGCCACCTGCGTGATCGTCGGCAGATCCTGGCTTTTCGCCTCCGTGATGGGGAGCCAGACCAGCTCGACCAGCTCGCTGTCCGGCCCGACCTTGCCATCCACCTTGTGGGCGATCGCGCTTGCGTCGGCGGCGAAGAAGCGGGCGTCAAACCGGCGGGGCCGGCGCGGCGGGGTGATCGCGCGCACGATGAAATGCAGCTCTGCGAGGTCGGGGAGCACCTTGGCGTCGGCGAACGCCGTCCAGGGGCCGTCCGGAACCGGCGGCATCTCGTCGACACGCTTGCCGAGCAGGATGCCGGTCTCCTCGTAAGTCTCGCGGATCGCCGCAAGGGCCAGCGCCCGCGCCTTGTCGAGGCTCGGCCGCCGCACGCCGCGCATCAGCCGCGCGCCGGCGTTTGTGTCGAGTTCGCTTGCGACCGGCATTTTCTTGTCGCCCGGCTCCATGCGCCCGCCGGGGAAAACAAACTTGCCGGCCATGAATTTGAGGCCCGCATGGCGCCTGCCGAGCAGAACCTTGGGCGCGGGCCCCGACCGGTCCACCAGGATCAGGGTCGCGGCGTCGCGCGGCTTGAGATTGGGATGGCTCTGGTCGCGCTCGGTCTTGGTGAGGCGCTCGGCAATGTCGTTCATGGGCAGTCTTCTATCTGCGGCG
>Ga0190275_10002272_pt1 | contig 13889 bp, 12 predicted proteins | sample Popmic550T_FD_133745 | JGI IMG/M metagenome (GOLD analysis project Ga0190275, IMG submission 133745) | Populus adjacent soil microbial communities from riparian zone of Yellowstone River, Montana, USA - 550 T | ecosystem: Environmental > Terrestrial > Soil > Riparian zone > Trees stand | place... | reverse complement strand
TCGCTCTGCAGCCAGTGCTGGGGGAGTCCCATGAGCGCCTTGGTCGCCAGCCGTACGTCGCGGATGTTCTCGATCGCGAGCAGGTCGGTCAGGAACGCCTCGAGCCGGGGCCAGGGCATGTTCGCCACGTCGCCGCCGGAGACCACGACGTCGCGCACCGAAGGCGTGCGCCGCAGGTAGTCCATCATCTCGCCGAGCCGGTCGTTCGGCTTGCCGACGAACTTCAGCTTGTCGATCACGGCGGTGGAGTTGCCGACGAGGTCCATCCGGGTGCAGTGGCCGCAGTACTGCGGGCAGGTCGGCAGCAGCTCGGCCAACACCTTGGTGGGGTAGCGGTGGGTGAGCCCCTCGGCCACCCACATGTCGTGCTCGTGGAGCGAGTCACGGGTGGCGTGCGGGTGCGACGACCAGTCGGTCCGCCGGTCGCTGAAGACCGGGATCATGTAGTGACGGATCGGGTCGGCGTACAGCGCCTCGGTCATCGAGCCCGGCCCGGCCGGCTCGAAGGTCGGCACCATCGTGTTCATCATCTGCGGCGGGACCAGCATCGACATGGTCGCCCGCTCGGCCTGGTCGCGTTCGAGGTCGGTGTAGAACCGCTCGTCGACGAGGTCGCCGAGCAGCTCGCGCAGCTGGCGGACGTTCTTGACGCAGTGGGCGCGCTGCCACTGCACCGACTCCCACTCCTCGGTGGTGACCTCGCGCCACCCGGGGAAGCGGGTCCAGTCAGGCTCGACCAGCTCCACCCGGCTGTAGTGGTACGGCTGGGTGGACTCGAGGCCGATGGCCGTGTCGATCGTCATGGGTGCTCCTGCTGGCGAACTCGGGTCGGTGCGTCGTTTGTCTGACATCACAGTCATCTGCGAGAGTACGAGAACTGTATCCGGCAAGTCCATTCACGCGCCGGAAGACTTGCGGAGAAACAGCGAGAACAACGGAGATAAGACTGTGATGACCCAGGTGGCCAGCGATCCGACCGGCCTCCACCGGGTGCTCGACGAGCCGGCCGTGCTACCTCAGGCCGCGCAGCGCCTCGACACCCGGGCCGAGCTGTGGCCCGACGAGGTCCGGATCCGCGTGGAGCGCCTCAATCTCGACGCGGCGTCCTTCCGCCAGCTCGAGCGCACGCACGAAGGAGACGGTTCCGCCGTGCGCGACGAGGTGCTCGCGATCGTGGCCGCGCGCGGCAAGATGCAGAACCCCGAGACCGGGTCCGGCGGGATGCTCGTCGGGACGGTCGAGGCCGTGGGGGAGTCCTCCCCGCTCGGCCTGAAGGTCGGCGACCGGGTGGCCACGCTCGTCTCACTCACCCTCACTCCGCTGGTGATCGAGGACGGCCTCGCCCGCTGGGACGGCCGCAGCGAGCAGGTGCCGTGCGACGGGTACGCCGTACTGTTCGGCCGCTCCATCGCCGCCGTCATCCCCGACGACCTGGCGCCCGAGCTCAGCCTCGCGGTGATGGACGTGTGCGGTGCACCCGCCCTGACCGCGCGGATCGTACGGCAGTACGACGCACCGACCGTGGCCGTGATCGGCGGTGCCGGCAAGTCCGGATCGCTGAGCCTCGCCGCCGCCCGTGACGCCGGCGCCGCGCAGGTCTTGGGCGTGGTTCCCCACCAGGCCGAGGCCGACCTGCTCACCGGCGCCGGGATCGCCGACCACGTGGTGATCGCCGACGCCCGCGACCCGATCGCACTGCGCGACGCCGTGACAAGGGCCGCCGGCGGGCCGGCCGACGTGACCGTGGTCTGTGTCGACGTCCCCGGCTGCGAGGGCGGAGCGATCCTGTCGACGGCCGAGCGCGGCACCGTCATCTTCTTCTCCATGGCCACGTCGTTCTCGGCCGCCGCGCTCGGCGCGGAAGGCCTGGCGGCCGACGTCACCATGCTGGTCGGCAACGGCTACGTGCCCGGCCACGCGGCGTACGCCCTCGAGCTGCTCCGTGCCCACGACGGTGTGCGATCGCTCTTCGAGGGGCGTGCCAGGGGATGACCCGGGTACTACTGCGCAACGGGTCCGTGCTGGGCGGCCGTCCGGAGGAGCGGGCGACCGCGGTGGCGTGGGAGGACGACCGGATCAGCTTCGTGGGTGACGAGGACCAGGCCGAGGCCTGGACCGGAGCCGACGAGGTGGTCGACCTCGAAGGCGCCCTCGTGACCGCGGCGTTCACCGATGCACATGTCCACACGGTGCGGACCGGGCTGACCAGCTCGGGCCTCGACCTCACCGGCGTCCCCAGCCTGGCTGCCTGTCTCGACGCGCTGGCCCAGCATGCGAGGGCACAGCACCACGCCACCGCCGCCGACGGGGTCATCATGGGCCAGGGCTGGGACGAGACCGACTGGCCCGAGCAGCGACACCCCACGGCCTCCGAGCTGGAGCGCGCCGCGCCCGGCCGACGGACCTACCTCACCCGGGTCGACGGCCACTCCTCGGTCATCTCCCCGGCCCTGGCCGCCGCAGTCCCTGGCCTGAGCGACCTCGAGGGCTGGACGTCGGACGGTCGGGTGGAGCGCGCCGCCCACCACGCCGTCCGTGACGTCCTCGCCGACCTGGTCGGACCCGACGAGCGACTCGCGGCCGCCCGCGCGGCGTGCGTGGCGATGGCGGCTCAGGGCTTCGGCGGCTTCCACGAGAACGCCGCGCCGCACATCGGTCCCGAGTACGAGCTCGACCTGGTGCGGCAGGCCGCCGCCGAGACCGGGCTCCGCGCCACCCTCTACTGGGGCGAGCTGCTGGCCGTCGACAAGGCCCAGCGGCTCGGCGTCGCCGGTCTGGCCGGCGATCTCGTCGCCGACGGCGCCTTCGGCTCCCGTACCGCCGCGCTCTCCGAGCCGTACTCCGACCGCGGCGACTCCCGCGGCCATGCCTACGTGACCGCCGACCAGGTGCGCGACCACGTCGTGGCGTGCACGGAGGCCGGTCTGCAGGCCGGCTTCCACGCGATCGGGGACGCCGCCCTCGACAACATCCACGAGGGTCTTCTCGCGGCCGAGCGCGATCTCGGCACGCCCCGGGTGGCCGCCGCCCGGCACCGGATCGAGCACGTCGAGATGCCCGCGCCCGGCCTCCTGGAGACGATGGCCCGGCTCGGCGTGGTCGCGAGCGTGCAGCCGGTGTTCGACGCGCTCTGGGGCGGCTCCCGTGGCATGTACGCCGCCCGGCTGGCCGACCGCTGGCGCGACACCAACCCCTTCCGGTCGATGGTGGCGACCGGCGTCCGGCTCGCGTTCGGTTCCGACTCACCCGTCACCCCGCTCGGCCCCTGGGCCGCGGTGAGGGCGGCGATCCACCACCACGCCGAGGACCAGCGGCTCGACCCCTGGACGGCCTACCAGGCCCATACGCGCGGCAGCGCCGAAGCGGGGGAGCCACCGCCCGAGGGACGCGCCGACCTGGTCGTCTGGGACCTGCCAGCCGGCGCCGACCAGGACCGGTTGCCCGACCTGACGCCCGGCGTCCCGCTACCGGAGGCGATCCGTACCGTCGTCGGCGGACGAACCATCCACACCCGCGAGGAAGCACTCTCATGACCCGCACCATCGGCCGCCTCGAGCTCGATCCCGCCCGTGTGAAGGAGGCGCGCGCGCTCGCGCGCCGCGTGGGCCGACCCGTCGTCACGTTGGCCAAGAAGCACACCACGGTCTCCGTGGAGCGCGCCACGCTCCGGCTCGCGGGGCTGGCGGGTGCCGACCCGGACGGTACGCCGTGGGTCAACCGGTTGGTAGACGCCGTGCGTGCCGACGTCGGCCTCGAGCACGGCGTCGCGCTGCCCGTGTGGGAGGCGCTGGCCCGCGGTGAGGCCGACGGACTCGCCGGCCTCGCGCAGCGCGCGGGCGCCGGATCGGTCCGCTTCCGGGTCCCGGAGGGCCGCGACGCCACCCGCGCCACGAGCGCGTCGCGCAAGGCGGTGGGCGCCGGGGTGCGTCGGCTGGACGCTCGTCGCAAGGAGCGGGAGCGCATGGTCGCCAAGGTCGGTGACGCCCCTCGGAGCCCGTGGATCTACCTGATCGTGGCGACCGGCGACATCTACGAGGACATCCCGCAGGCGCAGGCCGCCGCTCGCGAGGGTGCGGACGTGATCGCGGTGATCCGGTCGACGGGTCAGTCGCTGCTCGACTTCGTGCCCGAGGGCCCGACCCGCGAGGGCTTCGCCGGCACCTACGCCACCCAGGAGAACTTCCGGCTGATGCGGGCGGCGCTCGACGAGACGTCGAAGGAGCTCGGCAGGTACGTCCGGCTGACCAACTACGCGTCCGGGCTCTGCATGCCCGAGATCGCGACGCTGGCCGGCCTCGAGCGGCTCGACATGATGCTCAACGACTCGATGTACGGGATCCTCTTCCGCGACATCAACCCGATCCGGACGTTCGTCGACCAGCGCTTCAGCCGCCAGATCCACGCCCGGGCCGGCATCATCATCAACACCGGCGAGGACAACTACCTCACCACGGCGGACGCGGTCGAGGCCGCCCACACCGTCACCACCAGCCAGCTCCTCAACGAGTACTTCGCGAAGGAGGCCGGGCTCGCGGACTGGCAGCTCGGCCTCGGCCACGCGTTCGAGATCGACCCGGACGTGCCCGACTCGTTCCGGCTCGAGCTCGCCCACGCGATGCTCGCCCGCGACCTGTTCCCGAAGGCGCCCTTGAAGTGGATGCCGCCGACCCGCCACATGACCGGCGACGTGTTCCGCGGCTACCTGCTCGACGGCTTCTTCAACTTGGTGGGCGCGCTGACCGGGCAGAGCATCCTGCTGGTCGGGATGATGACGGAGGCCGTGGTGACGCCGTGGCTCTCCGATCGCGACCTGGCGCTCCAGAACGTCCGCTACGTCATGAACGCCGCCGGCAACCTGCACGAGGACTTCCGGCCCGCACCGGGTGGCTTCATCGAGAAGCGCGCCCACCACGTGCTCGACGAGTCGATCCGGCTGCTCGACGACATCGCCCACGACAGCGACGACACCGGCCTCCCGCCGCTGCTGTCCGCGATCGCCGACGGCACGTTCGGCCTCATGAAGCGGCCGGCCGACAGCGGCCGCGGCCTCGAAGGCGTGGCGCGCAAGGCCCGCGACTACTACAACCCAGCCAGCGAGCTGCTCGACGAGGGAGCGACCCGATGAGCCCTGTCATCCGGCCGTACGGCGACACCACGGGGGACGGGATGGTGCAGCTGTCCTTCACGTTGCCGATGCCTCACTCGAAGATCGCCGACGGCGCGGCCCTCCAGCTCGCGACCAAGATGGGCATGGACCCCGCACTGGTCGTCCACTCCAAGCCGATGGGTCCCGACTACACGTTCTTCGTCGTGTACGGCCGCGTCAACCATCTCGTCGACCCCAGCCAGGTGCAGGTCGTGGAGCGCGACTTCCCGCTGCTCACGCCCAAGGAGGCGAACGCCGCCATCAAGAGGTCGTTGCGGCGTCGGCTGGTCGTCGTGGGCGCCTGCATCGGCACCGACGCCCACACCGTCGGCATCGACGCGATCCTCAACATCAAGGGCTTCGCAGGGGAGAAGGGCCTCGAGTACTACCGGGAGCTCAAGGTGGTGAACCTCGGCGCTCAGGTGTCCGTCCCGCAGCTCGTCGACCGGGCGCTGGCGGAGAAGGCGGATGCCGTCCTGATCTCGCAGGTCGTCACCCAGCGCGACGCCCACCTCCTCAACACCCGCGAGATGTCCGCCGCCTTCCGCGAGGCCTATCCCGCCGGCAAGCGGCCGTTGCTGGTCGTCGGCGGCCCCCGGTTCGACGAGGCGATGGCCGACGAGCTCGGCGTCGACCGGGTGTTCACCCGCGGCGCCACGCCCGGCGAGGTCGCGTCGTTCCTCGTCCACCGGATCACCACCGCGTCCTCACGGAAGGCATCCTGATGACCGACACCCCACAGACCTCCCGGCCCTCGGGTGCCCTGGTCGGCCGCCGCGTCGTCCACCGCCGCTACGTGCCCTACGCCCACGCCCACTACGCCGGGAACCTGGTCGACGGGGCCTACAGCCTCGGCCTGTTCGGCGATGTCGCCACCGAGATGTGCATCGTCACCGACGGCGACGAGGGTCTCTTCGCGTCGTACGACGACGTGCAGTTCCTGGCCCCGGTGCGGGCCGGGGACGTGCTGGAGATCAGCTGCGAGCTGACTCGCGTCGGGACCCGCTCACGTCAGCTCTCGTTCGCGGTGCACGTCGTGGCGCGGGGCGCAGCCACCGCCGACCGCCCGGGGGCGGCGGAGGTCCTCGAGCCACCGATCGTGGCGACCACGGCCACCGGCACCGTCGTCGTGCCGGGCTGACCTGCCTGCATCGTCGCCCTTTCGCGACCGAGGGTCAGTGTGTCGTCGGCGACACGCCGCAGCTGGTGAGATTTTCCCTTCGATTTCGGGGCCGACGTCGCCGCCCTGACCTGCGACTTTGCGCGTTGTCGCAGGTCGCGGGACGGTTGACAGGAGCGGCTCTGCGCACCAAGGTGCCGTCTTGTTCGCCCCCGCAGTTCGCGGCCGGCGGACCGGCGTCCGAGTGGTCGCGTGACGGGGGTCCAGCCAACTTCCACGTCCCGTGATCCGCGCAGGCCGGTCCACGGCCGCGAGGGCGAGAGCGGAAGGGTCCCAAGTTCCCTAGACAACTTCTCGTGATCGGCAGCCGGTCGATCCCGGGTCGGCCCGAAGGACGGTGGGACCCTTCCGCTCCTGCACGTCCGAGGCCGGAACCGCCCGGATCCCGCCCATTCCTCTCCCAGGCCACCGGTACCTTTGCCCCCGTGCTCCTGCGGACCGGTCTCGCACTGATCGCCGGCGCCGTGCTGGCGCAGGCGTTCGAGCCGATCGGTCTCGCGATCCTGCTGCCGGTCGGCGTGGCCGGCTTCGTGCTGTGCGTCCACGGCCTCCCCGCGCGCCGGGCCTGGTTGCCGGGGCTGGCGTTCGGCATCGGCTTCCAGTTCGTGCTGCTCTTCTGGATGCGCGTGGTCGGGTACGACGCGTGGCTGGCCCTCGCCGCGCTCCAGGCCTCGTTCTACGCACCGCTCGGAGCGGCGGTTCCGTGGCTGCAGCGTCTCCGCTTCGGCCCGGTCTGGGTGGCCACCGCCTGGGTCGCCGTCGAGAGCATCCGCTCGAGCTGGCCGCTCAGCGGCATGCCCTGGGGTCGGCTGCCGTTCGCCACCGCAGGAACCCCGTGGCAGCAGGCCCTCCCGTACCTCGGCATGACGCTGGTCTCGTTCGTGCTCGCGCTGCTGGGGGTGCTGCTCGCACGCGTCATCACCGACCGGGACACCCGGGTCCAGTCGACTGCTGCCCTCGCGGCGGTGGCGGCCCTCTCGCTGCTCCCGGCACTCGTGCCCTATGAGCCGCGCATCGTCGACGAGAAGACGGTGGCGGTGGTCCAGGGCAACGTCCCGGGGGACGGGACCAACGTGCTGCTCGACCATCGCGCGGTCACCCGCAACCACGTCGAGGCCACCGAGGAGCTCGCTCGGCAGATCGACAGCGGGGACGTGCCACGGCCGGACTTCGTGATCTGGCCCGAGAACTCCACGGCGGTCGACCCCTTCGCCGACGCCGAGGTCGGGGGCGGGATCGAGGAGGCGAGCGAGGCGCTCGACGTACCGCTGCTGGTGGGCGCGATGGTCGACGCCGGCAGCGAGCACGTCCTCAACCAGAGCATCGTCTGGGCGCCGGAGACCGGGGGAGGGGATCGGTACAGCAAGCGGCACCCGGTGCCGTTCGGGGAGTACATCCCGTGGCGGGGGCTGTTCGACGCGAACTTCGGCCGGCTCGCCCTGATCCCGCGCGACATGCTGAGCGGGACCCGCGTGACGCCGCTGACGGTCGACGGCGCCCGAGTCGCGGCCGCGATCTGTTTCGACGTCGCTTACGACGACGGCATCCACGACCAGGTGAGCGAGGGCGGCCAGCTCGTCACCGTGCAGACCAGCAACGCCCTGTTCGTCCACACCAACCAGATCGAGCAGCAGTTCGAGATCAGCCGGCTGCGAGCGCTGGAGACGGGACGGTACGTCGCCGTGGCCGCGATCAACGGGGTGTCCGGGATCATCGCGCCCGACGGGACCATCCTCGAGCGGGCCGGGATCCGTACCCAGTCGGTGATGACCGCCGAGGTGGGGCTGGTCGACGACGTCACTCCCGGCGTGTGGCTCGGGCAGTGGCCGGGTCGGGTCGCTGCGGTGCTCACCCTGCTCGGACTCGTGTGGTCGGTGCTCACGTATCGTCGGCGGCGGACGAAGGAGGCCACGACGTGACCGAGGAGTGGCGCGGTGACCGGGTGGTCATGGTGGTGCCGACGTACAACGAGCGCGACAACATCGCGTGGATCCTCGGCCGGCTCCACGACGCCGCACCGGACGTCGACGTGCTCGTGGTCGACGACTCCTCCCCGGACGGCACCGGCGACCTCGCCGACGAGCTGGCGCTGGCCGACTCCCGGGTGCACGTGCTGCACCGCGAGCGGAAGGGCGGGCTGGGTGCGGCCTACCTCCACGGCTTCCGGTGGGCGCTGGACGCCGGCTACGACGTCATCGGCGAGATGGACGCCGACGGGTCCCACCAGCCCGAGCAGCTGCACCGGCTGCGCGAGGCGCTGCCCGAGGCAGACCTGGTGATCGGGTCCCGGTGGGTTCCGGGCGGGTCGGTCGTGAACTGGCCCTGGCACCGGGAGGCCCTCTCGCGCGGCGGCAACCTCTACGTGCGGCTGCTCCTCGGGCTCCGCGTCAACGACGCCACCGCGGGGTACCGCCTGTTCCGGCGCCAGACGCTGGAGAAGATCGAGCTGGAGACCGTCCGCTCCACCGGCTACGTGTTCCAGACCGACCTGGCCGTGCGCACCTCGAGGGCTGGGCTGGTGGTGCGAGAGGTGCCGATCGAGTTCGTGGAGCGGATCCGGGGAGACTCCAAGATGAGCGGCGCGGTCGCCGTCGAGTCGCTGCGCCGGATCACCGGCTGGGGCGCTCGGGAACGTGGCGCACAGCTCCGCCGGGGCGTCGGCCGGGGAAGGGGAGCCCGATGAGCCGCGGGCGGCTGCTGCGGCTGCTCTTCGTGATCCTCTTCGTCGGCGTACCGCTGCTGGAGATCTTCGTCCTGGTCCAGGTCGGACAGGTGATCGGACCCTGGTGGACCATCCTGCTGCTGGTCGTCGCCAGCATCCTCGGGACCTGGCTGATCCGGCGCGAGGGGAGCCGGGCCTGGCGCGTCCTCACCGAGGCACTTCAGACCGGGCGGATGCCCGCCCGCGAGATCGCCGACGGCGCGCTGATCTTGATCGGCGGCACGCTGATGCTGGCGCCCGGCTTCGTGACCGACGCGGTCGGCGTGTTCTTGATCCTGCCCCTGACCCGGCCCCTGGCGCGCACCGCGCTCACCAAGGTCGTCACCCGACGGCTGCTCGGCGCCGGGTTCCCGACCGAAAGGCCGGGGGGCGCCGGCGGCAGCACGAAACGCCCGGGACCCGGTGGCGGCACCGTGATCCAGGGCGAGGTCGTCGACGACCCACCGCGCGACCAGCCGCGCGGCGATCAGCCGGGCACTGTCACCTGACCGTGGGTCAGCTGACCTTCCGCTTGCGGGCGGAGGCACGGTGCAGGTGTGCGGGACCGATCTCCCCGCCGCGCAGCAGCTCGAGACGCTCCTTCAGGATGTCCTCGAGCTCCTTCTCGGAGCGACGCTCCAGCAGCATGTCCCAATGGGTACGGGCCGGCTTCTCGGCCTTCACCTCGGGCAGGATGCCGGCGACGCTCAGCGACTCGGCGCCGCACCGTGGGCACTCCCACATAGCGGGGATGTCTGCCTCGACCGACATCGTGATCTCGAACTCGTGGCCGCGATCGCAGCGGTAACCGACCTGCTGCCTCGCGGCGAACTCGATGCCGCGCTCGTCCTCGAAACTCTGGCCCCCAAGTCGGGCACCACGCAATGTGCGCTCCGCCATGAGCCACCTCCTCAACGCCTATTTGTCCCCCGCTGGACCCCGTCATCACCTAAGACGCACGAAGCGATGACGTGGTTGCCTGGAACCTTGTCCAGCCATCTTCTTGCTCAACGGTAGAGGGCGGACCAAGATTCCCCGAATCCAGTCACCCAGACAGGTGACTCGCCGCACACCGGCCACACGGGCCACACCGCTCACACCCGGCTGGGCACCTCGTTGCCGGCGTCCCGGATCCCGCGCTCGGTGTCGACTCGCAGCAGGAGCAGGCCGCCGAGGACGAAGAAGATGATCAGCGCGAAGATGGCGGGCCGGTACGAGTCGGTGGCCGTGTAGACCACACCGAAGACGAGGGTGCCGAACCACGAGGTCCCGCGGTCCATGGCGTGGTAGAGGCCGAAGTACTCCGCTTCCTTGCCTCGGGGGATGAACAGGGAGAAGTACGACCGGGCGAGCGCCTGGGTGCCGCCCAGCACGATGCCGATGGCCACGCCGAGCAGGAGGAACGGCACCAGCGCCCGCTCGGGCACCCACAACGCCGCGGTGACGATCCCCATCCAGGCCACCAACCCCGCGAGGATCGTGTTCTTGGTGCCGAACCGCCCGGCTGCTCGCCCGAACCCGATCGCGCCGAAGATCGCGACGAGCTGGACGAGGAGATAGGTCGCGAGGACCGTGCCGGTGGAGAACTCGAGCTCCTCCACGCCGTACACGGAGGCCTGACTGATGACGGTCTGGATGCCGTCGTTGAAGAAGAGATAGGCGAGCAGGAACGTCAGCGCGACGGGGTAGTTGCGCAGGTCCTTCAGCGTCGACCACAGCTGCCCGAAGGAGCGGGCGAACACCCCGCCCTCGACGTGCGCGACGTCGGTCGGGGGGTGGTTCTTGAGGCCCCGGAACGGGATCAGCGTGAAGCCAGCCCACCACACCGCCGCGGACAGCAGGCTGAGCCGGACCGCCATCCCCTCGGTGATGCCGAACGTCTCGTAGAAGCTGACCACGACGAAGTTGATCGCGAGCAGCAGCCCACCGCCGGCGTACCCGAACGCCCAGCCGCGCGAGGACACGCGGTCGCGTTCGGCCACGGTCGAGATCAGCGGGAGGATCGCGTCGTTGAAGACGGCCGCGGCCGCAAAGCACAGGTTGGCGGCGATGAACGTGAGGGCTCCGAGCTGCCAGTTGTCGCCGGTCATGAAGAAGAGCAGTGCGGCGAAGAACGCGCCGACCCACGCGAAGCCGGCCAGCAGGTCCTTCTTGCGCTCGGTCCGGTCCGCCACGGCCCCGAGCAGCGGGAGCAGCACCGCGGAGATGATGGTCGAGGCGGTGATGACGAACGCCGGGAGGGCTCCGGGATCGACCCCGAAACCGAAGACGGAGACCTCGTCGTTGATCGCGGCTTCCTCCGCGATCGCGATCAGGTAGGGACCGAAGAGAACGCCTGCCACGGTGGTCGCGAACGCACTGTTCGCCCAGTCGTACCAGTACCAGGACTTCTGCTCACGAGCTCGGTTGAGCGGGCCGAGGTCGGCGACTCCGGTGGCACTCATGGCTGCACCCTCACTGTCTAGGTCCACTGGCCGCGCTGCGCGAGCACGTCCTTGAGTATGTCGGTGCGGTCGGTCATGAGGCCGTCGACACCACGATCCAGCAGGACGATCATCTCGGCCGGGTCGTCGACGGTCCATGAGTGGACGTGCTTACCCACGGCGTGCGCGCGGCGGACCAGCCCCGCGGTGGTCACGGTCAGGCCGCGATGCCGGTAGGGGATCTGGAGTGCCGTGACCTGGCCGCGGGTGACCAGGTCGGCGAGCCGCCCCGACGGCAAGAAGCGGAACGCCAACACCTCCTGCGGGTGGGCGGAGGTCGCCACCCGACCGCGAGTGATCCGTCGGAAGCGGCGCAGCCGCCGAGGCGAGAACGAGCCGACCAGGACCCGGTCATGGGCGTCGCGTTCGTCCAGGAAGCTGGAGAGCAGCGGTACGGCGGCCTCGGACTTGAGGTCGATGTTGAACCGGCTGTCCGTGAACTCGTCGAACAGCTCGGCCAGGGTCGGGATGCCCTCGCTGCCCCCGATGCGGAACGCGTCGACCTGTTCGTGCGTGAGCGCGCCCAGCGCGCCCTCGCCGTCCGTCACCCGGTCGAGGACGTCGTCGTGGAAGGCCAGCAGGACGCCGTCGACCGTTGCGTGGACGTCGGTCTCGAGGTAGCGGTAGCCGAGCTCCACCGCGTGCCGGAACGCGGCCCTGGTGTTCTCCAGGCCGGGCAGGTCCGGGTGAAGGGCACCCCCGCGGTGCGCGAACGCCAGTGGCGGCGACGCGTCGTCGAGATAGGCGAAGCCGGTCCGGGGTGCGGTCACCCGCGCAGTATCCACGCTCCCGACCCTCCCTGTCGGCCGTCCCGAGCCGGCATCCGTTCGTGCGCCGCGAGCCACCCACGCCGGTGCGGCCCGGGGGAGTACCGTCGCGACATGGACGCGTTGACCTGCCCCCGTTGCGACTCCGAGATGGAGATCCGGACCCTCGGGACCGGTCAGGTGAGCCAGTGCCCGCAGGGCCATGGCGTGTTCCTCGAGCGCGCCGAGCTCGGCAACCTGATCGAGGCCGAGACCGACTGGCACCGCAACGCCGGTCAGCACACCGCACCGCTGCCGCGGATCACCCCCGACATGACGGCGCCGCCGGCTGCCAAGTCACCGGCGCGTGCCTGGGTGGAGACACTGTTCCGTTGACTGGCGCCACCCGGGGAGGCCCACCGGTCGGGTGGACTCAGATGTCGCGGAAGGTCTCGATGTTGGCGCCGAGCTGGTTCAGGCGCTCGGCCAGGTCTTCGTAGCCACGGTGGATGACGTAGGTCGAGCGCAACACCGAGGTGCCCTTGGCGGCGAGCATCGCCAGCAGCAGCACCACGGCCGGGCGAAGGGCCGGCGGACACATCATCTCCGTGCCGGAGAAGCTGGTCGGGCCCTCCACCATCACCCGGTGTGGGTCGAGGAGAGTGACCTTGCCGCCGAGCTTGTTGAGGTCGGTGAGGTAGATCGCGCGGTTCTCGTAGACCCAGTCGTGGATCAGGGTCTGGCCCTGTGCGACCGCGGCGATGACCGCGAAGAACGGCAGGTTGTCGATGTTCAGACCGGGGAACGGCATCGGGTGGACCTTGTCCAGCGGCGCGTGCAGCACGCTGGGGTGGGTGGTGAGGTCGACCAGCCGGGTGTGACCGTTGCGTGCGACGTACTCCTCGGAGCGGGTGTACCGCAGCCCCATCTCCTCCAGCAGCGCGAGCTCGATCTCGAGGAACTCGATCGGTACCCGCTCGATCGTGATCGAGGAGCTGGTCACGATCGCGGCCGCCAGGAGTGACATGGCCTCGATCGGGTCCTCACTCGGGGCGTAGTCGACGTCGAGGTCGATCTGCGCGCAGCCGGTGACGGTCAGGGTCGTGGTGCCGACGCCCTGCACGTCGACGCCGAGCCGCTGCAGGAAGAAGCAGAGGTCCTGGACCATGTAGTTGGACGAGGCGTTGCGGATGATCGTGGTGCCCGGGTGGAGGGCGGCGGCCATCAGTGCGTTCTCCGTGACGGTGTCGCCGCGCTCGGTGAGCACGATGGCCCGGCCCGGAGTCACGCCGTTGTCGACCTGCGCGTGGTAGCTGCCCTCGGTCGCCTTCACCTCCAGGCCGAACGGCCGCAGCGCCGCCATGTGCGGCTCGACGGTGCGGGTGCCGAGGTTGCAGCCGCCGGCGTACGGGAGCTCGAACGACTCGGCGCGGTGGAGGAGCGGTCCGAGGAACATGATCACCGAGCGGGTGCGGCGGGCGGCGGCCTCGTCGATGTTGGCGAGGTCGAGCTCGGCCGGCGGGACGATCTCGAGGTCGTTGTCGTCGTTGAGCCAACGGCACTTGACGCCGAGGCTGGTGAGCACCTCGAGCAGCCGGTTGACCTCCTCGATCCGGGCCACCTTGCGCAGCGT
>Ga0190275_10002271_pt1 | contig 13898 bp, 16 predicted proteins | sample Popmic550T_FD_133745 | JGI IMG/M metagenome (GOLD analysis project Ga0190275, IMG submission 133745) | Populus adjacent soil microbial communities from riparian zone of Yellowstone River, Montana, USA - 550 T | ecosystem: Environmental > Terrestrial > Soil > Riparian zone > Trees stand | place... | reverse complement strand
CAGCGCTCTTGCGGGAACCGTGGTCGCGGATCTTCTTCGGATCCAGCTCGTCGCCACCGTTCTTGCTGTTGTACTCCCAGAACTCCAGCCGCTCCCCCTGGAGAGCGAGCGACTTCTTGTTCGCGCTGAGGAAGGCCGCGCCCAGACAGTCGGCCTGCAACTCCAGCCGCCGGGACCACTCCAGCTCCGCCGCCTTGGTCTTCGCCCAGCCCTCCTGGGAGTGCGAGGAGATCAGGATGTTGGTCAGATTCTGCACGTGGTGGCTGTACTCGTGCGCGGCGATCGTCAGGAGATTGACGGCAGTGACCGGATCCTGCTTGTAGTTCTTGACCGTTTGCTCCCACTTCATGGTCATCGTCTCGTCTGCCCCGCAGTAGTACGCGACCCAGTTGGTCGACTCGCCAGTACAGGCTCCTGTCCTGACCTTGCCGGCCAGTACCAGCTTGGGCTGGCGGAACGGGTAGCCGGCTTTGAGCACCAGCGGTTCCCAGGTCTCGGCCAGACAGGGCATCAACGCCTGGTAGTAGCGCAGGACGTTCGCCTTGGTGTCCGGCTTGATCTTCGGGAGAGCACAGTTGACGCTCGGCAGTTTGCCAACCTCGTAGAGCTGGTTCTGCCGTAGCCGGACTGCGTCCGGGACCGGCTGGACCGTTTTGGTGACGGTCGGGGGTGGCGGGGGCGGGAGGGGTGTGTTCGACGGCTTCACCGTCGGTTTGGTGAGGGGGTTGGCGACCGTACTGTCGAAAGAGTCGATCAGCTGGTAGCCGGCGGCAGCGCCGCCGGTGACCATGATCAGAGCGAGCGCGGACAGCAGGATGACGACCGGCCGGGAGAGCCGCCGCGGTTGCTTCAGGTTGGGCGGCTGGGTGGCGATCTGCGGCAGTCCGGTCCGGGGCGGCGTTGTGTTCCACCCGACCGGGCGGGCTCCGCCGATCTGCCGGGTGCCGCGCAGCGGTGTAACCGGTGCGCCCGGCAAAGGCGCTGCGGGCGGTGCGCCGAAATCACTCCGGTACGCCGGATCGGTGGCGAGCGGAGTCGCCTTCTTCAGCGTGGGATCGACGGGAGCACCGATGGGCCGGGCCTTGCCGAGGCCGAGTTGCCGACGGTTCACGGTGTCCGGTGACGTCAACGTGGTACGGGGTGCACCTGGCACGGCCGAGTCGACCTGATCGCCGTCGCCGCCCGGCAGGAAGTGCCCGATCGTGGGCCCTGGCTTGGGCACCCGCTCGTCGTCCGCCATTCCTCTACCTCAGTCCGTCGATGGTCAGCTGACTTTGGCCGCCGCTGCCACAAAAGTGTTGCAGGAGCCGGGATCGGGGGCCGCGAAGCCCTGGTTCATCCACAGCTCGACGCTCTTGCGGGAACCATGGTCGCGCACTTTGCCCGGACCAGTCTCATCGCCGTCGTGCCTGCTGCGCCACTTCCACCAGGTGAGCAGCTCGCCGGTGACCGGGAACGTGGCCTTCTCAGCACCCAGGAACGCCGCCGAAAGGCAGGCTGCCTGCAGCGAGAGCCGCCGCTTCTCCTCCAGCCGCAACGCCTCGGTCGCGGCCTCGGCCCGCCGGCTGTCCGAGGAGTCCAGGATGCCGGTCAGATTCTGCACATGGACGCCGTAGACGTAACCCAGCGCATCGGCCATGTCGATCCGGGTCAGCGACTTGTTCTTGCCGTAGTTGTCCTGCAGGTGCTCCCACGGCAGCGCGACACTACCGCCGTCAGCCGGACAGTACGAAGGCACTTTCTCCTGTACTCCGCATGCCGTCTCCTGACCGTCATCGAAGATGATCAGCTTCGGCGGGCGGAACTCGTTGCCGCTCTCGCGGACCACCGGCGCCCAGAACTTGTCCATGCAGACCAGGAGCGCCTGGTAGTACGACCGGACGTTCTCCTTCGAGGTCGGCCGGAAGGCGGGCTCGCGGCACTTGGCCGGCGCGATCTTGCCGGTCGAGTAGAGCTTGTTCTTCTGCAGGACGATCAGATCGGGCGTCGGCTTGCTGGTCGGCTGGGCGGACGGCGTGTAACCGGGCGGCTTGACCGACGGCGTACCGAGCGGGTTCGCGACGAAGTTGTCGTACGACGCAAGCACTTTGGTCGCCCCGAAGACGCCACCACCGAGGACGACGAGCGCCCCGGCGACGATGCCTGCGATCAGGGCCTTGGACTTCTTCTTCGGCTCGAACGGGATCGGCTCCGGCTGGTACCGCGCCTTGAACGCAGCCGCGGCACGATCCTCGGGCGGCGGCGGCCCAAGCCGCGAGCCGGTCAGTACGGGCGGCCCGTCCGGAGTCTCAGCTCCGCGCCCAAGCCGAGGCGTAGGCGCGGCCAATGGCTCCGAAGGCGACCCATACGCCGGTACGGCCGGCCGCCCATACGTCGGCAAACTTGCCGCCTCATCGCCGTTTGGCAGCCCAGCCGGCCCGTCGCCCTCCGGCAGCCCGGTCGGCTCGTTGTCCTTCGGCAAGAAATGTCCAGGCTTGGGCCCCGACTCCTCGGCCATACTTCCCCGCTTCTCCCCAGTCCCGGGCAACCCCGGACCCACCCAATCTCGGTCACGATCAAAGCCACCCCCAGCCCGAACCGCCGCCCGATGCTACGACGCCAGCACTCCCCCGACGTACCAAATTGCAGCTATTGACATCGCTTCGCGACCTGTCGTAACTCTCCGCACCGACAACAACACCAACCGCTGAACCCGCCCACCCGCACTCGGGAAGACGCCCGCCTCGCACCTCCTCCGTCGGCACTCCAACCCACCCACCCCAACCCGCCGCTCCTCCGTCGCGGCTCAAAAGCGGCGTGGTCGCGCAGGAATCGATCGGCCGAGGTGAGCCGGGAGACGGAGCGGTGACCCCGGGGATCGACCAGCTGGCGTTCCCCGGGGGACAGCGCGGCACCCCCGGGATCGACCGGCTGGGGTGACCCGGGGAGATGTTGTTGGGTGCTGGTGGGGGTACGGGGCTGGTGAGGGGTGTCGGTGGGGTGCTTTAGGTTCTGTCGCATGAGCTTGAGTGATGGTGCGCGGAAGCTGGTGGATGGCGAGAATCCGGGGATTCTGGCGACGATCAATCCCGATGGGAGTCCGCAGACGTCGGTGGTGTGGGTCGGGCGGGACGGGGATGACGTGGTCATCTCCACGACGGCCGGGCTGCGGAAGGACCTGAACTTGCGGCGGGATCCGCGGGCCAGTCTGCTGGTGATCGCGAGAGACGATCCGGATGAGTACGTCGAGATCCGCGGATCCGCTGTGATCACCGAAGACGCCGGCCGTGCGCTCGCGTTCCAGTTGGCGGAGCAGTACGAGGGCGAAGGCGCGGGCCAGGAATACCTCGACCTCCCCGCCGACGTCCTCCGCACCGTCATCCGAATCAGCCCCACCAAACTCACCGGCCCCGCCGCCTAACCACCACCCCGGCCACAACTCCACCCCAAATCCCCCAGCTTGCCGTGGCTTAGGTGGCTTGGGCGAGGGCTAGGAAGTGGAAGCTGGTGGACATTATGTGGGGGTCTCGCTCCAGGAGGCGGGCGAGGGTTAGGGCTGAGGGGAGTAGGCGCGGTACGTCCTCGGGGGCGCAGTGTTCGAGGGTTGCGGCGGCTGGACCCTCGACAGCAAGTACCTCGACCTCGGAGAAACCGGCTGTCTCGAATTCATCGCGCAACTCATCTGCGTGGTGGAAGTAGGCGTTGGTGAAGCCGTTTGGGTCGTCGTGGTTTCGGCCCGTTGCCAAAGCGTCGGTGAACGCGCGGAGAGTCTCGTCAGCCAGCATCCCCTTCGTGCCGTACTCCAGCAACCCCGCGTACCGACTGATGCCGGCGGCAACCACCAGTCCACCCGCCCGGGTCACCCGCCGAGCCTCAGCCAGCGCCAACGCGCGATCCGCAGCCTCCACCAAGTGATACAGCGGCCCAAGCAACAACGTCACGTCCACGCTGTCGTCCGCCTGCGCCAACTGCCGCGCATCCCCCACCATCGCCGCGAAAGTCCCAACCTCCGCAGCCTTCGCGACGTGCTCCGCCACCGGATCGACCAGCGTCACCTCATACCCATCAGCCGCCAGCCACCGCGCATGCACCCCGGTCGCCCCGCCCACATCCAAAACCGTTGCCCCAGGCCCCGGCAGGTACCGGCGGACCAACTCCTGCGTCCGTAAGAACTCCAGCTGCCCATGCCCCGAGCGCGTCAGCCGATCGTCCTCGACATACCGCTCCGCATAGAACGCCCTGACCAAAGGATCCAGTTCCACCATCCCCCCATGATCCAGCCCCAAAAACCCCAGCACACCTCATTTCCCGGCCCGTACTCTGCCCGCATGACCCGCATCGTCTTCCTCAACGGCGCGCCCTCGACCGGCAAGACGACGCTCGCCCGTGCTCTCCACGCCAGCTTGCCGGGCCGGTGTTCTACCAGTCCCTGGACGACTTCCGCCGTTCGATCCGGCCCGAGTACTGGATCAGCGGCCGCGTCCCCGGTCTCTTCGAGCGGGTCGTCGACGCCTACGTCTCCTGCCTGCGTGAAGTTGCTGCCCGCCGGCTCGACATCGTCGCCGAGTCGATCATCCTGCCCTCGGATCTCCCCCGGTACGCCGAGCTCTTCGGCGAGTTCGACGTCTGCCTGATCGGCATCACCTGTCCGCTCCGGGTCATCCGCGAACGCGAACTCCGCCGTACCGACCGCTACAACGGCTTTCTGGAGCCGGACCTGGCGGGATACGAGGAGCTCAAAGGCCACTCCTACAAGCTCCTGATCGACACCAGCGTCGAGTCCACCGAGACGTCCCTCAGCAGAATCCTCGATCACCTGTCAGAGCAGAGGTGAAGTGGCCACCTCGTACCTGCGGTCGAGGAAAGAGACGGCGGGATCGGGGGTATAGGTGAAGGTCCAGCGGGCAGGGATAGGCGTCTGGAGCCAGGCAGCGGGAGGGCGGCTCAGCGGCGGGTACGGAATGGCCGTGAGAAGGGGGATCGCCTCGACCGGGGTGAACCAGCGGACTTCCTGGACAGAGGCGTCCGGATCGTCGATGGCGAAGTCGCCATGGGGCACGTCGGCGGTGTAGTTCCACGCCGTACTCCGGAAGGCGCCGTCGCTGCTCAGCACCGTCACCTCGGCGATCAACGTGAGTTGGTCAACGGCGACGTGGAGACCGGTCTCTTCGCGGAGCTCGCGGACCGCAGCCTCAGCTGGCGACTCGCCTGGCTCGACGGCGCCGCTCGGGATGCTCCACTGCTCGTTGGCCCAGTCTTCGTACTGTTCGCGGACCAGCGCCACCCGGCCGGCGCGGAGGGCGAGGACACCCGCGTAGTCAGGCATTGAGCTCGAGGGTGAACTCGGTTTCGTCGAACTCGTTGATGCCGTGTTCGACAAAAGCGGTCGAGCGGAGGGTGGCGAGGCCGGCGTCGTTGCTGGGGTCGACCGAGGCGTGGATCTGGGTGGCTCCCAGCCCGGTGGCCAGCCGGATGACGTGGTCGAGAGTCTGGCGGCCGAGGCGCTGGCCGCGGCGGGCCGGGCTGACGTAGTACGTGATCTCGGCTTCGTCGTCGAGGATCTCGAGGTCGATGAAACCGATCGGCCCGGTCTCGTCGAAGGTGATCCAGCCGTGCCGGCTCGGGGCCTGCAGCAACGGCGTCCAGCGCGCGACGGCGTGACCGTAGAAGCCGCCGAAGATCGCGCCGCCGACGGGATCCGCCGCCAGCCACTGCTCGACCTGCCGCAAACCGTCCTCGTCGATCGGCCTGACATCCATGCCACCGAACTCTGCCTGCCGCCACCGACAATTCGCAATCCTGTTGCGGTCAGAGCGGCTCCACCGGTTGGCTAGGCGCATGGTTGAGCTCAAACGCGCGGAGTACCCGCTGTCCTCGAAGTACGACGCCGGCTGGCTGCTCGACTGCGACATGGGACCCAACCCGCTCTGGCTGCTCGAAGACCTCGCCCGCGACCTGGACCTGCGGCCGGGCATGAAGGTGCTCGACCTCGGTTCCGGCAAAGGCGCGACGTCGGTCTTCCTCGCGAAGGAGTTCGGCGTGCAGGTCTGGGCCGCCGACCTCTGGGTCGATCCGTCCGACGCCGCCGCGAACTTCGCCGCGCAAGGTGTCGAGGTCACCGCGCTCAAGGCCGAGGCGCACACGCTGCCCTTCGCGCGCGAGTTCTTCGACGCGATCGTCTGCATCGACGCGTACGAGTACTTCGGTACCGCCGACAACTACCTCGCGTACCTGACCGGCTTCCTCAAGCCGGGCGGCCAACTCGGCATCGCCACGCCGGCGATGACCCGGGAGATCCGCGAGCTCGGCTACATCCCGGAGCACATCAAGAAACTCGTCGGCTGGGAGGCACTCGCCTGGCACACCGCCGACTGGTGGCGGTTCCACTGGGCCATCACCGAACTCGTCGAGGTCACCTCAGCCCGCCTCCAGGAGACCGGCTGGCACGACTGGCTGACCTGGGCCGAAGCCGCCTCCGAGCACACCGGTACCCCCGACGGCAGCCTCGAAATGCTCCGCGCCGATCGGGGCGAGTACCTCGGCTTCGCTCTCGTCAGCGCCCGCAAACCCAGCTAGGGACACGCCCTAACCGACGGGCCGGGTGTCGCCGGTCACCGGTACTGAGCAATGCTGTCGGTATGAGCTGGGCTATCTACGCGATGCGCGGGCCAGGAGGCGTACGTCGCCTCGAGGACATTCCGGACGGGTACGAGCCGCCTTCACTCGGTACTGCGGAAGCGGTGGTCGACCGGGTCCGCGAGGTGGCGCCGGGTCTGGATGCGAGCAAGCGGTCCTGGTTGCAGCTGAAGAGCGACGAGTACGACGTCGAGATGACGATCGGCAAGGGGGTCGAGGTCCGCGACGTCACCTTCTACATCGACGGGCCGCGCTCGATCCCGGTGGTGATGGAGATCAGCAGCAAGCTGGGCGTCACGCCGTACGACACCGAGTCGGGCAACTTCCTCACCGAGGAGTCCCGCCCGCCGGTACCACCGCCGCTGACCCCGGACGAGATCAAGGCGAACAAACCCAAGTGGTGGCAGTTCGGACGCAGCTGATCAGCCGGCTGGGCGGGTGGCGACCAGGGTGGCGATCTTGTTGATCCGGTGCTCGGGGTTGTTCAGCGCGTCCTTCCAATAGTTGCCCGCAGCATGGTCTTCCGGCGTCGCGCAGGTCGACACCGTGAGCATGGCCCGCGTCGGCGCCACCCCCGGCCGCCCCGGCACGGCAGCGTTCTGCTGCGCCTTCGAGGCCGGCTTGCGGAACGAGATCGTCATCGTCTGACTCACCACGTAGTCGTAAACGATCCCGCCGGACGTGACGAAGACGTGGGCGCCGTTCTTCACCTCGGGCAACCGTCCGAGCGGCCTGCCGTGCGTCGTCCGGTGCCCGGTGACGATGAAGTTGCCGATCTCCCCCGCCCCGACCCCGCCTGCCGGCCCGCGCGGCGACGCGAACACCCCACGATCCTGGATCACCGTGCCAGCCTTGTCGTCCGCAGTACCGGCGTAGGCGACAACGCGTAACGCCCGTACACCGATCGAAGGAATCGCGAGCGTCGTCACCGCCGTGGCCGACGGACGCTTAACAGTCGGCTTCGTCCCGGTCGGCTTCGTGGGCGACGGCGTCGGCTTGGAGGGCGTCGGTGTGGAGGGCACGGGCGTGGAGGGCGCCGGCAAAGAAGGCTCAGGCGTCGGCTCCGCAGTACCGGAAGGCGCCGTATCAGTACACCCCACAAGAGCAGCCGCCATCACCACCGCAACCACCCATCGCCCCACCATCATCGGAACCTAACCCCCACCACCGAAAACCAGCCGAAAAGCCGGTGTTCACCCGACTGTCAGGGTGGCAGGCCCCACGCGCAAGACCCCGGAGTCCAAAGGCTCGCACCGAATGCCGCCATGCCCGCGCAGACCCTTGAAGGCGCCCGGGGCGAGAACGACGTCCATCCACCCACACGGATTGGCCGGCCGATGCGCCTGGAAGCGAAGCGCTCCGGCTCCACTATCCAGAGTGAAGCTCCGGCCCGGCACCCGCTCGCCAGACGCAGTACGCCGTACCGCCAGCTGGTCGATCGGATAGCCGCGGATGATGACGTTCCGCCTGGTCAGCAGCGGATCAGGCGCCTCGTCCAGCCCAAGCCCGACCGCCAACTCATCCAGCACCCCAGCATCGAAAACCGTCACCGCGGCATTCCGGTGCCCCGACTGGTTGAAGTACCGATCCCCCACGATCCCCAACCCGGCTCGGACCTCGATCTCCCGGCGCCCCGCCGGCACGGGATCCGCCCGGGGCCCATCCTCCGGCCGCCCCCCGAAGGCATGCACCGGAGAAACCACCAGCCCCACGATCTCGACCCGCACCTCGCTACTCACACAATCAAGGTAGCCGCACAACGAATCCGGCCCTGGAGGCGTTTCACAGGTATGACTTTCGATCAGTGGGTGCGGGACGGACGCGGGCGCCTGCTCGCCTTCGCGACCGTACTCTGCGGTGGGCGGCACCTGGCCGAGGACGTCGTCCAGGAGGTGCTGGTCCGGGTTCACCGCAAGTGGGATCTGATCAGCGGTCTGGACCACCCGGACAGCTACATCCGCAAGATGGTCGTCAACGAGTTCCTGTCCTGGCGCCGCAAGTGGGCCCGGATCGAGCCGGGCGGACTGCTCGAGGTGATCGGTTCGGATCCCGATCCAGCGGGCCGGATCGCCGACCGGATGGAGCTGCTCACCGAGCTGTGCGCCCTGCCCAAGCGGCAGCGCGCAGTCGTCGTACTGCGTTACCTGGTCGGCCAGAGTGACGCCCAGATCGCCGAGATTCTCGGCTGCACGGAAGGCACCGTGCGCGGCTATTCGTCCCGCGCGCTGGCAACCCTCAAGATTCAGCTCACCGCGGAGGTGGCCGACCATGCGCACTGAGAATTCCCTTCGCGAAGCCCTCGAATTCTTCGCTGAACGAGCCGAGCAGCTCGAGCCAGCACCAGCCCGTACGCCGGTACGCCGGGTCCGGCGTTCCGTCGTGCTCACGGCCGTGGCGGCGACAGTCGCCGCAGCCGTCCTCGTACCGGTCGCGCTCGATCGCAACGGCTCGCCGCCACCGGTGACAGAGAACACGACAACCCCCAAGCCGCCCACCAGGTGGATTCATCAGCAGCTGGTCGTGTATCCGACCGTGACCATCCGGACCTACTCAGGACCGGACCAGACGTCTTGTCGAGTGTCCGCCGAGGGGGGCAGCTACAACCTGGCCAAGCTCGGCAAACTCTGGAAGAAGACGACAGTCAACGGCCACCAGGCCGACCTGATCCAAGTCCCCGTCACAAAGCCCCCGATGCCGGTCATGGGGCCTAAGCCCACCCCCACTCCCGCCCCGCAGACGCGCCTCATGATCGCGTGGACCTACCAGACCGGCCGTTGGGCGCTGGCCAGCTGTTCGCCGTACCTGGTTGATCTCGGCGAGGCCGAACAGCAAGTCCAGAGGTTCGCGGAGAGCGTCGATTTCGGGCCGCAACAATTTAAGGCGCCGATCGACTTCGGGTATCTGCCGCCCGGTGCCCGGATCCAGCAGATCGGCGCCACTGCCGACCACATCGAATTCGGGATCACCAGAGGCCCCACGGCGTCGATCCTGGTCTCGCTCAACTGGCCGCCGCTGAAACATGTCTACGCCGGCGAGCGGCCGGTCCAGATCAACGGACGCGCCGGCCGGATACGCGTCGACGGAACGTTGCGGATCCCGTTCGGGACCTTCGATCTCGTGGTGCAGGCAAAGAGCTCCACTGGAGTCGATCAGGAGAGCATGGTGCTGGCGATCGCGAAGGGAATCCGGGTCGCCGACCCGAAGGATCGCTCGACCTGGTTCCCGGCCGAGATCGGGCTCAGCCCCAGGTGAGCGGGTCGAGCAGGTGGTAGAAGGCCAGCAGTTGGGGATCCGGGGTCAGGCCATAGGTCGCGAAGAAGCGGTCAGCATCGACGGAACACTCGTCCTGGAGCTGGGCCCGGACCAGCGCGAGGTCGGCGTGGCGGTCGGCGATGCCGAGGCGGCCGAGGTCGATGACGCCAGTGCAATCGAGCGTGTCCGGATCGAAGAGGAAGTTGGGCAGGCAGGCGTCGCCGTGGCAAACGACGAGGTCGGCCTTCTCCCGAACCGAAGGCAGCTCGGCGTGCAACCGCGCCAGTAATTCCCCGGGCTGGACCAGCCGCCACTCGTCGGTAAGGAAGTCGGGGTTCACAGCACCTCGCCGTACGACGTCCTCCGCCTGGCCGACCACATCGTCGAGCCGGCGCTCGAACGGGCAACTCTCCAACGGCAGCTCGTGTACCGCGCGAACCATAAAGGCGAGGCTGTCCACCAGCTTGTCCGACCACGGCAGCTCGATCGCCGCGACACCGGCAGGCCCGCAACATTTCGCATACACCGCACCACGGCGGAACACGTCGGTGGCGGATTCGCCGCCACTCACCGGTTCCCAGTCATTCCCCGGCAACAACATCACGCAATCCTCACACAACCGCTACCGCCGGCGTTCTATCAGGAGAAGCGACTGGAGGAGAAAATGAACAACCGGCACGCGATCGTCAGCACGCAGCTCGGCGATCTCACGCTTGTCGCAGCGGACGCCCAACTGATCGGCCTGTACTTCCCGCACCACTGGGTGAAGCCGGACCCCGCCACCCTCGGCGAGAAAACGGCAACGGACCCGCTACTCAACGAAGCGGCGAGCCAGCTGAACCAGTACCTCGCGGGCGACCGCATCACCTTCGAGCTGCCCATCGAACTGCGAGGTGGCGACGAGTTCCAGCAGAAGGTCTGGGCGTTGCTCGACGAGATCCCGCGCGGCGAGACGACGACGTACGGCGAACTCGCGGACCGGCTCGGCGACAAGCAGCTGGCTCAACTGGTCGGCAAGGCCGTCGGCAGCAACCCGCTCTCGATCATCGTCCCGTGCCACCGAGTGGTCGGGAAGAACGGCAAACTCACCGGGTACGCCGGTGGCCTCCAGCGCAAGCAGTTCCTGCTCGACTTGGAAGAAGCCGTGCCGGCCACCCTCTTCTAAGCCGAGGACTCGCGCATGATCAGCTGCCAGGGGAAGTCGTACACCTTGCCGTCCGCGCCCTCGCGGTCGGTGAGGCGGGCGACCATGATCCGGCACAGCGCCGCGTTGAACCCGACTGGTCCGACCGTCGACAGCGACGGATCGAGATGCTCACCCTCGGGCGTGTTTCCGACCCCGATCACCGCCAGATCCCCCGGTACGTCGAGCCGCAACCGGTGCGCGGCCCGGATCGCGGCGATCGCGGCGAAGTCCGTCGTACAGTAAAGCGCCGTCGGCCGATCCGGCCGGTTGAGCACCGACATCGCCGCCCGGTAAGCCCCTTCGGGATGCGGCTCGTAGGTCGCCACCAGGTCATCCAGGACCGGTACTCCGGCCGTCGCCATCGTGCGCAAGTACGCGTCGAAGCGCGGCCAGCCGGCCAGTTTCGAAGTCAGCGCGCCGATCCGGGTGTGCCGCTCCAGCAAGTGCTCCACGGCCAGGTGGCAGCGCGGCTCGGCGCCGGACCGGATGACGTCGAAGCCGCGCGGTTCGAGCACCTCGCTGAAGACGACCATCTGCACGCCCTGCGCCGCGAACGCCTCGAGGTCGGTGACCAGGTCCGGATCGTCGCGGACGTGGTCGATGAAGATCACGTCCGGTGTCCGGTTCGCCAGTACCGTCCGCCAGTCGCCGTCGGCCACGATCAGCGCGGTCTTGCCCAGCGGAGTCACTGCCGCGCTGACGTCCGCGGCCACCGCCTGGGCCCACGGATCGGCGAGCACGCTCAGCGACAGCAGCACGAGATCGGACTTCCCCGTCCGGATCGCGCGAGCCGCGTCATTGCGCCGGTAGCCGAGCCGGGCGGCGGCGTCCCGGACCCGGTCGGCAGTCGTCTCCGAGATCGTCTGGCTGCGCGGGTGACCGGACAGCACATACGACACCGTGGCGATCGAGACCCCCGCCGCGGCGGCGACCGTGCGCAGCGTCGGCTTTTCGGTCATCCCCGTGGGCATAGGACCGATTCTCTCAGCCTTTGACCGCTCCGGTGATGACGCCCTTGTTGAAATGCCGCTGCAGGAACGGGTAGACCATCGCGATCGGTACCAGCGCCACCACCACGACCGCCATCTGCAACGACTGCGGCTGCGGCAACGGTGTCACCCCCAGTTGGTCGGCCGACAACGACTTGCCCTGCAGCACGTACGTCCGCAGGATCACCTGGACGGGCCACTTCGAGGTGTCGTTGATGTAGAGCAACGCGTTGAAGAAGGCGTTCCAGAAGCCGACCGCGTAGAACAGCCCGACCACCGCGATCACCGCCTTCGACAGCGGCATCACGATCCGGCGCAGGATGGTGAAGTCGCTCGCGCCGTCGATCCGCGCGCTCTCCAGGATCTCCTGCGGCACGTTCATGAAAAACGTCCGCATCACGACGAAGTTGAACGCGCCCAGCGCCCCCGGCAGGATCAGCGACCACAGACTGTCGATCAGCCCGAGCTGCTTGACGATCAGGAACATCGGGATGATGCCCGGCGCGAACAACAGCGTGAACAGCACCAGCAACAGGACCGGCCGCCCGAACAGCACCGGGCGCGAGGTCGCATAGGCGAGCGCGATCGTGGTGACCAACGCGATCGCGGTACCGACGACAGTGACGAAGACGCTGACCATGATCGCCCGCACCATCAGCCCGCCGCTGAACAGCGTCTCGTACGCCTTGAACGTCGGATGCGACGGCCAGAGCACATAGCCGCCGGCCTCGATGATGTCCTGGTCACTGGCCAGCGAGGTCGAGATCACCACCATGATCGGAACGATGATCGCGAGCGCGAAGCCACCGAGCACAACCGCCTTGATGGCCTGGTACGCCGGTGCCGGCCGCTCCTTCCAGATCGGCCTCATGACTCTCCTCTCTTCTGGAAGATCCCCGGTTCGCCCAGCCGGTGCGCGATCGAGTTCGCACCCCAGAGCAGCAGCGCGCCGATGACTCCCTTGGCCAGCCCGGCCGCGGCCCCGCTGCTCCAGTCACCACCGACGACTCCGGCGTAGTACGTGAAGGTGTCCAGTACTTCGGCAGCGCCCGGCCCGACCGAATCGCGTTGCAGGATGAACTGCTCGAACCCGACGCTGAGGATGTCCCCGATCCGCAGGATCAGCAGCAACACGATGACGGTGCGCATCGACGGCAGCGTGATATGCCAGAGCCGTCGCCAGCGACCCGCACCGTCCGCGGCGGCCGCCTCATACAGCGAGACGTCCACCGCCGAGAGAGCGGCGAGGAAGATGATCATCGCCCAGCCCGCGTCCTTCCAGACCAGCTGCGCGACCACCAGCAGCGGGAAGGTGTCCGGGTTCGTCATGAACGGGATCGGGTCGAACCCGGCCTGCCGGAGCAGGTTGTTGACGAACCCGGCGCCACCCAGGGACTGCTGGAACAGCGTGATGACCAGCACCCAGGACAGGAAGTGCGGCAGGTACGCGATCGTCTGGAAGGCTCGCCGGATCCGGTTGCTGACCAGCGAGTCGACGATCAGCGCCATCGCCAGCGGTACCGGGAAGAACAGCACCAGCTGGACTCCGGCCAGGATCAACGTGTTGCGCAACGCGTCCCAGAAGTCTGGATTGGCGTACAGGTTGACGAAGTTCTGGACGCCGTTCCACTCGCTGTGCATGATGCCGAGGAACGGCTGGAAGTCCTGGAAGGCGACCACGTTGCCGAGCACCGGCAGGTAGAAGAAGACCAGCAGGAACAGCACGCCCGGCACCATCAGGACCAGCATCTGCCAGTCCCGCCGCAACCGGACCCTGAACGGCAACTGCTGTCCCGTACTGCGATGCCGCCGCCGCTTGGGTGGGCGCGGTGGCGCCGGCGCCGGCTGTTTGCGTT
>Ga0190275_10002270_pt1 | contig 13898 bp, 8 predicted proteins | sample Popmic550T_FD_133745 | JGI IMG/M metagenome (GOLD analysis project Ga0190275, IMG submission 133745) | Populus adjacent soil microbial communities from riparian zone of Yellowstone River, Montana, USA - 550 T | ecosystem: Environmental > Terrestrial > Soil > Riparian zone > Trees stand | place... | reverse complement strand
TGAACTTGTTTCAGCATCCAGCTTTCCGCTTCCCGGGCGAGCGACCAGCTGGACCCTGAAACAAGTTCAGGGTGACGCCGATGTCGGGAAAAAGTCCGCGATTCATTCTCAAGCGATCACGCTATAGCGGTTCCGCCGGCCCTCGATCAGCCCGTCCACCAGCCCCGGATCGGCCAGGGTCGACGTGTCGCCGAGGCTTCCGAATTCGTTCTCCGCGATCTTGCGCAGGATCCGGCGCATGATCTTGCCGCTGCGCGTCTTGGGCAGGCCGGCGGTGAAGTGGAGGAGGTCGGGGCTCGCGATCGGGCCGATCTCGGTTCGGACGTGCTGGCGCAATTCCTTCTCCAGCGCCTCGCTGCCTTCCTCCCCCTCCATGAGCGTGACGTAGCAATAAATGCCCTGGCCCTTGATGTCGTGCGGGTAGCCGACGACGGCGGCCTCGGCGACCTTGGGATGGCTGACCAGGGCGCTCTCGATCTCGGCGGTGCCCAGGCGATGGCCGGAGATGTTGAGGACGTCGTCGACCCGGCCGGTGATCCAGTAATAATCGTCCTCGTCGCGGCGGCAGCCGTCGCCGGTGAAATATTTGCCCCGGTAGGCGCTGAAATAGGTCGACACGAAGCGCTCGTGGTCGCCGTAGACGCTTCGCATCTGCCCGGGCCAGGAGCGGGCGATGCAGAGGTTGCCGGACGCCGCGCCTGCCAGCACTTCGCCGTCCGGGCCGACCAGCTGCGGCTCGATCCCGAAGAAGGGGCGGCCCGCGCTTCCCGGCTTCATGTCGTGGGCGCCCGGAAGGGTGGTGATCATGATCCCGCCCGTCTCGGTCTGCCACCAGGTGTCGACGATCGGGCAGCGGCTTTCGCCGACCGTCTCGTAATACCAGCGCCACGCCTCCGGGTTGATCGGCTCGCCGACCGTTCCGAGCAGGCGGATGGAGGAGCGGTCGTGCTTTCGAACCGGCCCCTCCCCTTCGCGCATCAATGCCCGGATGGCGGTGGGCGCGGTGTAGAAGATGTCGACCTGGTGGCGCTCGACCACGTCCCAGAAACGGGAGAAATCGGGGTGGTTCGGGACGCCCTCGAACATCAGGGTCGTCGCCCCGTTGAGGAGCGGGCCGTAGACGACGTAGCTGTGACCGGTCACCCAGCCAACGTCGGCGGTGCACCAGAAGATCTCGCCGTCTCTATAGTCGAAGACGTAATGGAAGGTCGCCGAGGTCCAGACCGCATAGCCGCCGGTAGTGTGGAGGACGCCCTTGGGCTTTCCGGTCGAGCCCGACGTGTAGAGGATGAAGAGCGGATCCTCGGCGTTCATCGGCTCGGGGGGGCATTGGTCGGGGACCAGGCCGCCCAAATCGTGAAGCCAATGGTCGCGGCCCTCGATCCATTCGATATCGTTGCCGAGGTGGCGGACGACGAGGACGGCCTCGACTTTCGCGCCCTTGGCCAGGGCCGCGTCGACATTGGCCTTGAGCGGCACCACTTTGCCGCCGCGCCGGCCGCCGTCGGCGGTGACGACGAAACGGCTCGAGCAATCCTCGATCCGCCCGTGAAGCGCCTCGGGCGAGAAGCCGCCGAAGACGACCGAATGGACCGCTCCGATCCGGGCGCAGGCGAGCATCGCCACCGCGGCTTCCGGGATCATCGGCATGTAAAGGGTGATCCGGTCGCCCTTGCCGGCGCCGAGCGCCTTCAGGCAATTCGCCATCCGGACGATTTCGCGATAGAGCTCGCCATAGGTCAGGCTCCGTCCGGTGCCCGGCTCGTCGCCCTCGAACAGGATCGCGACCTGGTCGGCGCGCGTCTCGAGATGGCGGTCGACGCAATTGTGGCAGAGGTTGAGGATGCCGTCCTCATACCATTTGATGTCGACCGAATCGAAGGACCAGTTGCCGGCGACGGTGGGCGCCCGGGCCCAGTCGATCCGCCGCGCCTGCTCCGCCCAGAAAGTGTCGGGATCGTCGAGCGACTGGCGGTAGAGCGAGTCATAGGCCCGGGCATCGGCGTGGGTGCCGGCGGTCGCGGCGGCGGGAGGCGGGAGGCGGCTGTCCATCCGTCGTTCCTAAGCCCGCAGGGCGGCGCCCGCAAAGTCGCAAAATGTCAGGTACAAGCCCTTCTACTAAGTTTCCGCACTCGATGTGCCCGGTGGATTTTGGGGGATTTAGCGTCATCCCGGCGAAGGCCGGGATCCATGAACACGGAAATCGGTATGAGAAGCTCTACCGAAATCGCCTCCTTGCCGAAAGATTGTGTTCATGGATCCCGGCCTTCGCCGGGATGACAGCTCCTTGGAGCGAAAGGCGATCCTTTGGTCCGGACCTTCGTCGGGAAGCGGCTCCCACGGGGAGCAAAATATTTACCGTCCGCGGGTAAAGCAAGCGGCAGGATGATGCATCTCAACGCGGCAGCCTTCGAACTCGCGCCGGCGGCGCTGGAATCCGCTGCGGCCCTGTGGCCGGCGGCGGCGCTCGCCGTCCGCGAACGGTTCGCCCGGGCGCTGGACGCGCCTTTCCTGGCCGAATGGCAGGGCCTGGCCGGCACGGCGTCGGAGGCCAACGCCTTCCAGGAGCCCTGGTTCGCGGCCGCCGGGCTGGACCATCTCACCGGGGATCAGGACATCAGGCTGGTGGAGGTGCGCGGCGACGGGCTGATCGGGGTGATGCCCTTGTGCGTTCGCCTCGATTACGGCCGGCTGCCGGCGGCGCACGTGCGCAACTGGCGCCATCACAACGATTTTCTCGGAACGCCGCTGATCCGGGCCGGACGCGAGGCCGATTTCTGGCGGGCGCTGCTCCGCCATCTCGACGACTCGGCCTGGGCGCCGGGTTTCCTCCACGTCAACGGACTGGTCGAACGGGGGGCGGTTCATTCGGGGCTGATCGAGGCCGCGTCGGAACTCGGGCGCCCGGTGCCGATCGTTCAGCGCTGCGTTCGGGCGTCTCTCGAAAGCACGCTCGCGCCGGCCGAATATCTCGAAAAGACGGTCCGCAAGAAGAAGCGCAAGGAGCTCAAGCGGCTGGCCAACCGGCTGGCGGAGCTCGGCTCGGTCACTTCGCGGACGTGGGGACCGGAAGAAGACCTCACCGCCTGGTGCGACGACTTCCTGAGCCTCGAGCGGCGCGGGTGGAAGGGCCGTGCCGGTTCGGCCCTCGCCTCGCACCCGGCCACCGAAGCCTTTCTGCGCCAGGCCCTGGACGGAGCGGCCGCGGCCGGGCGGCTGCAGATAAGGCGGCTCGAGCTCGACGGAAGACCGATCGCGATGCTGATCAACTTCCTGACCCCTCCGGGCAGCTTCTCGTTCAAGATCGCCTATGACGAGGATTATGCCCGCTTCTCGCCCGGAGTGCTCATCCAGCTCGACAATCTCGACATCCTGGCGCGCGGCGACGTCGACTGGATGGACAGCTGCGCCGCCGAGAACCATTCGATGATCGACAGCCTGTGGGGCGAGCGGCGAACGATCGTCCGGGTCAGCCTTCCGCTCGCCGGCGCCCGGCGCCGGCTTTCCTTCGCCGGCTGGCGGGCGATCGAAGCGGGCTGGGCTTCGGCCAAGCATCTACTCGGGAGAGCGAAGTGATCCGGTCCTTCGGCGGCGAAGCGCTTGCGGCGTTCTCGGGCCTGTACCCGCAGCAGCCCGGGCTGCTCCGGCACGGCCTGTGCGGTCACGAGCTGCTGACGCTCGAGGCGCTCGTCGGACTGTCGAAGCGCATCCGTCCGGTCGATGCCGAATATAATCGCGGGGACTTGCCGATCGGCCTCGATCCGGCGGCGGTCCCGGCCAATGGCCTTACCGCGGAGGAGACGATCCGTTCGATCGAGCATTGCGGATCCTGGATGGTCCTGAAGTTCATCGAGCAGGACCCGGCCTATCGGGCGCTGCTCCACGACGCTCTGGAGCCGCTTGCGCCGCTGGTGGCGGGCGTGACCGGCGAGATGATGAAGATGCAGGGTTTCATCTTCATCTCCTCCCCGGGCGCCGTCACCCCTTTCCACTTCGATCCGGAGCACAACATCCTGCTCCAGATACGCGGCCGCAAGACGATGACGGTCTTTCCGGCCGGGGAGGAGGCGTTGGCACCCGGCGAGCGGCATGAGGATTTCCACCGGGGCGGCCACCGCAACCTGGCCTGGCGTGACGAGTTCGAGCCTCACGGCGAAGCCTATGCGCTGGCGCCGGGCGATTCCATCTACGTCCCCGTCAAGGCGCCGCATTGGGTCAAGAACGGACCCGAGCCGTCGATTTCGCTGTCCATTACCTGGCGCTCGGAATGGAGCTACAACGAATCCTATGCCCGCGGCTTCAACCGGATGGTAAGACGAGCGGGCCTGAAGCCCGCGGCGCCGCGCCCCTTTCCGCATCGGAACCTGGCCAAATCCGTGGCCTATCGCGCGATCTGCAAGGCGTTGCGCGTGGAAGCCTGAGTGGGCCTCAAGAGAGCACACGAGCGGCCCCAAGGCGAATATGGGCTTCGCCAGGATCCCCCGCAGGCTGATTCGGGACTCGCTAGTCCGACGGCGCGGACACCATTCAGCGAACGCGATGTTGTTTCGTCGCCGTATTAATTTATATCGGCTCTTCTAAAGGGAACTCGAAATTGTCGCGGGGGGTTTAGCTCGGTCATGACGCCTCCGAACCAGTCCGCGCCCGTGGCCGACGCGCCGACCTCCGAAAACGGCTCCGACGCCGGAATGTTCTTCGCCCCGAAGAGCGATTCCGACCCTCTCCAGCCCGCCGTCCCGATGCAGGTGACCGAGGTCGGAGTGTATCGCGGGCCCCATTATTTCAGCCACACGCCGATGATTCGGATCCAGCTCGATCTCGGCCGGCTCGAGGACTATCCGAGCAACCTCATCCCCGGCTTCACCGACGGCCTGCTCGCCGCATTGCCTGGAGTCGGCCGCCACGGCTGCTCGCTCCGGGTCCGCGGCGGCTTCGAGCGCCGGCTTCGCGAGGGCACCTGGCTCGGCCATGTGGCCGAGCATATCGCGCTCGAGCTCCAGACCCTCGCGGGCTCGCGCGCGACTCGCGGCAAGACCCGGTCGGTGAAGAACCGCCCCGGCGTTTACAACGTCATGTTCGCCTACAATGAGGAGAAGGTCGGGCTGATGGCCGGACGGGTCGCGCTCGAGCTGGTCCATTCGCTCCTGCCGGCCGAGCTGCAGGGATTGAGCGGCCTCGACCGGATCTTCCCGCTGGAGGGCGAGTTCGATCTTGAGCCGAGGCTCGACGCCCTGAAGCGGATGGTCCGCCGCAAGGCGCTGGGCCCGAGCACCAAGGCCCTGGTCGACGAGGCCGAGCGGCGCGGAATCCCGGTGATGCGCCTCGACGAGAAGAGCCTGATCCAGCTCGGCCACGGCCGCCACCAACAGAAGATTCGGGCCTCGATCACCGGCCGAACCTCGCTGGTCGCGACCGACCTCGCCGGCAACAAGGACATGACCAAGAAGCTGCTCGACGAGAGCGGCGTTCCGGTGCCGCGCGGAATCGTCGTTCGCGATGCCGAAGAGGCGGTGCGCGGCGCGAAACGGCTTCGCTATCCCCTGGTCACCAAGCCCCTCGACGGCAATCACGGCCGAGGAGTCACGATCGGCATCATGGACGAGGAGCAGCTTCGCTTCGGCTTCCGCGAGGCCGAGGCCCAGGCCCGGGGCCGCGACGTCATCGTCGAGCAGTTTTTCGAGGGCAACGATCATCGAATCCTCGTCGTCGGCGGCAAGATGATCGCGGTCGCCGAGCGAATCCCCGCCCAGGTCGCGGGCGACGGGATCAGCACGATCCGCCAGCTGATCGAGGAGGTTAATCGCGATCCGCGGCGCGGCGTGGGCCATGAGAACGTCATGACCCGGATCCGGATCGACGCCCATGTCGAGGAGTTCCTCTCCCGCTCCGGCCTCACCCCCGATTCCATCCCCGAAGCCGACGAGATCGTCGTTCTTCGAGCCACCGCCAATCTGTCGACCGGCGGCACCGCCGTCGACCGGACCAACGAGATCCACCCCGACAATGTCGAAATCGCCCGCCGCGCGGCCCTGATCATCGGCCTGGACGTCTGCGGAGTAGACTTCGTCTGCCCCGACATCAGCCGGTCGGTCCGAGAGACCGGCGGCGGAATCATCGAGGTCAATGCCGCGCCGGGCCTCCGGATGCACATCGAGCCTTCGGAAGGCGCCCCCCGAGACGTCGCCAAGCCGATCATCGAGATGCTGTTCCCGCGCGGCGGCTCGTCGCGGATCCCGATCATCGCCATCACCGGGACCAACGGCAAGTCGACCGTCGGCCGGATGACCAAGCATATCCTTCGCTACACCGGCTGCGCCGTCGGCCTCACCTCCACCACCGGAGTCTATGTCAACGACATCCTCACCCACGAGGGGGACGCCACCGGCCCGCGAAGCGCCCGGATGATCCTGCGCGATCCCACGGTCGAGGTGGCGGTGCTGGAGACGGCGCGCGGCGGAATGCTTCGCGAAGGGCTGGCTTACGAGCGGGCCGACATCGGCGCCTGCCTGAACGTCACCGCCGATCATATCGGGCTCAAGGGCATCGAGACGGTGGAGGACCTCGCCAGCGTCAAGCAGGTCGTGGTCGAGGCGGTTCGGCGGAACGGCCATTCCGTCCTCAATGCCGACGATCCGCTGACCGTCCGGATGGCCCGAAGCGCGGGTGGACGGATCATCTGGTTCTCCCTGCGCGGCGGCGCCGAGATGTCGCCGATGCTTCGAGAGCATGTCGACGAAGGCGGAATGGCGGTGGTTCGCGAGGGCGGTCCGGACGGCGGAACGATCGTCCTCTATGTCGATGGCCGGCGCGAGACAATCATGAAGGCGGGCGCCATTCCCGCCACCCTGCACGGAATGGCGGAGTTCAACGTCGCCAACTCGCTCGCCGCCATCGCGATCGCGCTCGCCCACGAAGTGCCGATCCTGACGATCCGCTCGGCCATGACCCAGTTCATCTCGACCTTCGAGCAGAATCCCGGCCGCCTCAACGTCCACGACGCCCACGGCTTCCGGGTCATCCTCGACTATGCCCATAACGCCGCCGGCCTAGCGGCGCTCGGCAAGGTCGTGCGCGGCCTCAGCAACCGCTACAAGCGAACGATCGGATCGGTCTCGATTCCGGGGGACCGGCGCGACGAGGACATCGAGGAGATGGGCCGGATCGCCGCCGGGATCTTCGACGAGCTCATCTTCCGCGAGGATCCGGGGCTCCGCGGCCGCCCGCGCGGGGAAGTGATGCATCATCTCGAGCAGGGCGCGCTGGCGGCGGGCCGCTCGCCCGACCACATTCACCTCATCGCCGGCGAAGTGGCGGCGGCTGCCGCGGCGCTGGCGATGGGACGGCCGGGCGACCTCATCGTCATCACTCCCAACGACATCAACGCCACGTGGCAGCAGATCAACGACTTCAAGCCGGCCGTCGAACGGACTTCCGGCCGAGCCCCGTTCACCGCCGCCGAATAACATAGCTTATCTCGAAGGGGGTTGCTGAGCTCCCATCGTCCATGGCAGCGCCAGGGACATGGAGCTTGGCGGGAAAGACGGGGCGAGACGTGGCTGACGAGGAACGCCGCCGCAGGGGCTGCCTGATCATCATCGGCGGCCACGAGGATCGCGATCCGACCCGGGAGCGGTCGATCCTGCGCGAAGTGGCGAAGCATGTCCGCGGCGGGAAGCTCGTTCTGGCCACAGTCGCGAGCCACCGGCCGGAAGGCTATTTCGACGAATATCAGAAGGCCTTCGCCGATCTCGGCCTCGGCAACCTGGTAGAGCTCTACGTCGAGGAGCGCAGTCAGGCCGGCGACCGCGAGAAGCTCTCGGTGCTCGACGACGCGGCGGGCATCTTCTTCTCGGGCGGCGACCAGCTTCGCATCACGAGCCAGATCGGGGATACCGGAATCGAGGCCAAGGTGCGCGCCCTCTACGAACGCGGCGGAGTCGTTGCTGGCACCTCGGCCGGCGCTGCGGTGATGAGCGAGACGATGCTGGTCAAGGGCACCAGCAAGGTGACCCACCGGATCGGCGACCTCCACATGTCTCCGGGCATCGGCCTGCTTCGAAACGTCATCATCGACCAGCATTTCGCCGAGCGCGGACGCTTCGGCCGGCTGATCGGCGCCGTCGCCCACGATCGCAGCGTCCTCGGCCTGGGGATCGACGAAGATACCGCCGCCATGGTCGAAGGCGACGCCTTCCGGGTGATCGGAAGCGGCGCGGTCTACGTCGTCGACGGCAGCGACGTCAGCTATTGCAACGTCGCCGACGCTCGCTCCGCCAGCGCGCTCTCGATGCACGACCTGCGGGTCCACGTCCTTTCCGACGGCGATCGCTTCGATCTCAAGGCCCGCCGCCCCACTCCTCCACGAAGTTGACGGACCCATTGTCGCTCCCGGCGGTTGAGCCGGCCATGTGGAAATCAAAGACCCTCGATCTCGGCTCCGGCCGGACCCTTCACGCCGTCCAGCAGGGAGCGGGCGAAGACGTCGTGCTTCTGCATGGGGCGCTCACCACGCACCACGACTGGCTGACCGGCCCCGCCGACGCCCTTTCCCGGTGCCACCGGGTCACCGCGCTGGACCGGCCCGGCCATGGCCTCAGCCGCCGGCCCCGTTTCGTCGGCACTCCGCGCGACCAGGCCGCTCAGATCGCCTCGGGGCTCGACCGGCTCGGAGTCGGGCCGGCGGTGGTCGTCGGTCACAGCTTCGGCGCCCTGGTGGCGCTGGCGCTGGCCGAGCAATTCCCGGACCGGGTCACCCGGCTCGTCCTGGTCGCCCCGCTCGTCTTTCCCGAGCCGCGGTTGCTGGAGCACGGAATGATCGCGCCGCGCTCGCTGCCCATCGTCGGGCCGATGCTTTCTCGCTTCGTCCGGGCCAGCGGCCTCGACCGGGTTTCGATCGAATGGGTTCAGGTCGTGATGTTCTCGCCCGCCGCGGTGCCGGGCGAATGGAAGCGGTCCTTCCCGTTCGACCGGGTGCTCGACCCGGACGTCCTCGTCCACGAAGGGGAGGACGCCGCGTCGACTTTGCCGCTCTCTCCGGCGGGCACCATCGAACTTCGGCGCATCCAAATGCCGGTCCAGGTCCTCGTCGGCGCAAGCGACAAGGTCGTCAGGCACGAGCAACAGGGCAAGGCGCTGGCCCGGCTCCTGCCCGACGGGCGTTTCACCGAAATCGAGGGCGCCGGCCATATGCTTCACCACAGCCATCCCAAAGCCGTTCTTGGTGCGGTTCACGAGACCGCGCTGCTCGAGGCCGCCTGAGCCTAGAGCATGATCATTTTAGACTGAAGCGCTGTCTCATCCCGTCATGCTGAACTTGTTTCAGCATCCAGCTTTCCGCTTCCCGGGCGAGCGGCCAGCTGGACCCTGAAAACAAGTTCAGGGTGACGCCGATGTCGGGAAAAAGTCCGCGATTATTCTCAAGCGATCACGCCCTAGCCTCGTCATCCCGGCGAAAGCCGGGACCTCGGGGAGACCCGCCGAGACTTTCCGGCCCGAGGTCCCGGCTTTCGCCGGGATGACGGTAGAAGGAGGGTCCCGGCTTTCGCCGGGATTACGAGGGGGCTATCGCAACCCGATTCCCGCGCGGTCGTTCTGCCGCTAAGAAGAAGGAATGCGTTTGGACCAGACCGCCCAGTGGCAACCGACCCCGGCCCAGTATCAGGCCTCGGGAGGCCCACCCCAGGATCCGCCGCCGCCCGGCCCGCGTCGCCGTGCCTGGTACAACCCGCTGCGCTGGGGGTGGAAGCGGACCGTCCTCGCCCTGATCGCCTCGTTCATGCTGATCGTCGCCTGGCTGGCGATCACCGCACCGCTCTCCAAGTCGCTTCAACCGATCGCCGCTCCGAGCCTGACACTCGTTTCGGTCGAGGGCGATCCGATCGCCCGGCGCGGCGCCGACATTCGCGAGCCGGTCAGGATCGCCGATCTGCCCAAGCACGTCCCGGCCGCCTTCATCTCGGTCGAGGATCGCGGCTTCAGAAGCCATCTCGGGATCAGCATCCGCGGAATCGCCCGCGCCGCCTGGCGCAACCTCGGCGCCGGCGGGGTCAGGGAGGGCGGGAGCACGATCACCCAGCAGCTCGCCAAAATCTCCTTCCTCACCGCCGACCGCACCCTGGGCCGCAAGGCGCAGGAGGTGCTGATCGCCTTCTGGCTCGAGGCCTGGCTGAGCAAGGACGAGATCCTCGAACGCTATCTTTCCAACGTCTATCTCGGCGACAATACCTATGGGCTTCGCGCCGCCTCCCACCATTATTTCAGCGTTCCGCCCGAGAAGCTGAGCGTGACCCAGGCGGCGATGCTGGCGGGGATGGTGAAGGCGCCGTCCCGGCTGGCGCCCACCCGCAATTACAAGCTGGCCCGGGAGCGCGGGAAGATTGTGATCGCGACCATGGTCCGCGACGGGATCATGACCCAGCGCGAGGCCAATCGGCTGAAGCCGCCCAAGCTTCGGGTCGAGCGGCAGAAGGTGGTCCCGACCGGCACCTATTTCGCCGATTGGGTGCTGCCCATGGCCCGGGCCCGAGGCGAGGCCGGCTATGGCGACGAAGAGGTTCAGACGACCCTGGAGAGCGGGATGCAGAAGCTCGCGCTCGCGACCGTGCGCCGCGCCGGGCTCGGCCGGGCGCAGGTGGCGCTGATCGCGATGCGTCCCGACGGCCGGGTCGTCGCAATGGTCGGCGGCCGGGATTATGCGAAGAGCCCCTTCAACCGGGCGACCCAGGCGCGCCGGCAACCGGGCTCGGCGTTCAAGCTTTTCGTCTACCTCGCCGCGCTCAGGTCGGGCCTGACCCCCGACAGCCCGATCGCCGATACGCCGCTCCGGATCGGCGACTGGCAGCCGAAGAATTACGGCGACCAATATCGGGGCACACTGACCGTGCGCGACGCGCTCGCCCTGTCGAGCAACGTCGCGGCCGTCCGGCTTTCGGAACGGGTCGGGCGGCGAAACGTCATCGCCGCCGCCCGCGACCTCGGCGTGAGGAGCCCGCTCAACGACAATCCGAGCCTCGCGCTCGGGACGTCCGGAGTCACCCTGCTCGAGCTTACCTCGGCTTATGCGGCCGTCGCGGCCGGCGCCTATCCGGTGCGGCCGAAGGGGCTCGAGGACGAGCAGAAGCCCTGGTGGCAGCGGATGTGGAACCGGGCGCGACCCGGAACGAGCGGCGACCCGGCCTTCGACGATCTGAGGGACATGCTCGGCGCCGTCGTCAGCCAGGGCACCGGCCGAGGCGCGGCGCTCGCCGTCCCCGCCTTCGGCAAGACCGGAACCACCCAGGACAGCCGCGACGCCCTGTTCATCGGCTTCGCCGAGGATCTCGTGGTCGGGGTCTGGGTCGGCAATGACGACAACAGCCCGCTCGCCGGCCAGATTGCCGGCGGCGGCCTGCCGGCTCGGATCTGGCGCGACTTCATGACCCGGGCGGTCGGAACCGCGCCCGCCCGGAAGCTGGCGCCGCCGCTCGCGGCGCCGGTTCCGTCGACCGGCCTCAACGGCTCGGTGACCTTGCCGATCGAAGGGACGGACGGGTTCGAGCTCGGAGTCCAGGTGAACGAGAATGGAGTCACCGTCACCGGCGGGGGAGTGCCTTTGCCGATCGAGGACCTGGTGCCGCAGGGCGAGCGCGAGCCCGCGGACGTACCGGGCCGCGAACCTCGCGACGATGCCGGTCCGCCGCCGAGGGACGAGCCGGTGTTCGAAGACGAGGAAGGGGCTTTTTAAGGCCCTTCGTGGCCCCAGCGCAGGCTGGAGCCCGTGGGGGGGGTGAAAGGCTCGGTGTCTTTCACCCCCTGGGGTCCCAGCCTTCGCTGGGATGACGGGATGCGCTCAGGACGTGGGGGTAGTGGTGGTGCGGCTGCGGTTGCGGCGGTCCCAGAGCTTCTTGGCGACGTAGGCGCCGCCGACGGCCAGGCCGAGGGGTCCGAAGGCGCGGCGGGCGATGGCCGGAGCGAGCGCTCCGACCAGGAGGCCGGTGCCGCCATTGTAGCGGCCGGCCAGCTTGCGTCCGAGGACCGCTCCCGCGATTTTGCCGATCATTGCTCAACTCCTTGAATGGGTTCGGAGGGCAGAGCGCGGCAGGGGCGCAGTTGTTCCCGGCGAAGGCCCGCGCGCTCAATCCAAAAACAGCTCCGCCGCCGCCTCGACAATGGCATCCACGTCGAGGCGATACTCGCGATAGAGGTCCGGCAGGGTGCCGGTCTGGCCGAAGCGATCGAGGCCGAGCGGGCTGACGCGGTGGCCGAGGACTCCGCCCAGCCAGGAGAGCGAGGCCGGGGCGCCGTCGAGCAGGGTGACGAGGCCGGCCGTCGGGGATAGAGGCGCGAGCAGCCGCTCGACGGGGGACGGCGCCGTCCCCTGCTTTGCCCAGCGCCCCCTTTGCCTTTCGCTCCAGCCGCGGTGGAGGAGGTCGGGCGAGGTGATGGCGAGGAGGCCGAGGCCGGGAACGTCCTCGCGAAGGGCCTCCCAGGCGGCCAGCGCCTCCGGCACGATCGCTCCGGAATAGACGAGCGCCGCCTCCGAGCCCGGCCCGGGCTCTCGAAGCCAATAGCCGCCGGCGAGGGCGTCCGCCTTCCAACCTTCGCCGGACCGCTCGACCTGCCGGACCGTTCGAGTCGTCAGGCGAAGGTAGACGCTCTCGCCGCCGGGCGACTGGATGAGCCGGAAGGCTTCCTCCATGAACAAAGCGAGCTCGTCGGCGAAAGCGGGCTCGTAATGCCTGAGGCCGGGCTGGCCGAGCGCGATCAAAGGCGGGTTGATCGACTGGTGGGCGCCGCCCTCCGGGCCGAGAGTGACGCCCGACGGGGTCGCCACGAGCAGGAAGCGGGCGTCCTGGTAGCAGGCGTAATTGAGGGCATCGAGGCCGCGGGCGATGAAGGGATCGTAGACGGTGCCGATCGGGAACAGTCGGGTTCCGAACAGGTCGCCGGCCAGGCCAAGAGCGGCGAGCATCAGGAACAGGTTGTTCTCGGCGATTCCGAGCTCGATGTGCTGGCCCGCGTCGGTGGCCCCCCATTTCTGGGCCGAGGGGATTTTAGCGGCGGCGAAGACGTCGGCCAGATCGCTTCGGCGGAACAGGCCGCGCTGGTTCACGAACGCGCCGAGATTGGTCGAGACGGTGACGTCGGGCGAGGTCGTGACGATCCGGTCCACCAGAGCGCCGCCGGCCCGGCTGAGGTCGAGAAGGATTCGGCCGAACGCCGCCTGGGTCGACTGCTCGTCGCCGGCCGGCGCCGGTATCGCCGGCACCTCGACCTGATCCCAGGGCCGCTCGCGCTTCGAACGGGCGATCCGGCTGTCCTCGACCAGGGCCTTCACGCCTTCCGCCGAATTGCCGCCGAGGCCGGCCCAGGGCGCCCACTCCTCGCCTTCGGCGATCCCCATCGACGAGCGCAAGGCGGCGATCTGGCCGGGGTTCATCAGGCCGGAATGATTGTCCTTATGGCCGGCGAAGGGCAGTCCGAAGCCCTTGATCGTGTAGGCGATGAACAGGGTGGGCAAGTCGTCGCGGGCGGAGTCGAACGCTTCGACCAGGCTCGCCATGTCGTGCCCGGCGAGGTTGGTCATCAAGGCGGCGAGCGCCTCGTCGTCTCGGGTCTCGAGCAAGGGGGCGGTGGCGGGGGCGTCCTTCGAGAGGCGCTCGCGCCAGGCGCCGCCGCCGAGATAGGTGAGCGCGGCGTAATCGGCGTTGCCGACCTCCCCGAGCCAGGCCTTCAGCGCCTCGCCGCCGGGCTCGGCGAACGCCGCCTCCAGCGCCTTGCCGTATTTGAGAGTGACCACCCGCCAGCCGCAGCTCGCGAAAATCTCGTCGAAGCGGCGGAACATGCGCTCGGCGGTGGTCGAGTCGAGGGACTGGCGGTTGTAGTCGACGATCCACCAGCAATTTCGGATGTCGTGCTTG
>Ga0190275_10002269_pt1 | contig 13901 bp, 6 predicted proteins | sample Popmic550T_FD_133745 | JGI IMG/M metagenome (GOLD analysis project Ga0190275, IMG submission 133745) | Populus adjacent soil microbial communities from riparian zone of Yellowstone River, Montana, USA - 550 T | ecosystem: Environmental > Terrestrial > Soil > Riparian zone > Trees stand | place... | reverse complement strand
CGGCCGATCACGGCGATGTCGATGGATGCGGTCCCGCGGATCTCGCGGGCGCAGTCGCTCGACGTGCTGAGCTCGATGGCGAACATCGCCGGCTACCGGGCCGTGATCGAGGCTGCGCACGAGTTCGGCCGGTTCTTCACCGGGCAGGTGACTGCGGCGGGCAAGGTGCCTCCGGCGAAGTTGCTGGTGGTGGGGGCCGGCGTGGCCGGCCTGGCGGCGATCGGGGCGGCGGGGGCGTTGGGCGCGATCGTGCGGGCGACTGACCCACGGCCGGAGGTGGCCGACCAGATCGGCTCGCTCGGCGGTGAGTACCTGGCGATCACCTCGCCCGAGGTCGAGGTCAGCGCCACCGGCTACGCCAAGGAGATGGGGGAGGACTACAAGGCGCGCGAGGCGCAGCTCTACGCCGAGCAGTGCCGCGACGTCGACATCATCATCACCACGGCGCTCATCCCCGGCCGGCCGGCTCCGCGGATCCTCAACGCGGACATGGTGGCGTCGATGAAGCCCGGCTCGGTGGTCGTCGACATGGCCGCGATCAACGGGGGCAACGTCGAGGGCACCGTCGCCGGGCAGAAGATCGTCACGTCGAACGGTGTGACGATCATCGGCTACACCGACCTGGCGGGCCGGTTGGCGGCGCAGGCCAGCCAGCTCTACGGCACCAACCTGGTCAACCTCATGAAGCTGCTCACCCCGGACAAGGACGGCCGGCTGGTGCTCAACTTCGACGACGTGGTCCAGCGCTCGATGACCGTGGTGCGCGACGGGGAGAAGACCTGGCCTCCCCCGCCGGTGGCGGTGTCGGCCGCCCCAGCCGCGGCGCCGGCGACCACGGAAGTCGCGAAGGTCGGCGAGCCGGGCAAGGACGTCAAGGCGCACATGTCCCCGGGGCGCCGGTTCGGCGTCGTCGGCGCGGTCGGGCTCGTGCTGTTCGTGGTCACCGCGTTGTCGCCGCCCCCGCTGATCGGGCACCTGGTCGTGTTCGCGCTGGCCATCGTGATCGGCTACTACGTCATCGGGCACGTGCACCACGCGCTGCACACGCCGCTCATGTCGGTGACGAACGCGATCTCGGGCATCATCGTCGTCGGCGCCCTGCTGCAGGTCGGGCACGACACGCTCCTGATCACGATCCTGGCATCGCTGGCGATCCTGCTGGCCACCATCAACGTCTTCGGCGGTTTCGCCGTGACCCGCCGCATGCTCGCCATGTTCCGGCGTAGCTGACACGGAGCTGACAACATGACCGCAGAATCCGTCGCCAGCGCCGCCTACCTCGTCGCCGCGCTGCTGTTCATCCTCGCCCTGGCCGGGCTGTCCCGGCACGAGACGGCCCGGGCGGGCAACGTCTTCGGCATCACCGGGATGGCGATCGCGCTGGTCGCCACGCTGGTCCTGGCGCTGGCCCACGGCATGACCGTGGTCGGCGTCGGGCTGTTGGTCGCCGCGGTGGTGATCGGCGCGGTGATCGGTGTGATCCGGGCCAATCGCGTGGCGATGACCGGCATGCCCGAGCTGATCGCGCTGTTCCACAGCTTCGTCGGTCTCGCCGCGGTCCTGGTGGGCTGGAACGGCTACCTCGAGGTCGAGGCGCGCCCCCTGGTCGAAGCCGTCGCGGCGGGCGTCGCCCCGTCGCTGCTGGGTATCCATCGCGCCGAGGTGGTCATCGGCGTGTTCATCGGCGCGGTGACTTTCACCGGCTCCATCGTCGCGTGGGGCAAGCTCAACGGGCGGTTCAAGTCCAAGCCGCTGATGCTGCCGGGCAAGAACGCGCTGAACCTGGGTGCGCTGGTCGCGTTCGCCGCGCTCACCGTGTGGTTCGTCATCGCCCCGTCGCTGGCCGTGCTGGTGGTGGTCACCGTCATCGCGCTGGCGCTGGGCGTGCACCTGGTGGCCTCGATCGGCGGCGGCGACATGCCGGTCGTGGTGTCGATGCTCAACAGCTACTCCGGCTGGGCCGCGGCGGCCTCGGGTTTCCTGCTGGGCAACGACCTGCTCATCATCACCGGCGCGCTGGTCGGGTCGTCGGGTGCCTACCTGTCCTACATCATGTGCAAGGCGATGAACCGGTCGTTCATCTCCGTGATCGCCGGCGGCTTCGGCATCGCGGCGCCGTCGAGCAGCGCCGAGAAGGACTACGGCGAGCACCGCGAGACCACCGCGGAGGAGGTCGCCGAGCTGCTCGCGGCCGCCGAGCGGGTCATCATCACCCCCGGCTACGGGATGGCCGTGGCCCACGCCCAGCACCCGGTCGCCGAGCTCACCCGGCACCTGCGCGCCCAGGGCGTCGACGTCCGCTTCGGCATCCACCCCGTGGCCGGCCGCCTGCCTGGGCACATGAACGTCCTGCTGGCCGAGGCCAAGGTCCCCTACGACATCGTCCTGGAGATGGACGAGGTCAACGACGACTTCGCCGACACCGACGTCGTCCTGGTCATCGGCGCCAACGACACCGTCAACCCGGCCGCCGCCGAGGACCCCGGCTCACCGATCGCCGGCATGCCCGTGCTGCAGGTGTGGGAGGCCAACGACGTCATCGTCTTCAAACGCTCCATGGCCTCCGGGTACGCCGGCGTCGCGAACCCGCTGTTCTACCGGGAGAACAGCCAGATGCTCTTCGGCGACGCCCGGGACCGCGTGGAGGACATCGTCAAGGCCCTCTAGCGCGGGGTGTCGCCCGTGACACGACCGAGAGGACGAAGGACGCGATGCCCCTGCCGACCCCCGACGGGCCGCCGTCCCGACGGATCGACGTCGCGTCGCTCCCGGTGCGCCGCCGCCCACCGGCGCCGGATCCGCCGTCCGCCCCGGACCAGGCCGCTTCCGGCGCTGCCGCAGCTCCCACCGGCGGCGGGGCCTCCGCGGCGCGTGACGCGGAAGCCGCCGTCGAAGAGTTCAACGCGCGGATCCTGAGGCAGGCCACGCGCAGCGCGGAGAGCATCGGTACCGCCCTGGAGCGGGACCGGCGGCTGCACGTCGTGCTCTACGTCGTGCTGTTCACGGTCGGCGTGGGAACAGCGGTCGCGGCGATCGTGCAGGGGCTGCTCGCCGAGTCCGTGGGCGAGGCGGTCGCTGGCCTCGGCATCGCCGGGCTCTCCGCCGCGTCGTTCTTCGCGTTCTTCCTCGCCCGCCCGCTCGAGGCGCTGGAGCGCAACGCGATCTACACCCAGTGGCTGGCCGCGACCGTGACGGCCTACTGGACGCGGATGGTCTTCCTCGACGACCCGGACACGGTGGACGCCGAGATCCGCGCCGCCACCACAGACCTCGTCGGCGACCTCGACAAGCTGGCCCGGCGGCACGCCGCGGCCACGGCACGGGCCGCCGTGCCGCAGGCGCCGGCTGCCGGACCCTGACGCGCGCCGAGTCCGCCGGTGCTCCCCGGGCCGTCCTCAGAAACCGGCCTTGGCGCGCACCAGTTCGAGCACCCGCTCCTCGAAAGGCGACAACTCGAACGCCGATTCGTCCGCGCCGCCCAACCGTTCGAAGGTGTCCTTCGCCCGGCCCGTGATGTCGTCGAGGCCGGGTCCTTGGCCCGGGTACAGCAGCCGCAGGCCCCGCTTGTCGCCGTCGGACAGGTCGATGCCATTGCCGGTCGGCGCGCAGCGGCTCGGTGACGACTTGTAGAAGAAGCCGTCGAACTGGTAGAGCATCACCGATTCCGGGTCGAACGGACCAGGGACGAAGTTCGGGTCCTCGACGGTGCGCAGGTTGTGGTCGACCTTCGCGCGGGGCCACCGGTTCGGCTCGCCCGCGAGATAGGTGTAAATGCCGGGGTAGCGGCCGCTCTCGTCGCGGACGAACATCCCGCTCGCGTCCTGGGTGGGCAGGTACCCCGGGTCGTCCTCCCAGCGGAAGTCGTCCTCGCACGGACCCCGCATGTTCTGGTGCTCGTGGCTGAACGCCAGCGCATGCAGGAACTCGTGCCGGACCGTGCCCTGCCAGTCGGGCGGGAGCACCGTGGGGAACCCCTCCAGGTTCAGGCTCCGCTGACCCGGCCGTCCCCCCACCGGGTCGCCGGGCCGGCCGATGGTGCTGTCCGTGCTGTCCGTGCCGACGAGGGAGAAGAAGCCGCCCTGGTCGAAGCTGACGCGGATCTCGGCCGAGTACGCGGTGTCGCCCGGGTGCCAGCGCCGGAACTCGCCCGCCGCGTCCCGGCCGAAGTCGAGCGCGATGTTGCACGCGTCCGTGATCTGCCGGGTGGCGTCGGCGATCTTGGCGTGCAGCGCGCTGTCGCCGCCGAGGAAGGCCACCCGGAGCGTGGAGCCGGGGCGCCAGCTCGCCAGGTCCGTGACGAGGAACTCCAGCCCCTCGTCGCTCTCGACGATCCGGTTGCGCCAGGCGTCGCGGACCTCCATCGAGGCGATGACGGCGTCGGGCAGCGCTTCCAGCACCAACGCCTTCGGTGCGCGGTCGTCGGCGGGTGCGCTCATCGTCGTGTTCCTTCCGGCGGCCGGTGCCCGCGGCTTTACTCGTGACCGGGGCACCGGACATTACGATCGGGAGACCGCCGACCGCGGCACCGCCCGGGACGTACGCAGATCTACGTACCCGCGGTTCCCGGGCACCCACCGGGTCGCCTGCGGCGTTCCGCCGGCGCGGCATCGGGCGTATCGTCGGCCCACCCCCGACCCTGCAACCGATCACGCCTGCTCCCGGCGGTGGAGGCTTCGAGCGAATGACCGTCAGCACGACGCGACGCCACCGGCTCGCGTGGCGCGCGGCGGCGCCGTTCCGGCCGCGCAGCGAGGACGGCACGTGACGCATTTCCTCGACACCCTGCCGTTCGACTTCTCCCGGCGCCCGGCCCAAGAGCTCCTCGAGTTCCTGTCCGAGACCTACTACCTGCAGCCGGAGGCGGTGGCGCTGGTCAAGGCCGCGGGCGTCAAGCCGTCGAGCATCGCGTTCGGCGGGCCCATGCGGCTGGTCTGGACGGACATACTCGAGAAGGCCCGCAACCAGGACCGGCTGCGCACGCTGCTGCAGGTCATCATCGACAAGGACGACGTCGCGGTGGCGGCGCGGGTCCGGGAGTGGCTCGACGACGAGCCGCCGACCAACGCCGAGGAGCCGGCGGCGGAGCCGGAGTGGCGCGGGGGCGACGAACGCCAGATCGCGCCGGCCCCGACCCTGCTCGACGTCGCGTTCCTCGGCCGGGGCGCAGCGCTCGCGGCGGCGGTGTGCAGGCTGCGGATCACCTTCCCGTCGTCGCGGCCGAAGCTCGGGACCGCGTTCCTGGTGGGCGAGAACCTCCTCCTCACGAACCACCACGTGTTGTTCGACCGCCGCAACGGCAACGCCAGAGCGACCGGCGTGGAGGCGTGGTTCGGCTACGAGCGCGGCTTCGACGTGTTCGACGACCAGCCCTACCACGAGGTGCCCGGCGTGCCGGAGAGCATTCGCGGCGACGAGGCGCACGACTGGGCGGTGGTGGGCCTCGGCGACCCGGGCGCCCCCGCCGGCACGCCGGTGATCGCGCTCGACGGTGCCCCGCCGCCGGCTGTCGGTGATCGTGTCTACATCATCCAGCACCCCAACGGGTCGCCGAAGAAGATCGGAATGATCAACAACGAGATCCGGTTCGTCGACGACGACGTGGTGCAGTACCTGACCGACACCTACGCGGGGTCCTCGGGCTCGCCCGTGTTCGACGAGCGGTGGCGGCTCGTCGCGCTGCACCACCGGTGGGTCGAGTACAAGCGCCAGGGTGAGATCGAGTACCGCAACCAGGGACGGCGGATCACGCGAGTGGCGGCCGGGCTGTCGGCGGCGGGGATCCTGTAGAAGCTGTCATGGCCCACGACGACCCGATCGGCTACTCGGCCTTCGACGCGTCGTCCGAACGGCTGCTCAAGGTGCTCCGGGAGGCCTACTACAGCGTCGAGCTGATCAAGCCGCTGCTGATGAAGGTCAGGTTCCCGCTCGACAAGGCCCCGCTGCAGCGCCCCGCCGACGTGATCTGGCGCGACGTGCTCGAGGTCGCCGACCGGTTGCCGGGGATGCGCCGGGCAATCATCGCCGCCGCCGCCGACGACGACCTGCTCGCGGCGCACCGCACCACGTTCGAGAGCCTGCTCGCCGAGCACGACGCCGCCGCGGGCGTCGGGGCGGAGACGGGGGCGCTCGACCACCTCGCGGAGGTCGACCGCCTGCTGGCCGAGGCGTCGACCGCGCGCTCCCCGGTCCTGGTCGCGCTCGAGACCGACGAAAAGCCGTTGACCGAGGAGGAGTTCCCCCGCACCGAACGCCACCTCACCGTCCGCCTCTCGCCGGAGCAGGTGACGAGGATCTCCGAGCTCGTCGACCGCGCCCGGCGCACCGCGCGCACCCCCGCCGACCTGATGCGCCTCGGCCAGCGAGTCTGGCGCGTCTTCACCGACGCCGAGCCGCGGCTGACCGACCTGCTCGAGTACGTGACGGAGGCGGGCCTCGCCCAGCCGATCGGCTGGTGCGGCCGGACGGATCTGCTGCTGCAGCTGCACACGGCGCTGCTGATCGCGCACACCGGAACGTCGGGGGTGGACGGGTTCGTGACGGTGGGCGGCGGCAGCCACTACTTCTACCCGGTCACCGGCGGTCGCCGGGCCATGAAGCAGCGGCTCAAGCATGCCCGGGGCTCCTCGACGTCCGTCGCGCAGCTCGACCTGCGGGGCGTTCCCGCCGAGCAGCGCCCGTCACGGGTCAGCGCCGCCGCCAAGGCCGAGGTCGCCCTCACGGTGGCGTCCGCCGCTACTGAAAGCGATACCGACACCGAGGCCCTGCCGTCGCTGCTCGCCGCCGTCGACGCGCCGGGCTCGGTCAGCCCGACCCGGGCGGTACTCGCGTTCGACGCGCCGCCCTCCACCGCCCGGGCGCTCGAGGAGATGCTCGCGTCGCTGCCGTTCGTCGGGTTCGCCGACGCGGCGCTCGCCGACCCCGACCTGCTCGACGTCGTCGTGGACGCCGTCCGCGACCACGCGCCGACCCGGGCGCTGCCCAGCATCGTCGGCGCGGTGCGGGCAGCCTGGCTGCGTGCGGCGGCCGCTCGCGGGGACGCCGCCGCGTGCCTGCACGGTCTGACCTGGAGCAGCTGGGGCTGGATCGGGCTGCCGCTCTTCGCCCGGGAGTTCGGCGTGGTGGAGCACGCGGCCTACCCGCATCTCATGGACCTGCGCTCGATCGCCGGCGGGTGGTACTTCCCGCGCAGCGCGGGGATCCATCCCAAGTACCAGGCCCACGTGCTGGCCCAGACGGACCTGCCGGACGACGACCGCTTCCACCTCTACCTGTCCGGGGCCGGCGGCAGCGGGAAGAGCTGCTTCCTGCACGACGTCTACGAGCGCCTGCGCCACCGGCGGGCCACCGTCGCCGTCTGGTACCGGGTCGATTCGCCCAGCTCCCGGTGGAAGAACGTCGATCAACGAGTCAGGGAGGAGACGCTCACCGCGGTCCACGAGACCTTCGGGCCCGCCACCCACGCGGAGGTCGCGCAGATCAAGGGTGAACTCGGCGCGTTCCTCCGCGAGGCCGAGCAGCTGCTCGTGCGCCGGCACCCGGACTTCACCGAGATCGTCGTCTTCATCGACCAGTTGGAGCGCACGTTCGAGTCCGGTGCCGACCCGGTCGCAGGCCTGCTCGGCCCGATCTCCCGCAACCTCGTGGCGGTGCTCGAAGGGGTACGCCAGCGGCGGGTGCGGTTCTTCATCGCCTCCCGCAAGCAGTACCTGCCCGACTTCCTGCGCTCGTTCCGCACCGCCGCCGAGGTGCGCCTGGAGTTCAACGTGCTGCAGGCCATCTCGACGGACGAGGAGCAGTTCGGCTTCGTCGACACGGTGCGCGAGTGGTGTGCGAACAACGGCCTCGTGTCGACGGACCTCGTGATCGAGAGCGCTGCCGCCCGCAAGCTGGCCGACGACGTCGGCGGGGAGCCGCTCAGCATGATGTTGGCGCTGATCGAGCTGCTGTCCGTGCAGCGCGACGGGGTCATCACGGAGGAGGTGGTGAAGCAGCGGGCGCCGCGCAAGCGTCTCTTCGCGCTCGACCTGAGGGCCGCCGCCCGGCACGACGTCGACTGGTTCTTCCTGCTCGCGATGGCGCACGCGCGGGCGGAGATCGTGGGGATCGACGAGGTGCTCTGGCGGCTGCGCATGGTGCGCAGCGACCTGACACGCGAGGTGGAGGAGCTGGGCGCCGAGGGCATCCTCGAGCGCCTGTGGTTGTTCGGGTTCCTCGGCCGGACGGTGCACGCCCGGCCGCTGCACCAGCGACCGGGCCGGCTGGTCGAGTTCTTCCACGCCAACTTCCGCGATCACCTCCTGCGCGACGTCATGGAGCTGGGTGGCCACGACCTCGACCTCGGCGGCCGGCTGGGTGGCACGCCTCCGGCCTGGCGGGCACTCGACCGGCTGGCGGTCTACGCCCGCGACTGGCGGCAGACCCAGCAGCTGCTGCCCGAAGAGGACGTCGCCGCCCTGATGGAGCACCGGACGGTGCTGATCGAGACGCACACCGCCGACGACGCGCAGCCCGCCGCGGCGGGGGGCGAGGCGAAGGCGTTCCGGCCGCTGTTCCTGCGCGACCCGGACGACGTCCAGCCGGCGCTGGCCCAGTCCGCCATGGAGTGCCTGGTCCACTCGGCGCTCGTCCACGACGCGATGGGGCGATGGGCGTTCGAGCAGCTGTTCCCGGACCTCGAGGAGCGCGCGAAGCTCTGCCGGAACTGGATGCGTCTGGCGGCGGCCGCGACCCGTCCGGCGATCCTGCGGTACTTCGTCGAGCTGCCGGGCGACGCCGCCCGCGAGTCCCTGATCGGGCTGCTGCTCGACGACCAGCTTCCGCGCGACGAGATCGGCCGGGTGGTGGCCGACATCCTGGCCGAGCCGATGTACGCGGCCCGGTACCGCGACGAGGTGGTCGCGGCACTGCTGGCTGCCACGCTCCCGGTTGTCGGCGGCGACCCGCTCGGCCTGCCCGGTCAGGTCACCGCGATCGTCGTCGCGGCCTGCCGCGGCGACGCCGACACGCTCGCGGAGGTGGTGCGGCACTGCAGCGACCGGTACATCGGCTCGGACGACGCCGTCATCCGCAACCTCGCACCGCGCCTGGAGTCGGACGCGCTCGTCGGTGACTGGCTGGCGAAGGCCGAGGACCTCGGCGTCCTCGGCGGGATGGGGGCCGTCGAGGGCGCCTCCGCCGACACGACGGTGCTGGCTCTGGCGGTGGGGGAGCACCTGCGCGGAGTCGTCGACGAGGCCCGGTTCCGTGGCTGGATGCAGGAGGTGCGCGACCGGATCGGGGTCCCGCTGCCGACGCTTCAGCTGACCCCGAGCGAGGTCGCGGCGGTTCCGGCCGCCGACGGCCCGGCCGGGGGATCCGGCGGGGGATCCGGCGGGGGATCCAAGGACGGGATGGAGATCCGGTACGGGCGCGAGCGACTCGGTGGAACCGACTTCTTCCCGGACCGCCTCGCGGTCAGCGTCCGGCGCTGGGAGGGGGTGGCCGACCGCACCGTGCCGAGGGATGCGCCCAAGCGGTACGTCGGAGGCCTGGACGACGACATCGCCTGGCTCGACCCCGCCGATCTCGGCCCTGCCGACGACAGCGGATCGGCCCGGCGCTTCGACGACGTCGCGGTCGACTGGCTCGAGGCCCACGTCCGAGGCTCGTTCGCCGACCTGTGGGACGACGAGCTCGTCACGCGGCTGCTCCTCGAGGCGCCCCCGATCTGCACCGTGCGCCTGCGCGCGCTGAGCTTCCCGCGCTGGCAGCTGGGCCAGGTGGTGGCCGAGCTCGTCACCGAAGGTGTTCCGATCACCTCCGCGGACGCGCTCCTCAGCGCCGTCGCGGACGTCCACGGCAGCACGGGCGGCCGCCTCGAGCTGCTCGTGCCGCGGCTGCGGGAGCGGTTCCGGGCCGACATCTGCCGCGCCGTGCGCGACGACGCGGGGCGGGTGAGCGCGATCCTGCTCGACGCCGAGGTCGAGCACACACTGATGAACCGGATCTCCCAGAACCGGCCGATCCGGGTGGTCGAGCTGCGGGCGCTCGTGTCGGCCGTGCGCAGGCAGGCCGAGGAGCTCCGCAACGACCCGGCCAAGCCACCCCCCGTGCTCGTCACCCTTCCGCAGCTCCGGCCGATCCTCGCCCGATGGATGCGTGGCCCCGACCCCAGGCTGCCCGTCCTGAGCCTGATCGAGGCCGAGGAGGACCTGAGCCCGGTGTCCGGCGGCATCCTCGAGGTGCCCGAGATCGTCGGGACCGACCCGTGAGCGCCGGTTCCCGGGACGCCGACGCGGCCCGGGACCCGTACGGGACCTTCCTGCATTCGGCCGACGTGCCGACCTGGCGTGCGTGCGCGCACCACGCCGTCGAGCGGGTCGGCCGGGCGGGGGAGGGCGACCGCTGCCGGGCGCTGGCCGAGGCACTGTGCATCATCGCCTACCTCTCCTGGCTCTGCCGGGTCAGCGGCGATCCGGACACGCAGGCCGAGGCGGACGCTCGGTACCGCGACCTGCTCACCGTGCTCGACGAGGTCTCCACCTCCGCCGTGGGCCCCGGGATCGACCGGTGCTGGGGCATCGCCCTGGCCTGGCAGGGCTTCCGCGTCCGTGCCCGGGGGCTGCTGGAGAACGCGGGAGCGCTGGGCGTGGAGGCGGCCCCGCTGGTGCTGCCCGAGAACGACGTCACCGCGCTCGCCACGCTGCGCCCCCTGGTCGCCGCCGCGGGGGCGGGCGGCAGCTTCCTACCGGCTGTGTCCATCCTGGCCAACTCCCTGGTCAACGTCGGCGCCGTCCGCGAGGCCCACGCCCTCGTCGACGCCTGCGGGTGGCCGCCGACCGAGCCGCTCCTGGTCGACGTGCTCGGCTCGGCGTTCGAGCGCCTCGGGCAGTGGAAGGCCGCGTACGAGGTCTACAAGACCTCGACCTGGCCCTCGCTGCGCTACCGCGCCGCGATCACGAGCGCCATCACCGGAGGGTCGACCCCACTGGAGATCGACGCGTCGACGATCACGATGCTGACCGAGCAGGTCGAGCTCGACCAGCGGCAGATCAGCCGTCGGGTCACGTTCCTCAACGCCGTCCGGTGGCAGCCCGTCGAGAGCTGGCTCCTGGAGCTGGAGATGGGCAAGCTGGCTTTCGCCCAGCGCCGCGACGCCGAGGCCGACATGCACCTGCGGCGGGCGGCCGAGCGCGCCCCCGAAGAAGCCCGCTACGGCGTCGCCTCCGCACGCTGGGTCAACTTGACCTGGCTGACCGGCAACGAGCTGTTCACCGGCCTGGAGATGCTGCCCGAGACGCTCACCGCAGCCGAGCAGGCGATGGCGGCGGCCGGGCCGGACGACACCGAGAACGTCCTCTTCATCCGGATGTGGACCGCCGAGAAGGCCCGCGACCTCGAGCTGATCCCGGAGGACCTGCAGAAGGTCGACCCGTACCAGCGGGGCGTCGCGTATCGCGTGCTCGAAGACTCCGGCCGGGCGGTCGACAGCTGGCTGGTCGCGCTGCGCGAGAGCGCCTACTACCACCGCTCCCTGACCGAGCTGATCGGCACGTTCGCCAAGGCCGGGTTCTCCCGCACGGTGCGCTTCCTCGCGGACATGGGCATGCAGGAGTCGGCGAACGACTTCCTCGCGCTCTGGGAGATCGCTCGCACACTGGACGTCGTCGCCGTCTACCGATCGGCGGCCGACCTCCTCGACGAGGGTCCGATGCCCGAAGACGTGTTCCGCGACCGGCTCGTCGATCTGAGCCGGCTGGAGTTCAAGAACTCGCTGCGCACGTACGAACTGGTGAGCGACCACGACCCGGATCTGGCGGACCAGCTGCTGCGCCGTGCTGTGGACCAGGCAGCCGGAGTGTCCGAGCTGCTCGCCGTGGTCCGGTTGCTCCGTCGCAGGCCGACGGCCACCGGCACCGTCTCGGCCGCGGACGACGGCCTGCGCTGCCTCTGGCGCGCGCTCAACGAGGCGCGCGACCGGCTGGAACGCCTGCTCATCGCCCGCGAGCTGTTCGGGTACGGGCTGCCCCGCGACGCCCGCGCACTGCTGGAGCGCGAGGGTGTGCTGCAGGCCGACACACACCTGACGCACGTCGAGACGACGGTGCTGCTGAGCTGCTACCGGTTCCTCTCCCAGGACGAGCGGGCGGACCTGGTCGGCCGGGCCGCCCGGCGGATCGTCGCGGACCACCGGGCCGGGTTGCTGGGCGCGGCGGCGCCGACGTACGGGCAGCGCCTCGTGACGATTCTCGAGGCCGTCGACCGCGACCTGGCACCGCAGGTCCGCGCGCGGCTGGGCCCCGAGCTGGTGGGCGACCGGCCGGCCACGCAGTGGCACGGGCACCCGCTCGACGACGCGGCGTCCGTCACGTCCCGGCTGGACTTCCTCGCCGCCGAGGACGTCCGCGTCGATATCGGTGTCGAGCGCCTCGCCCACGAGGTGGCGCAACGGTTCCCGGGGGCGGCGACGTCGTTCGGGCTCCGGCTGACCGTGGCGACCGAGCTGCGCGACCGATACCGGTCGCTGATCGACCAGGCCCGGACCGTCCGGCCGTCGGTTCCCCGCGACGCCGTGCCGATCGCCTACGACCACGACGGCGACGGCGACCGCACGATCGTCCTGTGCGACCGGTTGCGCGCCCGCCTCGCCGCCCCGGACGACGTCGCGCGGAAGGCCGCGGAGGAGCAGCTGGCGGCCTTCCGGCGTGAGGAGCGGGTGCTCGTCGACCAGTGGGACCGGCTGCAGCGCGAGGCGCGGTTCGGCGCCCTGCAGTCGGCCGCCAGCTACGGTCACGCGCTGGTGGGCTCGCTGCGCGACCTCGTCGGCCCACTGGAGCGCGCCTGTCCGCACCCGGTCCTGAGGGAGCTCTTCGGGCACGTGGCGGACGACGTCGCAGGCCTGCTCGCGCACGTCCAGGAGCAGCTGTTGCTGATCGAGCAGGAGCTGAGCGACCCGTCGGGTCCCCCGGCGGTGATCCCGGCATGACGCCACCGCCCGGGTCCGGCGACGACTCGCCGCTGCTGCGGCAGTGGCGCGCGCTCGTCGACCGCGTTGCGCCGCCGTCGGCGTGCTGGCGGCTCGACTCGTCGTCCCGGACGGCAGGGTCGGACCCGGACGGTAAGCCGCGCCGCTTCGACGTCCAGGAGGTGTTCGTCCGTGCCGACGGGCTCCGCCGACGGCGGCTCGACCTGCTCTGTGCCGCGCTGCTGAGCTACGGCGGCCCGGAGAGCGGCCCGGAGAGCGGCCCGGACGGCCGGGCGAGCGGAAGCCGGCCCGATCCCGTGCTGGTCGTGGCCGGACCGGAGGCGATCCGGCCACGAACCGCCCTGGTCGGTGCCGGGATGAGCGCCACCGGCGTGCTGCCGGAGCGTCCCGGACCCGTCCCGAGCGCGATATCCGTGCTGGTGTTCCGGATCGAGCGCCACCCGGAGGCGCAGGAGGTCGCCGAGTCGGCGGAGGCGCTCGGCGACCTGCTCGACTTCGACCGCGACCGCGCGGGGTCGGCGGCCGTCGCGGCGACGCTGCTGCGTCGGTTGGACATGCTGGCCGCCGCCGAGGGCGTGTCCGTCGCACTCGGCGGCGAGGCGGGGCGTCCACCGGGCCGCGCCGACACCGGCTATCAGCTCGTCGTCGGGCGGGACGCGGGCGTGTCGATGGGCGGCAACGTCGAGATCCACGGCGGCCGGGTCGTCACGGTGGGGAGGGACGGCAAGAGCTCCGCGTGGTACGGCGCCGACTTCGTGTTGCTGGGCCATGCGCCGACGGCCCGTGCCACGGACTTCCGGTTGCTCCTGCAGCAGCGCCGGGACCGGGCGCTGCTGTACGACCGGCCGCGCAGCCGCAGTGAGGAGGAGGGCTTCTCCTACCGGGCGACCCGGGCGCGGCAGGCCGCGCGCGCCGAGCAGATCGTGCGGACGGTGCG
>Ga0190275_10002268_pt1 | contig 13906 bp, 13 predicted proteins | sample Popmic550T_FD_133745 | JGI IMG/M metagenome (GOLD analysis project Ga0190275, IMG submission 133745) | Populus adjacent soil microbial communities from riparian zone of Yellowstone River, Montana, USA - 550 T | ecosystem: Environmental > Terrestrial > Soil > Riparian zone > Trees stand | place... | reverse complement strand
GCAGCGGAGCACGTCGGCGCTTTGGCCGGCCAGTACTACGATCCGCGCCGCCAGTGCGTCAGTGTCGCCGGCGGGCTGAACGGGATCCTCAATGTGCTGCTGGCGACCGTGGAGCCGGGGCAGGAGGTCGTCATCTGCGACCCGATCTACGCCGGCCTGGTCAATCGCATCCGGCTGGCCGGCGGCGTACCGCGACACGTGCGATGCACTCCCACCTACCAGGGCTGGACTACCGATCCGGATGAGCTGGCTGCGGCGATCGGGCCGAACACGGCCGCAGTACTGCTAATGGGGCCGGCGATGCCGTCGGGCGCAGTACTGGGCGCGGAGCACTTCGACGCCATTGCGGGTCCCGTTGAGCGGTACGGGGTGTGGGTGATCTATGACGCAGCTATGGAACGGATCCGGTTCGACGGGAAGCCGGTGGCGCATCCAGCAGCCCACCCTGGGCTAGTGGCGCGGACGATCACTGTGGGGTCGGCGTCCAAGGAGTTGCGGATGATCGGCTGGCGGGTCGGCTGGGTGGTCGGGCCGGAAGCCGTGATGGGCGACGTGGGGCTGGTCGGGATGACCAACGTCGTCTGCCAGGTCGGGATCGCGCAGGAGGCGGTCGCTGCCGCACTGAGCGCCCCGGGATCCGCCGAGGATGTCGCGGCCGCCACCAGGGTCTGGCAGCAGCGGTGCGATCACATCCTGGCGGCTCTGGACGGCTATCCCTGCGTACGGCCGGACGGTGGCTGGTCGTTGCTGATCGACACGGTCAGCATGGGACTCACACCGGCCGAAGCGTCTCGCCGCCTCTTCGACCGCGCGCAGGTCGCCGCGACCCCGATGAACGGCTGGGGCCCGTCCGGAGAGCGCTACCTGCGCCTCGTCTTCGCCAACGAACCGATCGAGCGCCTCGCTGATCTGAAGAGCCGCTTCGACACAGCCTTCGCCTGACGGCCCGCTGACCTGCTGCCCCGACTCGGCGGGGAGCTGGTTCGGCGGCCGGCGCGCTCAGTCGAGGATGACCGAGCGGCTCAGGCTGCGGGGCTGGTCGGGGTTGAGACCCAGGGAGAGCGCCTTGGCGACCGCCACTCGCTGGGCGACCACCAGGGAGGCCATCGGGTCGATGTCGGCGTGGTGGACGATCGTCGCCCCAGTGGCTGCCACGTCGTCGATGAAACCCGCCGGTGCCTCCCCGAAGATCCAGAGCCCGCGCCCCGGCTGCGCGATCGCGATCGGCCCGTGCCGGTAGTCCATCGCCGGATACGCCTCCGTCCACGCCGACGCCGCCTCCCGCTGCTTCAACCCGGCCTCGTGCGCGAGACCGACCGTCCACCGCGTTCCGACGTACGTAACCTGCTCCAGCTTCGCCAGCTCGTCCACGTCGATCGTCAGCGCCATCTCGGCATCCGCGGCGGCCTGCGACAGGTCCTGGCCGAGCGACGCCCGCAGCAGCGCCAGCGTCGTGGTCGCGAACCTGGTCTGGACGACGGACTGCTCATCGGCGAAGTCCAGCATGATCGTGTGGTCGGCCAGCTCGACGATCGGCGACCCCGGCGTCGCGGTGATCGCGATCGTGGGCAGCTCGGTGGTACGGATCAGGTCGAGCACCTCGGTCGTCGTCCCGGAGCGGCTGATCACCACCACCGCGTCGTACTCCCGTCCGGCCGGGAACTCCGAGCCGGCGAACGCGTCGGTCAGCCCCTGGCCGAGGTCCTCGCGCAGCGCGGCATACGCCATCGCCATGAACCAGGAGGTGCCGCAGCCGACAGCGGCAACCCGTTGACCCGGCTTGGGCAATGCGCCACCGTACTGCGCGAAACCGGTGGACACCTGCCGCCAAAGGTCGGGCTGAGTGGCGATCTCAGTGCTCACGAATGGCGTGTCGGTCATGTCGTCTCCGGAGATGTAATGGTCGAAACTGCTCGAACGTGATCGAATGGTGCCAACCGGCAGCCGTCCGGCTGACCGATGATGTGAAGGAGAACGCCCAGGTGAAGCGTTATGAACGCCTGAATACGTTGCTCGAGTCGCTCGCCGAGAAGGGCGCGATCGATGTCGACGAGCTCGCCGTGCAGTTGCACGTCTCCGCGGCGACGATCCGGCGCGATTTGGACCACCTGGGAAAACAGCAGCTCCTGACCCGGACCCGGGGCGGCGCGGTCGCCAACGCGGTGTCCTACGACCTGCCGCTGCGCTACAAGACTGCGCGTTTCGCCTCGGAGAAGCAGCGGATCGCGCAGGCCGCGGCCACCCTGGTCCGCCGCGGCATGGTGATCGGGATGAACGGCGGCACGACGATCTCGGAGGTGGCGCGCACGCTGGCGACCCGCCCCGAGCTGTCGGCCGAGCACGGTGAGCCCGCCTTCACGCTCGTCACCAACGCCTTGAACATCGCCAACGAGCTGATCGTCCGCCCGCACGTGAAGATGGTGCTGACCGGCGGCGTGGCCCGGCCGCAGTCGTACGAGATGATCGGCCCGCTGTCGCACCGGATCCTGGCCGACCTGTCGCTGGACATCGCCTTCATCGGCGTGGACGGGATCGACGAGACCGGCGCCACCGCTCACCACGAGGGCGAGGCGAACATCAACCAGCTGATCGTCAGCCGGGCCGCCAAGGTGGTCGTGGTGGCCGATTCGAGCAAGCTCGGTCAGCGCGCCTTCGCCCGGATCTGCGAGCTGAGCGAGATCGACACCCTCGTCACCGACGCCCAGGCCGACGAATCCCAGCTGGCGATCTTCAAGGAAGCCGGCATCGACGTCATTCGCTCCTGACATCTGCTGGTACCTCCTTCAGCGGGTGATTACTGCCTCGTCAACACGATCATATCTGCTCAGGGCCCCAAGTTACGAGCAAGAGTGCGCAACCTCCGCGCGGGAGGCGGTAACCGAGTGCCTTGGGACGCTAGGCTTCGGCAAGATGAGTACCGCAGCGGCATCGATCAGGGAGGGCATCATCGCGACGGGCATCGACCCCACGTCCTGGGCCTACGCCGAGGACTACACCGGTGAGGACGAGGTCGTCACCGGTGCGCGGGCGAGCGCCGAGGACAGCGGCATCTCCTCGATCGGGCCGGGCGCGGCCTCCGCGCTGAGCATGCTCGCCGCCGCAGCCGGGGCCAAGGCTGTTGTCGAGATCGGTACCGGCACGGGCGTCTCCGGACTCGCGCTGCTGCGCGGTATGCGTTCCGACGGCACGCTGACCACGGTCGATCTCGACGCGGAAAACCAGCGCCTGGCGCGCAAGACCTTCCTGGACGCCGGCATCCCGTCCAACCGCTTCCGCCTGATCGCAGGCTCCGCGCTGGACGTCGTCACCCGGCTCACCGACGGGCACTACGACCTGGTCTTCTGCGACGCCGACAAGCGCGAGTACACGGCATACCTGCACGAGGCCCTGCGGCTTCTGCGCCCCGGCGGCGTCGTTGCTTTCGACAACGCCCTCCACCGCGGCCGCGTCGCCGATCCCGCCCACCGCGACCCCGACACCACGGCGGTCCGCGACCTGATCAGAGCCGTCCGCGACAACGACGACCTGACCTCAGCCCTCCTCCCCACCAGCAACGGCCTCCTGGCCGCCGTAAAACGCGCCTGACGCGGCCGGCGCTCAGCTGCTGAAGCGGGTCACTTCGGCGGTCACCTGGTGCCAAGCGGGGGTGTGAGGGTCGATGACGTCGTAGTGGCCTGCGCCCTGGACCGGGACGAGACGAGCGGTCGGGTGGGCCGTGAGGTAGGAGTCCGATACTGCGATCGGGACTCGTTTGTCGGCGGTGCCGTGGACTATCGAGACCGGCATGATGGGGGCCGGCAGGTGGGTCGGGTCCAGGTCATTGCGGACGCCACCGCCAAGGAAGTCCTGTACTGCGGTGTCGTCCAGCCCGAGTTGATCCGCCATCAGGAGATCCGCCACGGGTGCCAGCGCGACCACGCCACGGAGCCGGATCGGGTTGAAGGTTGCCGCTGACCACAAAGCCAGGTGACCGCCCGCGGAGTGGCCGGTCAGGACGAAGCCAGCGTGCAGATCCATCAGGTCGGGCAACCGGTCGAGCGCGTCACGGATGTCTGTGGCGGTCAGGTTCGGCTGCCCCGGTTCGCGCCGGTACTCGATCGATGCCACCGGCCACCCTTCGTCGGCCAGCGCCTCGCCCAGCGGACGAGCGTGCGTCCGGTCGTACTCCGGGCGCCAGAACCCGCCATGGATGAACACGACCACCGGCCGGTAGTCCTTCGCGTGCCAGACGTCGATCACGTGATCCGCGTGCTCGCCGTAGCGCAGCTGCTCGTCCGGTTCACGTGCCTCGCGCGACAGTACGGAGCGGTCCTCTGTCATCAGACCTCCCAGTCAGACTGCACCTCGACCCAGGAAACGCAGGGCATTGCCTGACAGCAGCTTGACCTGCTGATCGTCCGAGAGCCAGTCGGCCCGCCGGACAACCTCTCCGACCGGTCGCTCACCGAGCGGATACGGGTAGTCACTGCCGACCATCACTTGGTCTTCGCCAAGGGTGTCAACCAGTAACCGTAATGCTGGTTGCTCAAACACCACAGTGTCCACAGAGAACCGGTCGAGATAATGACTGGGCGGGTGCTGGGACTTTCCCCGTACTACGTCGCCGCGGCGCTGCCAGGCATTTTCCACCCGGCCAAGCCAGAAGGCGAAACTGCCACCACCATGGGCGAAGCAGATCCGCAGCGACTCGGGCAACTCGTCGAAGGCACCGCCCAGAATCATTGCCAGCAAGGACAAATGGGTCTCCGCGGGCATCCCGGTCAGCCAGCGCGCCATCCACCGGTCGAGCCGCGGCCCGCCCGGCATGTCCCACGGATGAACCAGTACCGGCGCACCGACCTCGGCGCAGTGCTTGAGGAAGGCAACGATCCCGGCATCGTCGAGATCCTTGTCGCCAACATGGTTGCCGATCTCGACCCCGGCATGTCCGGCGGCCAAGCAACGATCGAGCTCCGCGCAGGCGGCGTCCGGGTCCTGCAACGGGACTTGGCAGAACGGTACGAGTCGGTTGTCACCAGCAAGCGTCTCCAACGTCAGGTCGTTGAAGATCCGCGCCACCTTGATCGCCTGGCCGGCCGGCCGCTCGTAGGCGAAGAACACCGGCGTCGGCGAGACCACCTGCACATCGATGCCATCGGCATCCATGTCCGCTCGCCGGGTCGCCGGATCCCACGCCTGGGCACCGACCGGCCGGAACTCGTTCTCCCCGACCATGATCATCGCGGCCCGCTCGGAGTCGATCCGCAACCACGGCCAGTCCGCTCCCCCACAAGCGACCGCCAGGTCTGGCCAGCCCTTCGGGACCAGATGGGTGTGGACGTCGATCGTCCGCATCAGCCTTTGCCTGGATGCACGGTGCCGCACGTCGGGCAGGTACGGGCGTCTTCGCTTTCGTAGAACGCCTTGAACACCGGCGGGAGGTCCGCCACGATGTCGGTCACCTGCAGCTCGACCTCGTGCACGATGGCGTTGCAGTTGGCGCAGTACCAGCGGAACTTCTCCAGCGTGCCTTGTTCGCGGACTCGCTCGATCACCAGGCCGATCGAGTCCGCGTCGCGCTGCGGGGAGTGCGGCATGTTGCGCGGCAGCACCCACATCTCACCCTCGTTGATGTCTACTCGGGCCGGCCCGTCGTCGGTCATCACGTCGACGTGCATATTTCCCTTGATCTGGTAGAAGAATTCTTCGTACGGGTCGACGTGGAAGTCGGTCCGCTGGTTCGGTCCACCGACCACCATGGTGATGAAGTCGTCGCCGGTCGGGAACATCTGCTTGTTGCCCACCGGCGGCTTCAGCAGATGCTTGTTCTGCTCGATCCACTCCGGGAAGTTCGTCGACTCCAGATTCGCCATCACTTCACCTCTCCAGCTTTATGCGGGATCGCCGCAATTGCCTGAATCTCGATCAACAGTTGAGGATGCGGCAACTGATGTACCGCGACAGTCGTCCGCGCCGGCCCGGTCTCGTCGAAGTACTCGCCGTAGACCTCGTTGTACCCACCGAAGTCGTTCATCGACACCAGGTACGTCGTGACGCTCACCAAGTCACTGAGATCCGCACCGACTGCCGCCAGGATGTCCCGGATGTTGTCCAGTACTGCCCGGGTCTGCACCCGGATGTCGAGGGTGGTCGTCCCGAACTCGTCGACCGATGCCCCTGCGATCGTGTTGTCCGGCAAGCGACTGGACGTCCCTGATACGTAGGCGAAACCGTTGGCCACCTTCACATGCGGGAACCGCCCCCGCGGCTTCGCCTTCCCCGCAACCACCTTCCCATCACTCATCCCGACTCCCCCGCCCCCGCCCACACCCTCGCCGGCGGCCACTTTGTGCACGACCTGAGCATCTGCCGCCCACCAAAACACTCACGTCGTGCACAAACTCGTTGGCGGCGGACCCAGGGCTTCGGCTTTGTGCATGACGTGAGTGGTTTAGCGGGGCCAGAACGCTCACGCGGTGCACAAAGTCGATGGTGGCGGGGGCGGGGGCGGAGGGGTGGGGGGTCATGAGAGGTCCACGCAGACGTTGGTGAGTTCTGAGTAGAAGTGCAGGGAGTGGTTGCCGCCTTCGCGGCCGATGCCGGAGAGTTTGGTGCCGCCGAACGGGGTGCGGAGGTCGCGGAGGAACCAGGTGTTCACCCAGACGATGCCGACCTCCAGCGCCGCGCCGGCCCGGTGGGCGCGGCCGACGTCCCGGGTCCAGACGGTTGCCGCGAGCCCGTACTGGCTGTCGTTGGCCAGGGCGAAAGCCTCGTCCTCGGTGTCGAAGGGCGCGATGTGGCAGATCGGGCCGAAGATCTCCTCGGTGTTCGTCCGGGCGTCGGCGGGCAGGCCGGTGACCACGGTTGGTTGCACGTAGCAACCGCCGTCGCGAGCGTCGCCGAAGATTGGTACGCCGCCGCCGGTGAGCACCTCGGCGCCTTCGGATCGCGCCAGGTCGTAGTACGAGAGGACCTTGTCCCGATGGGTTTTGGAGATCAGCGGCATGTTGGCCGTCGCCTCGTCGGAGGGCCAGCCGAAGGTGAGTTCGGCGGCGCGGGCGGCGAGGCGGGTGCAGAACTCGTCGAAGATCGGGCGCTCGACGTAGAGGCGCTCGGTGCACAGGCAGACCTGGCCGCCGTTGGTGAAGACGGAGCGGACGGAGCCTTCGACCGCGGCGTCGAGGTCGGCGTCGGCGAAGATCAGGCCGGCGTTCTTGCCGCCGAGTTCGAACGAGACGGCTTTCACGCCCTCGGCGGCGACCTTGGCGATCGCCGTACCGGTGGCTGATTCGCCGGTGAAGGTGATCGCGTCGACGCTCCTGTGTTTGGTGAGGAACTCGCCGGCGGAGGACGGGCCGAAACCGTGGACCAGGTTGAAGACTCCGGGTGGTACTCCGGCGGCCGCCATCACCTCGGCGAGAACCGTTGCCGAGGAGGGGGTTTCCTCCGAAGGCTTCACCACCACAGTGTTGCCGCAGGCAAGCGCCGGCGCCACCTTCCAGGTGAGCAGGAGCAGCGGGAGGTTCCAGGGGACGATGATCGCGACCACGCCGGCGGGCTTGCGGACGGCGTAGTTGAGCGCCCGGCGGCCGTCGGCGAGCACGGTCGTGTACGACTCGGTGGAGGCGGTGGTGGCGAAGTCCGCGAAGGAGCGGAAGTTGGCCGCACCACGAGGGATGTCGAGCGTCCTCGCCTGACTGATCGACTTGCCGGTGTCACCTACCTCGGCAGCGACGAGATCGTCGAACCGCCGCTCCAACTCGTCAGCCACCCGCCTGAGCACAACTGCCCGTTCCTGCTCACTCATCCGCCCCCACGGCCCTTTGAGCGCGGCCTGAGCAGCTTGCACCGCAGCATCAACCACACCCGAGTCAGCCTCAGCCACGTCGAAGATCTGCTCCCCCGTCACCGGACTGACCTTCGCAAAGGTCGACCCAGCACTGTCGAGAAACACCCCATCAACAAAGTTCCGCAACAACCCAACACTCGAAGGCTGCCCGCTCAACAGCCCCGGCTGCCACAACCCACTCATCGGGATCTCCGGGCGAGGCGGGCTGCGGCGCCCAGGACGCCTGCGCCGAGGAGTACTGCGGTGCCTAGGTACTGGTGTTGGCGGTGGACTCTTCGCTGGATTTCGGCGTAGGGGGTGGTGGTGAAGGACACTAGTTCGTAACGGGAGGCGTAGTGGTTGGGGAGTAGACGTTCGAGGGTGTGTTCGACGCGTTTGGTCAGGCGGAACAGGGGGGACGCGACTTTGTCTCGCATTTCTACGAAGTTGTCCAGAGCCATGGCGGCGATGGCTTCGGTGTTTTCGCGGCGGCGGTGTTCGTAGAGAGGTAGCGCGCGGGCCCAGGAGCCACCGGTGTCCGCGAGGCAGCGGTCTAGCTCTACTACGTCCTCGAAGGCGCAATTTGCGCCCTGGCCATAGAAGGGGACGATCGCGTGGGCCGCGTCGCCGATCAGGGCGGTACGGCCGTGAGCCTGCCACGGGTGGGTATGGACCGTGCCTAGCACGCCGACCGGGTTATGCAGATAGTCGTCCACCAGCGAAGGTGCCAGCGGCAACAAATCCGGATAGTGCTCGCGGAAGTGCAGTTCGATCGAATCACGGTTGCTCAAGGCATCGAAACTGCCGGCCGGCCAGAACAACGTGCAGGTGAACGACTTGTCCGGGTTCGGCAGTGCGATCATCATCGACGTCCCGCGCGGCCAGATGTGCAACGCACCAGGATCCAGCGCGAACGACCCCTCCACCGCGGGAATGCTCAACTCCTTGTACCCATAGTCCAGGAAGTCGACCTCCTCCCCCACGGCTCCCTCGGCCAGCAACTGCTCCCGTACCGCCGACCCGGCACCATCAGCGCCCAGTACGACGTCCGCCGACGCCTTCACCTTGCCCGAAGGCGTCTCGAAAACCATCGCCCCCGACGCCGAATCCAGCTCCACCAGCCGATGCTCGAAGAACACCTCGACCCCAGGCGCCGCCGCAGCCGCATCGAGCAACGCGTTGTTCAGCGTCCCCCGGCTGATCGAGTTGATCGCCCGCTCCCCCGAAGCGCTGTACTGCTGGAAGTCCAGCGCCCCCTCGACCGGATGGATCATCCGCCCCTTCATCGGCAACGCGTCCGCCATCACCTGATCGACCAGCCCGATCCGCCGCAACGCGTCCAGCCCGCGCTCGGAGATCGCCAGGTTGATCGACCGCCCGCGCTCGGGCTGCCCGACTCGCGGGTCCGCCCGACGCTCGTACAGGGTGACCGACAGCCCGCGGCGTGCCAGGTAACAGCCGAGCAGGCTCCCGGCCAGACCAGCACCGACGATGGCAACACGTTCGCTCATGCATTCTCCGGAACAGCTTCGGCCAGCGCTTCAACCGCGCGCCAGCAGTCGTGGTACAGCGAGTAGAGCGGTACGGGCGCCAGCCGCACAACATCGGGTTCGCGAGCGTCGGCGATCACCCCGAACTCGAACCGGAGCACCTTCGTCAGCTCCCCTGCGCGCAGACCGCCACCGATGCGCAGCGAGAGCTGAGCACCCCGCCGAGCAGGATCAGCCGGCGTGATCACCCGGAGCGCCCGTCCCGGCGTGACCTCGGCAAGCAACCTCTCCAGGTACGCCGTAAGCCGCAGACTGCGCTCCCGGAGTACTCCGATCCCGACCTGGTCGAAGAGCTCGAGCGACGTCCGTACCGGGCTCATCGAGAAGATCGGCGGGTTCGACACCTGCCAGGCATCAGCGGATGCGGGCGGGCGCGACTCGGCCGCCATCTCGAACCGGCTGGCCGCGTCGGTACTCCACCAACCCTCGAAGCGCGGCAGCGAAGCAGCGAGGTGCCGCTCGTGCACAAAAGCCCCGGCTAGCGAACCAGGCCCCGAGTTGAGGTACTTGTACGAGCACCATGCGGCGAAGTCCACGTCCCACTCGTGCAGAGACAACGGCACGTTCCCGGCGGCATGCGCCAGGTCCCAGCCGACCACAGCACCTGCCGCATGGCCGGCCGCCGTGATCGCCGGGATGTCCATCAGCTCGCCGGTCAGGTAGTTCACCCCGCCGAGCAGTACGAGCGCGATATCCGGCTGGCTGATCCGCTCGACGACATCCTCAGTCCGCAGTACGTCCTCGCCATCCCGCGGCCGGAGCCGCACCACAGCCTCCTCGGGATCGAACCCGTGGAACCGAGCCTGCGACCGGACGGCATAACTGTCCGACGGGAACGCCGAATCCTCGATCACGATCTTGAAGCGATCCGGCGACGGCCGATAGAACGACACCATCAGCAGGTGCAGGTTGACCGTCAGCGAGTTCATCACCACGGTCTCGCACTCCAGCGCCCCGACCAGCCGCGCAGCCGGTCCGGTCAGCAACGAGTGGTACGGAAGCCAAGGCCGGGCCGCATCCAGATGTCCCTCGACGCCGAGCGTCGCCCACGAGTCGAGATCCTCCAGCAGTTCGACCCGCGTCGCTTTGGGCCGCAACCCGAGCGAGTTGCCGGCGAAGTACGCCACCTCCGGATAGGCCCCGCCGTCCGCCGGCGGAATGTCGAAGAGCTCCCGATGCCCCGGATCGCCGGCATCGAGTGCCTTCGCCTCGGCCTCACCTGAAAGCTCGGCCGCACCCGCAACCTCGGTCACGGCTCGATGACCGTGCCTTTGCCGATGGCTGTCACGCCGCCTTTGCTGACGGTGAAGCCGCGTTCGCGGTCCAGGTCCGGGTCGACGCCGATCTTGACGCCGGGTGGTACCACGATGTTCTTGTCCAGGATCACGTTCCGCAGCACCGCGTTGGCGCCGATCCGGCAGTTGTCCATGATCACCGAGCGCTCGATCGTCGCGCCGGAACTGACGATCACGTTGGAGCCGAGCACGGAGTGGTCCACGCAGGCGCCGGTGATGATCGAGCCGGCGCAGACGATCGTCTCGCCGACGGTCGCGTCGTCGGTGAACTTCGCGCCGGGCAACTGCGGGTGCGAGGTGAAGATCGGCCAGTCGTTGTTGTAGAGGTTGAACACCGGCTGGATCGAGACCAGGTCCATGTGCGCTTCGTGGTACGAGTCGAGCGATCCGACGTCCCGCCAGTACGAGCGGTCCCGGTCGAGCGCGCCCGGTACGTCGTTCTCCTTGAAGTCGTAGACCCCTGCCTTGCCCTCGGCAACCAGCATCGGGACGATGTCGCCGCCCATGTCATGCCGCGATGCCGGGTTGCCGGCGTCCTTGCGGAGCGCCTCGACCAGGACGTCGGCGCTGAAAACGTAGTTGCCCATCGAGGCGAAGGTCTCGTCGGGTGCGTCGGGCAGCCCGGGCGGGTCGGCCGGCTTCTCCAGGAACTCGGCGATCGTGTGCCCGTCCGCGGCGGTCTTGATCACGCCGAACTCCGAGGCCTCGGTCCGGGGCACCCGGATCCCGGCCACCGTCACCCCGTTGCCGCGCTCGAGGTGCGCCGCGACCATCTGCGAGGCGTCCATCCGGTACACGTGGTCGGCGCCGAACACCACGATCAGGTCCGGCTGGAAGTCATCGATCAGGTTCATCGACTGGTAGATCGCGTCCGCGCTGCCCTGGTACCACTGCGGGCCGAGCCGCTGCTGGGCCGGGACACAGCTGACGAAGTTGCCCAGGAAGGTGGACATCCGCCAGGTGATCGTCACGTGCCGGTCCAGTGAGTGCGACTTGTACTGCGTCAGCACGAACAGACTGCGGATACCCGCGTTGACCAGGTTGGACAGTACGAAGTCAATCAACCGATAACTGCCCCCGAACGGCACAGCCGGTTTGGCCCGGTCCGCCGTGAGCGGCATCAGCCGCTTCCCCTCGCCACCGGCCAGCACAATTCCGAGAACTCTGGGAGCCTTCGCCATGTCCAGACCTTAGCTTTCCAAGCCCCTTTGCATAAGGCGGTTGCGAGTGTCGTGACACTGGGTGCATGCCGATGCTCATTGAACCCACTACTGCTGTTCATCGATCCTTCCTGGAAGCTTGGGATGAGTTGGGGGCGGAGCAGGCGCGGTGGATGGGGGCTCGGTCGATCGTTGGGGTCGAGGAGGAGTGGAGCCGGGAGCGGGCTGCGGACCTGGCTGAGTTCGGGCAACTGGTCGCGGCGATGCGGGCCGAGGCGGATCCGGAGACGAAGCTGGCGCCGGGGATGGTGCATCAGACGGTGCTCTGGTTCGTCGACAACGGGGTCGAGTTCCTCGGGCGGTTGTCCATCCGGCACCACCTGACCCCGCCACTGCTGGAGCTCGGCGGCCACATCGGGTACTGCGTCCGCCCATCCGCCCGGCGCCGCGGCTACGCCACCCAGATGCTCAACCAGTCTCTGCCGATCGCCGCCCGGCTCGGTATCGATCCCGCCCTGCTCACCTGCGACGCGGACAACGACGCCTCCCGCAAGGTCATCCTGGCGGCCGGCGGCGAACTAGAAGACGAACGCCACGGCAAACTCCGTTTCTGGGTCCCGACCAAGATGTCGTGAGGTGGCTTATGGTCGGGGGATGAAGATCGCGATCTTGACGCGTGAGTTCCCTCCGGATGTGTACGGCGGGGCTGGGGTGCATGTGGACTTTCTCGTTCGCGAGCTGCGCAAGAAGCTGGCGGTCGACGTGCACTGCATGGGTGAGCCGCGCAACGGCGCGATCGCGCACTCCGAGGACGACCCGCGGATCCCGCAGGCGAACGCGGCACTGCGCATCCTCTCCACCGACCTGACCATGACGGCGGCCGTGGGCGACTCCCAGCTCGTCCACTCGCACACCTGGTACGCGAACATGGCCGGCCACTGGTCCAAGCTCCTGTACGGCGTACCGCACGTGGTGACGGCCCACTCGCTCGAGCCGCGTCGCCCCTGGAAAGCGGAGCAACTCGGCGGCGGCTACCGGCTCTCGAGTTGGGCCGAGCGGACGGCGTACGAAGCCGCCGACGCCGTCGTTGCGGTGAGCCGCGGGATGCGCGACGACGTGCTCGACTGCTATCCGTCGATCGACCCGGCCAAGGTGCACGTGATCTCGAACGGGATCGACGCGGAGTTCTACCACCCCGACCCGGCGACCCACGTGCTGGAGCGGCTCGGCGTGGATCTGAACCGGCCGTACGTGACGTTCGTCGGGCGGATCACCCGCCAGAAAGGCGTCCCCCACCTGCTCCGCGCCGGTCTCCAGCTGGACCCGTCGGTACAGCTCGTACTACTCGCCGGCGCGGCTGACACCGTCGAGCTGAAGGCCGAGACCGACGCCTTGATCGACGAGCTCAAAGCGGCCCGCGACGGCGTCTTCGTCGTCTCGGAGATGCTCCCCCGCGAAGAGGTCCGCCAGGTCCTCACACATGCCCTGGCCTTCTGCTGCCCGTCGGTCTACGAACCGCTGGGCATCGTCAACCTGGAAGCCATGGCCTGTGAGACAGCAGTCGTCGCCAGCGCGGTCGGCGGCATCCCCGAGGTCGTCGACGACGGCGTCACCGGCACGCTGGTCCGCTACGACGAGAACGACATCGCCACCTTCGAACGCGAACTGGCCGAAGGCATCAACGAACTGGTCGCCGACCCCGCCAAAGCCGAAGCCATGGGCAAGGCCGGCCGCACCCGAGCCGTCTCCGAATTCGGCTGGGACGCAGTAGCCGACCGTACGGTCGCCCTCTACGAGTCCCTGCTCAGCTGATTCCCGCAGTGGGGGTCTTGCCGGCCAGCCAGATGCTGAGCAGGCGGGCGCCCGCACCGGTGGCTCCGAGGGAGTACTCGAACTCGTCCCGCGGCGACTCCGCGATGCTCGACAGGTCGAGGTGGGCCCACGGCAGGTCGGCGGCGAACGCCTTCAGGAAGAGCGCCGCGGTGATGGACCCCGGGCCCTTCGAACTGTTCACCGAGTCGGCGATCGGGGTCGAGATCAGGTCGGTGTAGACGTCCGGCAGCGGCATCCGCCACAACCGCTCGCCCGACACCT
>Ga0190275_10002267_pt1 | contig 13909 bp, 9 predicted proteins | sample Popmic550T_FD_133745 | JGI IMG/M metagenome (GOLD analysis project Ga0190275, IMG submission 133745) | Populus adjacent soil microbial communities from riparian zone of Yellowstone River, Montana, USA - 550 T | ecosystem: Environmental > Terrestrial > Soil > Riparian zone > Trees stand | place... | reverse complement strand
GGGCACCACCATCCGCGCCATGAGCGGCGGCGCCTACGACTTCGTGGCCAAGCCGCTGGACCTGGAGCAGCTCGACCTGCTGGTGGCCCGCTGCGTCCGCGACCGCGCCGCCCGCGCCCGCGCCCAGGACGGTGCCGGCTCCTCGGCCGGCGAGGCGCTGGCCTACGGCGTGGGCCGCTCGCCCAAGATGATCGAGATCTACAAGCTGATCGGCGTGGTCTCCGGCACGCGCGCGCCCGTGCTGATCCGCGGCGAGACGGGGACGGGGAAGGAGCTGGTGGCGGCGGCGGTGCACGAGTACGGGCCGTGGGCGTCGGAGCCGTTCGTGGCCATCAACTGCACCGCGCTTGCCGAGAGCCTGCTGGAGAGCGAGTTGTTCGGCCACGTGAAGGGCGCCTTCACCGGCGCCGACCGCGACCGCAAGGGGAAGTTCGAGCTGGCGGGGAGCGGCACCATCTTCCTGGACGAGATCGGCGACACCTCGCCGGCGTTCCAGGCCAAGCTGCTGCGCGTGATCCAGCAGAAGGAGTTCCACCCCGTGGGCGGCGAGAAGCCGCGCCGGACGCAGGCGCGGGTGATCGCCGCGACCCACCGCAACCTCGAGGAGCTGGTGCGGCAGGGGAAGTTCCGCGAGGACCTGTACTTCCGCCTGCGCGTGGTGGAGATGCACATCCCCCCGCTGCGCGAGCGCAAGGAGGACGTGCCAGCGCTCGCCCAGCACCTGCTGGCCCGCGCCGCCCGCGAGCTGAAGAAGGAGCTGACCGCCATCCCCCCGCGGGTGATGCAGATGCTGGTGGAGCACGACTGGCCCGGCAACGTGCGCGAGATGGAGAACGCCATCCTGCGCGCCGCCGTGCTGGCCCGCGGCCACGCGCTGGCGCCCGAGAACTTCGACCTGGCCCCCCCGCTCGCCGCGCCCGACGGGAGCGGCGGCGGCGAGGCGGACACGCTGGGCACCCTGGCCGAGGCCCAGCGCCGCCACGTGGAGCGGGTGATGGCCCACACGCGCGGCAACAAGAGCCGCGCCGCGCGCATCCTGGGCATCTCGCGCCCGCGCCTGGACCGCCTGCTCGCCGCCTACCTCTCCGGCGCGACGGACGACGAGGAGGTCGACTCCTGATCCTTCGCCGACCGGGCTTCCTCTCGTCCCCGCGAGACGAGGGGATCCGCCGGAGTCACAGCGTTCCCGGGAGCTTCGGTTCGGGCGACGGGGCGCTTGACCTCGCCCGTTTCCGCCGGCTAACTTCTGTCACCATAAGTTCTTTCCTCCCGATTCGCGCGCCCACCTTTCCCCGGGCGCGCGTCCCATCACCCGCGGTACCCGATGACGACTCCGCTCGAGGAGCGCCTGTTCTACGCCGAGAGGCTGCTCGCCGGCCTGGTGCGCGAGCGCGCCGGCGTGGCCACCGCCGACGACCTGCACCTGCTGCAGAGCGCCGGCGCCGCCTTCGCCCGCATGGTGCAGGAGCCCGCATTCCAGCAGTCGCCCGCGCCCGCCGCCGTGCGGATGCCCGCGCCCGCTCCGGCGCCCGCCGCCGCGCCGCTGCCTCCGCCGCCGTCGCGCGCGTACCCGGACGCATACGACGACGACGCGTACGACGACATGGTGCAGGGCCCCCGCCGGCGCGAGCGGATCGAGCCCACGGCGGCGGAGCGCTGGATCGCCGCGAAGATGAACGCCACCCCGGGCGACTGGATCGCGCGGGCGGGGATGGGGCTGCTGCTCTTCGGCATCGCCTTCCTCTGCAAGTATTCGATCGACCAGGGGTGGATCACGCCGGCGCTGCGGGTGGGCGCCGGGGCGGCCATGGGTGCCGTTCTGATCGTGCTGGGGGTGCGCACGCACAGCCGTGCGCGGGCGTTCTCGGGGCTCTTCCTGGGCGGCGGGATCGGCGCCTGGTACACGGCCACGTACGCGGCCTTCGCGCTGTATCACCTCGTGCCGTTCCCGGTGGCGTTCGCGCTGATGAGCGCGACCACCGCCGCCGCGTTCGTGCTCGCGCTGTGGACGGGGATCGAGACGCTGGCGGTTGTGGCCGCGCTGGGCGGGATCGGTACGCCCTTCCTGCTGTCCACCGGAACGGCGTCCGCCCCGGCGTTCGTGGCGTACCTGCTGTGCATCCTCGCGTGGACGAGCGGCACCTACCTGGCGCGGCGCTGGCGCGTGAGCTTCGCGGTGGCCACGGTGGGCACCTGCGTGGCGCTGATGTCCGCGCTGAACGTCCTCCCCCTGGGCCGCGTGCCGGTGGTGGCACGGACGGCCGTGACGGTGGGCTTCGCGGGGGTGCTGCTGGCCGCGTGGTGCGTCTTCCTTCTCCCGCGCGCGTGGCCGGGACGCTTCCGTGCGTCGCCGCGCGAGCAGGAGGCGCACGCGTGGTGGGGGCGCCTGATGGGCGTTTCGGCCGAGCGCGCGCGCACGGTGGAGGAGTACCTGGCCGTCGCGCTCCCCTTCTTCGCGGTGTGGATGTCGCTCGGCGCGGTGTGGGAGATTTCGCCGCGCGCGGGTGGGTCGGTGGGGATGGGGGTGCTGTTCGTGACGGCGTTCGCCTACGTCGGGCTGCGCACGCGCCTGCCCTCGCTGGCCCGGGCGCACGCCTTCACCGCGGCGGCCGCGGGGGCGATCTCGCTGGCGATGGTGAGCCGCACCGTGCCCGAGGCGGTGACGGTGCTGGCGGTGTACGGCGCCCTGCTGCACGCGTGCGCCCGCGGCGAGCCGCTGGGGCGCCCCATGCGCCTGCTCGCCCACGCGGTGATGGCGCTCACCGCCACCGCGGCGACGCTCGCGATGACCACGCCCGCCGAGCTCGCCTCGCGGCTGGCGCTGCTGAGCGTGGCCGTGTGCGCGTACGCCGTGGCGGCCGAGCGGGTGTCGGCCGTGGGGGAGCGGTTCCGCGACGTGTACCGGCTGGGGGGCCACGCCTACGCCGGGCTCCTGGTCTGGGCGCTCTGCCTCCCGCTGCTGTACACCGGCGGCTGGCTGGCCGTGAGCCTCGCCGCGTTCGCGGCGTTCCTCTGCTGGCTCGAGCGGCAGAGGGGCGGACCAGTGTCGGGTCGGGCGGTGGACGGCACGGCGGCGCAGGCGATGCACGCCGTCGCGCTGGTGACGGTGCTGGGCTTCTGCGGCGTATTCGGATCCGGCGCGTACGCGTGGGCCAACGAGCGCGCGGCCGCCCAGCTAGCCCTGATCGCCAGCCTCATCGTGTGCGCGGTGCTGGTGGGGCCCGGCCAGCGGCGCGCGCTGATGGCGGGCGGGGCGTACGTGCTGTGGCTGATCACCGTCGCCGACCAGTTCCACGGGCTGACCGCGGACGCCGCCTTCACCACCGGCGTGTGGGCGGCGACGGGGCTGGTGCTGCTGCTCGTCGCCCTGCGCCGCCGCGAGCAGGTCGCGGTGCGGCTGGCGATCGGCACGCTGGGGCTGGTCTGCGCCAAGCTCTTCCTGGTGGACCTCGCCAGCCTGGACCCCATCTGGCGCATCCTGGTGTTCCTGGGCGTGGGTGTGGCCTTCCTGGGCGTGAGCTACGCCGCGCGCTCCGCCTGGCTCCCCGCTTCCGAGCCGGAGCCCGATCCGGCCGCCGGGGTGTCGCTGGCGGGGAACTGACCGCGTCGGACGCAGGGCGGAGAAGCATCCCGTCAGCGTCGGACGGTGGAAGATGGATATCCTGCCCGGCTGGCTCAGATCCATCGAACGTGTGGTGATACAGAGAAGCAGGGGCGCGGACGAGGTCGTTCTCCGCGCCCCTGCTTCTTTCCGTTCCGTGCGCGATGGACCTCGCTTCCGGCATCGATCCGGGGCTGGGCGAGTTGACGCCACGGCGCGCGGCCCCATCTTGTCCCCGTCCAAAATCAACCCGCCGCGGCAGCCACCTCCGCTCTCAGGGCTTCTTGAGCCAGCAGACCACATCCGTCGCCGTCCACCCGGTGCCGGCCGCTCCACCCCCATCCACCGGCCGCGACCGGATGGTGCTGGTGGTGTACACGGCGGCCATCTTCACCAGCGCGTTCCTGCTCTTCCTGGTGCAGCCGATGTTCAGCCGCATGGTGCTGCCGCTGCTGGGCGGCACGCCGGCGGTGTGGAACACCTGCATGCTCTTCTTCCAGGCGGCGCTGCTGGGCGGCTACCTGTACGCGCACCTGGGCGCGCAGCGGCTGGGCGTGCGCCGGCAGGCCGCGGTGCACGTGGTGCTGCTGGCGGTGGCCGCGCTGCTGCTGCCCGTCGGAGTAGGCGGCGCCATGCCGCAGGGCGGGCAGGCGCCGATCCCCTGGCTGCTCTGGCTGATGGTGACCACGGTGGGGCTCCCCTTCCTGGTGCTCTCGGCCACGGGGCCGATGCTGCAGAAGTGGTTCGCCGGCACCGGGCATCCGAGCGCGCGGAACCCCTACTGGCTGTACGGCGCCAGCAACCTGGGGAGCATGCTGGCGCTGCTGGGCTACCCGTTCGTGATGGAGCCGCGGCTGCGCATCGCCGGGCAGAGCTGGAGCTGGGCGATCGGGTACGGGGTGCTGGCGGCGCTGGTGATCGGCTCCGCCGTGCTGCTGTGGCGCGCGCCGGCGGGTGCGGTCGAGGAAGCGGAGACGGGCGAGACGGCGGCGGGGGACGCGAGGCCGGTGGCGACGCGCGAGCGGCTGATCTGGATCGGCCTGGCGTTCATCCCCAGCAGCCTGCTGCTGAGCGTGACCACGTTCATCACCACCGACGTGTCGCCGATGCCGCTGCTGTGGGTGGTGCCGCTCGCGCTGTACCTGCTCACCTTCACGGTGGCGTTCGCGGCGCGGCCGCTGCTGCCGCACCGCTGGGTGCTGGCCGTGCAGCCGTTCTTCATCGCCGCGCTGTCGATGCTGCTGATGTACGGCTGGACGCGCCAGCCGATGGTGGTGATCCCCCTGCACCTGGCCGGGCTGTTCGTGACGGCGCTGGTGTGCCACGGCGAGCTGGCCCGGCGGCGGCCCTCCGTCCGCCATCTCACGGAGTTCTACCTGTGGATCGCGGTGGGGGGCGTGCTGGGCGGCATCTTCAACGTGCTGGTGGCCCCGGTCGTCTTCACGCGCACCTGGGAGTACCCGATCGTGCTGACGCTGGCGTGCCTGGCGCGCCCGTGGCCGGCCGGGCCAGTGAGCCGCCGGCGGGTGATCACCAACCTGGTGCGCACGGCGGCGTTCGTCTTCGCGCTGCTGCTGGTGTCGCGCAGCGGCGTGCCGGGGATCTCGCCCAACATGCAGCTGGCGATGGCGGCGGTGCTGCTGGCGCTGGTGTCGGCGGGGCTGGGGCGGGCGCCGGTGTGGCTGGCGGTGTGCGTGGGCGCCTCGCTGCTGATCCGCACCGTCTTCGTGCTGCAGGACGAGGAGACGCTGCTGGCGCACCGCTCGTTCTACGGCCGCTACACCGTGGTGCAGGTGCCCAACGACGGCGGCTACCACGCGCTGTACCACGGCAGCACGCTCCACGGCGCGCAGAGCCTGAAGCCCGAGCGCCGCCGCGAGCCCAACACCTACTACGTGCGCAGCGGGCCGCTGGGCCGGCTGTTCGCCTCGCGCGGGGTGCGGCCCGGGCCGTGGCGGGTGGCGGTGGTGGGGCTGGGAACGGGCACGCTGGCCGCGTACTCCAACGCCGGCGAGGAGTGGACGTTCTACGAGATCGACCCGGGGATCGTCTCCGTCGCTCGCAACCCGAAGTACTTCAGCTACCTGCACGACTCGCCGGCGCGGATCGACGTGGTGCTGGGCGACGCGCGCCTCTCCATGGCCCGCGCGCCGCGGCAGCGGTACGACATCATCCTGGTGGACGCGTTCAACTCCGACGCGATCCCCGTGCACCTGCTCACGCGCGAGGCGCTGGGGGTGTACCTGGACAAGCTGGCGCCCGGCGGCGTGGTGGCGCTGCACCTGAGCAACCGCTACCTCACGCTGGAGCCGGTGGTGGCGGCGCTGGCGCGCGAGCGCGGCCTCTCGGCCCGCATCGGCTCGGCGGGGACGGCGGGGTTCATGAACTCGGCGAGCTCGTGGGCGGTGGTCGCGCGCAGCGACGCCGACCTGGGCACCATGGCGGCCGACTCCTTCTGGCGCCCCCTCCGCAACCCCCGCGGCATCGCCCCCTGGACCGACGATTTCTCGAGCCTGCTCAGCGTCTGGGGGAAATAGGGCAGGGAATCGCGTCCGGCCTCCTCTATCATGATTGAGGAGGTCCGACGCCCCCGCTCTACCGCTGCTCAACCGTCCTCCGCGTTGGCCACGTATCTCGCAACTCCGCTTCCCACATCGGTTTCGACATCTCCCGCCGTCCCCCGCGACCCCTCTCGCCGGCCCGCAACCTGCATCCCCCAGCGACCCCGATTTCGGGGCGGCACACCTGCACGCCCCGCGCGCGAAAACCCCTGCACGGAGGCAAGCCCATGGCTCGCTACGGCATGGACTACGACCGCGGATTCCGCGGCGGCAGCGACTACGCCCGCGACTTCCGCGAAGGCGGCGACTGGAACCGCGACGAGTTCACCGCGGGGAGCCGCGAGTACAACACCATGCACAACGACTGGCACATCAACCGTGGCAACGAGCCGAACCGCGGCTGGACGGGCCGGCAGACCGGCGGCTACGGCGGCCACGGCTCGGCGGGCGGCGGCTACGGCGGCCAGGGCGCGCAAGGCGGCGCGTACGGCGGCGTGAACCGCGACCTGGACCAGGGCGGCTACGGCGAGGCGGGGTGGACCGGCTGGAGCGGCGCCCGCGGCGGCGGCGAGATGGGCGGCGGATACGGCCCGGGCGGCTATCGCGGCTTCGGCGGCCTGGGCAACCGCGGGTACGACGTGGAGGATTACCAGCGCTTCAGCGCCCGATTGGACCGCGGCCTGACCAGCGGCGGCCGCACGGGCGCCTTCACCGGCGGCGGGAACCTCGGCGGCGGCTTCGGCGGTGGGTACTCGAGCGGCGGATACGCCAGCGGCGGCCACTCGGGCCTTCCTCTCGGTGGCGGAGGCGGCTACACGGGCGGCGGCTACACGGGCGGCGGCTACACGGGCGGCGGCTACACCGGCGGCCGGATGGACCGCGGGGGGATGGAGGGGGGCTACGGCGCGTCGAGCCGGGACCGTGGCAGCCACGCCAGCGACTTCGACAACCGCGGCTACGACCGCGACTTCGGCGACCGCGTGCGCGAGGGATGGGATCACGTCCGCGACCGCGCGCGGAACCTGTTCCGCCGCTGATCCCGGCGCGTGACGGTGCAGGGGCCGGCGGGATGGGAGATCCGTTCCGCCGGCCCGTCTTCATGCGGATGCACGCTCCGGTACGTGCGTCAACGCGTTCCGAATCGCCTTCAATCCATCGTATCTCCCTGCCGTGAAAAGGGATGGACAGGGTAGCGAAACACCCGGCGCAAGCAGAGGACGCCCGCTGTCCCCGCTGTGTGGCAGTTTCGCCGCAGAAATCGCCTCTGCACCGATATCTGATACCGAGCAGGTGTCAGAGGGTGGACCTGATTTGCGTAAGATGTTATATTCATTGAGCTTATGAACGGCGGAGGCGGTCTGGCACCGTCCCTGCTAAATGGGTAGGACCGAGATCAAGGTGATGAACGACACGGCGGAGGCCACGCGCCTCCGGCAAGCCCGCGGAATCGCAGGCCGTGACGGAGCATCTCGCGGAAATGACCGAGCGGAGGAGCTGACATGCGTGTTGTGAAATTTGCGGTGATCCTGTCCACGATCGTGGGCACGGCGGCCTGCCAGCGCGACGCGCAGCCGGCCCCGCCCCAGCAGGCCCAGCTCACCTGGCTCGACAGCCTGATGACGCAGCCGGCCCAGCCCGTGGTCGCCGCGACGGCGATGGAGCTGAACCAGGCGCCGCTGGCGATCCCCGCGGCCGCCCCGGTGGCCGAGACCAAGGTGGCCGAGACGAAGAGCACGGCGAGCACCACGCGCCGTTCGTCCAGCCCGCGCCGCAGCAGCCGCGCGAGCACCAGCCGCCGCTCGTCGAGCGGCAGCGGGACGTACGCCAGCAGCGGCAGCGGCACCTATCGCCAGCCGCGCGTGGTCGAGCGGAAGCACACCGTGCGTGACGCCGCCATCGGCGCCGGCGCGGGCGCGGTGATCGGCGCGGTGGCCGGCGGGCGCAAGCACCGGGTGCGCGGGGCCGTGGTCGGCGGCGTGCTGGGCGGCGTGGCCGGCGCGGTGATCGGCAACAACGTCGACAAGAGCCGCCGCATCGAGTACTGAGCCGCGGATCGACAAGATCGAAGGCGCCTCCCGCGGACATCCGGGGGAGGCGCTTTTTTCGTCTCACGACGGGGGGAGATGGCTCCGGATGCCCCGCTGACCGGCGGCTGAAGCCGCAGCAACAACTACGAAAAGCCTCGCAAACTACGCGAGGCTTCACCGGCTCGGGGACACCATCCCGCCTCCCTCCGGCTGCACCGCGCCGCAAATCGCCGTTGAAGTCCGCGAAGGCGGACTGTGTGCCGTTGTAGCGGCGAGTTCACTCGCATATTCGCGTCGGAACGCGTCGGAACGCGTCGGAACGCGTCGGAACGCGTCGGAACGCGTCGGAAACGCGTCTCCACGGCAGATTTCGAGCGACACAAAGAGCGCGGGCCGCCTCACCGGCGACCCGCGCTCTTTCTCAGCACTCAGCACTTAGAACTCAGGACTCCCGTATCCCTCAGACCCACGTCCGCTGGATCTTGCCGACGCTGGAGATGCGGTCCTCGGCCAGGCGGTCGGCGGCCTGGTAGGTGGGGATGCCCTCGCCGGCGCTCAGCTCGAACAGGCGCAGCAGGGTGTTGTAGATGTCGCCCGCCTTGCGCATCGAGCGCTCCGGCGCCCAGCCGTTCAGCTCGCCGCACACGTTGATCAGGCCGCCGGCGTTGATCACGTAGTCGGGCGCGTAGAGCACGCCGCGGCTGTGCAGCTCGTCGCCGTGGCGCTCCTCGGCGAGGACGTTGTTCGCCGCGCCGGCCACGATGTCCACGTTCAGCACCGGCAGCGTGGCGTCGTTGATGGTGGCGCCCAGCGCGCTGGGGGCGTAGACGTCGGCCTTCACGGCGTAGATCTCGTCGGGGCCCACGGCCGCGGCGCCGAAGTCGTGCACCACCTTCTGCACCTTCGCGGCGTCGATGTCGGTCACCACCAGCCGCGCGCCGTCGCCGGAGAGGTACTGGCAGAGGTAGTAGCCGACGTGGCCCACGCCCTGGACCGTCACCGTGCGGCCGCCCAGGTCGTCGGAGCCGTAGCGGTGCTTCGCGGCGGCCTTGATCCCCTGGTACACGCCGTACGCCGTCACGGGGCTGGGGTCGCCCGAGGTGCCGGGGAGCCCGGTGACGTGCTGCGTCTCCATGGCGCAGTACTCCATGTCGTCGGGCGAGGTGTTCACGTCCTCGGCCGTGATGTAGCGCCCCTTGAGGCTCTCCACGAAGCGGCCGTGCGCGCGGAAGATCTCCTCGCGCCGCGTGGTGCGCGGATCGCCGATGATCACGCTCTTGCCGCCGCCCAGGTTCAGCCCCGCCACCGCGGCCTTGTACGTCATCCCGCGCGACAGCCGCAGCGCGTCGATGAAGGCTTCCTGGTCGCTGCCGTAGCCCCAGAACCGCGTGCCGCCCAGCGCCGGCCCCAGCACGGTGTTGTGGATGGCGATGATCCCCTTGTATCCGCACGAGGGCTCATGGCAGAACACCACCTGCTCGTGCTCGTGCTGAGAAATCAGGTCGAACAGTTCCATGCCCGTTCCATCTTCCATGTTCGAGTTCGGCGCCGGTCGTGGCCGGCGTAAGGCGCTGCGTTTGGGTTCCGTTGCGGCGCTTTCCCCGGCGGACCGGGGGGCCGGCGGCCGCGCTACCGGTACAGCTCGCGCGCGATCACGGTGCGCTGGATCTCGCTGGTCCCCTCGTAGATCTCGGTGACCTTGGCGTCGCGGAAGAGCCGCTCCACCGGGTACTCCTTCATGTATCCGTAGCCGCCGAACACCTGCACCGCCTCGGTGGTCACGTACATGGCCGTCTCGCTGGCGAACAGCTTGGCCATGCTGGCGATCTGCGTGGTCTTCCCCCCCGCCTCCTTCACCCCGGCGGCGCGGTGCAGCAGCCCGCGGGCGGCCTCCACGCGCGTGGCCATGTTGGCGAGCTTGAACTGCATCCCCTGGAAGTCCTTGATGGCGCTGCCGAACTGCTTGCGCTCGGCCGCGTAGGCGATGGCGTGCTCCAGCGCCGCCTGCGCGATCCCCAGCGCCAGCGCGGCGATCCCCATCCGCCCGCCGTTCAGCCCCTGCATGGCGTAGATGAAGCCGTGCGACGGGTCGCCCAGCACCTGGTCGTCGGGGATGAACATCTCCTCGAAGGCGATGCCCACCGTCTCGGAGGCGCGCTGCCCCATCTTGTCCTCCTTCTTCCCGACGATGTAGCCCTGGGTGTCCGTCGGGACGATGAAGGCGCCGATGCCGCGCGAGCCGCGGCGGTGCCCGGCCTGGTCGGTGCGCGCCATGGCCACCACCACGTCGCCGAAGCCGCCGTTGGTGACCCACGCCTTGGCGCCGCTCAGCACCCAGCCGCCGTCGGCCTTGCGCGCCTGCGCCTGCATGGCGGCGGCGTCGGAGCCGCTGTCGGGCTCGCTGAGCGAGAAGGCGCCCAGCAGCTCGCCGCGCGCCATCGGCTTCAGCCAGCGCTCCTTCTGCTCGTCCGTCCCGTTGGCCAGGATCATCTGCGTGGGGAGCGAGTTGTGCACGCTCATCGCCACCGCCACGCTGGCGTCGCCGCGCGCGATCTCCTCCAGCGCCACCAGGTAGCTGGTGGTGTCGAGCCCCAGGCCGTCCCACTCCTCCGGGATCAGCATCCCCTGGAAGCCCAGCTCGCCGAGCTTGGAGATCACCTCGCGGGGGAAGTGGCTCTCGCGGTCCCACGCTTCCGCGTGCGGGCGGAGCTCGTTGTCGGCGAACTCGCGGGCCAGCTCGCGGATCTGCTGCAGTTCCTCGTTCATTTCGTCAAACCACTGGACAAAAGCCGCGCCGCCGTCGCATCACGCGGTCGGACGGGCTCGAGGCTGGAGATTTCGGTGCTGCGATCCGGCGTCCACGGGTGCCGGGTGCTGAGTCCTACGTCCTGTCCGGATCCTCGTCGCCACGGCGGAGCGCGTCGGCGTAGACCAGCGGGATGGAGCGGAAGAGGGCCAGGACCGACTCGTCGGCGCCGTCGCGCAGGTGCTTGCGCGCGCGGTCGAACGGCAGCACCTGGTTCTTCGCGTCGAAGCGCACCGCCCACCCCTCGTCCGTGGCCGTCCAGGCGCCGCCGTACGCCGCCACGATCGATTCGCCGAGCACGGCGCCGATCAGCGTGGTGTACTGCTCCAGCAGCTCGGGCGAGACGGGGCGCGTGCCCTCCACGAACTCGTCCACGAAGGCGATCATCTCGTCGCCGTACTCCGCCGGGCCGCCGTTGGCCGCGATCACCGCGGCGAACCGCTCCGCCGCCTCGCGCACGGGCGTCACGTCCACGTCCGCAGACGAGAGGGCCTGCCCGCTGTCCCCTGTTCCCTGTCCCCTGTCCCCTTCAACCTCGCCGCCGGCGGAGCGGAAGACGGCCAGGATCGAGCTTCCGCTCCCCTCGCGCAGGTGCGCCATGGTCGCGCGGAAGGGGTGCAGGCGAGTGCCGTCGGCGAGCTCCACCGCCCACTCGCCCTCGTCGTCCACCCAGGCGCCGCCGTGCCGGGCCAGCAGCGCCTCGCCCAGGAAGCCGCCCACCAGCGCGGTGTGCACGCGGAGCTGGTCGTCGGTCTCCACCGGGCGCACGGCCTCCACGTACTGGTCGGCCCAGGCCACGCCCGCGTCGTCGTAGGTCAGCTCGCGGCCCGCGTCGCGCGAGAGCTTGGCGAACAGCTCCGCCGCCTCGCGCAGCTTGGCGGTCGCGCTCACGCCGCGGCGTAGCTGTAGAAGCCCTCGCCGGTCTTCCGGCCCAGCTTGCCGCTGGCCACGTACTTCCGCAGCAGCGGGCAGGGGCGGTACTTGTCGTCGCCCAGGCCGCGGTGCAGCACCTCGAGGATCGCCAGGCAGGTGTCCAGGCCGATCAGGTCGGCCAGCGCCAGCGGGCCCATCGGGTGGTTCATCCCCAGCTTCATCACCGTGTCGATCGCCTCGCGGGTGGCCACGCCCTCCATCAGGCAGAACACGGCCTCGTTGATCATCGGCATCAGGATGCGGTTGGCCACGAAGCCGGGGTAGTCCTGCGCCTCGGCCACCGTCTTCCCCAGCTTCTCCGACGTTTCGACCACCAGCCGCGTGGTCTCGTCCGAGGTCGCCAGCCCGCGGATGATCTCCACCAGCTTCATCACGGGGACGGGATTCATGAAGTGCATCCCGATCACCTTCTCCGGGCGCTTCGTGCGCGCCGCGATCTCGGTGATGGAGATGGACGACGTGTTGCTGGCCAGGATCGCGTGCGCCGGCGCCGCCGCGTCGATCTGCTCGAAGATGCGGAACTTGAGGTCGGTGTTCTCCGTGGCCGCCTCCACCACGAGGTCCGCGTCCTTCACCCCCTCCGCCAGCTCCGTGGCGGTGGCGATGCGGCCTAGCGCGGCGTCGCGGTCGGCCTCGCTCAGCGCGCCCTTCTTGATCTGCCGGTCGAGGTTGCCCGTGATCGTCCTGCGCGCGGCCTCGAGGGCGTGCGCGCTCACGTCGATCATGGTCACGTCGTAGCCGTTCTGCGCGAACACGTGCACGATGCCGTTGCCCATGGTGCCCGCGCCCACCACCGCCACCTTCCGGATCTCCGCCATCCCTCTATCTCTTCGTTGTAACAGGTTCAGCCCAAGGCTAGGAAAAGCACGAAGTAGATCGCGATCAGGCTCGCCCCGAACGCGACCGTCCACACCCCGGCGTTCATCCACCCCCGCTGGCGCTGCGCGGCGCCGGCCTGCCTGTGCCGCTCCACCGCGTCGGCCACGCCGTGCGAGAAGTACACGTCGCGCACGCCCAGGTAGCGCACCCCCAGCGCGCCGCTCGCGCCGAAGAGCAGCGCCATGATCCCGGCGCAGAACACCGCCAGCATCCAGATGCGCGCCCGGTCGGCCGCGGGGTCCAGCCCCAGCGCGCGGAAGGGGAAGAGCACCGGCACCAGCAGCGCGAACACGGCCGCCGCGCCCACCGCGCTCCCCCAGAACCGCAGCCCGCGATTCATGCGCCCTCTCCCATCCGCGCGTCCACCAGCGGCCGCAGCGCCCGCATCCGCGGCGACTCGCGCACCCACGGCGCCCACAGCAGCAGGGCGATGAGCAGGACGATGACGACCGTCCCCGCGATCCCCGCCTCCGGCCCGAAGTCGCCGCCGGTGATCCAGCGCGGGCCCACCGAGCGCTCGCTGTAGAGCGGCGTGTCGCGCACCAGCCCGCTGACGGGGAAGTCGAGCGCCGCCGACATCGTCCAGTTCCACCCCAGGTGCACGGCGGTGGCGAACCAGAGCGAGCGGGTGCGCAGGTATGCCCACCCCAGCATCACGCCGGCCAGGAAGATGTTGGCCAGCGCGACCGCGTTCACGTTCGGGTTCCCCGCGTGCGCCACCGCGAACAGCGCGGAGGAGGCCAGCACCGCCGGCCAGGCGCCGATCCCCTGCACCAGCGCCTGGAAGGCATAGCCGCGGAACAGCACTTCTTCGGCCGCGGCGGCGACGGTGAACAGCAGCATGGCCTGGACGAGAGCGGCGACATATTCGGGCCATGTGCCGCTGTCGGCAACCCATCGCACGGTTCCAGCCACCGTAAGCGCGCCCACGGCGAGCGCGATGGCCACCCCGCCCAGCGCGAAGCCGAGCGCGGAATCCCGCGGCGCCGCGGGGTCCGCCGCGAAACCTAGGGCGCCGATCGGGCGGCGGTCCATCCACGCCAGCATCACCCATCCCGCCGCCAAACCCGCGATCAGCTCCACCGCGACGGTCGACGCGAGG
>Ga0190275_10002266_pt1 | contig 13911 bp, 12 predicted proteins | sample Popmic550T_FD_133745 | JGI IMG/M metagenome (GOLD analysis project Ga0190275, IMG submission 133745) | Populus adjacent soil microbial communities from riparian zone of Yellowstone River, Montana, USA - 550 T | ecosystem: Environmental > Terrestrial > Soil > Riparian zone > Trees stand | place... | reverse complement strand
CATGCGAAGCGGGTGAGGGGCGCGGCGGCGCGGGAGTTGTTCAAACTGTGACGCTGTCATTCCGGGGCCGGCCGAAGGCCGGAGCCCGGAATCCATAACCACAAGTCTCGCAACAGAAACGCTGATCGAGCGATGCGGATACTGTCGTGGCTATGGATTCCGGGCTCGCCGCTGCGCGGCGCCCCGGAATGACAGGCTCAGGCGCTCTTCTCCATCTCGGCGATCACTTCCTTTGCAGTTCGCACCGAGTCGAGCATCACCGGCGCGCCGGCATAGAGCCCGATGTGCAGGAAGATCTCGCGGATCTCGTCCTTCGTCACGCCGTTGGTGATCGCGCCGCGCACATGCCCGCGCAGCTCATGCTGCCGGTTCAGGATCGACAGCATTGCCAAATTGAGAATGCTGCGGGTCTTGCGGTCGAGGCCTTCGCGCCCCCACACCGCGCCCCAACCGTGCTCGGTGATGAAATCCTGGATCGGCTTGCCGATCTCGTCCTGGTTCGCCGCGAGTGCCCGATCGACGTAGGCTGTGCCCATCACGGCGCGGCGCAGCTCCATCCCCTTGTCGTACATTTTCTGATCCACGGCGTTCTCCCTTTTATAGACGATAGATACGCACGGCGTTGTCGTGGAACAGCATGCGTCGCTCCTCGATCGGCCGGTTCGACACGGCGGCGCGGAAACCGCCGTAGATGACCTGGAACGAGCCGGCCAGCCCGTCGACCGGGAAGTTGCTGGCGAACATGCAGCGCTCCGGTCCGAAGATGTTGATGGTGTCGCGGATGATCGGGCCGTTCGCGGTCAGCGTCCACGGCAGGCCGGGGCGGCCGAGCCCGGAGATCTTGATCGCGATATTCGGCTGTCCGGCAGCCACTTCAAGCGCGGCGCGCCAGCCCGCCAGCGCCTCTTCGGTCCGATCGTGCGGCAGGGCGGTATGCACGATCACGATCTGCGTGCTGGGGAAATCGCGCGCCAGCTCGGCCAGCGCATCGAGGTGCCACCATGGAGTCTGCACGTCGAAGGACAGTCCATACTTCTCCAGCAGCGCATAGCCCCGCCGCCATTTCGGATCGTCCATCGAGCCCGCCTCGCCACGCTTCGCGTCGCCGGGCTTGGCGGCGGCGGTCGGGAAATTGCGCACGCCGCGCGTCAGCTTGTACTTCGCATGCCCGGCAAGAACGCGTTCGATGTCGTCGCGCGCAAGCAACGCGGAGCCGACGCAAGCGTGCGGATAGCCGTATTCCTGCGCCACCTGTTCGAGCCAGCGCGGCTCACCCGCCGGATCGGAGGGGTCCCACAGCGCATCCTCGTGCACGGTCTTGACGATGTTCAGCCCGGCCGCGTCGCGCAGATAGTCCGGCGGCAGGTAGTTGCGCTTGAGCGAGGAGTAGTCGCCGTAGCGGAAATGCACGGGCTTCGGATCGCACAGCCAGGGGTAATAATTGCGCGACAGGTCCCAGAAATGCTGATGCGGATCGACGATCGGAAAATCGCCCGTGTTTTCCCCGTCAGCCATTTACGCCTGCTGTATTCCGATCAACCCTGCGTCTAGCTTAGCATCTTCGCCGAGTCGGGCGACGGGGAATTGCGATGCATGTTCTGGTCAACGGCGTGCGGCTGTTCTTCGACGTGGAGGGCGCCAAGCTCCTACCCGATGGGCCGGTTATGCGCGAGAGGCCGACATTTGCTCCTCCATGGCGGGCCCGGCTTCGACCACACGATCTACAAGCCGGTCTGCTCGGCTTTGGCCGACGTCGCACAGGTGATCTATCTCGATCATCGTGGCAACGGACGCAGCGATGCCGGTCCGAAGGAAAATTGGACGCTGGCGCAGTGGGGCGACGACGTGTGCGCCTTCTGCGACGCGCTCGGGATCGACAAGCCGATCGTGCTTGGTGTGTCGTTCGGCGGCATGGTGGCGATGGCGTACGCGACACGGCATCCGTCGCATCCCGGCAAGCTGATCGTGATCAGCGCAGAGGCCAAGGGCGGGTCGCACCTTGAAAAGCGCGTCGAACTGTTCGAGCGCTTCGGGGGACCCGAGGTCGGCGCGCTCGCGCGGCGGCGCTTCTTCGAAGAGAAGGGGCAGCCGGACGAGGCCACGATCGCCGAATGGCGCCGCCTTGCGATGCCGCACTACACGCGCAAGCCGCGCGACGCGGATGCGATGCGCCGCGCGATCATCCGCCCGGATGTGCTGCAATGGTTCGCGCGGCCGGAAGTCGGCGAGGCGCGCGCCTTCGACTTCTTTCCCGACCTGCACCGTATCTCGTGCCCGACGCTGGTGATGGGCGGCGAGGACGACCCGATGCACCCGATTGAATCGCAGGCGGAGATCGCTGCTGCGTTAGCACCAAACCTGGTTCCCGGATGCGGACATGGCGTGATCCACGATGACCCGGAACGGGGCCTCGCCCTGATCCGTCAATTCATCACTCAGTGAGAGATCACTCCGCCGCGGCGCGCGCCGGGCTGGCGGCCCCGCTGAAGTAATCCATCGCGGCCTGCACGCCGCCCTTCTTGTGCGGCACGCCGGCGAGCGCCAGCCCCATCTCCACGCCGGCCAGCGCCCCGATGATGGTCAGGTCGTTGGTGTCGCCGAGATGGCCGATGCGGAACACCTTTCCGGCGACCTTCGACAACCCGGTACCAAGCGACATGTCGAAATGCTCCAGCGCCACTTTGCGGAAATTGTCCGCGTCATGCCCGGCCGGCATCATGATCGCGGTGAGCGACGACGAATAGTGCCGCGGTTCCTTGCAGAGAATTTCCAGCCCCCACGCCTTCGCGGCCCGCCGCGTCGCCTCGGCATGACGGTCATGGCGCGCGAAGACGTTCTCGAGCCCTTCCTCATGCAGCATGTCGATCGCTTCGCCGAGCGCGTAGAGCATGTTGGTGCCGGGCGTGTAGGGGAAGAAGCCGGTCTTGTTCGCCGCGATCATCTCCTCCCAGCCCCAGTAGGACTTCGGCAGCTTCGCGTTCTTCGCCACGGCCACCGCCTTCTCGCCGAGCGCGTTGAATGAAAGCCCGGGCGGCAGCATCAGTCCCTTCTGCGAGCCGCCGACGGTGACGTCCACGCCCCACTCGTCGTGCCGGTAGTCGATCGAGCCGAGCGACGAGATGGTGTCGACCATCAGCAGCGCCGGATGCCCCGCCGCATCGATCGCGCGGCGCACCTCGTTGATCAGTGTCACGCAGCCGGTCGAGGTCTCGTTGTGCACGACGCACACGGCCTTGATTTCGCGGGCTTTGTCTTCCTTGAGCCGCGCCTCGATCTTTGCGGGGTCGGCGCCCGCACGCCAGTCCGACGCAATGAATTCCGGATCGAGGCCAAGCTTCACGGCCATCGACTTCCATAGCGAAGCGAAGTGGCCGGTCTCGTACATCAGCACCTTGTCGCCGGGCGACATCGTATTGCAGAGCGCCGCCTCCCATGCGCCGGTCCCCGACGCCGGGTAGATGATCACCGGCCCGGCGCACTTGAAGATGGTCTTGATGCCGTCGAGGACACGCTTGCCGAGCTTGCCGAACTCCGGCCCGCGGTGATCGATCACCGGCATGTCCATGGCGCGCAGGATGCGGTCCGGCACCGGGGTGGGTCCGGGGATTTGCAGGAAATGGCGGCCGGCGGTGCGGGATGAGTTCTGGACCATGGTTCCCTCGCGTGCGTCAGCCTTTTGGCATATCAACGGCGCGCCGTGGAGTCTCGGCTTGTCGCCATCAAGGCCGGATGCGAGATTCAGTCAAGGCATCCCCGGCGCAGCCGGTCGTATGGAGTAGGAATGGCCGCGCAACTGCTGCCGGGGTTGGAACGCAAGCTGAAGGCCGAGATCACGGGCGACGTGATGTTCGACCGCTTCAGCCGCGGCCGCTATGCGACGGATGCCTCGCACTACCAGATGATGCCGCTCGGGGTCGTCGCGCCGCGCACCATCGCGGAGGCGGAGCGCACGCTGGCGCTCGCGCGCGAGGAGGGCGTGAGCGTGCTGCCGCGCGGCGGCGGCACCTCGCAGTCGGGCCAGACCGTCAACCAGTCGCTGGTCATCGACTGCTCGAAGTATCTCACCGAGATCTACGAGATCGATGTCGGCGAGCAGCGCTGCACGGTCGAGCCCGGCATCGTGCTCGACGACCTCAACCGCACGCTCAAGCCCTACGGCCTCTGGTTTCCGGTCGATGTGTCGACCGCCTCGCGCGCCACGATCGGCGGCATGACGGCGAACAATTCCTGCGGCGGGCGCTCGCTGCGTTACGGCACGATGCGCGACAACGTGCGCTCCGTCGACGCGGTGCTCGCCGACGGCACCAAGGCGCATTTCGGCCCGGTGAATGCCGGCCTTTCCAACCTGCCGGCAGGTTCCCCACTGCGCCCGCTCGCGCGGACGCTGCTCGACATCGGCTTGCGCGAGGCCGACGAGATCGAGATGCACTTTCCCAAGGTGCAGCGCCGCGTCGGCGGCTACAATCTCGATGCCTTCGCGCCGAACGCGCCGCAGCACAATCTCGCACACATCCTGCTCGGCTCGGAAGGAACGCTTGCTTTCTCCACGCGCATCGAGCTGAAGCTCTCGCCGGTACTCGGCAAGCGCGTGATCGGCGCCTGCCACTTCGGTTCGTTCTATGAGGCGATGAACTCGGCGCAGCATCTGGTCAAGCTCAAGCCGATCGCCGTGGAGCTGATCGACCGCACCATGCTGGAGCTGGCGAGCGAGATCGCGATGTTCCGCCCGACGCTGAAAGCCTTCGTGCATGGCGAGCCGGAGGCGATCCTGCTGGTCGAGTTCGACGAAGGCGAGGTGGAGAACCAGCGGCGGCTGAAAGAGCTCGCCGCCGCGATGGGCGATCTCGGCTTCGGTTTCGACAAGCACGGCGCCAAGTGGGGCGGCCTGGTCGAGGTCACCGATGCTGCGCTGCAGGCCGCGATCGCGGACGTGCGCACCTCCGGCCTCAACATCATGATGTCGATGAAGGAGCAGGGGAAGCCGATCTCCTTCGTCGAGGACTGCGCGGTGCCGCTGATCAACCTCGCGGACTATACGCGGCGCCTCACGGAGGTGTTCGAGAAGCACGGCACGCGCGGCACCTGGTACGCGCATGCCTCGGTCGGCTGCCTGCACGTGCGCCCGGTGCTGAATCTGCGACAGGAGAAGGACGTGAAGGCGATGCGCGCCATCGCCGAGGAAGCCTTCGCGATGGTGCGCGACTACAAGGGCTCGCATTCGGGCGAGCATGGCGACGGCATCGTGCGCTCGGAGTTCCACGAGTTCATGTTCGGCAAGGAGCTCGTGAAGGCCTTCGAGGAGGTGAAGGACGCCTTCGACCCGAAGGGCATCTTCAACCCCGGCAAGATCGTGCGTGCGCCGAAGTTCGATGACCGCTCGAACTTCCGCTACGGCCCCGAGTATCGCGGCCAGGAGATGAAGACCGAGCTCGACTGGTCGGCCTGGCCGGGCGCCGGCGGCGGTTTTCAGGGCGCGGTCGAGATGTGCAACAACAACGGCGCCTGCCGCAAGATCGAGGGCGGCGCGATGTGCCCCTCCTATCGCGTCACGCGGGAAGAACGAGATGTCACGCGCGGGCGCGCCAACTCGCTGCGGCTTGCGATCACCGGGCAGCTCGGGCCCGACGCACTCACCTCCGGCGAGATGGCCGAGACGCTGAAACTCTGCGTCTCCTGCAAGGCCTGCCGCCGCGAGTGCCCGACCGGTGTCGACATGGCGCGCATGAAGATCGAGGTGCAGGCCGCGCGCGCCGCGAGGCACGGGCTCTCGCTCCGCGATCGCCTTGTCGGCTACCTGCCGCGCTATGCGCCGCACGCGGCGAAGTTTCCGGCGCTCGTCAACGCGCGCGACAGGTATTCATGGCTGAAGGCGTTGTCGGAGGGCCTCGCGGGCTTCAGCGGACGCCGTACGCTGCCGCAATGGCGCACGGATACGTTCGACGACACGCTGGCCTCGCTGCCGCACCTGCCCGGCCATGTGGGCGAGGGCGCGAACGACAACGAGCCACGCGAGGTCGTGCTGCTCGCCGACACCTTCAACCGCTATTTCGAGCGCGAGAACCTCGACGCTGCGGTCACGGTGCTGCATGCAGCCGGCTACAAGGTGCATGTCGCGAAGCCCGTGGATGGCGTGAAGCGCCCGCTCTGCTGCGGCCGCACGTTCCTTTCCGTCGGCCGTGTCGATCAGGCGCGCCGCGAGGCCGAGCGCGTGATCGCGGCGGTCGAGCCGTTCGTGAAGCGCGGCGTGCCGGTGATCGGGCTTGAGCCGAGCTGCATCCTCGGTTTCCGCGACGAAGTGCCGGCGATGATCAAGTCGGAGGGCGCGGCGCAGCTTTCGATGCACGCGCTGATGTTCGAGGAGTTCCTGGTGCGCGAGGCGGCGGCCGGCCGGCTCAACCTGCCGCTCAAGCCGATTGCCAAGCGCGCGCTCGTGCATGGTCACTGTCATCAGAAGTCGTTCGGCATGATGGGCGCGGTCGAGCGCATCCTCAAGCTCGTCCCGAACCTCAAGGTCGAGACGGTGGACTCGAGCTGCTGCGGAATGGCGGGCGCTTTCGGCTACGGCGCCGATACGATCGATGTGTCCCTCGCGATGGGCGAGCTGTCGTTGCTGCCGGCCGTGCGCAAGGCCGAGGCGGACACGCTCATCGTGGCGGATGGCACCTCCTGCCGTCACCAGATCCACGACGGCGCGCAACGCGAGGCGCTGCATGTGGCAAGGGTGCTGGCGATGAGTCTTTCTCCGCCCTCATCCTGAGGAGCGTTGCGCAGCAACGCGTCTCGAAGGATGGCCACAAACACCGAGCCTGCCGCCATCCTTCGAGACGGCGCTTCGCGCCTCCTCAGAATGAGGGCTGGTAGTTTGTGCTCGGCTTCGTCAGGAAGCGATCAGAGCCCGTTCCGATACACCACCTTCCCGCCCACCACCGTCATCAGCGCCTTCGTGCCGCGGATCGCGTCGGGCGGCACCGACAAAATGTCCTGCGACAGCACCGCAAGATCGGCGAGCTTGCCGGCCTCGATGCTCCCGCGCTCCTTCTCCATGCCCATCACGCGCGCGTTGTTGATGGTGTAGAGCGTCAGCGCCTCCTTCGGCGTGATCGCGTGCTCCCTGCCGAGCGCATAGCCTTTCAGCACCTGCCGCGTCGTCATCCACCACATCGAAAGATACGGATCGACCGGGACCACCGGCCCGTCGGTGCCGCCGCCGACCAGTACGCCCGCATCGATCGCTTTGCGGATCGGGATCGCGTAGGCCGCATGCTCGTCGCCCCACCAGCGGCGCTGGTTGTGACCGAGCAGCACCGGATGGTCCTGCATCGTCGCCGCGATGCCGAGCTCGGCCATCTTCTTCAGCGCCGCGTCCGAGGGATGGAACAGGTGCATGATCAGCCAGTTCAGCGGCTTGATCGGCTTTTCGGTGTTCACGCGCCCGTAGGCGCGCACGATCAGGTCGATCGTCTCGTCGCCGACCGCATGCGTCTGCGCCTGCAGGCCCGCGTCCGCGACCAGCTTCAGCCCCTCGACGTATTCGTCCTCGCCGCCAGGCGGCAGCAGCAGCACGCCGCGGTAGGCCGCGTTGGTCTGCTCGCCCGGCACGATGCGGTAGGGCCAGGTCATGCGCCCGCCTTCGACGCCGCCGTCGAGCGGAAACTTGATGCCGACGAAGCGCAGCATGTCGGAGTTCTTCTGCGCCTTGATCGCGGCGATGCCTTTCGCGACGTCGTCCTTGCGCATCGCGCGATAGAGCACGTCGGTGCGCACCGTCATCTGTCCGGCGTCATGCACCGAGCGATAGAGCGCGATCTGCTGCTCGTTCACGCCCGGCTCGACGACGCCGACGATGCCGTAGGAGTTGAGGTCGCGCATCGCGGCGATCAGCAGCTCCGGCATGTTTGCCGGCGGGGGCGGCAGGATGCGCCGCACGAGGTTTGCGGCGTTCTGCAGCAGCATGCCGGTCGCCTCGCCCTTCTCGTCGCGCACGATGATGCCGCCCTCGGGGTTCGGCGTATCCCTGGTGATGCCGGCAAGCTCCAGCGCCTTGGAGTTCACCGTCACGACGTGGCCACCGCGCGGGATGAACACCGGATTGTTCGGGGAGACGGGATCGAGCTCATGCCGCGTCGGCATGCGGCCTTCTTCCAGGATGCTCTCGTGCCACCCCATCGAGGCCGTCACCCATTTGCCGGCGTCCGTGCGCGCGACGCGCTCGCCGACCGCCTTCTGCACATCGGCGACCGACTTCGCGCCGAGCAGCTGCACCTGCGGGCCGTTCAGCGCGTGGAACAGCTGATGCAGGTGCGTGTCGATCAGGCCCGGAATGACCGTCTTGCCGGCGAGCTCGATCACCTGCGTGTTCGGCCCAATGTAAGGGACCATCACCTCGTCGTCGCCGACCGCAACGAAGCGCCCGTCGCGCGCCGCGATCGCCTGCGCCACGCGCCAGTCGTTGTCGACGCTGATGATGTTCCCGCCGCGCAGCACCAGGTCGGCGGGCTGGGCGAGTGCGGGAGTGGCGAGAAACGCGAGGAGGAGAGTGATGACGAGGCGCATGACAGACTCCGGCTTGTAGGGCGGGCAAAGGAGCGCAAGCGACGTGCCCGCCACAGCGGTGATGGCGGGCACGCTCGCTTTGCCCGCCCTACGGTTCGACCTACACGAATTTCTTTCCGGTGATCCGCTCCAGGTTCCCGTAATACACCTGATCGCGCTGCTCTTTCGTCAGGTCGAGCGCATCGAGGATACGGATCGTCTCCCGGATGTACATCGTGCCCTTCTCGGGATCGAACGGGCAATCGGAAGCGAACACGATCTTCTCCAGCGGATAGAATTTCATGCCGAGCTCGGTTGCGGCATCCGAGGTAAACACCGCCGTGTCGGCGTAGAAGTCCTGTTTGAAGTAATCGAGCGGACGCTTCTTCAGCGACTTCATCAGCGCCTGGTAGTCCGCATCCGACGTGCGCGCACCGATCTGGTCCCAGCCCGGGCCGATGCGGCCCTCCAGCATCGGTACGATGCCGCCGAAGTGGTGCACGATGATCTTCAGGTCCGGATACTTGTCGAGCGTCTTGGAGAACACCATGCGCGCCATGAAGGCGGCGGTGTCGTAGGACCAGCCGAAGGTCCACCAGATCTCGTAGAGCGATTTCTCTTCCGTGGCGTAGTCTGGCGTCTTGGCGGTGCGCGTCGGATGCACCCACACCGGCTTGCCGATCTGCGCCATGCGGGCAAAGAACGGCTCGAACTCCGGGCGGTCGAGCGGCTTGCCATTCACGTTGGTGACGATCTGCACGCCGCAGGCGCCGAGCTCCTTGATGGCGCGCTCCGACTCGCGCACCCCCGCGTCCGGCGCGGTGAGCGGCACCTCGGCGACGAAGCCGGCGAATTCGTCGGGATATTTGTCGCACAGCTCCTTCAGCCCATCGTTCGCGAGCCGCGCCATGTCCTCGGCCTTTTCGGGCGGCGCCCAGGTGCCGATCGGCGGCAGCGCGACCGAGATGATCTGCTTGTAGTCGGCAAACGAGCCGACGACCTTGCGGCGCACATCGACATTGTGGATCGACGGCACCTCGGCCACCCGCTTGCCGATGTCCGGCACCCTGCTGTCCATAAGCGCCTGGAAATATTTCGCCGGGAAGAAATGCGTGTACGCGTCGATACGCATGAGAGGTGTTGCTCCGGTTGACTGTCAGTTGGGAATGAGAACGTTGACCAGCGCCTGTTTTCCGCCGCGCACCGCGTCGCGGGCGCGCGCGAGCGCCGGCGCAAGCTCGGCGTGAGACTCGACGCGCTCGCCGTGGCCGCCATGCAAGCGCACGATCTCCTCGAACGGCGGCGAGGGCGAGAGGTCGGCGAGGAATTGCCCGTCGTCCTCTCCCGCCGCGCCGTCCTTGAACATCGAGAGCGTTGCGCGCCGTACCGCGCCGTAGCGCGCATTGTTGAACACGACCGTCAGCACCGGGATCGCGAACTTGTCGGCGACCCAGTGGCACACGGTCGGGTTTGCGAACATGTAGGCGCCGTCGCCGATGGTCGCGACCGCGAACTTGTCCGGCGCGGCGAGCTTTGCGCCCATCGCGGCGCCAAGCCCCCAGCCGAGCCCGCCTGCGGCCGAGAGGCCGTAGAACGTGCCGGGCTTTTCGCGCGGGCAGTGCTCCAGGCTCAGCGGATATTCATTGAAGATGATCGCGTCATTGCCCACGGCCTCGCCAACCGCGGCGCTGAAGGTCGCAGTGTTGAGCGCCTTGGCTTTCACTTCCGTCGCGGCCTTCTGGCGCCGCGCCTGATGCCGTTCGATCAGCTTGCCGCGCCGCGCCTCTACGTTGAGCGTCTGCTTCGCCAGCGCCGCATCGAGTGCTGCAAGTATGATGGACACCGGCGCCGCGATCGCGAGGTCGCTCGGGAACGAGCGCATCGGGTAACGCGCAAAGGTCGGGTCCTCGCCGATATGTGCCACGCGGCAGTCGGGCGCGGGCCCTTCGACGCGCGGATACCACGGCGCGTCGCTCTCGATCACGATGATCAGGTCGGCGTTCCCCACCAGCGAGCCGGAGTCATACCCGGCATTCATCGCGTGCGAAGACGGCAGCGCCACCGAGCGCGCATTGTGCGAGACCACCGGAATGGCGGCACGCTCGGCGACCTTCGCGAGCGCCGCGACCGCGGCATCGTCCGTGCCCGGCCCGGCCGTGATGATTAGCGGCCGCTCGGCGTTGGCGATCCAGCCTGCCAGTTCCTCGATCGCCGCCGGATCGGGATGCGCGGGGCGCGGCGGCGGGCGGGGCGTAATCGATGGCTCCTCGTTGAGCGAAGCGGACAATGGCTCGCGCGGCAGCACCAGATACACCGGCCCGCGCGGCGCGGTCATGGCCATCTCGTGCGCGCGCGCCACCACGTCAGCCGTTTGCCCGGGCGTGCGCAGCTCGTAGTCCCACTTCACGATCTCGCGCACCATGGCGGCCTGGTCGAACATCTCCTGGCCCCAGTGGATCTGGCGCGAGCGCGAGCCGAACGAACCCTTCTCCGTAACTGGCGTCCGCCCGGCCGCAAGGATCAGCGGCACGCGGTCGCGCGCGAGGTTGATCAGGTTGTTGATCGTGTTGCCGGTGCCGACATTGACATGCACCATCACGGCCTGGGCGCGGCCGGTCTGCGTATAGGCGCCGTGCGCCATCGCGACCGCCAGGTTTTCGTGCGGCACCAGGATCGGCCGCGGCAGTTTCACATTGCGGCCGCGCGCGCGCGAAAAGCCTTCGACGATCGGCGGAAAGTCCGTGCCGGGATTGGCAAAGAAGAAGTCGACGCCGTGCTCGGCGAGCGCGCGGAGAAACACTTCGCCCGCGATCGGCTTGCGTTCGACGCTGCCTTGCACGTTCATCCCTGCGGTTGGTTATAGTGGGTCATGTCCTACTCGGTCCGGCCGGGGCTGACAACGCGGGGCGGACGCGAGGGGCCATGAATAAACGCATGGGGGAGGCATGATTTCGTCCGAGCCGATTTTTTCCATTCGCTGCGAGCTGGCCGACATTCTCGATGTCGGCATGGCGCCCTTCGGTCATCGCCGTGTGGTGAACATTCTGGGCGGTCCGGTGACCGGCAAGAGGTTCACCGGCCGTGTCCTGCCCGGCGGCGCGGACTGGCAGATCGTGGCTGCCGATGGATGCATCGACCTCCACGCGCGCTACACGTTGCAAAGCGACGCGGGCGCGCTCGTGCAGGTCGAGTCGAAGGGGATGCGCTGCGCACCGCCGGATGTCCTGGAGCGGCTCGGGCGCGGCGAGGAAGTTGATCCTTCGCTGTACTATTTCCGTACCGTGATGCGCTTCGAGACCGCGCATCCGAGCACAGTGTGGCTCAACCGCATCCTGGCGCTGGCGAAGGGCGCGCGGGAGAAGAATGCGGTGAGGCTCACGGTGTATGAGGTGCTGTGAAGTAACCCGTGCTCCGCTCATGCCCGCGAAAGCGGGCATCCAGTTCTTGGCCAAAGCACTGGGTCCCCGCTTCCGCGGGGACGAGCGGGTGATAGTTATCCCCCCTTCACCGCCCCCGCCGTCAACCCCGCTACGATCTGGCGCTGCGCGAACACGGTGAGCAGCAGCACCGGGAGGGTCACAATTAGCGCGGCGGCGGCGAGCGGGCCCCAGCTCAATTGGTCGAACGAGATCATGTTGTAGACCGCGACGGGCAGCGTACGCGTCTCGCGGCCCGCGAGCACGATGCCGAACACGAAGTTATTCCAGGAGAAGATCACCGCCAGGATGAACGCGACGGCGATGCCGGGCCTGGCGATCGGCAGCGCGACGTGACGAAACACCTGCCAGCGCGTCGCGCCGTCGATCACGGCGGCTTCCTCGAGCTACAGCGGCGTCGTCTCGAAGTAGCCGATCATGATCCAGATCACGATCGGCACCGTCACGACCAGATGAATGATGATCTGCGGCACCAGCGTGCCGAGCAGCCCAAGCCACTGGAACAGCAGGAACAGCGGGATCAGGTAGGACAGCCCCGGCGTGATACGCGCGATCAGGATCACGACCGCCGAGCGGTGCGCCTGCATCCGGGCGATGCCGTAGCCGGCCGGCACGCCGACCAGCAGGGCTGCGAGCGTGGCCGAGCCGGTGACGATCAGTGTGTTGACAAAGTAGGTGGCAAAGCGGTTCGAGGTGATCACCTGGACGTAGTTCTCCCAGGCGAAGCGGTCCGGGATGAACACCGGCGGATAGGACGCATTGTCGATCTCGTATTTGACCGAGAGCGAGAGCATCCAGAGGAAGAAGAAGATCGCGGGCGAGACGATCAGGAACACACAGATCGCAAGGGCGATCTTGTTGAGAATCTGCCGCAGGCTCATGCACCGCCTCCCGCTTCGTTCCAGTGCATGCGCTGGCGGAAATACAGCATGACCGCCGCGAGCATCACGATCAGCACGAAGAACACGAGCGCGATCGCCGAGCCGTAGCCGACGTCGTAGTAAACAAACGCAACGCTGTAGAGATAAATGTTGATCGTCTCGGAGGCGTTGCCGGGTCCGCCCTGCGTGATGGCGAAGATGATGTCGAAGCTTTTCAGCGCATCGATCAGGCGGATCATCGCGGCGATGAACAGGAACGGCGTGATCAACGGCCAGGTGATATAGCGGAACATCTGCCAGAAGCTTGCGCCGTCGATCAGCGCGCTCTCATAGGGCTCGGTCGGCAGCGCGGCCAGCCCGCCGAGCACGATCAGCATCACCAGCGGCGTCCATTGCCAGGTTTCGACCAGCACCAGCGACGGGATCACGGTGCCGGGATCGAACACCCAGAGCTGCGGCGGCAGGCCGATCAGCGAGAGCAGATAGTTGAGCACGCCGAGCTGCGGGTGGAACATCATGGTCCACACCAGCGCGATGGCGACCGGCGTCGCCATCATCGGCATGATGAAGACGCCGCGCAGGAATCCGCGCAGCGGAAATTTCTGGTGGAACACGACGGCCGCGAACGTGCCGAAGATGAGCGGCAGGATCACCGAGAGGGCGGTGTAGACCAGCGTGTGCCAGACCGCTTCGACGAAGCGCGGGTCTTTCGGCATGCGCAGATAATTGGCGAGCCCGACGAATGTGGTCGGGGAGCCGACCTTCCATTCCTGCATGCTCATCCAGATCGTGAAGACCCACGGAAACACGATGACGGCGAGCACGACGACGAGCGCCGGCAGCACGAACGGCCAGTAGGAGAGGGGGCGGAGTTCGGGGTCTGGCTGTTCGGGCATGGTCGAGCGTTGGTGTGGGGGCGTTGAAGCGAACTCCGCTCATGCCCGCGAAAGCGGGCATCCAGTGCTTTGCCAAGAACTGGGTCCCCGCTTTCGCGGGGACGAGCGGACGGTGAGCTCTCGTCGTTAAGCCTTCTCGCTGCGCTCCAGGATCGGGCGGAACTG
>Ga0190275_10002265_pt1 | contig 13913 bp, 7 predicted proteins | sample Popmic550T_FD_133745 | JGI IMG/M metagenome (GOLD analysis project Ga0190275, IMG submission 133745) | Populus adjacent soil microbial communities from riparian zone of Yellowstone River, Montana, USA - 550 T | ecosystem: Environmental > Terrestrial > Soil > Riparian zone > Trees stand | place... | reverse complement strand
GCGACGGCGCACCCGGCGGCCATCGAGCCATAGCCGCCTCGCGCCGCGGGAGTAAAGAGAAAGCATTTTACGCGTAAGGCTTACGCTTTCGCAAGCGAAGCCAACTAGACGATGACCTAGGAACGATAAGCGACGAACGATGAACTGAAAGACAAAAGCTTTTAGTTCATCGTTCATTGTTACCATTTGCGCGCTTTAAGTTACGGCTGACCGAAGCGCCCGCGGTACTCGGACGAGTCGAGGAACGCCTTTACCATCTCGGCTTTCTTGTGGTCGCCGCCGAACTGGTTGAGCTTGTCGAGCCAGAATTTGTAGCCGCTGTAGTTTGTGTTCGGCCCTGTGTTCGGGTCGCGCCGGAGATACCCGTAGTACTGCATCAGGACGAAGGCCCGGTTCTTCTCTTTGGCCGCGAGCGCCGCGTTCTCAGCGACGGAGCGCAGGACGAGCGCGCGCTTGGCCGCGTCGTTGGAGGAGGCCGCGCCCCCGCCGAATATGTCCACGAGCGCCGCGCGCTCAGCCGCCGACAGAACGCCTCCCGCGTTCTGGTCGAGAAGACCCACGAAGGCGTCGGCGGTCATCGTCGAGGGGAAGGCGTTCGTGAAACGCTGCCGCCCGACGAAATCGAGCATGAAGGACTGCTTGTTGATTTCAAGCTGTTGCCGCCACTCGCCGACGTTGACCTGCACGCCCTGACTGATGATGGGCATGTCGCCGAGAAACTCCGCGCGCCGTATGACGGGCACGGGGTAGCCCTGCGGCGATCCCGCGGTGGCTATGGTCGGGTCGAAGGCATTTCCGAACGAAGCCTGATAAGCGCGGTACACGAGAAAGCCCGTCTCCTGAAACTCGATGGAGAGGAAGAAGGCCGCGCTCGTGTCTATGCGCCTGACCTCGCGACACTGAATGTTCAGGCCGCATGACTCGATGTTGTTCGTCCAGAAATTTAGTCCCGAAGAGTCGGGCTGCCGACCGAGGAAGTCTTCGTAGTGCTGCGTCACGAAGAAGTCTGACGCGCCAATCGGGTTGCCCTTCGTCGCGAACACGTCGCCCATGTCCTGATTCTGGACGTTCATGGGGAAGACCATGCCCGGCTGGCTGAAGTTGTAGCCGCCCTTGACGAAGAAGACGTTGTAGGCTTGGCCGATGACCGCGCCGTTGAAAGTCCATCTGCCGTCCGTGCCCGTGGTCATCTGCTGCAAGAGCGTCGTCCCCGAATAGAAGCCGACCAGCGCGCCCTGCAACCCCTGCGCGCCCTCCATGATGCGCCCCGTCACGCTAGTCACGTTGAGCGTCGCAGTGAAGTTCACGCCCGTGTGGTTGGCGTTGATGCCGTTGAAGGTCGCCGTTGGCGGCGTGAAGATGTAGCGCGAGTCGTCCGAGCGCACGGTGTAGTTGCCGCCGGGCGTGAGGAGCGAGAACTGGAAGTTGCCCGCCGCGTCGGTCGTGACGGGCAGGTGCGGGAAGGTGTTGACGAGCGCCGGCCCGTCAATGGCAACGCGGACGCCGCCGATGCCGTTGCCCGAAGGGTCTTGGACGCGGCCCGTGATGCTGAAGCTCTGAGTGGGCGTCGGCGTGGGCGTCGGCGTGGGCTGCGTGCCCGATGAAGTCCAGTTGAGCGAGACGTTGCCGAACTCGCCGTTCCAACCGTCAACCGCGATGCGGTAGACCGTGCCCGCGGTGGTGTTGAACTGGACGCGACTAGCGCCGCCCGGCATGCCGGACATGTCGTCGTTCGTCGCGTCGGTCGCGAGGAACGAGACGGTCGTGCCGCGATAGACGCTGAGCGTCGTGTCGAAGTTGCTGCCGACAGTGTCGAAGGTGGCCGGCCCCGTGGTGGGCGCAGTCCAAGTGAACCAGACTGACTTGTCGCCCTGAAAACCCGCGTGGAGAGGCTCGCCTGCCTCGCGCGTCGCGAAGACGCTCGTGCCCGTGAAGTTGCCCGATGCGCCCTGAAGGTCGGCGGCGGACGCGAAGTTGTCGTTCGCGGGGCGCGTCGGGTTGAAGGCGACTGAGTAACCGAGAAGGTCTATGGCACGAATGTCGTTCTCGCTGATGGTGCGGCGCAAGCTGCGCGAGAGCGTCGGGTCCATGATGCCGATGTAGGGGCGCGTCGAGAGCAGCTCGTCGGCCTTCCAGTGGCTCGACTGCCGCCCGTCGTCGGTGTCGCCTTCGGGCGGGTTCGGGCCGCCGGTCGAGAGGCTAAGCTCCTGCGTCGCGAACGTGCTCGTGAAGTTGCCGAAGAAGACCTGCGTGCCGCCCTTCGTCATAGCGCGCGGGGCGGTGGCGAAGGTACTCACGCTGACCGTCGAAGGCCGGAAGCGAAACAAGTCCCAGACCGTAAGCGGCGAGCTGTTCGCGCCGCCGTTGGCGGAGCTGAAGCCCAGCGCGTGGCCGATCTCGTGTGTGACTACGGAGTCGAAGTCGGTCTGCCCCGAAGCGATGCCGTCATCGGGGTTGAAGTCGAACTGCCCGCCGTTGCCGAAGTTGGAGTTGAATCCGATCTGCGCGTCAGTGCCTGCGGCGAGGTTGAAGCCGATGGCGCGCGCAAGCGCGGTGTTCACACGCACGCTCGATGCGCTGACGGTCGTGCCGTTGAACTCGACGGGGACGGACGATGAAGGCAGAGCGTTGTAAAGCTCAAGCTCGGAGGCCGTCTGGCCGCTCGCAATCAGGCGCTGGCGGACGGTCGAGAGCGAAGGGTCGTTTCCGTTGCTCTTGATGATGAACGAGCCTGTCTGTCCGAGGATGTTTGCATCTCCGTACTCTTCACCGAAGAAGGTCGTGCCGTAGTCCACCTTGAGAGTGATGGTGATAGGCGTCGAGATGATCGCTTCCCAGCGGTTGGCTGCGATGATGAAGGCGTTCTTGGCCGTCGGGTTCGCGTCCAACTGCGCCGTGCCCTCAAGGACGATGGTCAGGCCGGCGGACGGCAGCAGCGCCAGACCTGTGTTATCCGCGGAGCTGTTCGCTTCCAGCACCTCGTTGCCGTGGACAATCTTGCGACGGAGCGGAGCGCCGCGGTAGATGACGTGCGTGTCTCCGCTCTGCCTGTTGATGCGTGCGCGCTCGGCGGCATTGGCTACGCGACAGATGGTCTCGCCGCTCTCGTTCTGGAAGAGGACGTAGGCTTCTTCGGGAACGGCGACGAACTCCCCTTCGGCTGCGCTCTGTTGAGCGCGCGCGCCCGGCGCAAAAGAGCCGACGGAGGCGAACAGCAGCGCCAGAAGGCACAGGGTTAGGCTTCTCTTTCTAAGCAAAATCTTACTCCACAATTACGAGGGCGCGCGTCGGGTGCTTTGCGCCTGAGGTCTTATGCCGACGGCGCGCTCTAGTGAAGACGAGCCGAGGAAAAAATGCGACCGAAAGTATGTATGCGAATCAAGCCCCTTCGGACTCGAAGAATTGCCCGCAATTCGACGCTTTTGGGCGCGTTCGGGTTGCATGAAAGAAGCGCCGCCGGCCTCCTAAAATGCTTGACGCAAAGGAGGTCGGCGGCGCTGTTTTCATGCCCCGCGAACGGGAACCGAAGGGTTTTAAGGTTAAGTCCCGAAGCGGCCAACGTACTCGTCGGACGTAATGAACGCCTTGACCATCTCGGCCTTCACGAAGTCGCCGCCAAACTGATTGAGCTTCTGCAACCAGAACTCGTAGCCAGTGTGGTCCGTGTCCTGCGGGTCGTTCGGATTCCTGCGCAGGTAGCCGAAGAACTGCTCAAGGACGAAGGCTCGGTTCTTCTCGTTAGCCTCAAGCGTCGCGTTCTCGGCAATCTGGCGCAGGACGCTCGCGCGCCCGGCGGCCACATTCGCGGAGGCCGCGAGCTGCGCGATCAGTGCGTCGCGCTGGCCCGGCGTCAGCACATTGCCCGTGTTCGTGTTCATCGTGTCAACGAACTGCGCCGGGGTCATCGTGAGCGGGTAGGCCGCGAGGAATCGCTGCCGCAGGACGAACTCCAAGAAGAAGGCCTGCTTGTTCGATTCCAGCACCACCTTCCAAGTGTCATCGGGTGGAGGAGTGACGATGACGCCCTCTCCGATACGCTGCGTGTCGGCAAGGAATTCGCCCAAGCGGACGATGGGCACGGGGAGCGTGTGCGGCGTCCCGCCGAGGGTCGAGTTGCCGATGGCGTCGCCGAAGGCAGTCTTGTAGGTACGCTCGACGAGGAAGCCCGTCTCCTGAAACTCGATGGAGAGGAAGAAGGCCCCGCTGACGTTGATGCGCCGGACTTCGCGGCACGGCTCGGTCGCGCAGGAGTTGATCTCGTTCTGCCAGAATGCGAAGCCCGATGCGTCAGGCTCGCGGTTGAGGAAGTCGAGATACTGCTGTCGGACGTAGAAGGCGGTGTCGAAGCTCGTGGGCCGTACAGGGCTTGGAGCGTCCGCGGCGTCGTTGTCGTTGATTGTGAGCTGGGCCACCGAGGGCGAGCCGAGCGTCATGCCCACGGGGTTCGAGAGCGTGATGTTGATCGTTTCCGCCGCTTCGTCGAAGCGGTCGTCGGGGACGAGGACGGTGAACGACTTGCTCGTCTGACCGGGGGCGAAGACGAGCGTGCCGAGCGTCTGCTCGTAGTCTTTGCGCTGCAAGGCGCTTCCATCCGAAGTCGCGAAGTCAACGGTGGCCGTGCCGGAAACGTCCGTGCCCGTGCGCGTGACGTTGACGACGCGGAAGCCCGTGCCGTCCGTGCCGAGGTTGCCCGCGCCGACGCCCTCATTGACCGCGAACGCGCTGCTTGAGAGCGCGGCGCTGTTGGTCGAGCTATTGTCGGTGAGCGAGAGCGTGTAGCCGCCCGTCTCGTCGTTGCTGAAGGAGGTGGCCTCGATTGTGTAGATGCCCGTCGCGGGCAGCGTTAAGAAGCCGTTGAGGGGGATGCGCGAGTTCGTGTCTTGGGCGAGAATGATGTCGTCGTTCTCGGCGACGATTGTGCCGTCCGGCCCGAAGAGGTAGAGGAACGTGTCGAGGTTGCCGGTCGCCGACATCGAGATTCTGATGCGCTGGCCGGCGCGTGCCGTGAACGTGTAGAGGTCTATGGCGGCGGTGGCGCGCTCGGCCTGACCGGAGCGACAGTCCGCGGCGGAGAGGTCGCCATTAACGGTCTGCGGGATGGTCAACTGCGTCGTGCCGCATGCTGTAGAGGCCGGCTGGACGACGGTGAGTTTCTGGCCGCCGATGTCAACGATGCCGTTGCGCGGGCCACCCGCGTTGGCCTCGACGGTGAAGGTTGCCGTGCCGGGGCCTGTGGCCGGCACGCCCGAAGTCACGCTAAGCCACGGCGCACCCTCGGCCACGTCCCAGTTGCAACCCGCGGATGTAGTCACGTTCACGCTGCCCGCCCCGCCCGAGGCGGGGAAGCCCTGCAACGTGGGCGAGATCGAGTAGGTGCAGCCGGGCTGCGTGAGTCTCGTCATGCACGATCCGCCGCTGCCTGCCACGTGGTTCGTTATCTCGTCGCGCGAGAACTGGCAGAAGTTCAGCGTGTTCTGGATGGACGAGTTCATGATATTCGCCTCATTAGTACACTGCTGTGGGGATTCCTGATTAGGATGGTTCGCGCTGAAGTTGTGGCCCATCTCGTGGGCCGTCAGCCCGACCCTCAGATTGGTCGTGGCGCTGAACCTGCTCTGCGAGATGCCGAATGCGAAGGCGGGCGCGTCGCAGATGGCCGCGATGAAGGCGATGCCGATTGTGCCGCCGTCGAGGTCTTTGCCCGTGAACAGGTGCGTGAGATCGCGCGCGGGCGGCGTGCCGGGGGCGAAGCTTCCGGCGTAGCTAGTCCGGAATTCGGTGAGCGCGGGGCTGGCGTCCGTCAGCGTGTAAGGGTCGTTGTTCTGCGTGAACGCGCGCTGGAAGACGACGCGAATCTTGATGCCCATCTGCGCGTCGTAGATGGCGTCAACCTGCGTGATGATGTCGAGGATGTCCTGATTCGCGCCCGGCGCGCTGCCAAGGTTCTGCTGAACGAACTCGAAGTCCGCGTCGGTCGCGACCTCCGCCTCCGGCTCCGGCCCGAACGCTTCTCCGGTCGTGCTGCCCTTCAACGCTTGAGTCGCGTCCGGCTGCGCGCCCGACGCCTGCGATTCAATCGTCTCAGCCAGCGTCGTGCCGCACTCGCCGCCCGCCTCCTTCACGCTTGAGCCTGCGTAGAAGACGAAATCCTTCGAGCCGGCGACGGGGGAAAAGTCGCGCTCGGACTGGATGTAGTAATTCTCTGTGGGCGTGACGATGATGCCCTGAAACTTGCCTTCGTCGAGGACGAGTCGGACGTGCGTGTCGGCCATCCCGATGACCTTGCCTTGGAACGCGCGCGAAGGCGTGCGCGGCAGCTGCGTTAGCTCCCCGCCCTCGCCGACCGCGACGGCGCGGTAATTATCTGTGCGTATGTCGAACGGCTCGACCTCAAGCTCGAAAGTGCCGTGCGAAGTGGCGAGCGTCATGCGGCCCGTCTTGCGAATCTCGCTCAGAAGGGTTGAAGGGTCGAGGCTAAGCTCGTCGAAGTTTATGATTGCGCGCTCGACGGCCTCGCGCACGCGGCGGCGATCCTGACTCGACGCGGAGGGCGATGCGAAGAATGCGGCGGCTGCTATGAAGGCGAATATGAGCGACAGCGCGGCGGCGCGGGAGAACGTGCGGTGTTTCATTCTTTACCTCTAAATTGCATTGCGCGGGGAGGCGCTAAAACTTTCGGCCTTTGGATTTCAGAGGCGGGTAAGCACTCTGGCGGAAGCGTCGGGCATTCTAACATACGCGAAAACAGAACCGCGAGCGAAGGTGCGCGGGTCGGTGGCGGAAACGCGACCGTCAGGGAGCGTGTCATTTGACGCCGCGATGGACACGCTCCCTGACGGTCGCGTTTCCGCCGTTGACCTTGCTAGCGATAACGCTGGCCTATCTGCTCGGTGCCGAACGTGCCGATGCCGTTGAGGCGGAAGCTGAAGACGACGCGGTTTTCATTCCGCAGGCCGACGTTGAAACTGAAATACTGTGCTGTGACGGCGCAGCAGTCCCACGCGTTGCCTACGGTGACGACCGAGCTGATGAGCGGGGAGTTTTTGCCCGGTCGGTTCTGGAAGTCGAAGAAGACGGACGCGCCGCCGAACAGCCCTCGGTTTCGGTCGCCGATGAAAACGGACGGACTCCACTGCGAGCCTTGCAGCGTGCCCGGCTCGTTCCCGCGTCGGTCGCTCAGATGTTGCAGCGAAGGCGCGAGCGTGACGGCGCGCGTGTAGTAAAAAGTCTGGAAGGCTTCGATTGCGCGCAGGACGGCGACGCGCCGGCGTATGCCGAAAGAGACGGCGAGGTCGCGAAGTCCGCCGCCTTCGCCCAGCACGTCTATGTCTGTGCGAACGTCTGCGAACAGCTCGCTGTCGGCGCGCGTGGGCTTACGCAGGCGAGCCTCGATGTTCAAGGGCGAGAAGCGGCGCGGCACTCCGCCGTATGTGAAGCCGGAGAAAGTGTTGATGGGATAGAACTGGTTTCGCCTGCCGGGGACGAGCGCGCCGCCGAACGTCGGGTCGAAGAAATATTTCTGCCTCACCGTTATCGAGAGGAACTCGAAGGGCTGCCGCGTGAGCGGCGACTTGCCCGCGGCGAGCGCCGTCAGCGCGCCGCTTACGCGCGTGTTCTTCGGGATTTCGGCGCGCGCCTCTTCGCCTTCCCTGCTCTCGCCGTCCTTGTCCTTGTCGCCGCCCGTCGCTTCGCCTTCCTTTGGCTTCGAGCGCCTACCGCCGACGCTCTCCGAAGAGCGGCGCAGGAAAAAGCGATTGACCACGCCGTACTCTATCTCGTTCGTGTCGGCGACGGCGTCAAGCTCGTCGAAGCGGATGATCTTGTGAAAGTTCGAGATGCCGCCGATCTTTCGGTAGGTGAAGTAAGGCTCGACGACGTGGCGGAACCAGAACTCGCCGTCGCCGTGGCGGAAGTTGCGCGCGAGCGCCGGAGGTCGAACGTCGAGATTAAACTCGCCGTAGCCGCGCACAACGTCCGTGGGCAGCACGAGCCGCGTCAGAGGGTCAATCGAGTTCGAGTAGTAAGTGCCGCGAAGCCTTGCCGTCGCCGTCACGCCCCAGCCGCCGATGTCGAAGGGCACGCTCAGGCGCGGGTGTATGTCCAGACGCTGCACGATGGACGGCGTGATTATCGGGTTCTGATTGCCTTCGGCGAGGAACGTCGCAACGTCTTCGACCGTCTCCTTGCGGCTCAAGCCTTCGAGGCTCGTCTCGAAAGAAAAGTAGACGGGGAGTTTCTCCTTGAGCCAAGAGACGAGGCTTGGCCGCTTGTCTATCGAGATGCCGGGCAGAGCGCGCGTGCGTACGCGCACCGAAGGGATGGAAGTGACCTGCGTGCGCGCGACGAAGTTGAACGAGTAGTCGCCGAAGTTTTTGTTGACGAAGACCTGCGAGCGCTCTTCGGGCGAGATGGCTAGTTGAATGGAGTCGGAAAAAATCTGCCGGAAGGCGAGGTTCGATGTGATGTTGACATCGGCTGCGGCCAGAAAGCCGTTCGGGAAATAATGGACGCCGTCAACGTAGAACGAAGAGCCGCCCTGATCCGGGTGCGCGTCGTCCTCCTTCGGGCCTAGCGTTCGATCCTTGACGGTGTAGAAACCCATGTCGAGGTACGAGCGCGAGTTTGCGCGCGTGCGAAGGTCTGCGCCGAAGCCTATGCCGCGCTTCGTGTAGATGTCGTTGCGAAAGGTTATGTCCGCGGAGCGGCCTAAGGTCTTGAAGTACGCGTTCGAGAGGCGGAAGCCCTTCTGCCCTGAGCCTGAGAAGGTCGGCGTCAGAAACCCGGAGGCGCGGTCGCGCGGCTTGATGGAGACGGTCGCATACGGCAGCCAGAAGACGGGCACGCCCCTGACCAGAAAGCGCGGTTTTTTTACGCGCACGCGGTCGGCGAGCGTGATCGTGGCGCGCGCGGCCTTGAAGCTCCACTTGGGCACTTCGTCGTCGCCGCACGCGGTTATCTCGCCGTTGATGATGACGATCTTGTCGCCCGAAACCTTCTCCACCCTCGCGGCGGTGAAGTACATGATCGTGCCGTCCTGCGTCTGGTTCGTAAAGCCGGTCGAGTTCTCGAAGAAGCCCACTTTGGTCAGGTAGTTCCACTCGGCGCGCGACCCGGTGATGCGTTGGAACTCGCCCTGATCGAAGACGACGTTTCCCTCGGCGACGACGCGGTTTTTCGCCTCGTAGTCCGTCACCTTGTCGGCCTGCAAGCGGAAGATGCCGACGCGTATGTCAACGTTCCCCTCGAAGACGACGACCTGCGCTTCTTTAGGGCCGCTCACGCTCTGGCGGTCTGCGCGCACGTCAAGTTCGTCGGTCGGCTGCTCGCCCCTCGTTGCCGTCGCCGCTGCGTCCGCGCCCAGCTGCCGCTTGCGCGGTCGCGGGACGGGCTGCTCCTGCGTGAGCGGGCTGACGCTCGGCGTGTCTGTGATGGGATTCTCGACCTTGCGCTCGACGGGGTTCGCCGTCCGCTGCGCGCGCGCAGGATGGGCTGCGAGCAGAAGCGCGGAGACGACGCACACCGCCACGACAGTCAGCGCACGCGCACGGCACCGCATGTGAAGAGAAAAATCAGCGCGCAAGAGTTTCTAACCGCAAGCCTTCCCGGAGACGAAACGAGCCGCGCATCTTCGATACGTCGCTTCCCTGAGCGACCGCGCGCGCGGCTCGTTTCAAGAACGCGCCGATGCTAACACGCGCCTCCGACGAGCGACAAGCAAAACGGAAGTTAGAAGTCAGAACGCTGAACGCTGAACTAAAAGCAGCCGTCTTCAGTTCATCGTTCAGCGTTCAGCGTTCTGACTTTTCTTAGGCCCGACGCCAGTTGAGACGGTAGCGCGCGGTGAGCGCAAGACCGAGGCTGACGATGACGAGCGCGACGACGAGGAAGGCCCAGACGTATGGGAGCGCGAGCAGGACGGCCCAGAAGGTCGCGCCGAGCAGCAGCGCGATTGACTCGGAGCGTTTCTCTTCGGGCAGCAGCACGCGCTGGAGCCAGCGGCCCGTCGCCGCGTGAATCACCACGCGCCCGAACAGGTACGAGAGCAGCAGAAGCAGCAGCGCCGTGATGCCTACGACAGCGCCGAGCGCGGGAGGCAGGAAGTGAAGCGACGCGGCCACGCCCGGCCCCAACACGACCGCGCCGACCAATCCGATAAGCGCGACGCGCGTGAAAGTGAGTTGCATGCGCGCCGCCGCGCGGCTTATCGCGCCGGGCGTCACAGCCGTCAGCGCGATTGAGACGACGAACCAGAAGAGCACGGCGAGCAGCCGAAGCCCCAAGAACTTTAGAGACAGCTCAGGCGCGAGCAGCGACGCGGGGTTGCGCGCCAGATTCCGAAGCTCCTGCTCGTAGCCCGCGATCATGATGGTCTTGCCCGAAGGGTTTCGCGCGGCGGAGCCTTCGGGCCGGTACGCGCCGCCGAAGACCATCACGTCGCCGCCGACGTATGAGCCGTCGAGTTGTATGACCGAGCCGCCGATGGCCGCGGCGTCGCCCTCGACGCGCCCCTCGATGATAACGTCGCCTCCGAAAGCGATGACGCCGTGGCGCACTTTGCCGCGCACCCTCACGTCGCGCCCCAGACCGAACACGTCGCTCGTGTAATCCCCCTCGACGACCAACTCATCCGCGGCCTTCGCCGCGTCCGCCACCTGCGCCTTCGCGAGGATTGATAAGAACAGAAAGAGGAAGGCAGTAAGCGCGGCCCTCGCGAGCGGCGTCGCAGCAAAACTTGTCGGCAGGGCTTGAGCGTGCGGCAGATTTATTTCACCGCAGAGGCGCAGAGGACGCGGAGGGGGCGCAGAGAGATTGGATTCCTCTGCGTGAACTCTGCGCTCTCTGCGCCTCTGCGGTGAACTCAACAACCTCATGCGTTCAATCAGAAATTACATTGGACATCCCGTTGCGAAAAACTCGCTGATGCAACTAGCGGCCAGCATCGCGTCGCTGGAGAGCCGCGTGCTGGCCGCCGAACCGACACTGGAAATGTTTTCAGTCGCGCGCGCCCGCGCGGCGATGGTACGCGCTGATGAGCCGGAGCAGGAATACGACGGCGACGGCGAGAACTGCCCATTGAAGCGCTGCCGGCAACTCCGTCCCCGCGACGAGCCGACCCCCGACGGCGCGCAGCACGAACCCCGTGCCCGCGCCCGCGTCCGCCGCCGCGTGGCCCGTGACGCTGAGCATACCGCCCGCCGTGCGCGCCGCGCTCAAGACCGGAGCCAGCACGGCATCGAAGGCTGCAAAGCCCAGAAGCGCGAAGGCCGCCGCGCCGAGCGCGAGGCAAATCTTCAACGCGCGCCTGCGCTCGCCCGCGTCGCGCACGCCTCGCATATCGTTCTGCGCGCGCGCGCGCAACTCGCGCGTGAAGCCTTCGGGCAGCGCGACCCTTTTTTCAAACGTCTCGTCGAAGGCCGTGTCGAGCAGGCACAGCAGGCGTCGCTGTTCGAGGAGCGCCCCGGCGCAGACGGCGCACTCGGCGGTGTGCAGCTCAAAATCTTCGGCGGCGCGCGCGTCCAGCTCGCCGTCGAGGTAGGCGGCTGTGAGCATCGCTTGCGGGCAACGCCCGCGTGTGTCGTTTGCGCCGTCCGTCATCACAAGTCCTACACGCTCGTTATTCCGCGCGCCACCAGAAGCTCGCGCATCGCGTCGCGCGCGCGGAAGATTCGGTTCTTGACCGTGCCGAGGGGCAGACCCGTAACGTCCGCTATCTCGTCGTAGCTCAGATCGTGCGAGTGGCGCAGCACGATCAGCTCGCGGTAGGCGGGCTGAAGAAGGTTTACGACCTCTTCGATCTCCTCGCGACGCTCGCGACGCTCGCTCTCCTGTTCGGGCGTGAGCGATCTGCTCGCAAGCGGCTTTTCAAACATCTGGCCGTCCTCGCCTTTGACTTCGAGGTCTTCGGTGCGCGACGCGCCGTTGCGCCGCAGGTGGTCAATGGCCGAGTTGTGCGCGATGCGGTAAATCCAAGTGGAGAACTTGTATTCGGGGCTGTAGCGCGCGAGCGAGTTGTAGACCTTGATGAAGACTTCCTGCGTCAGGTCGAGCGCCGCATCGTAGTTGCCGACCATCCGGTAGACGTAGGCCACGATGGGGCGCTGGTAACGATGCACCAACTCTTCAAAGCCGTCTTCGCGCCCGCTCAAAGCGCGCACGACAAGCTCTGTGTCGCCCACGGCGACCGTCTTTTTAAGCGAAGCTGCTTGTGCTGTCATGACGCCAAAGTTTTACGTTTGCCCGGCGGGCAAAGTTTCACACCCCATTTGATTGCGGAATGCGGATTTCGGATTGCGGATTAAGAAGCGGACAGGGAGACGGGGAGACGGGGAGATGGGGAGATGGGGAGATGTTTGACAGCGCAGCTTCTTTCTCCCCGTCTCCCCTTCCCCGCTTCTCCCCGTCGCGACACTCCGCAATCCGAAATCCGCATTCCGCAATCGTTTTACTGGAGCGCGAGGTCGAGCGACTCGCGCAGCAGCGCCGCGCCGCGCCCCGGCGAGTAGCCGCGAAAGTGTCGGACGACGTGGCCGTCGGCGGCGATGACGAAGGTCTGCGGGATGACTCTCCTGCCGTTCGTTAGCGTAATCGCCGTCTCCCGGTCGAGCCAGCCGATGCGGAAGCCGAAGTCGAACTCGCGCACGAACTTTTTGACGCGCCCCTCGTCCGAGCGCGGGTCTTCGGTCGTCAGCGCGATGAACTCTACGCCGCGCGCGGCGTAGGCCTTCCGAACCTCTTCGTACTCAGGAATCTCACGACGGCACGGGCCGCACCACGTCGCCCACAAATTAATGACGAAGACCTTGCCGCTGAAGTCCGCGAGTCGGAAGCTGCCCTTGTCGAGCGATTGAAGCTCGCGATTGAGGACGCTCTCCGGCAAAGTTTTCGTCCCCGCGGACGCCGCGGGCGGACGCGCGGGCGCGGTCTCATTCGCCGGAGGCGGGGCGGACGCTTCGGGCTGAACCGGCTGCGGCGCGACTCTTCTGCCGGACTGCGCCGATGCCGCGTGCGCCGCGAGCGCGAGGATGACGAGAAGGAAGGGGAAGCTCTTTTTCATGTTGGAAATTCGCGGACGGTTGAGCGGGCGCGTTCGCTCGCGCGTCTTGGCTTAGGCCCACGCGAGCGCGGCCAGTCCGGCGGGCGCGGCGATCTGCTGGAAGTCAATCTCCCTCGTGGGGAACGAGAGGCGCAGGTCGTCCGCGCCGACGGCGCGCGGCGGGACGCTCAGGGTCTCTTCGACAATCGCGCTCGCCTGCGCGTAGTCGAGTCCCGGCCCGGCGACTAACAGTCGCTCGATCCTGTCCGTGATGATGATGGGCGCAGTCGGCGACACGGTCTCGCCCTCGGCGGCGGGCACGGTGTTGCGGTCGCGGTAAAAGAGCAGGAATCGAAACAGCTCGTCCGAAAGGTCTTCCCTGTCGCACGAGACGGCGCGGACGAACAGCGGTTGCCCTGCGCGCAGGATGACGGCGGTGAAGCCTTCGGCGTGCGAGCTGACGAGGAGCGAGTCCGCGCTTCCTGTGTCGCCGTCGCGCATCAGCCACCAAGCCTCGCCCATGTGGCGCGGCAGGATGAGTCCTGTGTGCCAGCCCAGCCCGGCGAACACCTGTTCGTACTCGGCAAGCACAGAGAGTCGCACCGCGCTGACGAGGTAGCGCGCGCGACCTTGAGAGTCGGACTGCAAGCGCTCGCGCGAGACGCGCATCTCGTCGAGCGGAGCGCCCAGTGCGCGCTCGGTCTTCCAGCGCAGCATCTCTTCGCCCTCGGCGCGCGTGGCCGGCTGCGTCTCCATCGTAATGATCGAGGTGCGCGTTGAGGCTTCGGGCAGCGCGACCGACCAGCGGCGGCGTCGCGCGAGTCCCGCGCTCGACGTAAGCTCCGAAAGCGAGCGCGCCACTTCGCCCGCGTCCGCGAGG
>Ga0190275_10002264_pt1 | contig 13918 bp, 12 predicted proteins | sample Popmic550T_FD_133745 | JGI IMG/M metagenome (GOLD analysis project Ga0190275, IMG submission 133745) | Populus adjacent soil microbial communities from riparian zone of Yellowstone River, Montana, USA - 550 T | ecosystem: Environmental > Terrestrial > Soil > Riparian zone > Trees stand | place... | reverse complement strand
CTGACGGCCGGCAACGGGCTGACCCTGTGGGCACCGAGCTGGCGGGAGGACGGCGAGGACTGGGAGGCATTCCTCGGTCACGGGGACGACCTGTATGTCTTCCCCACAGCTGCCCACCTGGCCGCGTTCATCCGCACCTCTACCGAACACGATCTGCTCGATCACCCGGAATGGACGGCCGCGTCCGAACTGCTGGTGGACGAGCTCACCCCGGATGACGACCACTGTTTCGACATTGTCGGGGTGCCGGAACTGGTCGCCGAACCGGCCGATATCTGGACCCTTGCGGCCCTGGCCGACACGGTGGCGATCCTGCGGTCGCTGGCCGAGGTCTGCGGGCTCGACGCGATCGACGACGTGCTCGATTCAACCGACGGCTTCAACCTGCTGCCGATGGGCCAACAGGCCTTCACCGGGCGCAACGGCGAAAAACTCTGGACCGAGATCGGTCTGGTGGTCGTTGCTCGTTGGGACGAGGTGGTCGACGCACTCGATGGCATCGTGACGACCCCTGAGGTGGACGAGGACGCGCTCGAGGTCGGCTTGGCCGAGGCTGCGGTGATCAGCGCGGCCGAGAAGCACCTCGAAGAGGAGGTGCCACCGCCGGACGGCGGAGCAGACGAGGCCGAGGCCGAACTGGAAGAGGAGCGCGACGAGGATCTGCGGTTCTGGGACGACACCGGTGTCGATTGCCTGGAGATCGCCGTCGACGGCCGGACGGGCTACACCCTGCGTTGTTACCTCGGCGACGACCCGGTGTTCTTGTCGGTCGATGGCCGCATCCAGATCTTTTCCTCACCCGAGCTGCTGGAGAACTACCTGATGACGGTTGACCCGGGGCACTCGCTGGCCGGCCTGGAGGTGTGGCCGGAGATCCGCAAGGCCGTTACCGACGGTGACGCCGCGGTGCTGGCCGGGCCCGAGAACACGTATGTCGTCGACGGCGTCCGGAACGAATTGCTGGCCGGTCCTGAGGCGGTCGACGCCCAGCGGCTGACATTGGCCGTGGAGCTGCTGATCGATGCTGCACTACAACGTGGTGACGACGAGACGACGGAGGCACTCGGCACTGCGACACCGCTGGGCAATCTGGTCAGCGCAATCACCAAACCGGACCCGGACCGGCTGTCGCCGGCGCCGCCCTTCGGGGACGAGGCCAATGCCTGGTCGGTGCTGGTGGACCGGTTCGTGGCCACCCTCGATTGGGACGGCCAGAGCCGATAGCCCACCGACCGGAACGTCGCCAGGGCGGGCGTACCCCGGCGGCGGAGGGGCACGCGGCTGACCTCGGCCGAGGGGGCAAGGTCGTGTCTGGACTCAGAAGACCTTGGCCAGATCCCGGGCCGCGGCGTGTGCCCCCTGCCGGCCTTGATCGGCGTCCGCAGTGGCCAGATTGGGCCGGAATTCGACCTCGGAGACATCGCCGATACCCGCCCAGTTCAGCCAGTCCCGCAAGTACGGCATCTGGAAATCCGACCCGAATGACGGTGGCCGGCCGTGGCCATACACGGCGCTGGTGTAAACCACCGCAGCCTTACGCCCGGTGAGCAACCCGGTGTAGCCCAGTTCCGGATCAAAGCCGAAGACCATCCCGGGCTGGCTGACCACATCGATGAACTGCTTGAGAATGTAGGGGATGCCGGCATTCCACATCGGCACGCTGAACAGATACGCGTCGGCTGCGGCGAACCGGGTGAAGGCGTCCCTGGCCGCCCGCCAGGCTGCCGCCTCGTCCCCCATCGGGTCGGCGCCGGCAAAGACAGCCATCTTGGCGTGCGCCGCCGCCGGTCCGAACTCCGGCAGCGTGCCGTCCCAGAGATTCCACGTTTGGATGTCGACGTCGGGTTGGGTGTCGCCGTACACGGACAGGAATGTCTCGGCGATGGCCAACGATTCCGACTTCGTGCCTCGAGGTGATGCCGAGATGTGCAGCAGGGTGGTCATCGCGCATCCTCCACTTTCGGATTTTTTAGGTGCGTGCGCACACACTAGCAATACGTGCGTGCGCACGCAAGTGCTATCCTCGAGTAGTGGCAGACCCTACGAAGAGCCAACCGCAAGACCTGGCCGCCGGTGCCTGGGGGGCGTTGCTCCGCGTCCACGCCATGCTGGTTCCGGACTTGGACCGACAACTGCAATCGGCGCATCAGTTGCCCCTGGCCTGGTACGACGTGCTGCTGGAGCTCAACTACGGCCCCGACCGGCGGCTTCGGATGAGCGAACTCGGCGAGCGGGTGACGCTCAGCCGCACCAGAGTGAGCCGACTGGTGGACGAGATGTCGGCGGCCGGCCTGGTGGCCCGCGAAGCCAATCCCGATGACCGGCGGTCGGCCTACGCGGTACTGACCGCAAAAGGCCGCAGCGTCTTCCGGCAGGCCGCACCCACCTACCTGGCCGGCGTCGAGCAGCAGTTCAGCGGTGCACTCACCCCGGCCGAGTTGGCCTGCATCAAGACAGGCCTGGACCGTGTCATCAGCCGCGCAGCCGGTCGTAGCCAGGTTTGATGACGTTGTCGATGATGGTCAGCCGTTCTGCAAACGGCAGGAACGCCGATTTCATGGCGTTGATGGTGTACCACTGCAAGGTGTCCCAGCCGTAGCCGAAGGCCTCACTCAATGCCGTCATCTCGCTGGTCATCGAGCAACCGGACATCAACCGGTTATCGGTATTGACGGTGACCCGGAATTTCAAAGCGGTCAACAGACCAATGGGGTGATCGGCGATGGAACTGGCCGCCCCGGTCTGCACATTGGAGGTGGGAGCCATTTCCAATGGTATTCGTTTATCCCGAACATAGGCGGCCAACAGGCCGAGCTCGGCCGTACCATCACGGTCCACCTTGATGTCGTCGACGATTCGCACCCCGTGCCCAAGCCGGTCGGCACCGCACCACTGCAGCGCCTCCCAGATGGACGGCAGGCCAAAGGCTTCGCCGGCGTGAATGGTGAAATGGGCATTCTCCCGGCGCAGGTATTCGAAGGCGTCCAGGTGCCGGGTGGGCGGGAAACCCGCTTCAGCGCCGGCGATGTCGAATCCCGCAACTTCCTGATCGCGGAAAGCGATGCACAGCTCGGCAATCTCGCGGGACCGTGCGGCGTGCCGCATGGCAGTCAACAGGATGCGCGCCCGGATCGGGTGGCCGGCCTGAATCGCCGCCCTTGTACCGGCAGCGACGCCGTCCAGCACGGCCTGCACCACCTCGGTCAAGGGCAGGTTGCGTTCGGTGTGCAGTTCCGGGGCGAACCGGATCTCGGCATAGACCACACCGTCTGCCGCCAGGTCCTGGACACATTCGGACGCCACCCGGACCAGGGACTCGCGGGTCTGCATCACTGCGGTCGTGTGGGTGAATGTCTCCAGATAGCGCTCCAGTGAGCCGGAGTAGGCGGACTCGGAAAACCACCGGGCCAGATCCGGCACATTTGTCGACGGCAGGTCGCGGTAGCCGACCTCGTCGGCCAAATCGATCAGGGTGGCCGGCCGTAACCCGCCGTCCAAATGGTCGTGCAGCAACACCTTCGGGGCGGTGACGATGGTCTCGGCGGTCAGCGGTGTTGGCATCCGGCGGACGTTACCCGGCATAGGTGAACACTGCCGATGCGGCCCGGCCGCCGGGCCGTTCACGTGTTCAGCCGGTGCTGGTGGCGGTCGGCGGGGTGCCGGTGGGTGCAGCCGCGGGATCACCGGGCAGCACGATATTCGGGTAGAAGATCGGCAGCAGACCCTTCAGGATCTGCAATGCGGAACCCTCGCCGGTCGGCACGGTGGCCAGGTTGGTGCCGATGACGATCGTCAGGCCGGTGTCAGGGTCATGGCCCATGAATGACATGAACCCGGGGATCTGTCCGTCGTGGCCGATCAGCGGCCCGATCTCGGCGATGCCGAGGCCGTACCGAGCCGCGGCCGGATTGCCGGGGTCGGTCGACTGGAAGCTGTCCATCCGGGTCTTCTGGGTCGCCACGTCGAGCAAACCCCCGTCGACCATGGCCTCGACATAAGTCTTCATATCGTCGACGGTGGAGATCGCGGCGCCTGCCGTCCACCCCCAGGATGGGTTGGCTTCTGTCTCGTTGTTCGGCAGCAGCGTTCCATCAAGCGCAGCCGGTTGGTCCGCGGTTGGCAATTCGTAGGTGTCGATGGTCGAGGTATTGCTGCCGAACGAATAGCCCTGCGGGTGTGGCGCGGGGATGGACGCGTCCGCCGGCAGCGGCAGCAGCGTGTTTTCCAGTCCAAGTGGCTGGAAGAGCCGTTCATCGAAGGCCTGCGAGGCCGTCATCCCGGTGAGCTGCTCAATCACCATGCCCAGCAGGATGATGTTGGTGTTGCTGTAGTCGTACTGCGCTCCGGGTGCGAAGTTCACCGGGTGCTCGAACGCGATGTCGATCAGCTCCTGCGGCGTCCAGGCCTTCTGCGGCTGCTCGTCCAGCGTCTGGTTGAAGCCGGGGTCGAAGGAGTAGCTGTACAGGCCGCTGCGCATCTCCGAGAGCTGCGCAATGGTGATCTGATCCCCGTTGGGGACGCCGGGTATGTACCTGCCGATAGGGTCGTCGAGCGCGAGTTTGCCTTCCTGGACCAGCTGCAGAATGACTGTCGACGTCATGGTCTTGGTGTTGCTGCCGATCCGAAAATGGTCATCGACCGACATCGGGGCTTCCTCGCCGAGCGTCCCGGTGCCGAAGGTGCCGGTCCAGTCGCCCAGGTCTGGGGAAGCGATCAATACGACGGCGCCGGGAATCACATTGTCTTGCATGATCTTCTCGACAGCCGCGCTGACCTCGCCAACGTAGGCGGGCTCGGCGCTCGATGTCGCGACGCTCGATCCGATGCTGCCAAGCGCCGCTGTCACAGCAGTCGATGCCATCGTTGAGGACGTGGAATTCCCGGAGGCGCCCGACGAACTGCACGACGCCATGAGCAGACCTGCGCTCACCAATGTTGCCGCAGCGATCGCGGGTGCATTCCTCATGATCAGACCCTTCTGAAATCACAGTTTTGACGGCACCTCGACCCTGGGATTGCTCAACCGCCTTGGATACGGACGAGCAATTCGGCCTGATGCCGGTCCAGCCAGCCGCCCATCCACCGAAGGCTCAACACCCATAGACCGATTCCGTAAACAGCGGCCGCCGGCAGCGCCAGGATCAACCACCCGGCACCGAAGGCGGCCACCAGCGCCGCCGCAGCGAACACCGGGGCCGTTGCAATGATCCAGGTCAACATTGCCAGCAGGTTCAAGATCGGACTCTGCCGCTGCTGTGTCGGCGCGGTGTCCTTCGAACGGGGCTGTGCCTTCGCGAAGGTGACATTGAAGACGCGTAGGCCGGCGTAGGTGGCCAGTACAGCGGATACACCTAACACCAGCGCCGGTAGGACATAGGACCATTCGCCGCGGTCGAGTGCGATGGCCAGCAGAGCGATGACCACAACGGGCAGATCGATGATTGCGCTCGCCACATCGCGGCCGACCAGATCGTCCGCTGACCTGCCGGGGGCGACCACATTCGTCCACAACTCCGAAGCGTGCAGGCCGATCTCATTCACCCGGCGGCCCACCGCACAGAACGAAATCGCGCAAACCCCGAACACGGCAAGCCCGCTGTCGTTGGCGTCGAACAATGCCGTCGCGATGACGGTGAAGATTCCGCCGAAAATCAGCGTCGCCATAATTGCTCCGGGCAGCCGCGCGGGTTCTCGCCACAGAAGACGCAATTCGAGCGCGGCGACCGCCCCTCGGCGGTTCGCCGGCAACCGGCGAGCGAAGCTGGTGTACGGATCGTCGGCGCGGGCCGGCCTGGTGGTCGAACTGTCCTGGGCAAGCATCGATCGGGCGATGATCCCGGTCCACGCCCAGCCGCCCAGGGCGACCAGCAGAAAGGAGCCGGCCAGCGCTGCCCCCGCGATGCCTGTCAGGCCCTGACCAGCGGCAGCCATCGCGACACCCGGCCAGGCCAGCGGAACCCACTGCATGACACCGCTGCCAGGCAGAGCACTTCCGCCCTCGAACTGACTGCGCATCACGAAGAAGAGCACCACCGGCACCGCAGCCAGCGCAAATGTCAACAGCAGCAACAGATCTCGGGCATGACGTTGGCGCGCCAGCAGGTCGGCGCCCGCGCCGATCAGCTGTCCGGTGATTGCGCACAGCAGCACAAGGGCCACCCCGGACAGCGCCAGCAGCGGCAGGTGGTCGATGGCATCGGGGAAACTCGCTGCAAGCACGACAGCCAGCCCTGCGGTCAGCCACAACCCCGGCGAGAAGACCAGGGTGCTGGCCAGCCCGACCGCAATCGCGGCTGGCCGGATCGGCAGCAGCTGAAGCTTGCGGACGTCCAGATCGTGGCGCCCGCCGTAGGTCAGGGTGAGCACGATCCACAAGAAAACGACCGAGAAACTCAATTGCGCGAAGATCGGACCAGGATCCGGGAAGGACCCCGACCGGGCGAGCGTGGCATAGAAATCGGGGCCGTATCTGACGATGAAATAACCCAGCACCAACACGGTGATCACCATGGATTGCCCGATAGCCGGATTGCGCCGCAGGGCCGCTGCCCGGTTCTTGAGCACGGCAACCTTGAGGCTCAGGAAGATCCCAGCCACGTCAGCCCCTTGGTGTCCGCCGCTTCCTGGCCGATCAGCGCCAGAAAGGCGTCCTCGAGCCGGCCACCCCGACGCACCTCGTCGATCGCGCCGGCCTGCTTGATCTGGCCGCGTTCGATCACCACGACGTGGTCACACAACCGTTCCACCACGTCGAGCACGTGGCTGGAGAAGACGATGGTGCCGCCATCGGCGACATGACGATTCAGGACCTGCTCGATCGCCCGGGTCGACACCGGGTCGATCGCCTCGAACGGTTCGTCGAGAAACAGCACCGCTGGCCCGTGCAGCAGCGCGGCCGCCAGCGCGATTTTCTTGGTCATGCCATGGCTGTAGTCGACCACCAGGCGGTCAACCGCGTCATCGAGCCCGAGGACCCGGGTCAATTCCCGTGATCGTTGTACCACGAGTGCGCGATCCATCCCGCGAATCAATCCGTTGTAGACCAACAGCTCTGCCCCGGTGAGCCGGTCGAACAACGCCATCGTCTCCGGTAGGGCTCCGAAATGCTTCTTCGCGGCTACCGGTTCCTGCCACACGTCGACACCCATGACCGAAACGGTTCCGGCGGTCGGCGGCAGCAGTGCGGTGCACATCTTCATCGTCGTTGTCTTTCCCGCACCGTTGCGGCCGACCACGCCCACGAAGGCGCCCTGCGGAAAGGTCATGCTGATCGCGTCAACCGCGACCTTGTCACCGAACTGCTTGGTCAGTCCCTCGATGACGACGGCCGCAGAGGTGCTGCTCATGTTTGCTTTCGCAGTCCGTACCACGGGCGCTTCGGGTTGATCGCACCCCCGATCAGCAAGACGCCGACACCGACAAAGATCAGCCATCTCATATTGTCACCAAAATAGCCGAATGCGATCAGCGCGACGGCGACCGCCAAGCAGATCCAGTACACGGTCTTCATAACCACCCTTTCAGGTCCCGACTGCGCTGGGATCCTCGTCCGGGCGGCGCGCAGGCATCCGGGCGCCGATGCGATCGGCGGAGGAAAAGAACAGCGTGCCAAGTGCCGGTGCCTGGACAAATAGTGTTAGCACCACATCAATCCGCCGGTGCGAGCTGCCCGAGGGGTGCGATAGCTAGCATTGCGTGACAATGCCGCTATGGCACTTCTGACCGACCAGTCGACGGTCGCCCAGGGCGATCCGGTGATCACGACCCCGCGAACTATTGCGCCCGCAACCGACCGGGAAGTCCGGGGGCACACCACCGTCCTGTTGGGCGTGTTTGTCTTTTTTCTGGTGGTCGTCGAATCAGTGTTGCTGTTGGAAAGCGGCCAATGGGACGTGACCCCGCTGCTCTTCTGGGAGTCGACGGTCGTCCTGTACTGCGCCTGCGGCTTGCTGGCGAATTGGCGGCAACCGCACAACCCGTTCGGCTTGCTGATGCTCTGGACCGGGCTGACGGTGTGGTGCGCGGGTCTGCAACTGGCGTCGTTCCCGGCGATCTCGGTGATCGGCCATATCACCCAGACCCTGCCGATCGCCGCAATGGTGCATTTGGTGCTCGCCTATCCCTATGGCCGGCTGCCGGACCGGATCTCCCGGATCGTGGTGACGACCATCTACACGGTGGCCCTGCTGTTGCAGGCGCCGAGCTATCTTTTCACCCCCGGCAGCGACTTCGTCATTGCCGACCTGCCAGAGTTGGCCAACACCTTCCGATCTGTCCAACGCATTGTCGGGTTGCTGGGGCTGTGCGTGGCTCTGTGGGTGGTGCTTCGCCGCCGACACGTGACCGGACCCGAGCGGCGGCAGCGGTTGGGTCCATTGAGCTGGTACGGGCCGGTCGCCCTGGCGGCATTGATCGCCATCAGTTTCGTCGGCGGGGTATTGGGGCTTTACCGAGGTCAGGTCGGTGTTTTGCAGACCGCTGTTGTTCTCGGCCTACCGGTGCTGTTCCTGGCCGGGTTGTTGACTGGTTCTTTTGGCCGGGCGGGCGAGTTGCGGGAGTTCCTCGCCGGCGGCGGCGGTGACGGGTTGCAGTCCGACCATCTCGATGTTGCGGTGGCGCGGGCGTTGGGCGACCGTAGCGCCCGGGTCGTATTTGGGTTCAGTGCGGCGGGTGGCTATTTCAATGCCGACGGGTCGCCGGCCTTGATCAGCGCAGGCAGACTGCGCAAGGCGGTTCACTACTGCGGAGACATCGTCGGGGCGATCGACTATGCCGCCGATTTGGTCGTCGACGAGCGACTGCTCGATGCGGTGGCCCGTGTCTGTGCGCTGGCGGTGGACCATCACCGAGTTGTCGCCGGTCTGCGTGCAGCACTGATCGACGTGGAGGAGAGCGCGATTGCTTTGCGGCAGGCCCAATACCGACTGGTTCAGACGTCCGATGTCGAACGTCGCCGGATAGCTCGGGATCTGCACGACGGGGTACAGCAAAGCATTGTGGTGCTGGGACTGCGGGTGCGGAGTCTGCTCAGAGCCGCCAAGAATCCCACCATGGTCAACGCGATAGGACTCGAATTGCAAAGCGGAATGTTGAACCTGCTCGCCGATTTTCGGACCCTCGTGCACGGAATCATGCCTGCGTCGTTGACCGATCGCGGCGTCCTATTCGCGGTCAAGGAGCTCAGCGAGCGGACCACATTGCCGCTCATGGTGCGCTCGGACGGTCTACTCGAACGGCTGCCCGCAGAGATCGAAAGCACCGTCTATTTCGTGATTGCCGAATCCGTGACCAACTCCATCAAATACTCTGCCGGCACGGGCATCTGGGTCGAGATTGCGAAGCGCGACGGCGGGTTGTCCGCAGAAGTGCGCGACGACGGGCAGGGCGGCGCATCTTTGACCGGCGGCAGCGGGTTGGCCGGAATTCGCGACCGGGTACTCGCCCTGAACGGAACCCTGACGGTGGACTCCCCGGTGGGCGGCGGCACCGTGGTGAAAGCGCTGATCCCGTGCGGATAGTTCTTGCCGAGGACGAGACGCTTTTGCGGGTTGGGCTCGCCCGGTTGCTGGTCGACGAGGGCCACGACGTTGTCGGAACAGCAAGTGATCTGGACGAGTTGTTGGCCGAAACCAGGACTCAGCTTCCGGAATTGGTCATCACGGATATTCGGATGCCGCCAACGCACACGGTTGAGGGCCTCACCGCCGCGGCGGCCATCCGAACGGAACTGCCGGATACCGCAATCGTCGTGCTGTCGCAGTACATCGATTCCCAGGGCGCGCTGGAGCTACTGGAACATGGCTCCAAAGGGATGGGGTATCTGCTCAAACAACGGGTTCTCGAGGTGGAAAGCTTTATGCAGACGCTGGACCAGGTACGGGCAGGTGAATCGGTGATCGACTCCGAGGTAGCGGCCGCCATGGTGGGCCGGACCCGCCGAAACCATCCCATCGGCAAGCTGACTCCGCGGCGTTTGGAGGTGCTGGAGTTGATGGCCCGAGGCCTGAGCAACACTCGGATCGCACGTGAGTTGACCGTCACCGAAAAGGCGGTCGAAAGAAACATTGCATTTATCTTCGAAAGTTTGGGGCTGCCACCTGAGCCAGACAACCACCGAAGGGTGCTGGCGGTGGTGCAATACCTGAACCGGGACGCCGGATAGATCGGATGCCAGGAACGTCACAACGACCAATCCACGCCGGCGGTCATCGCTCGATCGTCAGCCTCGGATGACGTCCAGCACGAGGGGTTCGGGATCAAAGGCGGTACCAGGCGGCGCGATTGTCACCGCGTCCGCCAGATCGGCCAGCGCCAGCGAAAAGCGTTCTGGGGTATCGGTGTGTAGCTCGAACAATGGCTGGCCCACGGAGACGGTGTCACCCGGCTTGGCCAGGCACAGGATTCCGGCGGCCTGCTGCACAGCATGTTCGCGGCGCGCCCGGCCCGCGCCGAGCCGCCAGGCGGCAACGCCAACGGACAGCGCATCCAGCCGGGACACCACCCCGGCGGCCTCGGCGACGACCACGTCCCGGTGCTTCGGCGTCGGTAGAGCGGCATCCGGATCGCCGCCCTGCGCAGCGACCATCCGCCGCCAGCTGTCCATCGCCCGGCCGGAACGCAGCACCTCCGCCGGGTCGACATCCAGGCCGGCCAGCGCCACCATTTCCCGGGCCAGAGCCAGGGTCAGCTCCACAACATCCGCCGGACCACCGCCGGCGAGCACCTCGACAGATTCGGCGACTTCGACGGCGTTGCCCACCGCGACGCCGAGCGGGGTGGCCATATCGGTCAACATAGCGGTCGTCCGGACACCTTCACGCGCACCCAGTTCGACCATCGTCCTGGCCAGCTCGGCGGCGTGGTCGGCCCGCTTCATGAACGCGCCCGAACCCACCTTCACATCCAGCACCAGGGCATCGGTGCCCTCCGCGATCTTCTTGCTCATGATCGAAGCGGCGATCATCGGGATCGATTCGACGGTCCCGGTGACATCGCGCAGGGCATACAACTTCCGGTCGGCCGGGGCCAGATCGGCCGAAGCCGCACATATCACCGCGCCCACCGCACTCAGCTGGGCGATCATCTCGGCCGGACTGAGGATGGCCCGCCAGCCGGCGATCGACTCCATCTTGTCGAGCGTTCCGCCGGTGTGCCCGAGCCCTCGGCCGGACAACTGCGGGACCGCCGCGCCGCACGCCGCGACCAACGGGGCGAGCGGTAGCGAGATCTTGTCGCCGACCCCGCCGGTGGAATGCTTGTCGACCGTCGGCCGGCCCACCCCGGACAGGTCGAGACGGATGCCGGAATTCAACATTGCCGTTGTCCAGGAGGCGATCTCGGCACCGGACATGCCATTGAGCAGGATCGCCATCAGCAATGCCGACATCTGTTCCTCGGCGACGTCGCCCTTCGTGTAGGCGCCGATCACCCAGTCGATCTGTTCGGCGCTGAGTTCACCGCGGTCCCGCTTGGCGGTGATGACGTCCACTGCCGCAAATCCGCTCATCAAGCCCCGCTCATGCCGGCGGCAGGTGTTCGGGGCCGAAGGCCGCTGGCAGCACCCAATCCATTGATTTCGGCCCGTCCGGGGTGTCGACCAGCAGCTCTGCGCCGCCGAATTCGTAGACGACCTGCCGGCACCGGCCGCAGGGCATCAGCAGGTCGCCCTCGCCGGATCGGCAGGCCAACGCCACCAAGCGGCCCCCGCCGGTCAGCCGCAGCTGACCGACCAAGGTGCATTCGGCGCACAGTCCCAGCCCGTACGAGGCGTTCTCCACATTGCAGCCGGTAATGATCCGGCCGTCGTCGACCAGTGCGGCGGCGCCCACCTGCAGGCCCGAATAGGGGCAGTAGGCCGCCGCTGCGGCCTCAACGGCCAGCTCCCGTAGGGCCGGCCAATTCGGCTCTGTCATCAACCGCCGCCCTTGCGATAGATCAACCCGTCGGCCTTGGGCATTCGGAGGTTCTGCGAGGCGAGCGCCATGACGAGCAGGGTGATGGCGTAGGGCGCGGCCTTCACCAGCTGCTGGGGCAGTTCGTCCGTGGCGGAGAACCACCAGAGGCAGAATGCCGCAATGACGGCGGCTACCGCAGCGACGATCTTGTGACCGGACCGGTACTGCAGGATGGCAACCGCGATCAACGCCACTGCGACCAAGATCAGGAATGCGTGCATGGCCGTCCCGGACGAGTCGTACTGCTGCACCCCGTCCGTGTAGCCGAAGAGCCCAGCGCCCATTGCCATTCCGTACGGGCGCCAGTTTCCGAAGATCATCGCTGCCAGCCCGATGAAACCGCGGCCGCCGGTCTGGCCGTCCTGGAACTTGAGGCCGACCACAAGGAAGGCGCCGGCCAGCCCGGCCAGGCAGCCGGAGATCATCACTGCGATGTACTTGTAGCGGAAGACGTTGACACCAAGCGATTCAGCGGCATACGGCGCCTCGCCGACCGACCGCAGTCGCAGCCCCAATCTGGTTCGCCACAGGATGAAGGTGGAAAGCACGATCAGCACCGCGGCAAGGATCGACAGCAACGACAGGTTGGTGGTGAAGCCGCGAATGATGCCGGCCAGGTCCGAGACAAAGAACCAGCCCTTGTCCTCGATCTCACCTAACCAGTCCGACAGCCACGGCAGGGTGATCCGGCCGACATCGGCGATGGGTGGTGACTGACGTTGTCCACCACCAGGGGCGTCGGTGAACAGCAACCGGGACAGGTACAGCGTCAGGCCGGGCGCCAGGATGTTGATGGCGACACCGGCGATGATGTGGTCGACGCCGACGGTGATGGTGACCAGGCCGAGCAATAGCCCGCCGAGCAGTCCACAAACCACCCCGAAGAACACACCCGCCCACGGCCCCCACTGGTAGCCGGCATAACCGGCCCCGAAGGTGCCGAGGATCATCATTCCCTCGATGCCGATGTTGACGACGCCGGCGCGCTCCGACCAAAGGCCGGACAGGCCGGCGAGCGCGATCGGGACTGCCGCGGTAATGGCCGCCTGGATGGCCCCGGAAGAATCGAGATTGTCCGCGCCCGTCCAGATCCGCACCAGGGACACGACAGAAATGCCAACGGCCACAATGCCGAGCCACACCGCGGGCGAAAGCGACCGCCTCGGCTTGTACTTCGGCGGTGTGACGACGACTTCGGAATCCGCGCTCATGACGTCGCCACCCCGGTCTTCCGGTTGGCCAGGGCGCGGGCAACGTCTTTGGCCTCGAGCACCAGCCGGTATCGCCGGACATATTCATAAGCGACGACCACGGAAAGCACGATGATGCCCTGCATGATGGTGACCAGTTCCCGAGGAATCCCGACCCCCTGCAGCGCGTTGGCGGACGAGTCGAGGCCGGCCCAGAGCAACGCCGAGAAGACCATGCCGACCGGATGGTTCCGGCCCAGCAATGCGATGGCGATGCCGGTGAACCCGATGCCGGTGGGGAAGTTCAGCGAGTAGGAGGCCGATGATCCGTTCAACAATTCCGGCATCCCGACCAGCCCCGCGACCGCGCCGGACAGCAGCATTGCCGAGATGATCATCTTGTTGACCGAGATACCGCTGGCCACGGCAGCAGTCTCGCTCATCCCAGTCGCCTTGATGGAGAATCCGAAAACGGTTCGGGACAGCACCAGCGAATAGATGACGCCGACGATGATCGACAGCAATACCAGCGAATACAGTGGTGTTGTTGAGCCGGTGAAAGAGATCACCGGTAACTGTCCGCCCTCGGTGATCTTGGGGGTGCTGATGTTGTTGCCGTCCAGCACAGCGAGCATTTGCGGGGTCAGCAGGTAAGCGACGATGAACGTTGCGATGGAGTTCAGCATGATCGTGCTGATCACTTCGCTGACACCCCGGGTGACCTTCAACAGGGCGGCGATGCCCGCCCAAGCCGCGCCGACCGCCATCGCGACG
>Ga0190275_10002263_pt1 | contig 13919 bp, 16 predicted proteins | sample Popmic550T_FD_133745 | JGI IMG/M metagenome (GOLD analysis project Ga0190275, IMG submission 133745) | Populus adjacent soil microbial communities from riparian zone of Yellowstone River, Montana, USA - 550 T | ecosystem: Environmental > Terrestrial > Soil > Riparian zone > Trees stand | place... | reverse complement strand
GTTCCGCGGGCCGCCGCGCTCGCCCACGAAGCCGCGCTCGCATATGCGCTGCACGGCCCGTCCGATCTCTCCCGACTCGAGCCGCTCTACGTGCGCCCGAGTGATGCGAAGCTGCCCGCCGCGAAATAGCGAAAGAAAGCGAGATCCCATGCCTTCGTTCGACATCGTGTCGGAGCTCGACACGCACGAGCTCGAAAACGCCGTCCAGCAGGCCCAGAAGGAGGTCACGACGCGCTTCGATTTCCGCGGCACCGACACGGAGATCGAGAAGACGGAAGAGGGCGTCATCCTGCGCGGCAACAGCGAAGGTCGCGTGGAGGCCGCGCTCAACGTGCTCCGTGAGAAGTGCGCCAAGCGCAACGTCAGCGTACGCGCGCTCGACCCGCAGCGCGTCGAGCCCGCTGCGAAGGGCCACTTTCGTCAGCTCGTGAAGCTGAAGCAGGGCATCTCGAAGGAGAAGGCCAAGGACGTCATTCAGTTCCTGAAGGAGGGCAAGTTCAAGGTGCAGTCCTCCATTCAGGGCGAGCAGGTGCGCGTCACCGGTAAAAAGCGAGACGAGCTGCAGGAGACCATCCAGGCGCTACGCGCCAAGGACTTCGAGGTCGACCTGCAGTTCACGAACTTCCGCGACTGACGCGCCAGCAACCGCCGGCGCCATGGCCGAGCCCGATCAAGCTGCCTGGATGTTGCCGGCCTGCATGTACAGGTGCTCGAAGGCGCGCGCCGCGCGCTCCCAGCTGTGATCCGAGCGCATCAGCCGCGTACGCAGCTTCTCGAACGGCAGCCCGCGATTGAAGGCAGCGATCGCACGTCGGGCGCCGGCCAGGAACGCCTCCGTGGAGCGCTCGTCGTAGAGGATCCCGTTGCCGCTCGCGAGTTTTGGATCGATGTCGACGATGAACTCGCCGGCCGCCGTGTTGCGGCGGGCGACAGGAAGGGTGCCGTAGCGCTGCGCCGCCATGCACAGCGTCGGCTTGTCGCTCGCGAGCAGGAGCGCGTCGGAGGCCGCAAGGATGCGGTGCGCGCGCATCTGGCTATCGCCGAGCCTGACCTTGAGCCGGTGCGGCATGCGCTCGCTCAGCGCAATCAAGCGGTCGACGCACTCGGCATCTTCGTCGAGCACCTGGATGACCAGCTGTACGTCGGTGCGCACGAGCTCTTGCGCGATCGCCTCGAGGCGCGCACCGCCGACCGCGCTCTCGACGGCGCCGAGCAGCGCCACGTCTGGATCGATGTCGAGCTTGAGCTCGCTCTGCAACATCGCCTTGTTGCGTGCCTTGCCGCCCGAGTCGAGCGGCGTGTAGCGCGCGAACAGGTGGCTGTCGGTCAGCGGGTTCCAGCTCGCCGCATCGAGACCGCCGAGCACCACCGCGAGCTCACCAGCGCGCGCCCTGAGCGCGCGCGCGATCGCGCCCTCACGACTGTCGCCGCCGACGCCGAGCGCTCGCTGCGGCGCGCTGGTGCTGACGCGCCGTGCGTGCGTGACCGCGAGCAGCAGCGGGCAGAGCTTGCCCGAGTCGTCGAGCAGCGTCTCGAGGCCGACCCGCTTTGCAGCCGCGGAGGAGAACGTCAGCGGCGCGCTGAGCGCATAGGCACTGAAGATGGTCGAGAGCCGCCGCTCGAGCGCGATCATCGCGCAGGCGAGGGCTGTCTCCTCGCCGTGGAAGTGCACGGCATCGAAGGCGCGCTCGCGCGCCAAGAGCGCGCTGCAGGCGCGGCCGAGCAGCGCCTGCGCATAGAGTCCGGCGTCGCCCTCCTCGTAGAGATCGATCAGAGCTGGATGCTCGAGCAGCGTCCACTCCACACCGGCAGCCGAGCGGCCGTCGTGCACGTTCACGCGCTCGGTGGCTCCGCCGAGCTCGACCAGCAAGGGGTCGAGCCTGCGCGCAAGTCCAGTGAGAGCGGCGTCGGGCTCGTCGGGGTAGGGCGCGCACAGCGAGACGCGATGGCCGAGATTGCGCAGCGATTTGGCCAATGCCGTGCTCGCTTCGGCGGGACCCGCCTCGACCGGGAACGGGGTCAGGCTCGGCGTCACGAAAAGGATGTCCATGGTGGCGCCAAGAATAGGGAAGCATGGGGCCCTGGTCCACGTGGGCGTGTACGCTAACCACGTGTCCACGATCGCAATTTCCGGAGCATCGGGCTTCATCGGCTCCGCGCTGAGCGACTTTCTACGCGCGCGCGGCGATCGCGTCCGCCCCTTGGTGCGGCCGGGGCAGCGCGTCAGCGACGGCATCCACTGGGATCCGGCGGGAGGTACCATCGACCAGCGCGCACTCGAAGCGGTGGATGCGGTGGTCCACTTGGCGGGCGAGAGCGTCGCCGAGGGGCGCTGGAGTGCCGAAAAAAAGCAGCGTATCCGCGACAGCCGCGTGCGAGGTACGACGCTCGTCGCCGGCGCGCTGGCTGGCTTGCGCCACAAGCCGCGGGTCTTCCTCAGCGGATCTGCCGTGGGCTACTACGGCGACTGCGGCGAGCGTGAGATCGACGAGAGCGACCCGCCTGGCAGCGACTTCTTGTCGGAGGTGTCGGTCGCGTGGGAAGCGGCGGCGCGACCCGCCGTCGATGCGGACGTGCGCGTCGCGCATCCACGGATCGGCCTCGTGCTCGCGCCGCACGGCGGTGCCCTCGCCAAGATGCTGCTTCCCTTCAAGCTCGGTCTCGGCGGCACGCTCGGCGAGGGGCGACAGTGGATGAGCTGGATAGCCATTGTGGATGCAGTGCGCGCACTCGTGCACGCGCTCGACGTGGAGAGCGTGCGCGGGCCCTTCAACGTCACCGCGCCCACACCCGTGACCAACGCGGAGTTCACGCGCGCGCTCGGACGTGCGCTGCGTCGACCCACGCTGTTCGCGCTGCCCAAATTTGCGGCGCGCGCAGCATTCGGTGAGATGGCGGACGTGGCCTTGCTGAGTGGCGTGCGCGCGCTGCCGACGCGGCTGCTCGCGAGCGGCTTTCGTTTCGAGCAGCCGGAGCTCGAGCGGTTTCTCTCGCAAGCGCTCGGCTGATATGCGAGACCAAGCGGACGCCTCTTTCTCGAGAGCTCCGTCGTATGAATCGTATCTCGCGAGCGTTCATGCTCGCAGCGCTAGCCGCTAGCTTGTCGTGGACCAGTGTCGCCAGCGCGGATGTTTGGTCCGTCGCACCGCGCGTCGGCGATCACACGGGCATGTTCCTGCGCATGGCGGCCGGCTTTGCCGCACCGCGGCTGAGTAGCAGCACGGGCGTCGATGCGAACGTGGGCGGCCCCGGCGTACTTTGGGACATCGCGGTGGGCTGGTCCGTCGCGCCGAGCATGGCTCTGCACGTCGGCTACTTCGGCACGCGTCCCATCGTGCCAAAGCTCCAGCTCGGCAATGCACAAGCAAGGTCGAGCGACGAAGCCGAGGCGCTCTTGAGCGGGCTCGCCTTCGGCGCGACGTTCCACTTGCCGCTCAACATCTACGTCTCGCCGAGCCTGGGGGTGGCGCTCGTGGTCGGGACCGACACGCACGGCAGCGCCCCGCAGCGCGACGTCTTCGATCCTGGACTCGCGGCGGCGCTCGACATCGGCTGGGAGTTCTGGGTCTCGCCGCAATGGGCGCTCGGCGTGGCGATCAAGACTTCGTACTACTTCGTGCGCGACGACGATGCGGCCAGCGAGCGCACCTGGCACGGCATCGCTGGCGGGCCGCTGTTCACGGCCACGTTCAACTGATCAGCGCTCGAACGGGTTGTCGTAGCGCTTCTGCTGCTCCTTCAGATCCGCCTCGAGCCGCGCCTTGATCTCGGGGTACTTGCGCGCGAGCATGCGCGCCGCCAAGTAGCCGGCGTTGCGAGCGTTGTCGATGCCGACGGTCGCCACCGGAATGCCCGGGGGCATTTGCACGGTCGCGAGCAGTGCATCGAGACCGTCGAGGCTCGCCTTGAGTGGAACGCCGATCACGGGGAGCAGCGTGTGCGCAGCCACGGCCCCTGCAAGGTGCGCCGCCATGCCAGCGCATGCGATGATGAGCTCGAGTCCGCGCGCCTCGGCCTCTTTGCAGTAGCGAGCCGTGAGCTCCGGCGTGCGGTGCGCAGAGAGCACGAAGAGCTCGCTGGGGATGCCCAGCGCACTCAGCGTCTCCTGCGCCTTCTTGACGACTTCGAGGTCGTTCGGGCTGCCCGTGAGGATACCCACCACCGGCTTGCCACTCGCTTGTAGTTCGCGTTCGTCCGCCATGAGAACTCCTGTGGAGCCCAGTTCTGTCCCACGGCATGCTTGGTTTCAACACTCTCGAAGCGCGGAACGTGAAGCATGGCCAAGCAGCAGCGCAAAACGCCCAAGCCGAGCTTTCCCGCCGGCGCCAGCCTGGACGAGGTCGCGCACAGCCTGCTGGGCGAGCTGGTGGGGGAGCTCAGGCGCGCGACCAGGCAGGTGCGGACGAGCCGCGACCCGGAGGACCTGCACCACCTGCGCGTCAGCGTGCGAAGGCTGCGCGTCGCCCTGCGCACGTTCAAGTCGCGGCTCGACGAGAGCACCGTGAGCGCGCTCAACCGCGACCTGCGCTGGCTGTTTCGGCGGCTCGGCGCGGTGCGTGAATACGACGTCTTGCTGAGCGAGCTCAGCGCCGCGCAGGGCGAGGAGGATGGCGCGCTCACGGCTCTACGTGAGGAGCTCGTCGGTCGCCGGAAGGTCGCCGAGCGGGCGGCGCGACGCGCCCTGACGAGTCGCCGCCATGCAAGGCTGCGGCGCGCCCTCGTTGCCCTCCCGCGTGCCCTAGCCGGTGAGCGTGCGCCGGCGCCAAAGTCGGTCCGCAAGTGGGCTCGCAAGCGGCTCGATAAGCGTCGCGCACGGGTGCTGGCGCTGCGTGCCGGCCTGAGCGAGGGCGACGAACAGTCGCTACATGCGCTGCGCAAGGAGCTGAAGAAGCTTCGCTATGCCGCGGACCTGCTCAGCCCGCTATGGCGGCGCGGGGGCGTCAAGGCGTACCTGCGTCCGCTGTCCGATCTGCAGGACCTGCTCGGCACGCTCAACGACGCAGCCGTCTCGAGTCGCCTGTTGGACGCGGCTGGCAAGAGCGCAGGGCGCGCCGCCGCACGGCTTGCGGAGCAGCGCGTGAGCGAGCTCAGCGAGACTGGGAAGCCCGCGCGGCGCCGTGTGGAGCGACGTCTGCGCCGCTTCGCGAAGGCTGCGCCCTTCTGGTCGTGAGCCGCTACTCGCAGCCAGGATCAGCGCGCACGTTATCGAAGAACGCGCGCGATCCAGCCCTGCCGACGGGCTTGATGACGAGCTCCGCAACGTCGACCGGCGCGTCGAACGCTATGCACACTCGCTGCCAGCCGTCATTGACTCGTCGTGTCTCGACCAGCTTGATGGCGGGGATGCAGGTGATGAGCGAGCCCCACAGCTCGAGCGCCACCTGGTCGCCGGCCGACGCGCGCAGATCGACGGCGAACGAGTAGCGCTTCCCTTGCAGAAAGGGCTGCTTCAGAGGCTGAGCGAGTCCCGAGAAGTCGTCCGCGCCGATGTTCGCCTCGATGAACGTACTGCCATCGCTCGAGCGAACCTCCTGACTGTCTGCGTCACCCCGCACGGCGTAGGCGCTCGAGACGCCGTTGAAGCCGAGGCGGCAAGCCGACCAGGGCGCCGCGATGTTGAGGCCCACAGCGACGCTCTCGGTGGCTTCGAAACCTAGCTGGCCACCGATCCCTCGGTTCAGGTCGAAAGCGCCGTTGGCGATGTAGTCGCCAATGCCGCCTGCCGACAGGACGGGGGCTGCGGATGGCTGCGCATCCACGTTCGCTGCAGGCCCGAGCTCCGCGTCGGCCAGCATCTCCGGCCTCGTCCGCGCAGCGGCGTCGAGCTCGCGTGTCGAGGCAGGAATCCGCGCTTCGCCATCGCCAGCAGGGGCCGGGCTCGGACGCGCAGCCTGCTCCATGCAATGGGTGCTGCGTGACTCCGCGCACTCGCTGCCGAGCGACAGCGACTCCACGCAGCCGACGAGCAGCGTCGGAATTGCCGCGAGCCAAACGGCTCTCGAGGTCATCGTCGGGAGCGTAACCGGAGCGGCGCTCGCGCTGCAATCGCGTCGCTCAACCCTCTGCTATCTACGCACGCCCGGGCGCTCGCGCCGCGCGGAATGTTCCGTGGCCTACGGAATCTCCATGCTCTCGCGAAAGCGGTGAGCATGGGGGGAGCCTGGATAGCGCTCGATGAACTTCTCCGCGAGCGCGCGCGCGTCCTTCAGCTCGCCCGCTCGCAACAGCGCCTCGATCGCCAGGGCATCGCGCTCTTGGACGAACACGCCCTTCGGATACTCGCGTCGATGCTGCTCGGTGAGCCGATAGGCCTCTCGCGGTCTCGCTGCGAGGTTGGCGCGTGCACTGCGCAACAGATCGATCTCCGGTACGGCCGCGGCCGGAGCCTCTGCGCCGGCGCTCTTGCGAGCGATGGGCTCCGCTTCACTCACTTCTCCGGGCGTGACAGCGACGCTCGAGCGGGCACGCAGCTCGCTGCGCGGGCGACGCCGCTCACGTGCGGAGCGGCTACGCATCGCTTCGGTGAGGGGGCGTACCTCTTCGACTCGAGCCGATGGCTCGCCAACCTGAGGCGCGCGCGCTGGGCTCCCGTCGACCTGCTCCTTTGCCTCGTCTGCCTTTTGCTCCGCAACCGGCTCGAGCCGTGCTCTCGGCACGGCGGCCACCGCGCTCATTGCATCCACGCTCGGGTGCGCGGAAGGCGCGGGCATCGCCGGCGCGACTACCGGAGCGCTCACGAACGGACTGGAAGCAGTGGGCGTGGACACGCCATGGCGTGCGGCTGGCACCTGGGGCTCGCGGTAGATCGCGGTCCCGAGCGCGGCTGCGCCGACCAGCGCGAGCGACACCGCCACCTTGGTGAACGACAGCGTGAACGACAGCGTGCTGGTGGCACCGCCCGTCGCGACCGCACTGCTTGCCTGAGCTCTCGACGCCGTCGCAGCGAGCGCAGCGCCTCCGCTCATGGTCGCCAGCTTGAGTGCGAGCGAGCGCATCTGCAGCTCGCTCGGCCCCTCGCGATAGCCCGCTTCGAAGGCATCGCGAAGCGACTCGGGCGCGCTGCCTGGAGCTTCGGTCCAGCGCGTGGGATCGGTATCGTAAGTCATGGCACCCCCCTGCGTGCTGCTTCGCGACGCGCGGCCTGTTCGAGCGCGCGCCTACCAGCATGCAGTCGTGAGTAAGCAGTCTGAAGTGGGCAACCTAAGGCTTCAGCGACCTCTTGCATGGGCAGCTCGGCGAACTCGTACAAGACGATGACTTCGCGTTGCTCTGGCTTGAGTTCGTTGATTAAGCGGTCGAGAAGAGCGCGGCGCTCTTGCTCGACGAAGTCGTCATGCTGCGATGCCGAGCTGGCATCCTCCGGGAACTCCTCGGTCGCCTGTTCGCGCCGACGGTGGGCCCGGTTTCGGTAGTCGCTCGCCACGCGAACGGCGATGGCGGAGAGCCAGGTGCGGAGCTGCGCGCGCCCTTCGAACGCCTCGAGCTTGCGGTGGACGACGATGAACGTCTCCTGCCATACATCTTCGATGTCGGCCGGACGTACGCCGAGTCTGCGCAAGACGCGCCACAAGTAAGGACCGTGCTCGGCGACCACCGCCTCGAAGGCAGGGGCTTCGTAGTCAGCCACGACGGCATCCCGCTGCGTGCTCATCGGCGCGCGCTCTCCCCGGCTCGCATCATGCGCTCGAGCAGCAGGAGACAACGGATCGTTGCTCCACGCTGAAGGAAAGCTCGAGAACGCCGGAGTCACGGATACCTCGACCACACTTTCTGCAGGGACGTGCGACCTCGAACAAAAGCTCCGTGCTTTCCCAGGATCGCGAGCCAATGCGCGGCGTCTTCATGGTTGGTGGAGGGGACAACTTGCCTTTTATCAGTGAAAGAGTCGCCAAGGATGACCAAAAGTGCGTGCGTGCCCCAACCCGTTGTTAGGCGTCGGGCGAGTGGCGCTCCGCACGTCTTACGGAGCAGTCGAGGCGATCGCTCAAAGCGACGCGGATGGCTGAAAATCCGGTGTGAATAGAGAAAGACCGTGACGCTGTGGGATTCGTGGTCCTATCGCGCTGTTCTCCCGATACACGCACTTTTTCTTCATAGAGCGCAGAGGGCCCTCTCCACCAACTAGTTACGCAAGCCTGGAACGCCCGGTCGCTCACTTCCTGACCGCGAACGAACCGTTCCCCTGTCCCCACTAGTTTCAGGCCGCACCCTTAGCTTCTTCTTGACGCTTACTCCTTGAGCTTTCTTCCTTGAGCTAACGGCCTTATTCGCTTTGCTTTGCGCGAGAGCTCTCCGGCTCCCGACTTCAATATTCTTCGAGCTTTCCTTATCGCGGGTCCGTCGTAGATCGGCGATGCGGGTCACCTCTCCCAGTTCTATCGAACGGGATGGTGGCCGGAAACGATGGAGCTCCAGCGCGTGGGTGCACTCTCCGCCTCGTACTCGCGCGCTGGAGCTACCCTTTCTCAATGCACGGGCGTACGAGCCGGTTCTCAACGCACGGGCGTGCGAGCCGGCGCTCGGAGCGCATACGCTGACCTCTCGGTTGCCCACGCCTCAGTGGGCTGCCTTCTCAGTCGGAGAGGACGCGCGTCGTCGAGACGCCGATCGCCGTAGCCAGGCGAGCCAAGGTCTCGAGTGAGGGTGTGTGTCGACCGGCCTCCACGCGCGCGATGTTCGGCCGATGGATCCCGGTGCGGCGCGCGAGCTCTGCCTGCGTGAGCCCGGCGGCGATGCGCAATGCACGCAGCCGCTGTCCGAGTCGCACGCCGTCGACGTCACCGAGCGCACCCACGCCATTCGCTGCTCCCGCGGCCGCGCTCGGGCCGCTCGTCTGCAGCAGCTCCGATGCGACCAGCTCGAACCCGCTGCCATCCTCGAGCAGCAGCTGTGCGCTACGTAGATCCTCGGACAGCGCGATCGAGGCGATGGCTGCGCCAGAGTCCCGCTCGCAGAGCGGGCGTGGGCAAACCGCGGCGGTGCCATCGTCGAAGATCGCGGTGAGCTCATCGCGCAGCAGTCCGTTGCCGAGATGCACGAAGCGCTCGGCACGCCTCGGATCGCTGCGGCGAACCACGGCGGCGATGATGCGATCTCGCTCGTTGTCACTGCGCGCGAACAGCCCGCCGCACAGCTCGATCAGCGCATCCTCGATCGGCGCCATGCGCTCGGCGCTCAGCACGACGGCAGGGATCCCTCCTCGTCCGCGCGCCAAGGCGAGGCATGAGAGCAGCTCGGCGTCGCTGAAGTCGAGGCTGCCTGTGTCGACGATCAGCGCGACGCCGGGCGCCAGGACGGAGGCCGCCTCGAGCGGCGTGACGGTGCGAGCGGGACGTTGACTGCGCTGTAGCGCTGCACTCCAGGCTGAGGCGAACGACGGTCGGTGGGTGAGCAGCAGCACGGCAGCCATGGAGTCGGTCCTTCGGGGGCGAGAGGAGGGTGCGCTCGCGAGCTTGGCGCCACGGTTATTTAGAGCCTGCCGGGGGCGACCGCACGCTTGCGCGGGCCGAGAGCGTCGGCTCCGATGCGGCCGAGCAGCCACATTGCGGCCAGCAGCAAGCTGACGCCGGCGGCCCACTTTCCCATGGTGAGCCGCTTGTGCCACAGCGACCCGCAGACTCCATAGGCAACCAGGAGGTGCGCCCAATAGATGCGCAGCGAAGCGCGTCCGTAGCGAACCAAGATGCGCCCGCGGCCCGCTTCTGCCCAGAGCCAGCCGATCCAGAGCAGCACCAGCACCAGACCGATGCGATAGGCCACGCGCAGGGGGTGGACCAGCCACGCTTGCTGCGCGATCGAGAGCTGCACGAAGCGGTGCGACTCACTCGTCAGCAGCGCCAGCAGAGCGCCCGCAAGGGCGGCGAACACCACGATTCTGTCGAGTGCGGCACTGCGGATGCGCAGCAGCGTGCCGAGCGCCGCGCCGAACAAGGCATAGGAGAACCAAGGAAACAGTGGGAACAGGGCCGGCACGGGTGCATCCACGGGAGCGCTGAACTTGCCGAGGTAGGCCGCCATGGGTACCGGCAAGGGGCCGGGCAGCATGTCGTAGACCGCTCCGGTAGCGCAGGCCGTGGCGAGCCCGAGGGCCGCTGCCAGCGCGGGACGCTGGAGCAGCGCGCAGGCCCGCTCCCCGAGCGTGAGCAGCACGAGCGAGGCGCCGATCGCCTGCAGCACGTCGACCTGCAGCAGTCGTGGAAGCCGTCCAGGCGCGAGCTCCGGGATCTGCACGAAACCGAGGGCGCAGCAGAGCACGCCGAGCAGCGCGCAGCCGAGCGCCCTACGTCGCGGCCCGTCGAGTGAGCGCAAGCTCAGGTAGAGCAAGCCGTAGCCGAGCCCGAGCGGGAGCCACGCCCGCAAGAGGTACAGCTTGCCGATCGCATTGGCGTCGATGAGCCAACCCTGATAGCGCAGCGCGTAGCCGAACAGCAGGATCTCGAGCCCGCGCGCGAGCTCGGCGAGCAGCGAGCGGGGCGCGCGGTCGGTCCGTGCAGCGAGCGCTATGCCCGTGCCCGCGAGAAACAGGAAGCTCGGCGCAGCCAGTCCTCCCACGAAGCGCAGCGCGACCCAGCTCTGACCGACGCGCTCGCCTGGCTGCAGCCAGCCGTCCGCGGTGTGCCACAAGACCATCGCCACGACCGCGAAACCTCGGGCCCAATCGATGAACCGCCTGCGTTGCACGCCCGCGCTTTATGGCGGACTCCCGCAGGGTTGCAATGCCTCGTCGCGAGCGCCGAGCAGGGCGTGCTCACGTGCGGCCCTGTGCTGCAAGCGTTGACTGAGGCACGGCGTATGCTAGCGATCGCGGCCCCTTGGCGGCCCTGACGACGGTTGCGGCGAGCACGCGGAGGGGGGCAAACGAGGCCGAGTGATGTTCAAGTCGATCAGCATCTTTTCGGGCGGCGCCAATCCGAGCCTCGCGACTGAGATTGCGGAGTACCTCGAGATTCCGCTCGGGCGCATGCGCGTCTCGCGCTTTTCCGATGGCGAGATCTTCACGGAGATCCAGGAAAACGTGCGCGGCGTCGACGTGTACGTCGTCCAGCCGACCTGCGCTCCCGCCAATGACAACCTGATGGAGCTTCTGATCATCATCGATGCGCTCAAGCGCGCCTCGGCCGGCTCCATCACCACCGTGATTCCGTACTACGGGTACGGCCGGCAGGACCGCAAGGCTGCGCCGCGCACGCCCATCACCGCCAAGCTGGTGGCCGACCTGGTGACGGCGGCTGGTGCCCAGCGCGTCGTCGCGGTCGACCTGCATGCTGCGCAGATTCAGGGCTTCTTCAGCATTCCCTTCGACCATCTGTTCGCGATGCCGGTGTTCCTCGACTACTTGCGCACGCGCTACTCGAGCGACAAGCCGGTGTTCGTCTCGCCGGACGCCGGCGGCGTCGAGCGCACGCGCGCCTATGCCAAGCGTATGGATGCGGATCTCGCCATCATCGACAAGCGTCGCGAGCGCGCGAACGTGAGCGAGGTGATGAACGTCATCGGCGAGATCGAGGGGCGCGAGTGCGTGATCATCGACGACATGATCGACACCGCCGGCACGCTCACGAGCGCGGCCAAGGCGCTCAAGGATCAGGGCGCGCGCAGCGTGAGCGCGGCCGCCACGCACGCGGTGCTGAGTGGACCTGCGGTCGAGCGAATCGCCGCCTCGGTGCTCGACGAAGTGGTGGTCTCCGATACCATCCCGCTCAGCGAGGCTGCCGTCGCGATGGGCAAGATGAAGGTGCTCAGCGTCAACCGATTACTCGGTGAGGCCATCAAGCGTATTCACAACGGCGACTCGGTGAGCTCGCTGTTCGTGTGAGCGCGTCGTTCATGCGAACGCGCGCCGGCAAACGATAGAGGAGAGACGAAGTCATGGAAAAGCAGACGATACCGGCTGAGGTCCGCACGTTGCGCGGAAAGGGGCCGGCACGTCAGCTCCGCATGAAGGGCAAGATCCCTGCGGTGCTGTACGGGCCTGGCGGCGAAACGGAGGTCATTACGGTCGACCCCGTCGCGCTCTCGAAGAGCCTCACGGGCCCGCACCACAAGAACCAGCTGCTCGAGCTCGAGATCGGCGGCAGCAAGCAGCTCGCGACGATCAAGGATCTCGACGTCCACCCGGTGACGCGCGTGATCCGTCACGCCGACTTCTACCGTGTGTCGCTCGAGGCGACCGCCCTCTATCACGTGCCGCTGCGCGCGACCGGCCGCTCGAAGGGCGTCGTCAAGGGCGGCGAGCTGCGCGTCCTGTTCCGCACGCTCCCGGTTCGCGTCACGCCCGACAAGGTGCCTGCCGAGATCGTGATCAACGTCGAGAACGTCGACATGCTCGAGAGCGTGCGCGTGAGCGACATCAAGCTCGAGGATGGCGAGATCGAGCTGGCCGCCGATCGCGCAGTCCTGATGGTGACCGGCGAGCGCAAGAAGGTTGCGGAGGAAGAGCCCGCGCCCGGCGCGCCTGCGGCTGCTGCTGCCAAGCCCGCCGCGGCCGCCGCCAAGCCTGCCGGCAAGAAGTAGCCGCAGCTCGGCCGGGAAGCCGGTTCGCGACGCGACGCGAGGATCTCATGCTGATGGTCGTCGGACTCGGCAATCCCGGCCCCAAATACGAGAAGAACCGGCACAACGTCGGCTTCATGGTCGTGGATCGCCTGGCGGAGCGGCTCAAGGCTCCGCCGTTTCGCGAGAAGTTCGCAGGCGTGTTCACGCGCGTCGCGAGCCCCGACCTCGTGCTGCTGAAGCCGCTCACGTTCATGAACCTGAGCGGCGAGTCGGTGCAGCAGGCGATGAAGTTTTTCAAGGTATCGCTGCCCGAACTGCTCGTGATCCACGACGAGCTCGATGTCCCGTTCGGCGAGAGCAGGCTCAAGCTCGGGGGTGGTACGGCAGGTCACAACGGGCTCAAGTCGATGCTGCACCACTGCGGAGGCGATGGCTTTGCGCGGCTGCGCGTGGGCATCGGGCGACCCCCGAATCCACGCGGTGGCGACAAGCCCGGCAGCGACGTGGTGGGCCATGTACTCGGGGATTTCTCGAGTTTGGAGCGCGCGGGTCTGGGCAACGTGCTAGACCACGCGGCCCTTGGAGTCGAGATGGTCGTCGCCAAGGGGATCGCGCAAGCGATGAATGGCTTCAACGCGCGCTCTCTCAAGACGCGCGGCTGAAGCGGTCGCAGCGGGTCGCAATGGTGCGACGGCTGCGCTCCTCGCACCGATCTTCGGTGCCGTGCCTCGTCCCAGAGTGGACGGGTGTGAATAGTCCGAGAGGAGTTTCGATGGCTAGAGCAGCAATAGAGCGGCTTCGCGAGTACGAGATTGTGTACGTACTCGCTCCCAATGCCGACAACGCCGAGGCGGAGCGTATCAACGCCAAGGTGAACGAAGTCGTGGGCAACTTTGGCGGCAAGCTCGTCAAGCTCGACAACTGGGGCCGGCGCAAGCTCGCGTACCCGATCAAGCGCAACGCGCGCGGCATCTTCGTGTACGCCAAGTACATCGCGAAGCCAGGCGTGGTGGCCGAGATCGAGCGCAATCTGCGCATCGCCGACAGCGTACTTCGCTACCAGAGCAACCTGGTGAACGCCGAAGTGGAGACCGTGGACGTGGCGATCGATCCCGAGGACATCAAGTTCTCGCCGGTCGTGCCGGCCGAGCCCGAAGAGGAGCTCAGCTTCGAGCAGCGCCTCGGCCTCGCGCCGTCGTCGCACCGCCGCCAGCACGTAGAGGACGACGTCGAGCTCGATCCCGAGCTCGATGACGTGCCCGACTTGGACGCGGGACCCGCCGCCACCCGAGGTGAGCCATGAGTGACAGAGACGACATGCAGGACAACGACGGCGGCGAGGGCGGAGGCGGTCGCGTCCGCAACGACGACCCGCTCGGTCTACGACGGCGTCGTGCGGGCAAGAAGCGTCCTCCGGCGTTCAC